>Ga0316208_1001148_pt1 | contig 26411 bp, 31 predicted proteins | sample 3monopyrite_MG_FD_204944 | JGI IMG/M metagenome (GOLD analysis project Ga0316208, IMG submission 204944) | Microbial mat bacterial communities from mineral coupon in-situ incubated in ocean water Damariscotta River, Maine, United States -... | ecosystem: Environmental > Aquatic > Marine >... | reverse complement strand
AAGGTACAACATAGCTGGGTTCTCCTATAAGGTGAAAGTGGTGAAAGTGGAGTACATGACTCACCATTTTTATCGGGAGAACCCACGTTTGAACTCAACAACTCTTTCATGACATCAGCCCGCCTTTGGCGGTTGGGTTGCGTAGCAACAAGATGCTCGCGCCATGCGGTTTCCTTTTACATTGGAAGTTTCAATAATATTGAACGCACAGGACGCAAGCATCTTGTGCCTGACGGCACCCAACCACTGAAGTGGTCGGGCTACCTTGTTGAATTTTTACTGTCACATTTGAAACAATTGGTTTGAGGCAAAGCCTCGCTAGAATATAAACAGAGAACATCGAATGAGTGTTTGGAAATTGATGCGGCGAGAAATTGGTCACCGCAAATTGAATTTTATTCTGGGACTGGTTTCAGTCAGTGTTGCGATTGCCTGCCTGGTCGGGTCGTTCACGTTGCTGAAAGCAAACGACATCGTCACCGAAAAAATTCTTGCTGAGAAACAGGAACTCGTTGAAAAAGAAGGAGCCGCGCTCAATGATGCGATGCGAAAGATCACAATTGGCCTCGGGTTCAATGCGTTGATCTTGCCGGAAGATCAGGATCTTAATGAGTTTTATAACAAGAATACTCTTTCCAAATCGATGCCGGAGGAATTTGTCGACAGGCTGGCAAAATCCCGCATTGTGACAATCAATCATTTACTTCCCACGGTTTCAAAAAGTATTCACTGGGACGAGCAGGATATCCAAATCATCTTGATGGGCACACGGGGCGAAGTCCCGCTGATGCACAAGAACCCGAAAAAGCCGATGCTCGATGCAGTCCCCAAAGGGAAAATGGTCGTCGGTTATCAAATTCATCAACAGCGCAAACTAAAAAAAGGGGACAAGGTTAAGTTGATGGGCAAAGAGTTTGAAATTATCGACACCAACAAAGAGCGTGGAACTGTCGATGACAGCACCGTCTGGGTTCATCTTTCCGATGCTCAGGAAATGCTCAAGATGCAAAATTTGATCAACGGAATCTGGGCGCTCGAATGTCATTGTGCAGGAGACCGAATCTCTCAAATTCGGGCAGAGATCATAAAAATTCTTCCCGGAACACAGGTCATCGAGCGAGGCACCAAAGCTCTCGCCCGGGCAGAAGCTCGCGACACCGCAAAGAAGGCAGCACAAGCGGCCAAGAAACGTGAAGAGGAAAATCGAGCCGAGTTGAAGCAGAAGCAGGAAAAGTTCTCGGCTCTGTTTGTGCCGCTGGTCATCCTGGGTAGCGGAATCTGGATTGGTTTTTTAATGTTCGGTAACGTACGGCAACGAAAAAGTGAAATCGGAATACTGCGAGCCATCGGCGTTCAATCGACACAAATTCTGATGCTCTTTCTCGGCAAGGCAATTCTGATCGGTTTACTCGGAGCGGGCATCGGTTATTTAATCGGTTTCTACGGCGGTATCTCCTGGGGTGAATTGCCGGTCAATGCCGAAACGTCGTCACAACTCTTTTCGTTGGATGTGTTATTGATTTCGTTCGTACTCGCTGTTTTACTCTCCAGTATCGCCAGTTGGATTCCCGCAATGCTGGCCGCCCAGCAAGACCCCGCAGACATTTTACAAGAGGAATAATCGCAACAGATGCGTCTTGAAATATCAAATGTGACCAAAACATACCACTCCTCAAAAGGGGATGTAACCGCGGTCGATCAGATCTCTTTGAACGTCGAAGCGAATCAATTCGCAGCGGTGCGCGGTCCAAGTGGTTGTGGTAAATCGACTCTTCTTTTAATCGCGGGCGGTTTGCTCGCTCCCGATGCTGGCAGTATTCAAATTGAAGGGCAAAACCCTTACGAATTCAGCGCCAATGTCCGCGCCAAATTTCGGGCAGAAAACATTGGCTTTGTCTTCCAGCAATTTCATCTCATTCCATATTTGAATGTGCTTGATAATGTTCTTGCTCCCGCGATTGCGTTAAAAGGAAAAGATACCGAGCAGCGCGCTCATCAATTACTGAAAAAATTCGGATTGGAACACCGCATGCACCACGTTCCCGCCCAACTCAGTTCCGGCGAACGACAACGAACCGCATTAGCTCGTGCGTTGTTGAATGAACCCAAATTACTTCTCGCAGACGAACCAACCGGCAACCTGGACCGAGAAAACGCAGATGCGGTTCTGTCTCACATGAAAGAATTCGCCAGCGCCGGCGGAGCCGTATTGCTCGTCACCCACGACGAACACGCCGTCGAAGCCGCCGACGTCGTTCACACCATCGATACCGGCAAACTCATCACGGCATAATGATTAACAATAAACCGTAGGATGGCGTGCTTGCACTCATCTTCGCGTGCCGTTTGAGTTTCCATTGATTTCAATTCAACAATTTACCCAAAACGTCACCAATTAAGAATTTGATATTTCGGCATCACTGCCATCCAAGACCACCAAAATGGCATGTTGGTTGGGCGATATAAATAACGGCAGAAATCATTTCATGGAGACCACATTTGATCGGTGCAAGCACACCATCCTGCGGTCTTTCAGGAACTTCCAATAAAAAAAGCACCGGTAAATTCATTACCGGTGCTTTTAATGGGTCAATAAACAGAGGTTACTCTTTTTCTTCCTCTGAAGATTCTGAAGAAGCTACAATTTCTTCTGTTTCCGCTTCACCAGATTCGTTTGAGCTTTCCGTCTCAGCGACTTCCTCTTCATCAGCTGAAGGTGCTTCAGTTTCTGGCTCAGCATCGGTGACGACAGGAGCAGTACGAGCAGCTTTGACGCGGTCGCGTGATTCTTCGCCAACAAACTCAATCAACGCTTGCTGTCCAGCATCACCCAGGCGGCGTGTTGCCAGTTTAATGATCCGTGTGTAACCACCATTTCGCTCTTCAAATTGTTCAGCCAGTTCGCTAAACAAAATATCGACAGCCTCTTTGTCCCTGAGCAGAGCAAATGCTTTACGACGCATTGCAAGCACGGGAGCAATCGCCTGGTTCCACTCATTCCACTGAGAAGATTCTCGCCAAGTTTTCCACTCGGCAGAATTTCTTTCTGCGTTGGTGTCCAGGTCATTGGCAATCCGTTGGATTGGCAACGATTTACGAGCCAACGTCACCAGTTTTTCAACGAAGGGACGAATCTCTTTCGCTTTCGGAATTGTTGTGATGATCCTGCCTTCGACCTTTGGGGCTTGCGGATCGTCTTCGTCTGGTCGTACCGATTTAATCAGGCTCACAGCCATATTTCGGAACATGGCTTTGCGGTGCGACGCAGTTCGCCCAAGATGTCGTCCCCGAACGCGATGTCTCATGTTTGTTACTTATTCGCTAAAAAATGACTCTGAAAAATATCACCAAGATCATAACCGCCAATCGCAATAGCAGCGATAAGGTTTAGTTAGATGTTGTTTGACGCTTGGGTAATTTCATACCCATTCGCAACCCAAGGGTCACAAGACGTTCGCTGACTTCAACCAATGTTGTTTCGCCAAAGTTACGAACCTGTAACAGTTGATCCTCTGACCGACCAACCAGATCCCGCACACTCACGATCCCTTCTGATTCCAGGCAGTTTGTCGCCCGAACAGAAAGGTTCAATTCTGCCAGAGATTGATTCAGCTTTTCTTCCAGTTCCAGATCGATTGGTGAATGACCGGTCGCTTCCGCCATTCCGTTCAAGCCATCTTCTGGTGGAAGCTCAGGTCCGGATTCACGATAGGTGATAAACGGATTGAGGTGTTTTCGCATAATCTTCGCCGCTTCGATCAACGCCATCTCCGGGCTGACCGTGCCGTTCGTCCAGATATCTAAAATAAGCTTATCGTAGTTGGTTCGCTGTCCCACGCGAGTTTCTTCAACAGCAAAGCGAACTCTTTCAACAGGCGAATATAGCGCATCGAGCGGAATCACACCAATTTCGTTTTCATCCTGATAATGCTCACTTGCCGGAACATAACCGCGACCATTTTCTACGGTCAATTCCATAGAAAGTGGCACATCATCGGTCATTGTTGCAATGACCATATCTTTATTGATCACTTCAACCTGATCATCAGTGATGACATCCGCCCCTGTTACAACGCCGCGAGTATGTTTCTCGATACGAATTGTTTTAGGACCAGCTGCATAGCTTTTGACAATCAGCGACTTCAAATTCAGGCAGATGTCGGTCACATCTTCAACCACTCCGGGAATGGTTGTGAACTCGTGCTGAGCTCCCTGGATTTTCACACGGGTGACAGAACTTCCTTCCAGTGAAGAAAGTAAAATCCGCCGTAAGCTGTTACCAATGGTCGAGCCGTAGCCGTACTCAAATGGCTCGCAGGTGAAACGACCAAAACTTGTGGTCGCCGTTTCACGTTCCATCATCAGACGATTGGGTAATTCTAAACCGCGCCAACGAATTCGCATAAATCTCTCCCTGAGACTGAAAGCAGAAGTTGCAAGGTGTTTTCTCTATCCAGATCGATCCCGGATAACAACTTGACCACTTCGTCAAGAATATCTGTTTATGTACCAAGTTAAAGAGTATCGCTTTGCATCATTTCGGAAAGCGATACTTCTCATACACGCCGTTTTTTGGGAGGTCGGCAACCATTATGTGGCAGTGGCGTCACATCTTCGATTAACTTAATGGTGATTCCCTGCGTTTGCAGTCCGGTGATTGCACTTTCACGACCAGAGCCAGGGCCCTTCACGCGAATTTCCATTTCGCGCACACCAAATTTTTTGGCGCGATCCGCACAAACTTCTGATGCACGCTGAGCAGCAAACGGCGTACTTTTTCGACTCCCCTTAAAACCGGAAGTCCCAGCCGTTGCCCAGCAAAGCACATCTCCATTAGTATCTGTAATGGTTACCATTGTATTATTGAACGTCGCTTTAATGTGAGCAACCGCCTTGGTCACATTACGCCTGATTTTTTTCTTCTTCGCCTTTGCCACTACAAACTCCCGTAAACTTCTAATTTGTCATCTGCCATAAAACTGGCAGTTACTGTTCTGTTCCAATTCTTAGTGTTTCATATCCTTAACACCTTTTTTACCTGCAACTGTTTTTCGAATCCCTTTGCGGGTTCGAGCATTGGTAATCGTTCGCTGACCACGAACAGGCAGTCCCCGGCGATGCCTGGTTCCCCGATAAGATTGAATCTCTCTCAAGCGAGAGATATCCTGCTGCGTCTGGCGACGCAATTGCCCTTCAATCACGTAATCGGTATCAAGCAAATTGTTCAAATGAACCAGATCGTCTTCGTTCAATTGAGAAGCTTTTATTTGTGGATCAACATTCAGCCTGCGACAAATTTCAATCGCGGTGTGCCGACCAATACCGTAAAGGTAAGTCAACGAAATATAGGCCGCTTTATTGTTCGGAATATCAACACCCTGAACACGTGGCATAACGCTCTCACTCCGACTATTGCTAGAAACTCTTTGAAAATATGATTATAAATTTAACAACAAACGGCTCATCTTAGCCCTGTCGCTGTTTATGCTTCGGATTTGTTGAACAAATAACGTAAACCCGCCCTTTACGGCGGACAACCTTACAGTTTTCACAAATTCTTTTGACGCTTGCCCGGACCTTCATGAAACACCAAAACCCTTTACACTTAGCTATAAAAAACAGACCTTCTGCCTGTCATCAACGGTATTGAACACCAATCCAAAGAAATCTTGCCGACTGCAAAAAAGCAGTATTCAGCACAGGTACCGACAATCTCTTTCCCAACTTCACATTCTATTCACGAATAATTCAGCGAAATGAATATTTCCGGGAAACAACAGACTACGGCCTGATTGGAACGCGAAATTATAGACAGACCAACCTACTTCACACAAGCCAACCGCGGCGCTTCCATTAGAATTTCATGGTTTCTCTTGAAATTCTCCCTGAATTCCCTGTTTCGCCAGTTCCGATGCCCGCGGAGTCAGAATTTCCGGCCCATTGGCAGTTATCGCAATGGTATGTTCAAAGTGAACACTCGGCTTTCCATCGAGCGTAATCACGGTCCAGTGGTCTTCTGTAATTCCAACTTCTTTAGTTCCCGCATTAACCATTGGCTCGATCGCAATCACCAAGCCGGGCCGTAATTCAAAATCATTATCCAGCGTTGCTTGATCAACAAAGTGAGGCACCTGCGGGTCTTCGTGCATTTCCTGACCAATCCCATGACCCACAAAATCCTCTACCGAACTGCATCCATTTTCATGGATGAAACCCGCCAGCCGGGCTGCTACTTCACTCCACTTCTTACAATCGTTAAGAGCATCAATCGCTAACAGTAATGCTGCCTCCCCAACTTCCAGCAACTTCTGTTTCTGATCATCAACCTGCCCAACAGGATACGACCACGCAGAATCCCCGCACCAGCCAGCCAGCTTGCAACCGGTATCGACGCTAATAATATCCCCTTCGCACAAGATGCGATCTCCCGGAATACCATGCACGACCTCCTCATTGACAGACATGCAGCACACCGCTGGAAATGGAACAGGACCAGGAAACCCTTTGAAAAGTGGTTTCGCATGATGCTTCAAAAAAAGATCTTCAACCGCCTGATCCAGCTCTCCAGTTGTTACCCCAGGCTGAATCATCGATTCAACCAACCGATGCGCTTCGGTAACAAGCAGTCCCGCTCGCCGCATCCGATCAATCTCCCGGCGACTTTTCAAAATGATCGTATTCACAAACACAGCCCCAGAAAAGAAAGATGCCCACAAAGTGTGGGCATGTAACAAAAAGGTAATTCCAGGGATGTTATACTCTGCACGAGTATAAATGATCGTTTAACGACAAGCCGAAGGCAACTGCGAAAACAGGTATACCTGGCTCAATGCTATCAACTTCCACAGCATCCTGTTTATTTGCAAATGCTCAATTCTTGGTCGTGTGCAGCATAACCCCTGATTACTCAGACTCAACCTCTCATTTAATTATTGCAACTAATTAAGAATCATCCGACTCCAACAACCCACGGTAGTTTCTCATCACCAGATGGGAATCAATCTTTTGAACCAGATCCAAGGCAACCGAAACAACAATCAACAACCCGGTTCCTCCGTAAAAACTAGCCAACATGAACGGGATATTCATCCATTTTGCGACAATCATCGGCGTAATCGCGATGACCGCCAGGAAGCCGGCTCCCACATAAGTAATTCTCACCATCACCTGCTCCAGGTAGGTCGCGGTTCGAGTCCCCGGACGATACCCCGGAATAAAGCTCCCGTAATCTTTCAGGTTGTTCGCCATATCTTTCGGATTAAAAGTAATCGCTGTCCAGAAGTAACAAAAGAAGTAGATCAGCGCCACATAGCAGGTATTATACATGAAGCCACGCCCCGAGCCAAACGCACTGGCTAACGTCTTCAATGTCATCGAACCTGGCCAGATGACTGCAATTTGACTGAAGATAAAGTAGGGGAACATCAGCAAACTGGATGCAAAGATAATCGGCATGACACCCGCTTGATTCACCTTCAAAGGCAAGAACTGACGCTGCCCGCCCATTACTTTTCTACCACGCACATGTTTGGCCGATTGAATCGGAATTCGTCTTTGCCCCTGCGTAATTGCAACGACTGCAATCACGACACCGATAAACATCACCGCCAGCAGAAGCAGTTTATCAACACCCAATTCTGTTCCTGCCCGTACTCCTTTTTCAAAGGCAGGTTGCAGATATTCATACATCGAAGTCGGCATCCGCGCCAGGATTCCAGCCATAATAAGCAAACTGATTCCGTTGCCAATTCCGTACTCATCAATCTGCTCGCCGAGCCACATAAGAAAGACAGTCCCGGCTGTCATCACCAACGCACCAACCATGTGAACGATAACGCCATCATACCCTTTAATGATCATCCCAGCCCCTTCGTTGCCGAAGCCGCCCGAGATCGCACGTATCCAGAAGAAACTTTGTAGCAGACAAATCACGACGGTTGCGTAACGAGTATATTCATTAATTTTCTTCCGCCCCGCCTCACCTTCTTTTTGCAACTGCTCCAGCGGTGGATAGACACTGCCCATCAATTGGAAAATAATCGAGGCAGAAATATAAGGCATAATCCCCAGGCCAAAAATGGTCGAGTTCCCCAGATTGGAAGCCGAGAACAGGGAGACCATTTGAATCACTTGCCCAAATCCGGAACCTCCCGACTGGAGCTTGTCCATTTGTGCCTTAAACAACTCCTGATCAATGAACGGGAGAGGCACCCAGAACCCCAGCCGATAAACAGCCAGCAGGCCCACAGTTAACAGGATTTTGTTTCGTAACTCAGGGATACGAAACATCATAAATATTTTTGCCAGCATCGACGCTTACCTTGAATGTCAACTGCGGTGTAAATGGGAATGTGATCAGCAATTTGATCGCTCATCAAACAAAATATGTCTATCGTTCAGGGCGAATAGAGAAGACTCATTCGATTAAGAACTCAAAATATCCTTGGTGGATCATTATCTTGGGTGAGTTTTCGTGAATCTTGGCACTTTTGGCAAGTCCAGCAAGGGTGATTCTTTGAATCCGTGACCGAAAACACAAAAATACTCCCAGCGCGGCTGCTACATGCCAAAAGCGACCACCATTATCCACCTTTGGAAACCGCTATTCGAAATTGATGCAACACACAAACAAATTGACTACTTGAATTAAGAACCTCTATTTATTCAAAGATATCCTACTAAACAGATCTCCTACTGAGCATATCTCCCATTGAACGGAGGGTAGACATTCTTGCCTGCCTACAACAGAGCATGCTCTTACGAGACAGACGCCGAAGCCTGTGTTCCTTTTGAATAAATAGAGGTTCCCATTAAAAAAACGCCTTACCCCAAAAAGGAAAGGCGTTTCTGTTCTCCTCCCCGGATAATTCCAGGTAAATAATTCGTCAAAAAAGGTAGTGCTAAGACGATTGCTCAGTCAAAAGCATTCTTGATGGTCGCACAACCAGTTCAACAGTACCGCCTGCCTGCATCACTTTTTCCTCAGCAGAAGCAGAAATACGGTGCAGTTTTACCGTTACTTTTTTTGTCAGTTCGCCATTACCAAGAAGCTTCACTGCATCATACTTACCGTGAATCAACCCCTTGGATCGCAATACTTCCGGCGTAATATCGTCACCATCTTGGAAATGGTTCTCAATATCCTGAACATTAATTACGACAACAAGATCAGCAAACGCTCTGTTATTGAATCCTCTTTTCGCGACTCGCATGAAAAGTGGTGTCTGACCACCTTCAAAACCACGCCGCGTACTGGAACCTGCTCGAGAGCCGTACCCGTTGTGACCGCGACCAGAAGTCTTGCCATGACCGGAACCAGGACCTCGCCCGACCCTTTTCCGTTTTTTTCGTTTATTTATGCCGCGATGGACATCATCGATAATCATTAAATTTCTACTCCTCGTAACCGAGCCACATCTTCTCTGGTTCGCAATTTTCCCAGTGCGTCAAAAGTTGCTTTGACAACATTAATCGGATTGGTTGAACCACGTACCTTAGTAAGAATATCTTTTAATCCGACAGACTCCACAACCGCCCGCACGCTTGCCCCCGCAATAATTCCTGTACCAGGGTTGGCAGGAAGAAGCAGGACGCGAGCTGCCCCAAACCGTCCTTCAACTTCGTGGGGAATCGTCGCCCCATCCAGCGTGACGCGGATTTTATGCCGCCCCGCATCCTTGACTGCTTTTTCTACAGAAGAAGGAACTTCGTTGGCTTTTCCGTATCCCCAGCCAACTTCGCCCTTTTGATTGCCCATGACAACCATCGCAGCAAAGCTGAAACGCCGACCACCCTTGATTACACAAGCACAGCGACGAATTTGTACCACTCGTTCCTGAGAATCTGATCTTGAATCGTTAGCCAACTTCCAGTCTCCCGATATTACTTTTTATCAATCGTATTGTTTTGATTACTCTATCTTAACGACAGGGAACAGTATGGTCGAGTTCCTTAGAACTTCAAACCACCCTCACGAGCAGCATCTGCAAGCGCTTTCACACGACCATGATACATGAACTTACCACGATCAAACGCCACTTCTTCGATCTCTTTTTCCTTCGCACGTGAAGCAAGCAGTTCACCAATCTTTGTAGCCGCCTCAATATTTCCTGCATACTTACCGGGACCAGCCACTGCCTCTTCCATAGTACTGGCACAAACAAGTGTTTGACCAGCTTCATCATCAATAATTTGTGCATAAATATGACGATTACTGCGAAAAACAGACAGCCTCAACCGACCTGCACTGCGAATACGGTTACGAACACGAAATGCTCTGCGGTTTTTCCTGTTTCGGATTCTCTTATGAAGTTTCACGACTGACCTGCCAACGTTGAGTATGTAAAGTTATAAAAATGAGATACGTTGAAACGTACTGTTTAGTTTTCTCAATACAAAGCGAACTACAATAAATTATTTCGCGAACGCTTTTCCTGCTTTTCTTCGAATATGTTCGCCCTGGTAGCGAATTCCTTTTCCCTTGTATGGTTCAGGAGGACGAACCTGTCGAATGTTTGCAGCGAACTGTCCAACCGCATGCTTATCTGCACTCTTTAATATGATCAATGTTCCCGAAGGAAGTTCGCAGATCACTCCTTCCGGAACTGGAAGCGTAATTGTATTCGCAAACCCGACCTGCAAAGAAATCACTTTTCCCTGCATGCTCGCCTGATAACCAACACCAACAACTTCCAAACGCTTCTCGTACAACGTTTCAACACCAACAACCATATTATTGATCAAACTGCGAGTCAAACCATGCAGCGAACGAGCCTGACGGGTATCATCTGGACGAGTCACAACAACCTGCGGCGGATCACTTTGAATCGCTACAGAAACCATTGGATGATGCTGGATTGACAGCGTTCCATGAGGCCCCTTCACAGTGACCTCTCTTCCCTGAAGTGTTACTTCCACTTTTTCAGGAACAGGAATCGGTTTTTTTCCAATACGAGACATAACTACAAACACCCTTATAACTAACCGACTACCTCATTTTGGAAAATACCAAATGAGTGCCAGATCATTAATCAACACATTGTACTTGATGGAATCAGTCGAACATCACGACTTCGAAACAGAAACGACATTCACCAGCCTACCAGATTGTACATAGAATTTCGCCGCCGACTCCCTTGGCTTTCGCCTCGCGGTTGCTCAACACACCCTTACTTGTGGACAGAATACATATTCCCATCCCCTGCATGACTTCCGGAGTCTCTTTGACACCTGAGTATTTTCTGCAACCAGGCTTACTGGTCCGCACAATTTTTTGAATGACCTGTTCGCCATTCGGGCCGTACTTCAATTGAACACGTAAAATATTCTGAGGAGAATCTTCTACTTCTTCGTAATTCCAGATATATCCTTCACGTTTAAGAACATCTGCAATTGCTTTTTTCAATTTTGAGCAGGGCATATCGACGATGGATCGCTCAATCGCGATCGCGTTTCGAATTCGCGTCAACATGTCTGCAACCGGGTCGGTCATCATGGCTAAAAAGCCCTATTCTATATACTACCTGAAAACAATATAACTCAAACAGAAAAGAGTGTAACAAACTGGATTTCTATCGACCACCACCAGGCTTGCTGAATGGCATGCCAAATTTTTCCAACAGAACCTTCACCTCATCATTATTAACCGAATCGGTAACAATCGTGATGTTCATCCCTTGCGTGTACTTGGCATTATCTGCATCGACTTCCGGAAAGACCATCTGTTCAGAAAGTCCCATACTGTAGTTGCCGTTACCATCGAATGCTTTTGCCTTCACGCCACGAAAGTCCCGAACACGAGGCAAAGCCAACGTAATCAAACGATCCAGAAATTCATACATGCGTCTACCACGCAATGTCACCCGGCAACCAATTTCCATTCCTTCACGGAGTTTGAAACCAGCGACCGATTTTTTGGCTTTCGTAATTTCCGGTTTCTGACCGGTAATGACAGTCAGGTGCATGAGTGCTTCTTCAAGACGCTTACGATCTTGAACCGCAGCCCCCAGCCCCATGTTCAAAACAATCTTCGTCAACTTTGGCAACGAGTGAGCATTGCTTCGCCCAAACTCTTCCTTCAGTTGAGGAACAATTTCGTTTTTATATTTTTCGGCTAAACGGGCCATTACTGACCACCCCTTGAGTGTACGACTAAATTAATTGAAAATAAACAATGCTTGAATTTTAGATAAATTCTCAGCTTCCTGTGCTGGCATACTTTGCCCGTTTGGGGCTGATTTCACGACCACAAGCCGTGCTGCATTTCTTGCAGTAACGCACTTTCGCCCCATCATCATTGTAACGAAGTCCCAAACGAGTCGGCTTCTGGCACGATTCGCAGTAGTACATCACATTGCTGCTTTGAATCGGCATCTCCATTTGAAGACGACCACCAGAAGGGCTTTTAGGATGCCCCTTTTTCACATGCTTGTAAACCTGGTTGACTCCCTGGATAACCATCTTCTGACCACCAGAAATCACCTGCAAGACCAGACGTGGACTGCTGGATGCGTCCTCGCCAGTAATTACGATAACATGGTCACCTTTTTTTATCTTCATGGCTTCTTCGCTTCGGAAAATGCTCAGATCTGTACCGACCCGAGAACTCTAAACTCTTTGTATAATTGCAGGGTCCGCTGTGCGAACCGCCGATGTAACAAAACGCCTGATTAGTTGGCCCGCACAGCGGACCCTACACAAACTACACCACTTCGCTGGCAAGACTGACAATCTTCATGAAACGTTTTTCTCGCAACTCGCGAGCAACTGCACCAAAAATTCGTGTCCCTCTTGGTGTTCCGTCTTTGTCGACAAGCACAACTGCGTTCTTGTCGAAACGAACGTAACTTCCATCGTCACGACGGATACCATAACGAGTCCGAACGATCACAGCGCGAACAACCTGCCCTTTCTTCACGGGACTCCCCGGAAGAGTTTTCTGGATACTGACGACAATAATATCGCCCACATCAGCCGTTCTCCTACCGGTTCCACCAAGCACACGAATACATCGAGCTACTTTAGCGCCGGTATTGTCAGCGACATCTACCACTGTTTGCATCTGGATCATCGAACTCGACCCTTATCCCACTTCTTCAAATGTATAATAAACGACAAAGAAAAACAGCTTGCCAATTTTACGAATCCGTTCCTTCTGACTGATCTTCAGTCACCTCTTCTTGAACTTCTTCTGCTATGGCTTCTTCTGACTGCTCTACTCCATGTTGTGAAACAGGAATAATATTCGCTTCAACAACCCGTACCAGTTGCCAGCGTTTCAAACGAGATAAAGGACGAGATTCAATGATCTCTACCTTATCTCCCAATTTTGATTCATTGTTTTCATCGTGGACGTGACAAACTGTTCGTCGACTGACAATTTTTCCATACTTCGGATGAGGAAACAGGCGTTTCACTTCCACCCGACGCGTTTTGTCCATTTTGTCGCTGGCGACAATACCAACCAACTTTTTCTTCATAACTACAATCGTCCGTCACTAAATGGTGTCAACTTGAATGGCGTCAACTTAAAATGTTAACCCAACACATTCTTATAGCCCAGGCACGCAGAGGCTTTCAATTAATTTTCACTCACTGCCTGCAGAGGCAAGTTGCTTTTCCCTAAGCAACGTTTTAATTCGTGCAATTTCTCGCCGATACTGCTTCAAACGGGAAGGCGCATCCAACTTTTCAGTTGCAGATTGAAATCGCAACTCAAACAAATCTTTCTGTGCCTCTTTCAAAGAGAACGACAATTGCTCTTCGTTCATTTCTCGAAGCTCAGATGCTTTAGACATATCCTCAACCTAACTTCTAAACCAATAAATTGAATTTCTCTGTTGTTCAATAATCATTAAACCCGCCAGTCAGAAAGCTTATGAACTTCCTGGTCGCCGTGTTAATAATCGCACTCTCATTGGCAACTTATGTGCCACCCGTGCAAAACATTGTCGAGCTGCTTCTTGAGAAGCACCTGAGATTTCAAACAGGACTGTTCCTGGTTTAACCACAGCGACATAACGGTCCGGGTCCCCCTTACCTTTACCCATCCGAGTTTCCAACGGACGTGCAGTTACTGGTTTATGGGGAAAAATCCGAATATATAATTTACCTTCTCCACGAATATACTGCATCGCTGCAATACGGCACGCTTCGATTGTTTTACCTGTCACCGAACCTGGTTCCAGCGCCTGTAAACCCCAGTCACCAAAAGCCAGTGTATTGCCACGAGCCGCATTACCTTTTATGCGACCTCTTTGACTTTTTCGATGCTTGGTTCTTCTGGGCATCAGCGCCATCTTTAGTCTCCTCGTCTGAATAATTACCGTGATCGATCCAAACTTTTACACCAATAATACCTTGACCCGTTTTTGCAGTCGTTTGACCGTAATCAACGTGTCGCTGTAATGTTGAAAGTGGAATTGAACCGCGAATTCCCTTTTCTTTACGTGACATCTCGGCACCGCCAAGGCGACCGGAAAGTTGGATTTTAACTCCGTGGGCTCCTGCATCCATCACTTGTTCGAGTGATCGTTTGAGTGCCCGACGAAAACTACCTCTTTTTTGTAACTGTTGAGCAATATCTTCTGCCACCAAAATTGCACTTTTGAACGGATTGTTCAATTCGACAATTTTCAATTCCATACGACGACCGGTCAACTCTTCTAATTCTGCTTTGAGACGGTCAATTTCCTGCCCCTTGCGACCGATAATCACACCCGGACGGGAAGAAAACAGATTGATATTAACATGATCGCGAGTTCGTTCAATTTCGACCTTTGCGATTCCTGCAAATCCGTATTTCTTCTTAACGAAATTGCGAATTTTAACATCTTCAACGAGCAACGTACCAAATTCTCGCTTCGGTGCATACCACCGGCTACGCCAATCTTCGACGATACCTACCCGAAATCCTGTTGGTCGTACTTTTTGTCCCATGACAATTTCGCCTGTTACCTGTCACTATAAACTAATTGAATACTGAATAACGCTGGACTATTCAAACACCAAAAATGCAAACCTCAATTTATCCACTCTGAAAACTAAGGGATTTCCGGAGCATCAAGCGCAACTTTAATATGTGCAAATTTCTTTTCAAGCATATCTGCCCGCCCGCGCCCACGTGGCCGAACACGCCTGAATTTTGGTCCCATATCAACCTGAGCATCTGAAATAATCAGAGAACCGGAATTACGGGCACCGCGATCCTCTGCGTTTGCGACTGCACTTTTCAAAACTTGTTCCAACATCTTTGCACCACGATTGTGCATGAAACGAAGTTGTTCCAATCCCTGCTGCGCAGTCATCCCGCGTACCAGATTCGCGAAATGGCGAACCTTAGTCGGAGAAATACGAGCGAATCGATATGATGCCTGAATACTTGCCATAATGACACCTGAAATAAACCGGAGCTTGCCGGACTTCTATTCTGATAACCTCTAAATAATCAACAAAAAACAATAATTAAACTGATTATCGCTTCCCTCTGGCACCATGCCCGCGAAACGTTCTGGTGGGAGCAAACTCGCCGAGTTTATGCCCAACCATTTCTTCGGTCACGTACACATTAATGTGTGCCCGACCATTGTGAACCAAGAATGTATGACCGATAAACTCCGGTGCGATTGTTGAACTTCTCGCCCAGGTTTTAATGGGATCCTTGCGATCAGCTTCATCCAGCTTCGCAATTTTCCCCAACAGATTGTGATCCACAAAAGGACCTTTTTTAAGGGAACGACCCATTCTTCAGCCTCAATATAAATGTTGATAGAAAAAAATGCAAAAATGCTGACAGAAACTCGTTTACTTCAACTGCCCATAACGCCTTGACTTACGCCGACGAATAATCGCCTTACTAGAAGCTTTGCGTCTTTTACGCGTCCGTCCCCCTTTGGCCAGTACGCCTGTCGGGCTACAAGGATGACGACCACCAGAGTTACGACCTTCACCACCACCCATCGGATGGGCAACCGGATTCATAACCGTACCGCGAACCTTGGGGCGACGCCCCATCCAGCGTTTGCGTCCTGCTTTTCCGAGGACAATTTTATTGTGATCTGTGTTCCCCACTTGACCAATGGTCGCCCGGCAGGAACTGGGCAAACGCCGAACTTCACCAGATGGCAAAGTGACTTGCGCCCAACTCCCCTCTGTCGCATTCATCACTGCAACAGTCCCTGCTCCTCGGACTAACTGACCGCCTCGACCAGGCTGCATTTCAATATTGTGAATCTCAGTTCCCTGAGGTATCCGCGAAAGTGGCAAGCAGTTGCCAACTTTCGGTTCGATATCAGGACCATTTTCCACAGTATCCCCGGCAACGAGACCAACGGGAGCCAAAATGTAAGTTTTCTCGCCATCTTCGTACTGAACAAGTGCGATACGAGCCGATCGATTCGGATCGTATTCAACAGAAATAACCTTGGCGGGAATTCCCTCTTTTTTCCTTTTGAAGTCAACCATGCGGTACATCTTACGATGCCCACCACCACGATGACGCATCGTGATCTTCCCATGATGATTACGACCGGAATGTTTTTTCAAACGAACCAGCAGCGACTTCTCAGGCTTTTTCTTCTTGTCTGTAATTTCCGCAAAGTCACTCACGGACGCCCCACGGCGACCTGGACTTGTCGGTTTGTAAAAACGCACACCCATTTTCGACTTCCTCAGTCGTTGACTCTACTACTTATTATATTTCAATCAGGAACACAAAAGCTCCTGTCCATTCACATAAACTCTAGAATTGACTTTTAGAAGAACGAGATTCGATCATCATCGTGCAATTCAACAATCGCCTTCTTCCAACCTTGCGTATGAGTAAAACCCGACTTGGTTCGGCGAGGTTTTCCCTTACGGTTTTGAGTCCGAACTTTCGTCACCTTCACATCCCACAATGCCTCCACAGCATCTCGAATTTCACGCTTGTTGGCCTGTGAGTGAACCTTGAAAGCATACATATTGTGCCTCTCAGCAAAATGTGCATTCTTCTCCGTCACCAACGGCTTAATTACCACCTGATACGGATCGAGATTCAAACCAGAGCTAGATTCCTGTACCATCCCACCGTCTCTCTATTATCTGCAAAAACCGCCAGCTTGCAATTTAAAAAATCAATTAACAACAATGTAGACTCAGTCCTGTTTCCGAAGCGAATCCAATGCGCCACGTGTGACCAGCAACATCCGCTGATGCAGCAAGTCATACGCATTCAGGCCAGAGGCAGGAGTCACTGTGAACCCGCTGATATTCCGCGAAGACTTCCAAATATTTGTATCGTAAGACTCAATCGCCAGCAGCGTCTTTGTGGCATCTAAACCAAGCACTGACATCAACGAAATCACTTCTTTAGTTTTCGGGACCTCAAACTCCAGGGTATCGACTACCTTCACCTGGTTATCCTGAAACTTACTCAACAATGCCATCCTGGTCGCCAGTCGAACTGCCTTCTTCGGCAATCGGTAGCTCCAATCTTTAGTCACCTTGGCAAATGTATGCCCACCACCTTTACGAATCGGAGACCGCCTGCTCCCCGCACGGGCATTGCCAGTTCCCTTTTGGCGATACATCTTTTTTGTTGAGCCTTGAACCATTCCGCGAGATTTTGTCGCAGCTGTCCCAACTCGCTTATTAGCCTCGTACATGACAACAACGTCATGAAGCAGCTGCTTATTAACACCAGAGGAAATCTCGGCTGGATCAAATTCGTATGATCCAACTTCTTCCCCCTTTTGAGAGTAAACCGGCAATGAAATCATATCACTCATCTCTTTATCCCGCCTGACAGGACACCCGTCAAAACTTCTCGTCAGTAGTATATCAAACAAAAATTACTCTAGCCCAAAACGCTACCCCATCTTATTGGTAGGTCGAACCAGAACGAAACCATCCGGCGGGCCTGGAACACCCCCCTTAACCATGATCAAATTCTCCTCAGGAATAATGCGGGCAACTTCCAGGTTCCGCACCGTAATATGTGCAGAGCCATAATGCCCCGCCATCTTGGTCCCTTTTAGAACACGAGAAGGATCGGCACTTTGACCAATCGACCCCCCGTGACGATGAACCTTCTTCACACCATGAGAGGCCCGCTGCCCCGAAAAATTATGCCGCTTCATCACCCCAGCTGTACCACGCCCCTTGGATGTTGCGATAACATCGACACGAACACCAACCTCAAATTGACCTTCCGCATCAAGAATCGAACCTACTTCTAAGCCATGATTCTCGCCATCAGTGCGAAACTCTCGAACAAACCGCTGAGGCTCGCACCCTGCAACTGCCCGAGACTCCTGCCCGGCATCCTTCAGCCTTTTTCGCCGCTTGCTGCTAATCTCTGCAACATGACCACGCTCGGCACGATTCGCCAGACGGCGAGGCTTGTCGCCAAAACCAATCTGCACAGCTTCATAACCATCGCATTCCTGAGTTCGCACCTGAAGCACGGGACATGGACCCACCTCAAGAACAGTCACGGGAATAACAATACCCCCATCACCGTAAACCTGAGTCATTCCAACTTTTCGACCAAGCAGCCCAACAGGCATCACTTCACCCCAAAACTATACAGACACTAAAGTAAAACTAGACCCAACAGACGCCCGATGCGCAAAAATAACCCACAACTTCACCCCAAAAAGGGCCATTAGCGAGAACCAGGCAAGAGATTCAACCAGAAAAAGGTGAACCCCACCAACCTGCTTCACCCGAGCTTTTCATTTTCACCCGGACACATAAAGAGTTATGCAGTCGCTTTAATTTTGATATCAACCCCGGCAGGCAGAGACAGCTTGTTCAAAGCATCAATAGTCTTCCCGGTTGGCTGAACGATATCAATAACTCTTTTATGAGTTCTTATTTCAAACTGTTCTCGCGACTTTTTGTCAATATGCGGACCACGCAATACTGTATATCGCTCAATTCGAGTTGGCAGGGGAATGGGACCGTGAACAATCGCACCGGTACGCTTGGCTGTATCGACGATATCAGCAGCTGACTGATCCAGAACGGAATGGTCGTACGCTTCCATTCGAATGCGAATTTTCTCTTGTGATCCTGCGGACACTCCGCACACCCTTTCTCAACTCAAACAAAATATTCAATAAACACAGCGACAACGCTGCACGACCCCAAAAAACGGGGAAGCGAGGATATTACTAGCCGCTCTTCATGTTGTCAACGAGATCGCTGTTGTTTTCTAAAACATTCGAGGAAGTTCATCAGGTTTTTAATTCTCCAGAGCGGACAAACCTCAAATCTGTTTCATTTTCCCTTCCAAAACATCTTTTCACCTCTCCCTGCTCATCTCAAAAGAAGCATCTATTGAAATCTCTTTGCATAGTCCTTTGCTGAAAGATGTGGTACAACTCAGGATGTTAATTAGGACTGCAAATTAACGTAGTCAGAAGTTTTTGAAGCTTTCGAGTGAGTAAAGGATATTTCGGCGATGAAACCGGTCAAATCTGCGGGTGGTTGGCGAGCAATTCTTTATACCTGGACGAAAGCTCGCGAAGCAGGGGGAATTTTCAAGCTGTGGAAGGCGATGCGGTCCCGAAATGCGTGTAAAACGTGTGCTTTGGGCATGGGAGGCCAAAAAGGGGGTATGGTGAATGAGTTGGGCGCGTTCCCTGAAGTCTGCAAAAAAAGTCTACAGGCGATGGTCGCAGATATGCAGGGAGCGATTCCTGAAAAATTCTTTGAAACTTATTCAATCACCCAGCTTCAGAAATTCACTCCGAAGCAACTCGAACATGCGGGGCGAATCACGCAGCCGATGCTTTATACGAAGGGGGAAAACCATTACCGACCGATTCCCTGGGAGCAGGCTTTTCAGAAAATTGCAGAGAAATTGAAATCTGTCGTTGCGGATGAAACATTCTGGTATTTCAGTGGGCGCAGTTCGAATGAAGCTGGCTTTTTGCTTCAATTATTTGCTCGATTATACGGCACTAACAATGTCAATAACTGTAGTTATTATTGTCATCAGGCGAGTGGAGTCGGTTTGAACAACAGTTTCGGGACCGGCACCGCCACCATTACGCTTGATGATGCGGAACATGCTGATCTGATCTTCTTAATTGGCGGTAACCCTGCCAGTAACCATCCCCGTTTGATGAAAACGCTGATGCAGGTTCGGCGAAATGGGGGGGAAGTGATTGTCATAAATCCGGTCATCGAGCCTGGGCTGGTCAATTTCAGTATTCCGAGTGACCTACGAAGCCTGCTTTTTGGTTCTCAAATCGCTTCCCTCTATGTGCAGCCCAATATGGGAGGCGATTTAGCATTGCTGACCGCGATCGCCAAGAAAATTGTTGAGATGAATGCCCACAATGAGGATTTCCTCAATAATCATACCGAAGGTTGGGGCGAACTGAAGGAACATCTTGATCGACAAGATATCGCAGAGCTAAGCCGGTTGGCGGGGGTTACCGAGCAGAAGATCGACCGAATTGCCCAGCTTTACGCAAAATCGAAAAGCACAGTTTTCTCCTGGACAATGGGCATTACGCATCATGTGCATGGTGTGGAAAATGTGGAAGCAATCGGAAATCTCGCTTGTTTGCGTGGCATGGTTGGGCGTGAAGGTGCAGGAATGATGCCAATCCGTGGGCATTCGAACGTGCAGGGAATTGGTTCGGTGGGCGTGACCCCGAAGCTGAAGGAAGCCATTTTTGAATCGCTGCAAACCGTATTCGGCCTTCAACTTCCGACAACAGCAGGGCTGGATACTCTCGCCTGCATGGGGGGAGCAATTTCCGGGAAACAAAAAGTTGGATTTTGCCTGGGAGGAAATTTGTATGGCTCCAACCCCGATTTGAATTACGCTCAAAAGTCACTTTCCAATCTGGAATTGCTTGTCACGTTAAGTACAACATTAAACACCGGTCATGCTTACAGCCTGGCGGATGAAGCGTTGATACTGCCGGTTTTGGCGCGAGATGAGGAACCACACCCGACAACACAGGAATCGATGTTCAATTACGTTCGGCTCAGTGATGGCGGACCAAAGCGGCTGGAGGGACCGAAAAGTGAAATCGAAGTCATTTCAAAAATTGCCCATGATGTGCTGGGCGATCAGGGGCCGATTCAATGGAGCGAAATGGTACAGACGAGTCGAATTCAGGGGATGATTGCAAAAGTCATTCCCGGTTACGGTCAAGTTGGTGAAATTGCCCAATCGAAAAAAGAATTTCAGATTCCAGGGCGAACCTTTCACGAACCGAAGTTCTCAACTCCGACAGGCAAGGCGCAACTACATACTTACCAGCTTCCGCGAGCTAGAAAAGAGGGGGAAATTCAATTGATGACTGTCCGCAGTGAAGGGCAGTTCAATACGGTTGTTTATGAAGATTACGATGTCTATCGAGGCGTTGACCGCAGAGATGTGGTACTGCTTCACCCGGAAGACCTCAGCAAGCTCGGCTTGAAACATCAGCAAGCGGTGACGATTAAAAGTGAAGCGGGAGAAATGAGAGGAATTCTTGCTTACGAGTTTGAAGGAATTAAACCGGGCAATGCGTTGATGTATTACCCGGAAGCGAATGTCCTGGTGCCACGAACAACTGACCCACGTTCCCACACACCCGCCTACAAAGGAATTCCCATCGAGATTACAGCTTGATATACTCGCAGGCTGTTTACGTAAATTTCTCTGAATGATCGGTAAAAAGATGACCAAGCCCCAACAAATTGCAGTGCTGGTGTTTTTATTGGTTTTGCTTCCAGCACTGACCTGGTACAGCTTGCCTGCGCTGACGCCGTTGGCATCTGAAAAGGAGCTTTATTCAGGAGGCAAAATATATCCAGCCTCGCCCATCGCTTTTCATCGACTTGAAGTTGGGCCAACGCCTCCAGGCACTCCTATCATTACGAATGTACAAATTATCGATTTTGATGGAGATGGTCAAAATGAAATTATTGCCTGTGATTCAACGCGAAAAGCGATCTCTGTTTTCAAAAAAAAGGAGGGCAATACCTGGGAAGAAAATGAGATTATCACCAATGTTTCCGCCCCGGCTCATACCACCTGTCTTGATATCGATAAGGATAACGATTTAGACGTGATTGTTTCGGTTCTGGGAAATATTATGCCAGATGATTCTGTCCTGGGACGTATCGAGTTATTTGAAAATCAGAATGGAAAGTATGTACGACATGTAATTTTGGAGGAAGTTCGTCGTGTTGCTGATGTTCAGCCAGGCGATTTCGATGACGATGGCGATATCGATCTTGCAGTGGCTGTATTTGGGTATGCTCGTGGGAAAGTGCTTTGGTTGGAAAATCACGGCAATTTCCAGTTCCAGGAGCACGAATTATTAAATGCTCCCGGCACGATTCACGTTCCCGTTGCAGATTACGATGGTGATGGCGATCTGGATATTGCAGCTACCGTGACACAAGATGAGGAAGAGCTTTGGGGATTCGAAAATTTGGGAGGAGGCAAATTCAAAAAGCATCGAATCTGGTTCACTATTAATCTTGATCTGGGAGGAGCAGGATTGATTAGCAGCGATCTGGACCAGGATGGAGATATCGATTTAATTCTTCCTGCAGGAGATAATCTTGAGGATATCGATGCTTATCCGCAGCCCTATCACGGGTGTTACTGGTTTGAAAATAAAGGGAACTGGAGATTCGAGATTTCCAGGATTTCCGACCTGGCTGGTACGTATGCAGTTGATGCGGGTGATATGGATGCAGATGGTGATTTGGATTTGGTACTTGTCAGTATGACCAACGACTGGATTACTCCCGGGACGGCTAGTGTTGTCTGGCTTGAAAACGACGGCAAACAAAACTTTACGACCTGGCAAATCGACACCGATCCAATAAATCTCGCTACCGTTGCGGTGGGCGATCTTGATGGAGACAAAAAGCTGGATATCGTCGCAGGAGGACTCCATGTTCATAAAACCTTTCAGCGTATTGGTCGTGTATCAGCCTGGTTAAATGCCTCGGAGGGGAAAAAATGAAATTGACGATTCGTTTATTAACCGTGCTGCTGCTTGTTGAAGTGATGACATGCGGCTGGCTGATCTCAGGCCGGTTATTCCAAGCTGTTCCTGTTATCCCCACATTCAAATTGGATGATCCCGTGCTGGGCGGGGAAATTGAAGAGCTTGCCTCAATCGCTCAAACCGGAGGTGATGCTGAGTGGCAAAAACTCTCAGAAGCCTTGATGAGCCACGGCTACTACAGTCATGCGGAACAAAATTTCATTCAAGCATTGAAGCTGAATCCTGAAAACGTGAAGGCTCGTTTCGGACTGGCATTTTGTCTTGATAAAATGGGACGCCTGGAACAAAGTACTGCGGAATATCGTCATTTCCTGGCAACTGAAACAGGAAAACCTGACAAGGAAAATATGAACTTTTATGCCCTGTATTCCATCGGGAAAAATTTCCTGCGAGAGGAAAACATGCAGGATGCTGAAGCGACTTTCAGAGAGAATGAAGAATTTGTCCCAGCTCAATATCAGCTAGCCAAATTATTGATCCGCTCTGATCGGGCAAAACAAGCGTTACCAATTATAGAAAAGAATTTGAAAGAAATTCCCTTCTCGCTCGAATTTCATTACTTGATGTCTATCGCGATGGATGCACTTAATCGGCCTGATGAAGCAACCGCGTCTGCAGACATGATTGAACGCTCTGCCCATTTAGTCAGTTTGAATTTCAATAATGATTACATCAACCCCTTTTATTACCAGTATGGTCTGGCAAAACTTTTCAATGAATGCGAAATGTTGCAAAAGCAAAATAAACCTGCTGAGTTCGAAAAGAAGATGCAATTCATTCTGGAGAAGATGAAAGGAAAACGATTGCCCAAGTATCCGACAGCGCTTTATCAATTGATGCTTGTTGCAGAACAACGAAATCAACCCGAACAAATGCTGCACTTCCTTCAAGAGATGGAGAAAGTGAAAGTCAACAGTTCACAAATTCTGTATTATAAAGGGAAGGCTTATGCACTCCAGAATAAAAAGGACCAGGCTGCAATTAATTGGGAACAGTCTCTGAAAATGTTTCCAAACGCACAAGTGCATCACGATTTGGTTATTTACTATCTGCAGAAAAAAGACGAAAAAAAAGTGAGATATCATTCTGCCAAAGAAAAACTACTGACAGGGATTGCTCTTTATCGCCAAAATCAATTAGAAGAGGCCCTGCAGGAAATTGGGAAATCGATATCCATCAATCCAGAGGATGCCTTCGCCTGGTATTACCTGGGCGAAATTAACCATTATCTGGGAAACGAAAAGCAGGCGGAACAAGCTTTTCATCGCTGTTTGAAAATTTCCCCCTATCACGGAAGAGCATTGGATCGAGTAAAAAAAGATTCATAAACATCTTCCAGGCAACTTGCAGGCAAGGTGAATATTTCCTTCTTTCGATCAAACTCACTTAGCTAATTCGGAGCCTGGGGATTTACCGGCCCGCTTCGAGTAATCAATAAAAACACTCAGACAAGGGGATGTCGCATGGCGGCTGAGCAGGACGATAAAAGTAACGAACAGGAAAAACCACTCGATTTTATTCGGGAAATTGTGGCTGGCGATGTTGCAGCGGGCAAGCATGAGGGGCGTGTCCAAACACGATTTCCGCCGGAGCCAAACGGGTATTTGCATATTGGTCATGCAAAAAGTATCTGTTTGAATTTTGGAATTGCCAACGAATTCAACGGCAAATGCAATCTTCGTTTTGATGATACCAACCCGACCAAAGAAGAAGCGGAGTTTGTTGATTCGATTAAAGAAGATGTCAGTTGGCTTGGCTTTGAGTGGGCGAATGAATGTTACGCAAGTGATTATTTCGATCAACTTTATCAATGGGCAGAACAGTTGATCGAGCAGGGCAAAGCGTATGTCGATAGCTGCTCGCTGGAGGAAATTCGCAGTCATCGTGGAACGGTCACACAAGCGGGAACAGCTTGTGAACATCGGGAACGATCGGTCGAAGAAAACCTTGATCTGTTTCGGCGAATGAAAGCGGGCGAATTTCCGAATGGGGCACATGTTTTGCGAGCCAGGGCAGACCTTGCAGCCGGCAATATGAATATGCGAGACCCGATCATGTATCGCATTCTGCATTCGCAGCATCATCGCACGGGAAGCGAGTGGTGCATCTATCCGATTTACGATTGGGCGCACGGTCAAAGTGATTCGATAGAAAAGGTAACGCATTCGATTTGCACATTGGAATTTGAAATCCATCGCCCGCTTTATGATTGGTATATCGAACAGCTTGAGATTTTCCCATCGAAACAGTACGAATTTGCCCGTTTGAATTTGACATATACAGTGTTGAGTAAACGAAAACTGCTGGAGTTAGTCGAAGGAAATCACGTTTCCGGCTGGGATGATCCCCGCATGCCGACTTTGGCAGGGATACGTCGTCGTGGTTACACGCCACAGTCGCTGCGAACATTTTGTGAGAAAATTGGCGTCACCAAATATAACGGCGTGACCGATTTGGCAGTCCTCGAAAATTCGTTGCGGGAAGATTTGAATGTTCGCGCACAACGACGCATGGCGGTACTGAATCCGCTTAAAGTGACGATTACGAATTATCCAGAAAACGAAACCGAATTGCTCGATGCGATTAACAATCCGCAGGATGAATCGGCTGGAAAGCGGCAAGTTCCATTTTCAAAAACGATATATATCGAACAAAATGACTTCATGGAGGATGCGCCGAAAAAATTCTATCGGCTTTCGGTCGGCCGGGAAGTTCGCCTGCGATATGCCTATTTCTTGAAGTGTGAGGATGTCGTCAAAAACGAAGCCGGCGAAGTGATTGAACTGCTTTGTACTTACGATCCTGAAACAAGAGGCGGCAATTCGCCGGATGGTCGCAAAGTGAAAGCAACCATCCACTGGGTCTGTGCAGAGAATGCGGTCGATGCCCAGGTTCGGCTTTATGATCATCTTTTCCAGGTTGAAAACCCGAACGATGTTTCGGAAGAGGGAGACTTCAAAGATCACCTCAATCCGAATTCACTCAGCGTTATTGAGAATGCCAAGCTGGAGCCGTCTCTGGCAGAGACAAAACCGGGCGATCAATTTCAATTTGAACGAATCGGGTATTTTTGCATTGATAAAGATTCGACAGCAGAAAAACCGGTTATTAACAGAACGGTGACACTACGAGATTCCTGGGCAAAGGCGAAAAAGAAAAATTAGGTGGGCGGTATCATATGCTATGAAATTCCAAGCCAACCCTACTTAGTCTGGTCAGGTGAGTGATGTCTGTAATTATAACCGGCTGCAAGGGACAACTTGGTTGTGAGTTATTGCGTTTGTTTCCTGAGGCGATTGGGCTTTCGCGTCAGCAGCTTGATATCGCCCATGACGAAGCCGTTTTGCAAATTTTCGGATCACTTCAGCCGAAAGTGATCATCAATTGTGCGGCTTA
>Ga0316208_1001147_pt1 | contig 26416 bp, 19 predicted proteins | sample 3monopyrite_MG_FD_204944 | JGI IMG/M metagenome (GOLD analysis project Ga0316208, IMG submission 204944) | Microbial mat bacterial communities from mineral coupon in-situ incubated in ocean water Damariscotta River, Maine, United States -... | ecosystem: Environmental > Aquatic > Marine >... | reverse complement strand
TTTAATTGACCCCAATTTAGATCCAAAAGAATTAGGTAAACCTGGTCATATATTTCCATTACGTGCCAAAAAAGGTGGCGTTTTAAGACGTGCAGGCCATACTGAAGCCGCAATTGATTTAGCACGATTATCAGGATTTGACCCTGCAGGTGTTATTGTCGAAATTTTAAATGAAGATGGTAGCATGGCTCGTTTACCACAGCTCATTGAAATTGCTAAAAAGTTTGATTTAAAGCTCATTTCAATTGCCGATTTAATTGCATACAGAATGCAACACGAATCATTAATTGAAAAAGAAATAGAAGTAGATTTCCCAACCATTTGGGGAGATTTTAAATTAGCAGCCTATAAACAAACCACAACCGGAGAAGAACACATTGTATTGTACAAAGGAAAATGGGATAAAAACGAGTCAATATTAGTGAGGGTTGAATCTTCATTATTTTCTCATAATTTATTGGATGCTATCCGTTCTGACAAACAATCGAATGTAAGTACTGCACTTCAAATGATTGAAAAAACGGGAAAAGGTGTTTTATTATTCATGCAACAAGGCGAAAAACAAGAAAGTTTTGTTGAGAATCTAAAATCATATCAAACAAATACAGCTAAACGTAAAGTTGATTCTAAAGACTATGGAATTGGTGCTCAAATTTTAAGAGGCCTAAATGCTACTAACTTAAATTTAATTACAAACAGTCAAAATGTAAATGAGTCGGTTATTCAAGCTTATGGATTAAGCATTAATTCATTGGTTCCGTTTACTGTTAAGTAAATTCAATTTAATTTTGTAGCGGTTAATATTCTGCATATTTGACAAAAGGTGCAGTTAAAATAAATCGAAAGATAAAACCACTACTGTATGGTAGTTTATAATGAAAGTTATTAAATCATTAAAAACTATATCCTACTCCAACTTGTAAAATATCAATCATACCTAAACCAGCTTTAAACATAAATTTGTTATCAGGTTTTTGAAATCTATACCCTATAAATACGTTTGGTGCAGTTGACAAATAAGAATAATTACTTTCATTTTGCTTGATGTCGTATTGTACAGACGCACCTAAATCTAACTCAAAATGGTTGTTTTTTGCTCCCAATATATAAACAAGTTTTGAAATAAATGAAAATCCATTGTTGGAGTTAAAAAAATTAAAATCCCATAATCCAATCCCCGCAGACAATTTAAGAAAATGTTTTTGAGATTAAAAAAAAGTCATTGTTTCAAGATTAACACTTGCTTTATTGTAAAAAAGTGATGATCCTAAATTAATATTTGCATTAAATCGTCCCACATAATTTTTTGAATCGGATTGAGATTCGCTATAAAAACTTAACACACAAAAAATAATGAGAATAAATGTTTTTTTCAAACTACAATTTTTCATACTTCATTTATATATAATACTTATCTTTAACCCAAATCAAAATTTATGTCAAACCCATTTTACATTGTTGAACCTAAAGGAAAAAAAGTACCAATTATTTTATCCGTTCCCCATTGTGGTACAGAATTCCCAAACGAAATTAAAGAAACTTATTTAGATGCTCAATTAAAATCTATGGATGATGCAGATTGGTTTGTCAATGACCTTTATAATTTTGTAAGCGAAATGGGAATTACCATGATTTTTGCCAAGTATCACCGTTGGGTAATTGATTTGAATAGAGATGTAAAAAGTGCGCCTTTATATGCTGATGGACGTTTAATAACTGGACTTTGTTCCACAACTGACTTTTTTGGCAACCCAATTTATAAAGCCACTCAAGAACCAACTCAAAAAGAAATTGACAGGCGTTTAGAGACTTATTTTTGGCCATACTACAATAAAATAGAAGAATTACTAGCCGAGCGTAAAGCTGAATTTGGACAAGCATTATTGTGGGATGCACATTCTATTCGGAAAAATGTACCTACAATTCAAAAAGAAGACTTTCCAGATATGATTCTAGGAAATGATAACCAAACCACTGCCACTCAAAAAATAATTGACACTGCCCTTAACACTTTAAAACAAGGTGAGTTTCAAGTCAATCACAACACACCATTTAAAGGCGGACACATTACCCGTTATTTTGGGAAACCTAAAAACGGAATTAATGCCTTACAATTAGAAATGAATAAGGTACTGTATATGGATGATTCAGAAACGAAATTTGATGAAGCCCGTACTCAAAAAATGAGACTTGTTTTGAAACCAGTATTTGAAAAATTGATAGAGCAGATGGTAAAATAATATTTTAATTTAGGTGTAATATAAAAATAGTTGACGGAGATATCTTTAAAGGCTATGTGCTTACTAGCTTTTAAGCGAATATGCAGGTAAACATCTTAATTTAACTTAACGCCCAGCACTAAAATATCATCTATTTGATCTAATTCACCTTTCCAATTATCCAATTCATTCATTAAAAAGTCTTTTTGTAAATGCATTGGCATTGTAGCAATTAAATTTAATGTTTTTACAAATTGCTTGGTTCCATATTTTTTTACGTTAGTACCGCCAAATTGGTCAACATACCCATCCGAAAACATATAAAATTGTTCTACTTCATCTAAATTATATGTCAACAGTTTAAATTCTTTGTCATTTTCAAAATAACCACCAACCGGAAATTTTGAACCTTTTTCAATGATGAGCGTATTTTGATCTTTTAATTTTAACACAATGGGTCTTTGGGCTGCCGAAAAACTGATTTTATTTTTATTTTCGTCAATCACACAGATACTCATGTCCATTCCGTCTTGCATAGAATCATAATTATGTTGTTTAAATATAGTTCGAACAGCAGTGTCAATTTGAGCTAAAATTTTAGAAGGGCATCTTAAATTTTTCATTGTCGCCGCTTCTCTCAACAATACTCGACTTAACATGGTCATAAATGCGCCGGGGATTCCATGACCAGTACAATCAATTGCAGCAATCATTTTTATCCCATTTTCATATTCTCTCATCCAATAAAAATCGCCTCCAACTACATCTTTTTGTTTTAAAAGAACAAACTTTTTATTAAATATCTCATCACGCTCTGATTGTGAAGGTAAAACTGATTGTTGCAATTTTAACGCATAATTTATACTTGACTTAATTTCAGCATTTAATGATGTTAATTTATCATTCATTGAATAAATTTCAGTAAATAATAAATTTTGATTTATTGCAATTGTAATACCTTCAATTAACATTGAAATAAACTCTTCTTGCTCAACTGTAAATTTAATTTCTTCTTCAAATGAAATATTAAAAGCTCCTAATAAAACACTGTCAATCATTAAAGGAAAAGATGCAAAAGAATCTATATTATTCCGCATCATTTGCTTATCTGTTTCAGACTTAATCTCTTTTGCTTTTATTGATTGTACAGTTACACGTTGATTTCTTTTTAACAAATCAATCGTTTCTGTTGAAAAATTAGACAAAGGAAAAGCTTCTTTTTTGAGTTTTTCAACACCATTTTCACGTAAAAAATAAAATTTTACAGTTTCATTTTCGAAATTAAAAAGTGTAATATTTAAACGTCTTATAAAAATTCCATCAAAAATTTCAGACGTATAATTATACACTTTTTCCCCAATATTTTCATTTCTAATAATGGCCCCCATTAAATCATTAATGGCTTCTTGTTTTTGTAATGAATGGTTTACTTTAACATGTGCTCGCTCTATCTCTTTTTTCTTTATTGTATTTTCAATATGAGCCATGCGTAATTTATCAGATATTTTATGTCGATAAATCGTTTCGCCTAGTAAGATCCCAATAGAATTTAAAAACTCTTCAGCTTCTTTCATTTTATCAATTGGCAAACTGCTGTATAAAATAATTACACCTTGAACTTCTGAATTGTTAATTATGGGCACATTAAAATGATTTAACCCATTATCTGATTTACAATACTCTACTATACTATTAACATATTTTACACCACAAATACAATTGTCATATGGCAAAGACTGAATTTCTTCTAATTCACTTTTACTTAAATTATGACTACACTCAACTGCCCAATTAGCTTGTTTTTCTTGCGCTAAAGAAATAAATCCTTTTTCTTCTTTACCTATTAAATCTGTTTTTAATAATTGTTCCAATACAACTTTTAAAATACCATGTAAATTATTATCTGAAGAGCAAGCCTGTAATATTTTATACAGCTTAGCTTTAGATTGCAATTCATCATTTTGATCTGCTAATTTTTGTTGTTGTTTTTCAACAGCCAATTTTTGCTGTAAAATAATTTCATTATCTTTTTTCTTTCTGATAAAACTTCTTACAAATCCAATTAAAGCAATTAATAATACAAACAAGCCGCCAAATAAAAATATTTTTGTTCGTTTTACCTGTTCTAATTCAATTCTATTAGCCTCAATTTGATTGTTTTTTATAACATTATAAGTTTCAAATTTCAAGCTATCTTTTAAAATACGTTGATGAGTTTCCATTTTAACCTCTTCTTTAAACAACATATTTTGTGCATCATCAACTGCTAGGGAATCTTTAAAGGCATTGTATCGTTTAAGGTATAAATATGCACTTTCATAATTGTATTTTTTTGCATACAACTCATATAATAACTTATAGGCATCAATTTTAACTGTAATATCTTTTTTTGCTTGCCCTAATTTTAACATTTTATGAGCTTGCATAATAGCGGTTGTATAATCTTCTCTTTCAATATTTAAGAGTGCATGGATATTATATATTTTAACCAAATCAAATTGATTATTAAATTCTAAAGCCAACTCCTCACCTTTTTCTAGATAAAACTGAGCAGAATCAAGTTGTTTTTTTTCTATTTTAATACGCGCTAACAATGCAAAATTTTCTATAATTGAAGGTGAGTTATTTGCTTCTAATACTTTTTTAGCTTTAAATAAACTTTCACTTGCTTTTTTCCATTTTTTAGTTTTAATATAGTTTTCCGCCAATCCATTTAATGCTAACCCTAAAAGTTCATTGACATCATTTTTTTTTGAAATTGAAATAGATTTAATATAATAATCGTTTGATTTCTGATAGGATTCTATTTTAAAATAATTTTTACCTAGTGCGTAATAAATTTCAGCATCAAGAATACTATCTTTATCAAATTTATTTTTGTGCAAAGCATCCAATAAATACTCAATAGAAGTTTGATAATTTCCGAGTTGGTAATAGCATAAACTTAAGTGTTTATAAAATATTTTTTTTTCTTTAAATTTCCCTTTAGACAGTGAATTTTTAATCCCTAAACTCTCTTCTAATAATGAAATTGAAACTTTGTAATTTGCATTTAAATAACTAACGTAGCCAAGTCCACTTAGTACATCAGATTTATATTTTAATATTTGTTTTTTTTGTGGATTTTGTTCTGACAAAAGTCTATTGGCAATTTGTAATCCTTGATTGTAGTATAAATCAGCTGAATCTTTATCTCTATCAACCAAGACATCACCAATTTTTGTTAAAACTGACACTTTTTCAATCTCATTTTCTTGATTTTGTAAAACCAAAAATAATGAATCCAATGATTTAGCAGAAAATCCAAAAGGGATTAAAAGAAAAGATAATATGAGTATTTTATTTTTTAATTTGATAATCTAGAATTTTTCTACTCCAATGATATCAAAGTCAATATTTTTAAATAGCATTTTAAATTCATCTCCAGCCTCTTCCATATCCTCATCATCTGATTCGTAATACCATTTTACATTTAACTTTGTTTTATTAGAAATTTCGTGTAATTTTCTGATTAAATTTCTGATAATTAAAGTTGTGCTTGTGTTAAAATATTCTAACTTAAATTCAAGATAGGTTTTTTCATTAGGTGTATTAATGTATTCATTTAATTGCTCATCTAAAGGCATAAAAAACTCCTGAGGATCTTCAGGAATAGAAATACCTTGAATTGAAATTAACCCTTTTTCAGCGTCAAATTCAATTAGTGGTGTTTTTACCGTTGCTTCAATTTTTAATGACATAATTTTAAACAGTCTGTTTATTAACAAATATACTTATTCATTTTTTAAATAAGCTATGTTTTTTTTATTTTACGACAACATTAAAAAAAGGTTCGATAAGATGAGATAAAAATGACTTAAAATTGTATCGATTTAACTTTTGTATCTTCTACTGCATCAAGGTTACTCACTTTTAGGGTAACAATATAATTTCCCAAATTGCTGTAGATTGCAGAGTCGTTTGGTTTTGTTGATTGTTTACCATTTCCAAAATCCCAATTCCAATAGACTGCATTTACAGAATTATCAAAAAAATAAACAACACATGTATCATTTGTACAGCTTTTTACCTCTGCATAAAAGTTAGCTTGAGGCAAAGGTGTTGATTCTTCTTTTTTACAAGACAAAAATGATATTAAAATCGGTAAAATCATACAATGTTTTACCCATTTTAATATCATTTTCATCACATTAATCTTGCAAAGTTCTTACAGATTGAGTTTTAATATTTTCTCGTAAACTCCCTGTTTGTTTTTCTTCTGTGATTAATTTCATTTCTTCAATTAAATGGTGGGCATCTCCGTATTTATCAATTACCCATAATACATAACGAATATCAACGGCAATATTTCGACACCTTTTTTCGCTAAACATAAAATCACTCATTGTGCTTTCCCAACTTCTGTCAAAATTAATACCCATTAAATACCCATTAGCATCAATCACAGGTGAACCTGAATTACCACCTGTAGTATGATTTGAAGCAGAGAAACACACCCATAATTCATTATTTTGCATATAGGGTCCAAATTCTTTTTTATTATACAATTCAATAAATCGATCAGTTAACTGAAAGTCAGGATTTGTGGGGTCGTATTTTTGCATAATGCCGTCAATTGTTGTGTAATGAGTATAAGTCATACCGTCATAAGGTGATGAACCTTCAATTTTCCCATAAGTAATTCTCATAGTTGAATTTGCATCTGGCCATACTTTTTTATTCGGAAACATTTTAAAGATTCCTTTTAAATATAATTTATTTAAAGCAGTCTCTTCTTTATGGAAATCGCTATAAGGTTTGGCTACATTGTTAAAATAGCCTTTATATATACTTGTAGCATATCTTAAAGCGGGATCTTTTAATAATTTTTTAGCTGATTTTTTTGAAAACTTATCTAATAATGTTTGAATTTTTGTTGAATCTAAAATAACAGATTTTGAATAAATAAGATCGCCATCTTTTTGCCAAGTTTCAGCTAAATTTATTGGTAATAATTCTTGATCAACTGCTTTTATATATAATGGCGTTAAAGCCTTAAATATTTTTTGATCGATAGATTTATTATAGTTTTTGAAAAAGCTTTTAGCTTGCTCTTTCAATTTATTGACTTCATCTTGCAGTTTTCCGTCTGCGCTTAATTTTTCGTAATTGTTTGCCACATTACTAAATTTAATGGCATACTTTATAAATTCAGGCCCTACATAAAAATATTCAATAAACACAGCCCTTGCCATCTCATATTTTCCATTCGCCTTTTGTAAGTCTGCTAATTTTTTAATAATTGGATAATATTTTTGTTTCCACTCAGTTTTTTCGGCTGCTTTTGCTAAATACTCTTCTTCCCATTTATTTTTCACACCCAATGCATCTAGCTCTTTTAATCCTTTTATTTGACCAATCCATTTTTTCCACGCATTTGCAATTCTTGCTTGTTTTGAAGCATATTGAATACGTATTAAATCATTATTATTCATGGCTGGTTTAATGATATTTAAAGTCGTTTCTCTCATTTTAATTCGAGTAGGACGTTCTTTTTCAATATAAAATTTGAGTTTAGTCTTAGAATAATGTTGATCAGTTGCCCCTGGAAAACCATAAATCATTGTAAAATCACCTTGTTTTTTAGGCAACAAACTAATTGGCATTGAATATTCTGGTTTATAAGGTTGATTTGCTTCATTATATTTTGCTGATTTATTATTGGCATCAGCATAAATTCTAAATACAGAAAAATCGCCAGTATGACGTGGCCATACCCAATTGTCAGTATCACCTCCATATTTCCCAATTGCAGATGGAGGAGCTCCAACCAAACGGATATCATCAAAATCTTCAACTACCAACATATAATATTGATTACCTAAGTTAAATGGTTTTATTTTTGCTTTATAATTTGTTCCAATTACCGCTTTTTTTTCTAAACGCTTAATATTTGCTTTAATTTGTTTGTTTTTTTCGTCATTTGACATATTATCCAAAACGCCATTTAAGACCATTTTGGTAACATCATCAATTCGCTTAACAAAAGTAACGTGCAACCATGGGCACGGCAATTCTTCAGAAAAACCTTTAGACCAAAACCCATTTTTTAAATAATCATGTTCCAAAGATGAATGTTTTTGAATGGCATCAAATCCACAATGGTGGTTGGTTAAAATTAAACCTTGATCACTCACAATTTCGGCTGTACAACCACCATTAAATTGAATCACTGCATCTTTTAAAGACGAATGATTTGTTGAATAAATTTGATCGGGTGCTAATTTTAAACCGTACGTTTTCATGTCAGAATAAAACATATCAATTAAAGATGGAATCCACATTCCTTCTGTGGCATAAGAATTTACTTTAATTCCTAAAATTAAAATGAATATTATAAGTGCTTTTTTCATAATTTTAAATAATCGATTAACAAATTTAACCTAATTTTTGGCTATCTCTATATTCTTATTCACCAATTTTAATTGTTTACAAAATTTATCTTGATTTTGAGGTGTAATATAAATTTCGTCATATTTGTTATAGTAAATAATTAATCCCCCTGTTGACAAGCCTAATTTATACCCTACCCATTTTGTTTTTCCTTTTTGGATTTTAGTAATTGACCGGATGGGAATGTTTTTAGTTAACGGACCGGAACGTATAGTCAAAATAGTATTTATTATTTTATAATCTGTCACATACCAAATCCAAATCAGCATTAAAAATACAAAAGTTACAATAAAAAAGCCTATCCACTTTTGGTTGGTTGACTCTTGCTTAAAAATAAATAACATTAAAAATAAAAACAAGGCAAAAAGTCCATAAAAAATTACAGAAAATAGCTTGTCTTTTTTTGCTTCAAAAATCTTTGTTTTCATATATTTTTCAAATTTAACAAAGAAATGAATACATTAGCACTATGAATTTTGAAAAACACCTTACTCACGCTAAAAATTCGAGTTTTGGATTATGGAAATTGAACTTTGGACTGTTCAGGGTTATTCCGTTTAATAAACCTCACAGCATTAAAATTAATAAAATAACTGATGATTTTATTGAAACAAAAATTCCATACATTAGAAAAAATTTTAATCACATAAAAGGAATTCATGCGTGTGGACTGGCAACTTGTGCCGAATTTGCCTCTGGTTTTTTATTATTAACAAGGTTAAACTCAAAACAATATAGGTTGATTATGGAAAGCATATCTATGACTTATCATTACCAAGCTAAAGCAGATGTTGTGGCAAGATTTAATGTCACAAATGAATGGTTAGACACGCACATTTTAACGCCATTAAAATCAAACGATAAAGTTTATATTAAATGTACAATTGAATTATACGATTCAAAAGAAAATCATATTGCAACTGGCATCACAAATTGGCAAATTAAAGATTGGAGCAAAGTAAAAACCAGGTTATAATCCCATTTTTTTAGCGTGTTGTGAGGTTTTAAGAGGATTCCAAGGGTCCTCATAAGATTTTTTAAATAAAAACTCTTGAATATGAGCGATTGTACGTACAACTCTCATATAGAATCCAAAATAAATGACCATGCAAGGAATATAAATTAAAAAATAACTCATTGGTGCATTTTTTCTTTTACGGTATAATGAATACAATATATATTTCAAATAATTGGTTCCTGTATAAAGCAAAATGTTTGTAAAAAATATAGCCAACCATGCGGACGGGAAATTGTAAAGCATATCACCTAAATAAAAATACCATTTAACATTTAAAATAATGCTAAACATAATATTTTCCACAAAAGAGAAAAAACCTGAAAATTTAAAATGTTGATTTGGATACATGACATCTCTATGTTTCCGTACCCTAAACCGAACAATAGACTTATCCCAACGCAACCTCTGTTTGGCTAATATTTTAAAATTTCTTGGTACAGATGTCAGACAAACAGCTTCATCAGCAAAATGTATTTTATAGCCTAATTTTCTAACCTTAACGGTAATATCTCCATCTAATCCTGGGCCAATATCCCAACCTCCAATATTATCTAAGATATCTTTTTTAAATGCACCAAACGCCCCAGAAATTACTCTATACCATCCTAAATGAGAAGTCACCATTCGACCAATACTAATAGTGTCGTAATATTCGATTGTTTGAAGTGTTGTAGCTAGACTTTCTTTATAATTTCTAACCATTACATTACCACCTACCCCGCCTATATTATCGTCCATATAAAATGGGATAATAATTTGCTCAATTGCATCTCTGTCATAAGAACAATCAGCATCTAAATGAACAATAAATTTACCTTTTGCATACCTAAAAGCCAAATTAGCCCCTGATGCTTTGCCTCCCCTTACCTCATTTCTTAAAAAGGTGTCAATTTTACCTGCTTTTTCAAGACTTTTACCAATTATTGGGGTGTCATCATCTGAGCCGTCATCTACAACAATAATTTCAATATTTTGATACGTTTGTTCGCTTAGTGAATTTACTAATTTATATAAGTGTTTACCTTCATTTTTACCCGGAACTAGAATTGAGATGAGTGGATATTCAAAAAATAAATCTTTTTTAGCTTTTTTATATTTATCACGTTCAAAATATTTACGTAACATGACAAAATTTAGGATTATGAATTCTAAAACAAAATAACGCGCAAATTCAAAAAATATATAAAACCAAAATAAACGAACAAAGTGATTAAAAGACAAACTTGTCAAAAATCTGATATAGTTATCTAAAAAATCGTGCACGATAAATTAGGTAAAATCTTTGGTTAAATTATGTAGATGCAGTTCATGTGATATGGTTTGCTCCAACTTAATAACATTGGTAACAAATTCAATTTGCACACCTTTAAATGCAGTCTTCATTAATCTTTCAAGGATATTAATAATTTCGTCTAATATCCTATTGGCTATCTTTTTAGGAATTTCATACATTGACAATACAATGGTAGATGAATCTTGAAAAGCAATCACATCAGCTGAACGAATATTAGAACGAATAATACGGACAACATCTTTCAACATTCCTTGTTGTGCTTCACTCCCTATAGATGAATAAATTTCATTTGGATTATTGATATGAATGGCGCAAATATTACTACTCCCATCTGTTTGTTTTAATCTTTCAATCTCATATTTAAGCATGGTTCTAAAGGTATCATATTTTACTGTACCTATAATCTCATCTATATCTTTTGATGTTGACACATATCCATTTAGAGCAGCATACACACCCTTTTGTGTAAGTGTATAGCGATTAATTTGTTTTGTTTTTAATTGTTCAACAGAATTATCATGTGAACAAGTTAAACATTTAGCTTTTACAAAATAATCTTGAAATTTATGACTACAATTTAAGCAGGTATGTATAACTGATGGTTTATCATAGTCCACTCCAATATGACGTAATCTTTTATTACACTTTGGACAATCAAGCTCATCATCAATTTCATTTTTAAAGTCCGACATTGGTCCAACAAATCCACAAGGAAAGTGATGTACGATATCGTCAGTGCTTGAATTTGAACTGTTACATTTTGGACAAACCTCACGGTATGACATTCTACCGTTAGAACATTGAGAACATAAATAAATTCGGTCAACAAATTCGGCTGTAAAAATGCCATCATAAACGGCTTGATCTAGAATATCAAAAACAGCAAATTCTTCAGTATGATTAAAATTCACTGATAAACAAGGGTAAGTATAGTTTACATCTGAATATGCGTAAGGAATTGGCTCTAATAAAGTTTTATGTCGAGAATGTAAAAATGAAATCATTTTCACAATCATTTGTGCTTCAAAAGAAATGGCTCTTGAAAATTGAATTTCTTTAATTGATGCTAATAACTTTTCAACCTCATCTTTAATATACGGAATTTGCTCAAGAGAATACAAACTTCCATCAATTAATTGATTTACCAAAGGATCAATAATATTAACACCCTTTAATAAAAAAATGGGTTTTAAATAAACTTCTGGCTTAGCATGTGATCTAATTCGCTTTACAATTTGACGGACAAAAGACTCATCTTTACCGTCAATAATCACGGCTTCATGAAATTGCGCTTCATCCACTCTTAAACTATCAAGGTGTTCGATTAGTAAAAATGAAATGCCTTCAAATTTTATGCTACCATCAAGGTGTTCGATATTTTCTTCTATTCTACTCAACTTAAAATGTTCTTTTTGATATTTTTACACTCAGCTTAAAATATTTTTTCCAGATTTCTAAATCAGTTGAATCTAAAGGTAATATATCTACCGCTAATGTTCTTGTTGTAGGCTCAAATTTCTTTTGAAATTCTTCAGGTAGTATCCGGGTAGAAAACTCAAATCTATCCACTCTTCCTTTACTATATGTTCCGTCAGGGAATTCAACATCCACAATGTTTCCTTCATGTATGTCGGCTAAATCTTCTTGATCAAAATAGCCTCTTATATGCACATTTTTAGGCTGATGCAATGCCAATATTATTTCAGTTTTTAGCGCTACTTCAAAAGCTTGTTTTTTAATGCTTGTTATACTACCTTTTATTGGGCATGTAAAATAATTGAATCCTTGCTGGTCATTAATACCGGCTAATAAATCGGAAGATGTAAGTCCAAACACTTTTTTAGAATCTAGTGTTCCATTTGCAGTATTTTGTTGGATTTCTATTTTTTGCTTTTTAGCCCTATCTTCATCTTCTTTCAGTTTTTTAAGATAGCCTAATTGTTTGCGATATATTCGATTTTGAGCAGACAACAATGTAATGTCATTTTCTAATTTTTCAATTCTATATTCTAGATTTTCAAGATTAGTATGTGATACTGCATCTAAAATCACTTCATTTTGAACGCGCTCCAAGTCGTTATTAAAAGATTCGAGCATGAGTTTATAATCTGAGATGCGGACTCTGTTTAAATCTATGTTCTTTTTAAGCACATAGATTTCTTTATCAATCCACGAATTTGACTTACCAGCAGTTGAAATACTAACTGCATTAGAGCCACCTCCGCCACCACTAAATAAATCATCATCTAAAAAATAAGTAAATAAGGTATCACCTACCTCAACTTCATCTCCTTCATTTTTATAAAATTCTAATATCCTTATATCATCTGTATGTCTAATATCCACTTTCTCAAATAAAACTTGTCCATTGCCTTCTATATAGAAAATTTCACGATAAGTATATTTTAATAAAAACAACAATAATAAGACCAATAACGACAAATAGATAAGTCTGTCCCAATTAAATGGCGACTTAGTTTTTCTGCTTTTGGTTTCTTCCAAATACCGCAGGTAACTATCATCTTTTCGCTTAAAATTAAGGCTCTTCATTATTTACTTAAATTGTCTTTATCTTGTTTAATCATTCGTTCAAGGTCGTGATACGTATAAAATTGTACATTGGTTATATTTGTGAGTGTATCAATTTTATTTTCCATTTCAATTCGGTTCTTAAAGTCTTCTGTTCTTAAGGCAATTTCAATCTTGTTTAGATTGGAATCCATATAGCGCTCGAGCTTTCTGTAAATATATTGGTCTTTTACATTTTCGTAACACATAAAATAAATTTTATCAACAACTCTAAATAATTTGTCAATAATTTCAGGATTATAATGAAGCGGAATAGAAATATCTAATTTTAAGTCGTTTGCCTTACAATATGTACTTACTTCACCTACTAATTCAACATATTGATTTAATAATTTCATACGATCTGTGCCCCAATTGTCAAAAGTATGTGGTTCAATATCCAAATGAATACCTGTTACATCTAATTCGCTGTATTTTTGTTTTACTTTATCAATATAACTACCAATGTCATCATGATAAAATAATTTATTATTACCAATCATCAAATAATAATCTGCTTTACCTTTTAAAAAATTCCCAAATTTAATTTTTGTTTTACGTAATGAATCTGAAATTGATGCAGCTACAATCACTTTATTAATATTGTTATAGGTACAATATTCGGCTAAAAACCCAGTGTTGTGTTTTGAAAAAGTTTTACTCCACACATAAATACCTCTATTTTTTGGTTTTGAATATGAATTGACTGTTGAAATAGTTTCATTTTTTATGACGTCATCAATACTTGCATAAGCAATTTTAGAATGAACTTTTAAAGATTTTAGATACATATTTTGTAATAGATCAATCAATTCAATATCTACTCTTACAATATCATCTATAATGTCAAGTCCTCCCATTGGGTCAACATTTCTGTCTCCTAGTCTAACTTTTACCTGTTCTATCCTTAATTTTTCTTCAATCAACTTACGTTTTTGATAAAAGGCTATAAATTGCTTGAGTTTATATCTAAACTCATAGGCTACATTTAATACGTCTTCATGTAAATTATTTCTTCTGTTCGCTAATTGTTCATTGTCATATTTCCATTTTTCATGCGCCACTTCATTTTTAAGTCGCGTATTAAAAGGTAATGGAATGGTTAAATTTAAACCAGCTGAAAAATAATCGCGATTAGCAGATGAAATTAAATCATAGTAATTATACCTAACAAATGTTTTTAGTCCAATTTGATGGTACCATTTGTAATAGTTGGTATATTTATTTTCGCCCATTATGGTATTGGTCTGTTGCTCAATAGTTTCAAATATTTTTGCATAGTCTAAATCAATTAAAGGTAAATTTTGAAGGTTTAGTTCTAATGAATTATTTTCAAAATTCAAATAATCATTATAAGACGCATACACATTTTTTAGACTTTGTACTTCTGCTAAACGGGTTTCAATTCGGATTAAATCTTCTTTGGGTAATTTTTTGATGAGCACTAATTCTTTGATCAACTCATATTGTTTTAATAAAGATTGTTCTCGTTGGTTTAATAACTCAATTTTAAGTTTATTAAACACAAAAATGGTTTTATCAAATCGTTCTAAATAATAAGCAGATTGATTATTGGATTCGTTTTTGAGTTTTTCTCTTTCAATTCTGTCGTCTAATAATTTAACATCAACTTTATTGTCGAAATAACCATTTTTTAAAACTTGCCAATTGATACCGGCTTGAAATTTTCGGGTATATACTAAGTTATCATTTAAGTCTGCAACATCTGGATTAAAGTTTTCCAAATAACTACCCGTTGCCGTTAATCCTAAATCATTATCTAATAATTCTCGTTTTTTTTCTAAATAAGTTGATTTATAAATTGAAGCGTCACTACTTTTAGAAGTTGAAATGCTACGTAGGATGTTTAAATTGGTGTCGGTAAATTGAATAGGAATGTACTGTGCTGTAGAAAATAAAAGTTGTAAATCTTTAATTTTTATATTAAATAATGAATCAGACTGCCCAAAAGCAGAAAACACTATTAAAAAACACACCAATAAGCTACTCTTTTTTATCATAGTTAAATGTAACCTCATTGATTACGAGATTTTACAATAAAAGTTGCAGACATTAAACCATTTAGGTCATAAAATGACTGTTGTGTTAGGTTTTACTTTTCTAAAATTTTAAATCCTTTGCCATGAACGTTCAAAATTTCAACTTTTTGAGATGGTTTTATTAATTTTCTTAACTTAGTAATATACACATCCATGCTTCTTCCATTAAAATAATTGTCATCTCCCCAAACATGTCTCAAAGCAGCATTTCTGTCTAAGATTTCGCCTTTATTTTTAACCAAGATATAAAACAATTCATTTTCTTTAGTGGTTAATTTTGATTCTTGATCATTAATTTTAATTTTTTGAGCGGCATAATCAAACTCTATATCTCCTATCGTAAAAACGGTTTCACGTTCATTTCCTTTATAAGTTCTTTTTAAGATGGCATTTACCCGTGCCAAAAGTTCGTCCATGCCAAAAGGTTTAGTCATATAATCATCAGCTCCAGTCGAAAAACCTTTCAATTTATCGTCTTGCATTGATTTTGCAGTCAGAAACAAAATGGGAATTTCTTGATCTGTTTCTCTGATTTCTTTAGCAACTGTAAATCCATCTTTTATGGGCATCATTACATCTAAAATAATAAAATCAAACAGTTGTGTTTTAAAGCGTTCTAAAGCTATTTCACCATTTACACACAAGGACACATCAAAGTCTTTTGCTTTTAAAAAAGTTGATAATACCATTCCTAAATTCGCATCATCTTCAGCCAATAATATTTTAATTTTACTCATCTTTAAATGTAATTTTAAATGTTGATCCTTTATCTATTTCACTTTTCACACGGATTATTCCTCCATGCATTTCTACAATTCTACTCACATAATCTAACCCCAAGCCAAATCCTTTTACATCATGCACATCTCCTGTAGAAACACGATATAACTTATCAAAAATTCGCTTTTGATTTTCTTTTGTTATCCCAATTCCGTTATCGGTTATTAAAACAATAAACCCGTTGGTTTCTTTTACTAACTCAACTTTTGTGATTGGATTATGATTAGAATATTTGAGTGCATTGTCCATTAAATTAAATAAAACATTTGAAAAATGTATTTTATCTACTTTCCAATTAACGGAATCTAATCGTTTTAATTGTAACCCCCCCCCTTTTTGTTGAAATTGTATTTCAAATGATTTAACGGCATCCTTTACTAGGTCGTGAATAGGGTATTCTGATTTTTGTAAATTTAATTTTCCTTTTTCCAATAATGACGTTTGCAAAACTTTTTCAACCAAATTACCCAATCGTTTATTTTCAGACGCAATCATACTAATAAAGCTTGACAATGTAGTTACATCATTTTTAATGTCAGGATCACCAATAGCCTCACATGCCAATGAAATTGTTGAAATTGGCGTTTTTAACTCATGGGTCATATTACTAATAAAGTCATTTTTAATTTCTGAGACTTTTTTTTGCTTAAAAATTGTACTCACAGCAAAGTAAAACGCAAACATTACCATTAAAACTAAAAACAAAGCAGCCACTAAAGTCCAAAACATTTGTTTAAGCATATAAGATTTTATGTGTGGAAATTCTAACTCAACAAAATATTTTTTTGATACTAAATCTGAAGGGTAAAGTTTATATCTAAACCCAGATTCATCCATATTTATTTTATAATTATTTGGAGAATCAACAAATTCTACGGTATTACCCTCATCATCTTTAACTCTAAAATTAAATAAAGTATCTATTTTATTTTGTTTGAATTTATTAGAAATTAGGGTGTCTAAAATTTTCGGATTCAATCGTAGAGTAATATCATCAAAAACATTTGATGTAAACATTTCTAGCATTAAATCATTAATATATTTTGAGCGTTTCATTAAGCCTCTCTCAAAATCATTGGTTACTTGGATGGGAGATTTTAGACTAGAATCTATGGGGTTTAAGCCTGTTTTCTCTAAATCATATTCAAAAATATTTGCATAATTTTGAGTAATGACTCTGTGTTCGGCAGATGTTCCAGTGGCACTATCAACAGTAATACCAGATATAACTAAATAATCTAATTGATCATTTTTATTTTTAATAATTGTATCGTGAATCGAAATGGATTGATAACCTTCTACTTTTTTATCAATTGTAAAACAATTGTTACCCAACATTAAATGATTAGAAATTGAATTTGAAGCTTTACATAAAATATTTCGCTCTATATTTTCGATACTGCTTACAGCCGATTCTACCGCCTCATGCACGTCAGCTTTAAATCTTTCTTCATGTAACTGGTGCACATTTCTAATCCAATAAAATTGCAACAACAATAATCCCACAAGGGCTATTGACATTAATACAATTACTATTTTAAGTCTATCTTTAATCTTAGGTTACATTGAATTTCAGCTCCAAATATATAAGAAAGATGAATAGCTTTTTTTTTCTTAACTATTTTTAACACCCGTAAAAGTTGTTTTTTTAGAGCTAAATAACATCTCTTTTAAAGAAAATAAATTTAGTGACTAGCACAAAAACAATCATGTACAAAACAGAAACAACAGCATTCAAAATAGTCAATTTGCCACCAGCTTGAATACCTGAAATCAATAAACTCCAATCAAAATTAGGTAATAAACTAGAAAATGAACGGAGTGGAAAATAAGATGTTATTTTTTCCATTCCATTATTATTGAGTTGACCAACAAAAATGAGTTCTAATAAAAACAAACTAAAATAAGTTATCACTGACAACGCGCCTTTACGCAAAAACATACTTACCATTACCGCTAAAATAAAATAAGCTAAAATTTGCAAAAAATAAGCAAGACTAAACAAAACACCATCAAACACACCTCCAAACAATTGATTAACTGGTAATTCAGTCACTCCAAATTGTTTAAGCATTTCTAAACTCATTGGCTCTGACTGGTGTGATTTAAAATATAAACTAGCCACTACACCTACTAAAAACACATAGATAGCAGCAACAATAGCCATAAATAAAACCATAAATATTTTTGATTTTAAGAAATCAGTTTTAGAATAGCCGTCAATTATGTTTTGTCGAACTGTTTTAGCAGAATATTCATTTGTAATATGAAAAATAATAATAAACGATAAAATGAACAAGCTAAACCAACTGGCAATATAAGTTGTAAAATACCAAGATCCACTTGCTGAAGTAGGCATTAGCGGATACGTGTCAGTTCCCATTAAATTTACCTTGAAAACACTCGGTAAAAAAATGACAATTAGTGGTAAAAAAACAATAAATATGAGTGAAAAAACCTTAAACGAATTATTCCCTTTAATTTTTAAATATTCTATTTGTAAAAACTTTTTCATGACTTAACTATATTTAAAAATTCTTCTTCAAGTGACGCATTATGCAATGCTAAATGAGATAAAATTATTCCATTTTCAAAACATACTTTATTTAAATATTCGGCTTTTAAATGATCTTCACATCCTACAAAAGTCAAATCGCTCTCTAGTTTAATTGAAGTTATACCTTGTAATTTTTCAAGCACAGTTTTAATTTTTTCGAATGTTGCATCAGATTTTAATTCGAATGTTTTTTTACCCGATAAAATCGCTTCAATGCTTCCTGTTTTAATTAAATTTCCCTTTTTTAAAATGGCAACATGTGTACACATTTTCTGAATTTCATCTAATAAATGACTGGATATAATAATTGTTTTCCCCTCATCTGCAATTGACAAAATCAGCTCTCTCATTTGGTTTATTCCTTGGGGATCTAATCCATTTGTAGGTTCGTCTAAAACTAATATTTCAGGATTAGACAATAATGCTGAAGCCAAAGCTAACCTTTGTTTCATTCCCAATGAATACGTTTTAAACTTAGAATCTTTACGCGATAATAAACCCACACGTTCAAGAACAAGGTCAATTCTTTTTAAATCACATTCTTTTATTCGCGCAGCAATTTCTAAATTTTGATAAGCCGACAAATCTGGATAAAAAATGGGGTGTTCTAAAATAGAACCAATGTCTTTACGGCAATTTTCAAAATCAGGCTTATCAAACCAAGAAAACGAACCTGACGTTTGATTAATTACCCCCAAAATCATTCCTAAAGTAGTTGTTTTTCCGCTTCCATTTGGTCCTAGAACTCCAAAAATCTCTCCTTTATTTATTGTTAAATCTAAATTATTTACAGCTATAAAATTGCCATATTTTTTAGTTAGATTTTTTATTCGTAAAACTTGACTCATAATTTTACAAATATAATATAAAAGACATTGAGTTGATATTCTCTTTTCAAACCAGAAATAAACTACCTTCCATCAGTTACCTAAATCCTTTTAAATTAACAATCAAATATTTAAGAGCTAAAATATTTTTGTAATTGAATTGATTTTCATAAATTCGGACTTTATAATACCCCTATGTTATATTTAAAACAAATGTTACCTAACTTGTTTCATTATCTCATAGCAAACAAAATAGTGACAATAAATTTATATATTTATTTTAAATAAAAAAATACCTATGTTTAAACAATTACTCTCTTTGACTCTTATTTTACTATGCGGTCATAATTTTTCTTTTGCACAACCCGAATTATGGGGAACGACTAATGATGGTGGAAGCACATTATCTGGCACGCTCTTTAAATTAGACACTGATGGTAATAACTATGGTCTGACTTACGATTGGCAAAGTTTGAATCTAGGGAAAAGTCCACACACAGGTCTTTTACAAGCTAGTAACGATAAGTTATATGGTGTAACTTTTCAAGATGGACCTCTTTTTGGTGGTGTTTTATTTGAATATGATTATGTCACTCAAACCTACACTAACAAACACAGTTTTATTGATGCTACTGGAAGTTTTCCTGAAGGCGCTGTTATTCAGGCTTCAAATGGAAAACTGTATGGTTTAGCTGGATTTGGAGGGGCATTTAGTTTAGGTGTTTTATATGAATATGACCTTTCTACCAATACTTATACAAACTTAGTAGATTTTGATGGACCTATTTTTGGGGGAGGTATTCACGGATCACTTGTTGAAGCACCAAATGGAAATTTATATGGTGTAAGTAGCCATGGAGGGACTTTAGGTTTTGGGACAATATTTGAGTATAATATTTCTACTTCTACAATGACCACAAAAATAAATTTGGACAGTATTAATAGTGGTTATCATCCTTATGGGGGACTAATGTTAGCATCTAACGGAAAAATGTATGGTTTATCTCAATTTGGAGGTACTCAAAATATGGGGTTAATGTACGAATACGATTATGTTTCTAATACAATAACTAAACTTGTAGATTTTTTAGGGACTTCTAATGGTAGTTTTCCTTATGATGAATTATTTGAGGCTTCAAACGGAAAATTATACGGCTTAACGTATGAAGGAGGAACGTCAAACGCAGGGACTTTATTTGAATATGATATAGCAACGAACACTCACACTGTAAAGTTTAATTTTGATGGTGGGATTAATGGCAGTAATCCAAAAGGGAAATTTATGGAATCTTCAAATGGAAAACTTTATGCGTACACTAGTTTTGGAGGTGCTTTTAATAAAGGTGTTTTATTTGAATATGATTTTGTAAACGATATTGTGACCAAAAAATTAGATTTTGATGGTGTAAATGGCGTTTATGCTTCTCAAAACTTTTTAATTGAAATTTGTGCTAAACCAACTATTCTCATTTCAAGTTTACCTAACGATTCTATTTGTGACGGTGAATCTGTTACTTTAAATGTCAGTGGATCTGGTTCCAGTTACACATGGGATAATGGCGTGTCTACAGGGACTCCATTTATTCCGGTATTAGGAACAACTACTTATACTACATCATCTACAAATGCGTGTGGAACATCAACTGCGAGTATTGACATAGTTGCTAAACCAAAATATGAAACATTAATTATTGATAGTATTTGCAGTGGAGATTCTTATATTTTCCCTGATGGAAGTGTGCAATCTAACATTACTTCTGCAGTAGTTGACACCGTATTATTTTCAGCCTTGAACACTTGTGACAGTTCTGTGATTACAAACTTATTTGTTAAACCAAAATATCTCATTAGTATTACTGATACTATTTGTACGCAAGGCAGCTATACTTTTCCTGATGGATCAACGCAAACAAACATTACAACAACAGTCAATTATACGAGTAATTTACAAACAACTTTACAGTGTGACAGTATAATTCAAACTATAGTATTGGTTGCGCCTGACTATATCATCAAAGATTCTGTTTTTGTTTGTGATGGCGATTCTTATACTTTCCCTGATGGATTTATAGAAAACAATATTGTAATAGATGTGACTCACACGAGCAATCTCACAACATACCTTACTGGCTGCGACAGTGTTATAGTCACAACTGTAACACCAAAACCAATTTGGGCTGTAACAGATTCTGTTCAAATTTGTTCAGGGGACGACTATTTATATCCAAATGGGAGTTTACAAAGTAATATTACATCAAATGTGACTCAAATTAGTACAATTAGTAGTATTTATGGATGCGACAGTGTAATTACAACTGTTATAACTGTAAACCCTATATTTTTAATTAATCAAAATATAAATTTATGTTATGGAGAAGATTACACTTTTCCTGACGGATTATTGATTCCAAACATAATTTCGGATACCACTCACATTAGTTCTGTTGCTTCAGCTACATCATGTGATACTCTAATTACGACAAATATTTTTATTAACCCAACTTATACAAATGTTGTTTTGGATACCATTTGTAAAAATGACAGCTATACTTTTCCTGATGGGGTTACTATAAATAATGTTCAAAATAACACCAATCATTTGAGTTTATTGTCAACAGTAAATGGATGTGATAGTTCAATTACTACGAGTTTAGCTGTAAGCCAAGTGAGTGTTGGTGTAACCACAATAGGGCAAACACAACTTTATGCGAATGCTACATCTGTCAATTATCAGTGGATGAATTGCGGCACAAATACAACTGTAAATGGTACGACTAATCAATTATTTGTAGCAAATGAAAATGGGAGTTATGCTGTAATTATCTCAAATGCTTATTGTATTGACACATCAATTTGTAATCAAATCACTACAATCGGAATTGAGGAATTATCTTTATTTAATGATTTAGTGGTTTACCCTAATCCTACCTCTAATTATGCAACAATTCTATTCAATGCTGAAATAGATGATGCTACGGTCAATATTTATGGATTAAATGGACAAATATTAAAATCAAATATATTTTATGATGCCACTCAGTTTCAATTAGATTTAACTGATTTTGAAAATGGTACTTACATAATAGAGATTAGCTCAATAAGCGAAACAATTTATTTGCGAATTATTAAAAATTAAAAAATTATTGGTTAAAATAGGCAACTAAACAAAATGCTTAAGCGTCTATTAATCAAACCCCATTTAAATTATGAAATTATGAAATTATTAAGAACTCTTTTATTTATTTTTCTCACATTTTACGTAACAAATGTTGATGCACATTCAGTTCAAGTACAATATTGTGTAAACTGTAACGGTGATTTACGACTTTGGGTAGAGCATTGGCACGGTGCTGAAAATCCATCTTCTACAACCATGACTATATCTTTAAACGTTGGTGGAAATGTCACCACACAAACTTCAGCGCCAGGTGGAGGCGTCCAAAATGTAGCGTCAGGAAATTTACCTGGCTGTTCAACTCCAATTACTTATGGAGCTGGTTGCAATCAACAAAACACCTATAATGATTGGGTATATTATGATTTTAATAATATACCTCAAAATGTGCCCATTACATTTACCATATTAAGTGGTAATACAGTATTTACACAAGATGGTTGTAATATGTATCCTTTAGCTGTAAATTTTACAATTGCAGGTGTAGGACAAGTAGACAATCAAGATGCTTGTACAGGTCAAGTGACGAGTGACATTAATTTACCTGCAAATGCAACATGGACAAATGATAATCCTTCAATTGGAATTCCAGCAAGTGGAACAGGACCAATTTTAGGCTTTACTCCTGTTGGACCTGTGGGAACTACAGCGACAATTAATTATGCTAATGGTTGTGGTACGGGTTCTTTTGTTTATACTATTCAGCCTGCACCAACGCCTGCTTCAACATCATCTTCTGGTGGTGTAAGTTCTTCTGAAAGTTGTTTAGGAACTGCATTCGACTTTGTTGATAATTCAACAGTCCCCGCCCCCTATGTCATAGATAGCTGGCTATGGGACTTTGGAGATGGTAACACTTCTACGGTTCAAAATCCAAATTATACTTATGCGGCTCCTGGTACATATAATGTCACCTTTACTGCACAGTCAGACATTGGTTGTGGATCATCCGTCTCTTTTCCTGTAGTTGTAAATACAATACCCGTTGCAGCTTTTGCATCTGATGTGGTATGCGCCAATACAGCGACTTCTTTTACAGATCAATCTACTGATGGTAGTGGTGCAATTGACACCTGGAATTGGGATGTTTTAAATGACGGTAGTGTAGATTATACAACCCAAAACCCACAACATACTTTTACGGCTGGAGGCACGTATAACGTAGCACTTACTGTAGAATCATCTACAGGTTGTGCCAGTCCTCAAATTGTGAATACGGTTGATGTAAATTATATTCCAGTACCAGATTTTACTTCAGATTCTGTTTGTGTTGGTTTACCAACAACTTTAACTGATGCTTCTGTTGTTACTAATTCAACTATTGCAACTTGGAATTGGCAGTATGGTGATGGAAATACAGGAACAGGAACGCCAACCACTAATATTTACCCTTCACCAGGTGATTTTACAGCTCAGTTAATTGCAATCTCTGCCCTAGGGTGTACCGATACTATCTCTAAAAATGTATATGTACGTGCTTTACCTGTGCCTGATTTTAGTATAACTGAAGCCTGTTTTTATGATGCGGTTACAACCGCTAATTTATCTACTATTGATGCTGGTACTATGACTTATTCTTGGGAATTTGGAGATGGTACACCTTTAGATTTAAATACTAACCCTAATCACAACTACGGTAGTGCTGGAGTTTATAATGTTGAATTAATAGCTACATCAAATTTTGGTTGTGCCGACTCCATTACTGTCCCTGTAAATGTTTATGATAAACCTGTTGCTGACTTTAGTGTTGCTAACGTATGCTTAAATGAAAATTCAATTTTTAATGAAAATTCAACGATTCCTTTAGTGATAAATAATGATGTTATTAGTGGTTGGGAATGGGATATTGCAAGTGATGGGTCAACGGAATACACAACGCAAAGTCCACAACATTTATTTCCACAGGAAGGTGGTTTTAATGCAACATTAATTGCAACAACGACATTTGGCTGTAAAGATACAATCAATAACCCAATAGATGTTTGGCCTTTACCTCAAGTTGATTTTAGCTTTATTGATTTATGTTTAAATGATGTAACAAATTTTACAGATTTATCATCAATATCAAATACATATACTACAAATACAAATAACTTATACAATTGGGATTTTGGAGACGGAATTACTGGAACTGGAGCTACACCCACACATGTATATGGTAATTATGGAGATTATGATGTAAATTTACAAGTCACTTCAAATAATGGATGTATAAATGATCTTACTTTACCGTTAAATATCCGTCCATTACCGGCACCTAACTTTTCTTCTACTTCAATATGTGTTAACACGCCTCCAACAAACTTTACAGACTTAACAACTATACCTGTTGGCGCAATTTCGACATTAGATTGGGATTTTGGTGATGGGAATACAGGTAATGGACCAAATCCAACAAACACCTATGCTGCATCAGGTGTTTATAACACAACTTTAATGGCAACTTCAGTTTTTGGTTGCGTGAACAGTATAACATTACCTGCTATTGTATATGAAAAACCAACTGCATTATTTACGAGTGACGAAACACAAGCTTGTAATCCTGGAACAATAAACTTTATGGATTTATCTTATTCAAACTCAACTAGTATTGATGCTTGGCAATGGAATTTTTACAATGGAACAAATTCTAATAGTCAAAGTCCATCTGTGAGTTTTGTTAATGAAACAGATGTTGTAGAACTTTTTGATGTTGAATTAATTGCAACAAATACGTTTGGTTGTAGTGACACTGTTTATGTAGATAATTATATCACAATAATTCCTCAGCCTGAAGCAATATTTTCTTTTAGCCCAACACTTTTAACCATTAATGCATCAGAAACTGAATTTTCAAATCAATCAATGAACGCTGATGAATATTTATGGGATTTTGGAGATCAAAGTGGTACATCAAACGAATTTGAACCTTCACATGTTTACCCAAGTGTACCAGCAACTTATACTGCTCAACTCATTGCTTACAACTATAATCAATTTTGTTCAGATACTGTTATTGCAACAGTACAAGTTCAAGATGTAATTATATTTTATGTGCCAAATGTATTTACTCCTGATCAAGATGACTTTAATGAAATTTGGTATCCAGTTTTTACTGCCGGATATGACCCTTATGATTTTCATTTAATGGTATTTAATCGTTGGGGAGAAACTGTATGGGAGTCTTATGACGCATCTGCAGGGTGGGATGGACAATACGCTGGTAGAAGTGGTTTAGTTACTGATGGCGTTTATGTTTGGACGATTGAATTTAAAGAAACCATGTCAGACAAAAGACATAAAGAAACTGGAACTGTAACCGTTTTAAAATAATTAACCGAAAAACAATATAAAAGAAGAGGCTTAATTTATTAAGCCTCTTCTTTTTTACATTTTTCATCTGGACGAGCACCGCAAAAGCTACATGGCTCGCCATCTTCATTAAAAACAGGATTATTACTGGCACATGTACCTGCAAACTCTCCATTTTTTTTGCCCCAAATCTTA
>Ga0316208_1001144_pt1 | contig 26481 bp, 20 predicted proteins | sample 3monopyrite_MG_FD_204944 | JGI IMG/M metagenome (GOLD analysis project Ga0316208, IMG submission 204944) | Microbial mat bacterial communities from mineral coupon in-situ incubated in ocean water Damariscotta River, Maine, United States -... | ecosystem: Environmental > Aquatic > Marine >... | reverse complement strand
CACTACTTTTTTCATGCCTTTAGAATAGCTGACTAGAAAGATCAGTTGGACGCGAGAATAGAGTGCAAGTAATTGGTTTGATTGGCGTAATGAAAAAGTTTGCGTTCACCTGGTTGGTGAATCAAATTTTTATCATATAGCCAAGCGAATCAAGTAGTTGTGCTCTAGCTTGTGGATCAACTGATTTTTCTAGGTTTATAGAACATCCTGATTAATTCTCAGGTAAGAAATATTAATTAATATTGACTTTTTTATTATTCATTTGATTTATTTTATAAAAAGGAGAGGAAGTTATGGTTAAAATTGTGCTTTTTAGTTTATGTTTAATGTTCGTGTCGAATGTCGTTATTGCATCACCGGTTAATATAAATACTGCTGATGCGAATCAGATTGCGAAAGCCTTAAAAGGTATCGGGCCTGGTAAGGCGGCAGCGATTGTTGCGTTTCGTACTGAAAATGGGCCTTTTTTAGCGATTAAAGATATCGCTAATGTTAAAGGTATTGGTAAAAAGACAGTAGAAAGTAATAAACAAGACATTATTATCGCATTAGATAATTAAACTCGCTTTATCGGCTTGTTATTCGTCGAGTATTTGTATATAAAAGGCACTACCTGTGCCTTTTTTTATGTCAAAAATATTCCTTATGTATCGATTTATTCTACTATTTTTCTTTTTTCCCCTATCCGTTTTTGCGTCTGAGAATAAGCTACCTCAAATTTCCGGTGTTTATCAGTTTTCGTTTGAAAATATTGTACTGCCTGGCTCGGAAGACCTTGGGTTGCTTGGTGGGAATTATCTTGTCGAAAATAATAACTGGTATGCCGGCCTGGGTGTGTATGGTGCGGTTTCCGGGGATCGAGGTGGTTTTTTTATTGGCGGGCTTCATGTTGGCAAAACCTTAGCCTTAAGCAGTGGTTATTACCTGGAAGGGAATGCTTATCTTGGTGGTGGTGGTGGTGGGTCTGCGCCACAGGGTGGCGGTTTGATGTTACGTGCAGCGACTGGGCTTGGAAAGCAGATTGCGGATAACCGATATTTTTTAGGTGTTAGTCGCGTTTCTTTTCCTAATGGTGATATTAACAGTAATCAGATTTCATTGGCCTATAGTCGTAAATTTAGTTCACTGCATTTTGCGGGCTGGGGTGACTCATCAGCTGCCTACGAGCGCTGGAAAAATGATTTAAAAGGTAACAAAGCGGTTCCTCAACAAGCTTCGCTGCAAATATTAAATTACTATCCCGGTGCTTCTGTGAAAGGTCGTGATTCCCGATTACATGAAAAAGTATTGAGCGTGCTTGGCGCCCGATTTTCTCAAAAACTGGGTAAATTGCTTTGGGGTGAGTTTGAAACGGCGGGTGCGATGAGTGGTGGAATTGACGGTTTTGCACAAGTGCTTGGTGGGCTTTCGCTGAAACAGGCGTTCTATAAAAATATTTCAATTAGCGGTGGCTGGTTGTTGGGTGCCGCTGGCGGCGGAAATGTTGATACCGGCGGCGGAGTGATTACGCGAATCTATTCCGGTGTGGAGCTAGCATTTACGCAGCGCTGGAGTAGTAAGCTTGATGTTGGGTATATTACCGCGCTCGATGGTGGTTTCTCTGCGAACACGGTTAATTTTAATCTTGCTTATCGTTTTGACAATATTTCGCCCGAACGGTTGTTTTCAACATCAGCGAAGAGCCGCAAAATAATCTGGCGAAAACTGAGAATTCGCCCCGGTGCTCAGCGTTATACTTTGTATGCGCGTAACGCCAGAAAATTTCAAGGGCAAAAAGATTTTGACGTCGATTTGACCAATCTGAAACTGGACGCATTTGTCAGTCCAAAAATATTTTTTACCGGTCAGGCGCTAGGCGCGTTTAAAGGCAAGGCGGGTGGTTATGCGGTTGGTTTAATTGGGCCAGGGGTTCAGTTTAATCAGTATATCGGTGCAGAATTTCTCGCAGGCGTAGCAGGCGGTGGTGGAATTGCGGTTGGCAGCGGAAAAATTGTTCAGCCGATGCTGAATCTGACTTTGCCTTATGATAATCGCTGGTCGACTGAGCTGTCGGCAGGTTATGTCAAAGCGGTTGATGATAAATTGTCCGCTTTTGTTTTTAATCTCGGGCTTGTTTATCATTTTGTTCAGCCTTATTACTAATCGCCTACGATTTCATGCATTTCCACTTGTTCTGTTTTTTGGACCCGTGCCGTATACCACGGGTTTGATGTTACAATGCCGGCAATATCGGGTTTAATTCATTTGGGGGTTTTGTGAAGTATTTTTGTTCAATCAGGAAGATTTTGTTGGTTTTTTTGGCGTTAGTGGCCTCAGATGTTTTTTCTTCGCAACACTTAAATCAGCTTACCTTGCTGAACCAGTTAACCCCATCACAGCGTGCAAAAGCAGTGAGTTTGATGGCGGGCAGTGGAGCATCGTCATTTTTGCCGGGTGCAAACAAGGCCACGAGCCGACAAGATATACTTAAACAACAGGTAAAAGATAAAACCGCTGTTCCGGGTGAAGCAGTTGGTTTATCTGCACTTGAACCTGAAAAAGTTGATGAGGCATTGAAACCCGGTGATAGTTTGATCGTGTATTTTGATTTGCGAAGTCCTACTGACAATAAGACGATTCTAGCATTGCCTGAATATATTCCGGATAACCCGCAGTTGTTATTTAGCCTCGATAAAGCAGGTGAGATAAAAATAGCCGGTCTCGGCACATTCGCTTTAGCGGGATTAACCGATGAACAAGCGGCTGCGAGAATTAATCTCCATCAATTACTTTTGGCCTATAATATTAAAGTGCTTTCATTGCCAGTAATACAATATGGGGTTTCGGTATTAAAACCGTTTGGCTACGAGTTGTTTGCTGGAAACGAAGACCAGAATCAGATGCTGCCGGATGTCTCCATGCCGGTACCGGAAAATTATCTGGTGGGTCCTGGCGATAAAATTAACGTCCAGTTGATCGGCAAGGAAAATCAGGAATACATGCTGGAAGTGTCGCGAGACAGTACCTTGTCGCTGCCTCGAATCGGTGTCATCCCTGTGAGTGGTTTAACATTTGATGAACTTAAATCAAATTTACAACGACGTATTAAACGGCAATATATTGGCGTTGATGCCTTTATTACGCTAGGCGAGTTAAGAAGCATCCAGATTTTTGTTCTTGGCGAAGTAAATAAGCCCGGATCTTATTCTGTCGATGGTTTGTCCACCATGACAAATGCGTTATTGAACGGCGGAGGCCTTACTGAAATTGGCTCGTTAAGAAATATCACCCTTAAAAGAGCGGGCAAGCGTATTAGTACACTGGATTTGTACGACTTGTTATTGAAGGGGGATACCGGGGGCGATCTGCGTTTAAGGCCGGGTGATGTTGTACATGTTCCTGCGATTAAGAAAACGGTTTCGGTGAGTGGTGAAGTTCGACGACCGGCTATTTATGAGTTAAAAAATGAAAAAACAATAGAAGATGTTATTAGACTCGCAGGTGGTTTATTACCTACATCGATAAAAAGTCATCTACGCATTGAGCGTGTTTTTGGTTCTGAAAAACAATTAATTGATATTGACTATGAGAATAAATCAGGACGATCAATTGTCGTTGAGTCGGGTGACGTTCTCCTGGTTGAATCGGTGCTTGAGCGGCAGGAGAATGTGATTCAGTTGCGTGGCGAGGTTGTTAAACCGGGTGCGTATCAATGGAATGCAGAATTACAGTTGCTTGATGTGATAAGAAACATGCGTGACCTGAAACCCGCGGCGGATTCTGAATACGTGCTGATAAAGCGCTATTCGCCGCCTGAGTATGAGTTGTCGGTCGTTACCGCGAGCTTGCGTGAGGCGTTTAGCAACCCGCAGGGGCATGAAAATATCTCTATGTTACCGCGCGATGAGGTCATCGTTTTAAGTCTCAGCGAAAAACGGATTCTTGAAATAAATCCGATTGTTGAACAGCTGGCTGCACAGTCACGTGCAAATGAGCCTACTCAGGTTGTTCGAGTTACCGGGCAGATCAGAGGTGAAGGCACTTATCCGTTATCGCCTCAAATGCGCATAGCTGATTTGATTCTAGCCGGAGGGCGGTTGTCTGAATCGGCTTTTACCATGGAAGCCGAACTGACTCGTTTTGATACACGGGCGGGTAAACCAAGAGAAATGTCACTCATCAGAATACGCCTGGCTGACGCGTTGTCGGGTGATTCAACGGCAAACATAAAATTACAGCCCTATGATTTGTTAAATATCAAAGAAATTCCATTATGGGAAGAGGCTGATCAGGTTGAGTTGGTTGGTGAAGTGCGGTTCCCCGGGAAATACACCATCCAGCGTGGTGAATCACTTTATAATTTATTATTAAGGGCCGGTGGCTTAACACAATATGCTTATCCTCAGGGGGCGGTATTTGTGCGTGAAGATCTGCGTGAGCGAGAGCAGAAACGTTTAGATGAGATGGCCGCCAATCTAGAGGCCGAGCTTGCCGCCGTCAGTCTGGCAAGAAGTGGAGACCCGAGTCAGGTTCAAAATTCAGGCGTGGCCAATCAGTTGTTGAATAGATTGCGATCAACCAGTGCTGCCGGGCGCCTCGTGATTGACCTTAATGCGATCGCGAAAGGTGATACTAAAGAGATGCCCATTGTTTTGCGGGGTGGTGATAAGTTGCATGTTCCCTCAAAAATGCAGGAGGTCAGTGTTATTGGACAGGTATTTTATCCGACTTCTCATCTTTTTAAAATTGACATGAATGCCATTGATTATATTAATTATAGCGGTGGAATGACTAAAAAAGCAGATGAAAAAAGTGTGTATATCGTTCGTGCCAACGGCTCTGTTCAGTTGGCCGAAAATGACTGGTTAGACCAGTCGCCAGAAATGTTTCCAGGTGATACGGTTGTTGTTCCCCTGGATGCTGAGCGCATAAGTACACTTAAATTGTGGACAAGCGTGTCTCAAATTCTGTATCAGTTAGGTTTGACAGCAGCGGCCTGGAATACGATTTCAAGATAAGGAAACCCGATAGATGAGTGCTAATTCACAAAATAATCAGGTTCCTGTATCGGCAGTGCCACCGGTATATTATATGTCACCTCCGCCGGTGGCTGAAGACGATGAAATAAATCTAATGGACTACTGGCGCACGTTAATGCGTTTTAAGTGGATGATCGTCTTAATTACGTTTTTGTCCGGTGCCGGTGCTATTGCTGTCGCATTTAATATGCCCCCTGTGTACCGCGCAGAGGCACTTTTGGCGCCCGCCGGTGAAGATAAAAATGCGGCGTCTGCCTTGTCCGGCCAGTTTGGTGGTTTGGCCTCGTTAGCCGGTATTAATATTGGCGGTGGAGGTGGAGAAACCGAAACGGCGGTTGCGACGATGGAGTCCCGAATTTTTTCCAATGAGTTTATTACTGATCAAAAACTCATGCCCATTATGTTTGAAGAGAAATGGGATGCCTCATCGAAGCGCTGGCTAGTTGAGAATAAAGAGGATATTCCCACGCTTTGGGATGCATATAAAAAATTCGACCAGGACATGCGTACTATTTCAGCCGATAAAAAAACCGGCATGTATACCCTGGCAATTGAATGGAGCGATCCTGAGCTGGCTGCCGACCTAGTGAATAAACTGGTTAAAAAGATTAATCACCACCAGAAACAGGCCGCCATTATCGAAGCGAAAAGAAGCATCGCCTATCTGGAAAATCAGTTAAATGAAACCAGTGTAGTTGAAATGCAGCAGGCGATTTATCGTTTGATTGAAGCGCAAACCAAAAATATTATGCTGGCTAACGTGCGTGATGAGTATATTTTTAAAGTTATTGATCCGGCCGTGGTTCCTGAAGAAAAAATCAAACCCAAGAAAAAACTCATTGCTATACTCGGCGTCATTGTTGGTTTTATGTTGAGTGTGTTTCTGGCGTTTTTTATCTCATTTGTTCGTAAACAAAAAGAAACTTCATTAGAAGAAAACAAACAATCAGGCGAGTTATGAAAACACTTTATCCGGTTATTTTATGTGGTGGTTCGGGCACAAGATTGTGGCCGTTATCTCGAGAGCAATACCCTAAACAGCTGTTGTCGTTAGTTGATAGTGATACTTTGTTGCAATCAACGGTAAGTCGTCTTCAGGGCTTAGAAAAAAGTCTTGATGGCATCATGGTGGCTGATCCTGTTATCGTTACCAATGAATCGCATCGTTTTCTGGTTGCTGAGCAATTGCGTGAAATTGGAATAGCTCAGCCAGGCATAATATTAGAACCCTGTGCAAAAAATACTGCCCCGGCACTTTCTCTGGCTGCACTGTATGTACAAGAGCAGGCGCAGGAAAATGATACCGATGCGTTGATGCTGGTGATGCCGGCAGATCATGTTATTGCGAATGTGCAGGAATTTCAAAATGCGGTAAAAACCGGTGTAGATGCCGCATTAAAAAACGGCCTGGTGACATTTGGTATTGTGCCTGATCACGCTGAAACGGGTTATGGTTATATTAAAAAATCGTCAGGCTCAGGACTCGTGGCTGAGATAGAAGCGTTCGTTGAAAAGCCGGACGCAAAAACCGCGCAAGCGTATTTGGATAGTGGTAACTATGTCTGGAACAGCGGCATGTTTTTGTTTTCGGCCGATACCTGGTTAAACGCCATAAAATGTTTCAAACCAGATATTTCTGAAGCCGTCGAGCAAGCCTACCAAGCAAAAAAAGAAGACATGGATTTTATTCGCATTGATGAAAAACTGTTTTCTAAAACCCCGAGTGACTCCATAGATTACGCTGTGATGGAACATGTTACTTCCGCCGCGGCTAGTGATTTTCACGGTTATGTTGTTTCGCTGGATGCCGGTTGGTCTGATATTGGCTCCTGGGACAGTTTGTGGAAAATCTCAGATAAAAGCGAAAGTGGAAATGTGATCAAAGGTGATGTCTTTCTAGAAGATACTAGCAACTCCATGGTTATCGCAGAAAATCGAATGGTTTCTGTTATTGGCCTGTCCGATATTGTAGTAGTTGAAACCGCTGATGCCATTATGATTGCAGAAAAAGGCGCATCACAGTCGGTTAAAAAAATTGTTAAGCAGCTTGCAGATAAGAACCGTGAAGAAATTATTTCTCATCGAAAAGTCATGCGTCCCTGGGGTAATTATGAAAGTATTGATCATGGTGAGCGGTTCCAGGTCAAACGTATTGTGGTTAACCCCGGTGCTCGTTTGTCGCTGCAAATGCATCATCATCGGGCTGAGCACTGGATTGTAGTTACCGGCACAGCGAAAGTTACGCGTGGTGAAGAAGTGACCTTGCTTTCTGAAAACGAGTCCACTTTTATACCGTTAGGCGTGAAACACCGCCTTGAGAACCCGGGCGCCATACCGCTGGAAATTATTGAGGTGCAGTCGGGCAGTTATCTTGGCGAGGATGATATTGTGCGATATCAGGACGAGTACGGTCGAGACCACTAATTTTAAATCAATGGGATAATGTCTCGTTATGCAGTAAAATACCGGTGCTTTCCGAAGGCACTTCTTTATGTATAAAGCCATAAAGAAGTGCCTTTTTTCTTATTAAACAGATAGTTATCAGTAGGTTATCTTGAATATAAAGCATTGTGTGTGGAACCACATTCAATGAATTAGCTCACGACTCAGAGATAACTCAGCAATAAGCGACAAAAATAAGTGATCAAAACAGAAAACATTCGAAATTTTTCCATCATTGCCCATATAGATCACGGTAAATCGACGCTCGCCGACAGATTAATTGAAATTTGCGGCGCTTTAGCCGCCCGTGAAATGGATTCACAACTGCTTGATTCAATGGATATTGAACGGGAACGGGGTATTACCATCAAAGCCCAAAGTGTGACGTTGCACTATAAATCGAAAGACGGTGAAATCTATCAGCTGAATTTTATTGATACGCCTGGCCATGTGGACTTTTCCTATGAAGTATCACGTTCATTGGCTGCCTGTGAAGGTGCCTTATTAGTCGTTGATGCCTCGCAGGGGGTAGAAGCGCAAAGTGTCGCAAACTGTTACACCGCGATTGAACAAGGCCTTGAGGTCATGCCGGTATTAAATAAAATTGATTTGCCCGCCGCTGATCCGGAACGTGTAAAGCACGAAATAGAAGAAATTATCGCCATCGAAGCACAGGATGCGATTTCTATTAGTGCTAAAACCGGTATCGGTATAGAGGATCTACTGGAAGAACTGGTAAACACCATTCCTGCCCCGGATGGTGATCCTGATGCACCATTACAGGCCTTAATTATTGACTCCTGGTTTGATAATTATCTGGGTGTGGTTTCCTTAGTGCGCGTAATGCAGGGAACGTTTAAGGCCAAAAAGAAAATGCTGGTGATGTCGACAGGCCGAGCACATCTCGTTGAGTCAGTTGGCGTATTTAATCCGAAACGATTTGAAAAAGACCAACTCAATGTTGGCGAAGTGGGTTTTGTTGTCGCCGGTATTAAGGATGTCGAAGGTGCGCCGGTTGGTGACACTTTAACCTATGTTGATCATCCCGCTGAAGAATCGTTGCCCGGTTTTAAGCCGATACAGCCTCAGGTGTTTGCGGGTCTGTTTCCGGTGAGTGGTGAAGACTACGAAAATTTACGTGATGCACTGGCAAAATTACGTTTAAACGATGCCGCTTTGTTTTTTGAGCCAGAAAATTCTCAGGCACTTGGTTTGGGTTTTCGAGTTGGTTTTCTTGGCACCTTGCACATGGAAATTGTGCAGGAGCGATTAGAACGGGAATATGATCTGTCATTGGTGACAACCGCGCCAACGGTCATTTATGAAGTGGTGGGTAAAAACGGTGATGTTTTTAGCATCGATAACCCCTCTGAACTGCCAGCGCCCAATAAAATTGAAGAAATACGTGAGCCAATTATTGTTGCAAACATCCTGCTACCGAAAGATTATGTTGGCAACGTGATTAACTTGTGTATTGAAAAACGCGGCGTTCAGAAAAAACTCGAATATCTGGGTAATCAGGTGCAAATGCGTTATGAGTTACCGATGAGTGAAGTTGTTTTAGATTTTTTTGATCGTTTGAAATCCGTGAGTAAAGGTTATGCCTCGCTAGACTATCACTTCGATCGATTTGAGGCAGCGGATGTTGTTAAACTCGATATTTTGATAAACGGCGACAAAGTTGATGCTTTATCTATTATTGTTCACAAAGAACAAGCCATGTATCGCGGTAGGATACTCGTTGATAAAATGCAGGAAATTATTCCACGTCAGATGTTTGATGTGGCGATACAGGCTGCTTTAGGTTCGCAGATTGTATCTCGCGCTACGGTAAAAGCCTTACGAAAAAATGTTACGGCTAAATGTTACGGTGGCGATCTTTCACGTAAACGCAAGTTGCTTGAAAAGCAAAAAGCCGGTAAGAAGCGCATGAAGCAGGTGGGTAATGTTGAAATTCCGCAGGAAGCATTTTTAGCTGTGTTACAAGTTGATAAGAAATAGAACTATTAAATTCGAACTATTAAATTAGGATAATAATATAAGATGAATCTTGATTTTCCAACGGTAATGGTAATAGCGACCATTGTAACAGGTGTTATCTGGTTGCTGGATGAACGTCTATGGCGGCCGAAACGAACCGAAAAAATTGAAGAGCTGAAGCTTTCTTATGCTGGCGCAGATAAAGAAGAAGTGATTAGCCGAACTGAAAAAGAACCGATTATTGTCGAGTACGCCAAGTCTTTTTTTCCCGTCATTGTGATTGTATTAATTCTGCGTTCTTTTTTGTTTGAGCCTTTTCGGATTCCATCGGGTTCAATGATACCGACACTCAAAGTGGGTGACTTTATTTTAGTGAATAAATTTAACTATGGTATCCGTTTGCCGGTGATTGACGTTAAAATTTTTGATATTGGCGATCCGGAAAGAGGCGATGTGGTTGTTTTTCGTTTTCCTCAGGACCCTAATGTCGATTACATAAAACGGGTTATTGGTGTGCCGGGTGATCGAATCGCTTATCGCGCAAAAACTTTGTATGTGAACGGCAAACGAATTGAGAACACGTTAATCGGGCCATATACCGAGAGTAAAGACGGTATGCCAATTCCAGGCGCAAACCAGGTATCTGAGAAATTAAGCGACACTGTGACTCATGATATTTTAATCGATGCAACACGGCCTTCTTATAATGGCGAGTGGATAGTGCCCGAAGGGAACTATTTTGTTATGGGTGATAACCGTGACAACAGTAACGACAGTCGATACTGGGGTACAGTCCCCGACGAAAACTTAGTGGGTCAGGCCTTTATGATCTGGATGAACTGGAACTATGACGATGGTGGTATTGAGTGGTCTCGCATCGGTGAGAGTATAAAATAATTACTGCCGCGATATGAAAAAAAATACCAAAGCTAATAAGAAATCATTTTCTTTGAATTCGTCTCCGGAGCAAGTGTCGCCGGAAAAATTATGTCGGAAACTTAAGTATGCGTTTTCTGACCCGGAACATTTATACCTGGCACTGACGCATCGCAGCGCGAGTGGTCATCATAACGAACGTAGTGAGTTTCTTGGCGATAGTGTGCTTAATTTTGTTATCGCACAGGCATTATACGAGGCATACCCAAAAGCAACGGAAGGGGACCTTAGTCGTTACCGCGCCACATTAGTGAAAAAAGATGCGCTTGCTGAAATCGCCAGAGAGCTGGAGTTGGGGAATTATATTCGTTTAGGCTCCGGTGAGCTAAAAAGCGGTGGTTATCGAAGAGACTCTATCCTCGCGGATACCGTAGAGGCGATTATCGCATCCGTCTTACTCGACTCTGGATTTGATGCAGCTAAGGCGCTTATTTTACGCTTGTATCAGAATAAACTCACCACTGTAACAGAGGTGAGCATCAAGGATGCAAAAAGTCGTTTGCAGGAATTTTTACAATCACGAAAATATAATTTGCCGGTTTATACCGTACTCTCGGTTGAGGGTGATGCGCATGATCAGTATTTTGTTATGTTATGTGAAATCCCTGAATTTGATCTAAAGATTAAAGGCGAAGGAAAAAGTAGAAGACGTGCTGAGCAGTTAGCAGCGGAGAAAGCAATGAAAGAAATTGGCAGCGGTAAATCAAAATGAAAAGTGGTTATGTCTCCATAGTTGGTCGTCCCAATGTTGGTAAATCAACGTTATTGAATCGTATTCTTGGGCAAAAAATCAGTATCACCTCACGCAAGCCGCAAACAACACGGCATAATATTGTGGGCATTAAAACCGTTGATACTGCTCAGATGGTGTACGTTGACACACCAGGCATGCACATAAATACCAAAGGTGAAATGAATCAATACCTCAATCGTGCGGCAAACCAGACGCTGCATGATGTGGATGTGATTTTATTTATGGTCGAAGGCACACGATGGACGGACGAAGACGAGGCTGTTTTTCAAAAATTAAAACATACCAGTATTCCCGTTGTGCTTGTTGTGAATAAATCAGATCGAGTTGAAGATAAGGCCAAGTTGTTTGAGCACATGCAAAAATCATCTGAAATGATGAAATTTGCTGAAATTATTCCAGTATCAGCTAAAAATGGAAAACATTTTGATAAGCTCGAAGAAATCGTTGAGTCTTACATGCCTGAAGGTGATTTAATTTACCCTAAAGACCAGGTCACCGATCGAAGTATTCGATTTTTAGCGTCTGAAATAATTCGTGAAAAACTCATGCGAACATTGGGTCAGGAGCTACCTTATGCGTTGACTGTTGAAATTGAGAAGTTTGCCGAAGAGGGTGGATTAATTGATATTGCTGCCGTTATCTGGGTTGAGCGCAAGGGACAAAAAGCCATTATCATCGGAAAAAAAGGCCAGAACTTAAAAAATATTGGGCAACAGGTCCGGGTTGACATGGAAAAAATGTTGGATCAAAAAGTTTTTTTACAACTTTGGGTGAAAGTCAAAGAAGGCTGGTCAGATGATTTGCGTGCCCTAAGAAGCCTGGGGTATGGCGACTAAAAACGCCATGTCTCTGTACTCGGAGAAAGAACGCGTTTTATCGCAACCCGCCTTTATCCTGCATCATCGGCCTTATCGTAATACCAGTTTATTACTTGATGTTTTAAGTAAAGATCACGGCAGGCTGTCTTTAATCGCCAAAGGTGCCAAACGGCCAAAATCCGCATTACGCGCCTGTTTACAATCGTTTCAGCATTTGTCTCTTTCCTGGGTACGGAAAACCGGGCTAGGTACACTTACGCAAGCCGAGTTTCGTGAGCGACCCCGATTTTTGGAAGGGGATGCAATGTACGCAGCGTTGTACGTGAATGAATTATTGACCCGGGCGTTGGAGAAAGATCATCCTGAAATCGACATTTATGACGCGTACGTTCAGGTGCTTAATGCGTTAACCGAGCTTGGTGTCGGACAGGCATTGCGTGTGTTTGAATATGACTTGTTGCAGTCATTGGGTTTTGAAATTCAACTTGATTTTGACGTAGAGCAAAACCCGATTTCGGAAAACCTTTTCTATAAATTTATTCCTGAATCCGGTTTTGTTGAATCAAAAGAAAAAAATGTTTTTTTATTTTCAGGGAAACATTTGCTGGCGTTTAGTGAGAAAAACTTTAGATCACCCGAAGTATTAAAAACCGCGCAGCAATTAATGCAAATTGGCTTGCAGGGGATTATTGGTAAAGAACCCCTTAAGACGCGAGAGTTATTTGTTGCCTACCGTCAAATGCAAAAAATAACGTGAGTATTCGTCCTTAAAAAATGATACCTGAAAGATATTTAAGCCTAGCACCAATGATGGATTATACTGATCGACATGACCGGTATCTGCTGCGCCTTATTTCAAAAAAAATGTGGTTGTTTACTGAAATGATCACCAGTAATACACTGTTAAATACAAACCCGCAACGCTTTCTAAACCATCACCAAAGTGAATACCCGGTGGTGATTCAACTCGGCGGTTCAAATCCTGAAGACCTGGCAGTATGCACAAAAATGGCCGAGCAGGCGGGCTATGATGAAGTGAATTTAAACGTGGGTTGTCCTAGCGACAGGGTCAAATCAGGGCGATTTGGTGCCAGTTTAATGGCCACGCCGGCACTCGTAGCTCAATGTGTTCAGTTCATGCAAAGCGGTGTCAATATTCCTGTTTCCGTCAAGTGCCGTTTAGGCATAGATGATCAGGATGAATATGAACATCTGAAAGAGTTTGTTAGCATTGTGTCGGATGGCGGTTGTGGAATTTTTTATATTCATGCGAGAAAAGCCTGGCTTCAAGGTTTAAGCCCGAAGGAAAATCGGGATATACCACCCCTGAATTATGAAGCGGTGTATAAAATAAAACACGATTTTCCTCAGCTGGAAGTCATCATAAATGGTGGCATTAAAACCCTGCAGGCATCAAAGCAGCACTTGTTACAAGTGGATGGTTGTATGATTGGTCGTGAGGCGTATTCCAACCCTTATATGCTAGCTGAGGCCGATTCTGATTTATATCAGCTAAATACTCCCCCCCCTTCACGTATGGATATTTTACATCAATACGTCGATTATATTGATGATGAAATGGCAGTGGGTACCAGCCTTACTCTGATGAGTCGTCATGTGCTTGGTTTGTTTCAGGGAATTCCCGGTGCCAAAGCCTGGCGTCGTCATATCAGTGAAAACGCACACAAGGCAGGTAGTGATGCTCAGTTGTTATTAAACGCGGCTGAATTTATTCATAATCACTGAGTTTTTTCAGCCTCGGGTTATCTTTCATTTCTCATTTCTCATTTCTCATTTCTTTTTTCTCTTTTTATCCTTTTTTACCTCCATATCCAAAAATAGTCGCGTTCAATTCCGATATTGGATAAAGGTGTGTTCACAAGTTGTCGATACACCGAGAAATACCCAAAGCTGTAGAGAGACTGGAGGAAAGGTATGGCCCTCACGGCAATAGATGTTGCAACAAAAGTGAAACAACTCGCGTCACTTCCGGAGGCGTGTATAAAAATAAATCAACTTGCTGACGACCCTAAAAGCACTACTTTTGATATAAAAGCGGTGATCGAAACTGACGCCGCATTAACCGCGAGGGTCTTAAAGGTCGCCAACAGCTCATTTTATAACTACAGCGGAAAAGTAAGTGATCTGAATCGGGCAATCATGTTGATCGGAACAGAAGGTCTCAGAGATTTGGTGTGGGCAACGAGCTCTATTAGCAGCTTTAATAAGTTGTCTAACCGTTTTGTTGATATGAAGTTGTTCTGGCGCCACAGTTTATATACCGCCACGGTGGCGCGATTGCTGGCTCAAAAATGTCATGTTATTAACAAGGACAGGCTTTTTCTCAGCGGTTTGCTGCATGATGTCGGTCAGTTAGCGCTTTATCAAATTATGCCCGAAGAAATGGACCAGGCCTTTAAACATTCGACAGAGAATGATGAAAAATTGTACGTGTCTGAAAAATATATCCTCGGCTTTACCCACGCAACGGTGAGTTATGCCTTGTTACGCCTGTGGAACTTGCCAGTCAGTATTTCTCAGGCCGCCGCCTACCATCATCAGCCGGGAAAATGTAAGGATTATGGCTTAGATGCCGCCATCATTCATCTTTCTGACGCTATTGCTAAGATAGCGGGTCAAGCTGGTCATAATCTTGAATATAAAGTGCAGATAGATCCAAACGCCTGGAAAGTGACGGGCTTATCAGAAAAGATAGTTGATTCAATGGTACAAATAGCCGATGAACAGTTTGGAGACACACTTAGCTTATATTTGCCTTCCGTTAAAGAGGCGGCGGCCTAGGAGCGAGCTTGAGCTAGTTTTTCTCATAATTGCCGGATTAATCGCTAAAAATGCTTATCTCTTGGCAGAAAAGGCGTATTATTGTCGGCAAAGGTGAATATAACGTAAAAAAGCACAAGAGAAATAAATCAGTTGGACGCTATATATTTAAAGGTATGTAGAACTGATCGAGTGAAACCGTCGGTTTTCACATACTATGTATTAAAGCTGGGAACAGAGACAAATACGCTTAATAGCGAACCGGGTCGCACCGCGATCAAAAATTGATGAATAGCAAAAGTATTACCTGCAATTTTGTTATTTACAAGTAACACATAGCTGCACCAAATGGCTGCATACGGATAATACGGGACAATTCTGTGGATAGACGCACACTGCTAAAAAGCATGATTATTGGTTCTGCCGCCGCCAGCGCAATGCCGACGATAACGCTGGCAGCGCGTGGGAAAGGCCATGATGAAGAAATTCGAGATTATCTCAGTAAAATAAAGAACTACAATCAGCATTTTGACGATGATATTGTGCTGACGGGCAAACAGTACAAAATTTTAGTCTCGAGTGTTAAGCGGTTGAAACGATTACAGCGAACGGTTGGTTACGCTAATTTCAGTTTGCTAAATTTTGACTCTGCGCTGAGGTATGCCCGAAACTATTCCCGAATAGGCCGTTTCAGCAAAGAAGAAATTGATTTCCTGGAAGAGGTTTTTTATACCGATGCCGATAACTATGGTTTTTTTGGTGAAAAAGTCATGACCAAATTGACCGAGCGCATTCACAGCCGGGACACAATCAAGGTTCCTCATACGGGCAATTATCTCTTTCGAGGCGATTCATTGGGTTTGTATCAAAAAATTCGTCGAGATGTCGGCAAAACAATTGTGCTAACGTCGGGCGTACGTGGCGTCGTTAAACAAATGTATCTTTTCCTGGCCAAGGCAGTGCGCTCTAAGGGCAACCTTTCAATGGCATCTCGCTCACTTGCACCTCCAGGGCATTCGTTTCACGGGATGGGTGACTTCGATGTCGGAAAAGTCGGATATGGTTACCGAAACTTCCGCACAGATTTTGCTGAAACAAGCGAATTCAGACGTTTGGAAGAGTTAGGCTATATTCGGATTCGTTATCATGAAAAAAACCCTTTCGGCGTTCGTTTTGAACCCTGGCATGTGAAAGTTAGTTAATAATTCACACTTTGTCTGTTTTAGCTGATAACTTACCTGATAACAGTATTGTCTCTGCCTGGGCCGATCTTTCCGGGTTGGCATAAAACACAAGCACATCACCTGACTCAATCATTGAGTTGGCTTTTGGCTTCTGGTGGCAAACGCCATCATGGCGAAGGGCGGTGACAACAACATCAATTTTATCCAGTCCCAATGATTCTATTGGTTTTCCAATACAGTGAGCGCCGTCCGGAATAACAAAGCTGTGTAGACCCCGCCTGCTGACGTCAGGGCTGTTAACATCGAGCACCGATTGGCCATGAAAAAACTCATGCAGCAGCTGGTATCTGGACTCTCTAATGTTCTTAACTGCTTTTTCAACCTGCTGTGCCGGAACGTCAAGCAGCATTAGCAAATGTGATGAAAGCGTTAAACTGGCTTCCAACGTTTCAGGTACAACCTCGGTAGCGCCAATATCCTGTAGCTCGGCTAAATGACTATCATCACGGGTACGAACCAGAATGGGTAGATCCGGCCGTAAGTTTTTGCTGTGCTGGATCATAATCGTCGCTGCCTGAAAATCGTCGTAACTGATTACCAGTACGCGTGCCTTTGAAATGTTCGCCGCTTTGAGAATTTCACTGTGCGTTGAATCACCGTAAAAAACATATTCTCCGGCATCGTGTGCTTCTTTTACTGTCACCGGGTCAAGGTCGACCGCTACATATTTAAAACCTTCCTGCTTGAGCAGCTGAGCGATATTTTGTCCGATACGACCGTAACCGCAAATAATAATGTGGTCTTCAATACTGGTTGCTTCTTCTTGAATGTTCTGAATATTTTCTACTCGCGACCGAATGTAGGAATTGGCGAACCAGTGCTTAGCAACGTAACCATTGTTCTTAATAATAAATGGGCTAATGACCATGCTCAATATCACAGAGGCTAATATAATTTGCGATAATTCTTCACTGAGGATGCCATTGCTAAACGCAATAGCCAGCAGGGCAAAACCGAATTCACCACCCTGAGCCAGCGATAATGCGGCTCGTGAAGCGACGCCTTTTTCTATGCCGGCAATGCGGCACACAAACATAATCACGAGTATTTTCAAAACAATAATTGAAACAACGCTGGCAATAACCCAGGGTAGCAGTGAGAAAAGCGAATGTAAATTAAGTAACATACCAATGGTGACAAAAAACAGCCCGAGCAGCACATCCCTGAACGGGCGAATATCTACCTCTACCTGATGCTTGAACTCGGTTTCTGCCAGCATCATTCCGGCAACAAACGCACCGAGCGCCAACGACAAACCCGCAAAGTCAGTGATCCAAGCCGCAGAAACAGAAAACAAAAGAATCGTCAGCGTGAAAAGTTCAGAAGAATGTAATTTCGCGATTTGTTGAAACATCGGTCGTAACAGCCAGCGTCCCATTGCTAGCATGACGCTGATAACAACAATGCCTTTTATCACCGCGAGTGTTAGTTCGGTAGCAACGCTGCCTTCAGCATTCACATTTAGCGCAGGAATGATGATTAAAAAAGGGATAACAGCGAGGTCCTGAAAAATCAAAATTGCAATCGAAAGACGGCCGTGACGCGAATGAATCTCCATTTGCTCATTTAGCTGTTTAATCACAATTGCGGTGGATGACAGCGCAATTACCCCACCAACAATAAAAGCGGTAGACGCGGATTCGCCCATGGCAACTAAAAGAAGCAAAACAATAAGCGTTGTTAAACCAATTTGGGCAGCACCAATGCCAAATACATCTTTACGCATAGTCACTAATTTCGGAAAGGAAAACTCAAGCCCAACCGTAAACATAAGAAAAACCACGCCAAACTCAGCGAGAAAACGGGTGTTTTCAGAATCAGAAACCCAACCGAAGCTATGCGGGCCAACAAGGATGCCAACAAATAAATACGCAAGAATTGGCGGAAGATGCAGTCGGCGAAATAATGCGACACTTATTACTGAAATCGATAACAAGATGACGGTTTCCAGTAAAACAGAATGAGGCATAGGGGTAATGAACTCCTTGTGACGCGGTGCGTTGTTTTACTGCCGGTTAACAATCACTAATAGCTTTGACGACAGGAAAAGATGATTAAATGATATAATACCAAACATGGGAGATAAAGCCGTCAAAAAATTAACAAATAGCCTCAATGCCCACGCATATCAGTGTTTATTATTAAATTCACCAGACGAAAAAATCGTTAAAACGAACGAACTCCGAGCCCACTGGCTTAGCGGCTCACTGAAGGTTGATCGTCATTTATCAGTAGATGATCACTGTGTCGTCGGCTGGCCCTCAGAACCTGAGCTGGTAGCCTTAAATAAATTACCAAAACGTACCGTTGGCAGCGCCAGAGGCCATGCATCCATGATGCATGCTTTTGCTCATATCGAGTTTAACGCCATCAATATAGCCTGGGATGCGGTTTATCGTTTTAACGACATGCCGGATCAGTATTATGATGACTGGTCACGTATCGCACAGGAAGAAGCGTATCATTTTACTTTAATCAATGATTATCTCATCAGCATGGGTTACGAATACGGCAGTTTTGTCGCCCATGCTGGCCTGTGGGAAATGGTAGAAGAGACTCGTCATGATGTGATGGTGCGTATGGCGCTGGTGCCTCGTGTGCTTGAAGCACGGGGCCTGGATGTCACCCCCGACATCATGCGCAAATTCAAACACCACGGGCATCACGAAGCCGCTGAAATATTAAGCATTATATATCGTGATGAAATAGGCCATGTCGAAGTCGGCAGCCGTTGGTTTAATTATTTGTGTGAAAAGCGCGGTCTGGATTCACATCAAACGTTTGTGAATTTGATTGAACAATATGCGGTTGATAAAATTAGACAACCTTTTAATGACCTTGCACGAAAGCAAGCTGGCTTCAGTGAAAAAGAAATGGATTATTTAAATCAATGCACAAAATAATACTTGTTTGTTTTTTAGGTATCAGCCTTATTGCCTGCGGTACTGCTGGAAAAAAACCGGTGAAGGCAGTTGATAAATTAGCCTTTGCCGGTGAGCTGCTTACTTTTTCTGAAGAGATAAACGGTCGGCCAGAGTCAAACGTACGCATGATTATTGTTGATGGCTACCTGCGTATTGATGATGGCCCACAATCTGAAGACTACCTCTTGTTTGATCGCACCAGTAAAATAATTTACAACATTGTTGCTGAAGATAAAACCATTCTGGTGATGGATGCTCAAGATAATGATGAACAAAAAAAATTGAAAGCCCCGTTTCCAATTCTCTGGAATGTGATATCTCAAACCAGTCACGTGTTAATGCGAACAAATGATGAAAACGCCACAAGCGCGACATATTATCAGCTAAAGTTAAATCAAAAAGACTGTTACAACCTCGTGGCGATAGATCAGGGAATGGAAAAACCACTGGCTGCATTACGTGAATATCGACAGGCACTCGCCAATCAGTTAAAAACACAATACATCCCACAAAAAGGCCGGGCGTGTTACGAGGCGGTTAACATTTTTACGCCGCTAAACCATTTAGTTCAGGGTTTTCCGGTTCGTGAGTGGAGCGCTTACGGCTATCAACGTTTTCTTGCTGATTATCGAAAAATGATTATTTTCCCAGAGCGATTATTTGAATTGCCGGAGGGGTATAAGCGGGTGGATATTTAAGTTTGAAGTGAGCGGTGCTTAGGAGTGAAAAAAACGAACATTATCGCGGTAAAAAAACGGTAGCCCTTTGTTTGTTATATTGGTGAAATAAATTACTCGCCTCACAACTCGTGACAAAAGTAGGGCGCTAAATAATTTTTGGGGCCGAAAGGTTAATGATTGTCAGTACCTGGATTCCAAGTAGAAGTGTACTACGTTTTCTCTCAAATATATCAACTATGAATGGCTTGTTTTTCATCTGGATAGCGTTTTTTTCACTATCTTTCAAGGGTCAGCCGGATGAAGTTGTGTGAGGTAAATCACAATAGAATATTTGCCTGTTTTTTTGTGACACGATTAACAAATTTATAAGTTCTGCCTGTAAAAAGTGCACAATCACTCGATAACAATAAATGACACAATTTGTTTAACCCTTTAAATTATGAAGGAGTGTTTATGTCAAGTGCAATTAGTGGTTTTAGTTCAGCTGCAAGCATTAATCAATCGGTCTCTCAATTTGGTAAAGCCAATAAGGCATCAAACTCAGAAACGGTGCGTTTGCTTGATACGGTGAGTTCTAAAGTTGATAAAGCAGCAAAAACGGTGATAAGTACTGCGGTTGATATTAAATCGCAGGCGACACAAGCCAAAGGTAATACAATAAACGTAATCGTTTAGTTTTTTTACCAGATAATTGAAAAGCGTCGGTGAATATTTATCGGCGCTTTTTTTATTTCCACCATTTTCTCGTACCGATGTTCTTAGGCTGATAATCCTAGAAAAATCAGTTGATCCACGAGCTAGAGCACAACTACTTGATTCTCGCGTCCAACTGATTTTTCTAGGTTGAAAGGTTTGGGTGTGGCAGCGAGGCGTGCTATGAGTGAGTCAGACTAATTTATTTCGATGTGGTCAATCAACAACTGCAAAGAGCGATTACCCCGAAATTCATTCACATCCAGTTTATAAGCTGCTTTTATTGAGGCGCCAATGTCGAAAGGCATAGCACTATCTTCGGGATCAATGCTGTTAAACGCGATGGCGTCGATTTGCAGATTTGAATTACCTGGTTGTAGTTGCAGTTTTAAATGTTTGGCACCAACCACGCGTTGTTGGGTAACAATGAAATCACCGTCAAAAACAGGCTCAGGAAAAGCCTGTCCCCAGGGTTCTGCATTTTTTAATAACTCGGCCATGGGTAGAGTGAATTCGTTTTGCGTTAACTCGCCGTCACTGAGAATCACCTGCTCTAAATATTCTGGTTTGATCTGTTTGGTGACTTCGGCATCAAAGCAAGTTTTGAATGCGGCAAAATCATTTTCCGAAAGTGATAAACCCGCTGCCATGGCGTGGCCGCCAAATTTTGAGATCAGGCCGGGGTTATTGGTTGCGACGCTGTCTAATACATCGCGTATGTGAATGCCGGGGATTGATCTGGCTGAACCTTTTATGTCGCCGTTGTCACCTCTGGCGAAGATGATAACTGGGCGGTGTAGTTTGTCTTTGATGCGCGAGGCTAAAATGCCGATTACCCCTTGGTGCCAGCTCTCATCATAAAGACACATGCCCATGGGTAACTGATTTTTGTCAAAATTGAGTTTGCTCAGAGTATGCAGTGCATCCTGTTGCATCTGGGATTCAATTTCTTTTCGTTCGCTGTTAAGTGAATCTAATTGCGATGCCAATGCGCGGGCATCTTGATAATTTTCTGAGAGTAAACAATTGATGCCGATGGCCATGTCTTCTAATCGGCCAGCGGCGTTTAAACGCGGGCCCAAACAAAAACCAAAATCCGTGGCAACTAGAGATTTTTCATTTCGACCCGAAACCTCTATCAGCGCCTTTATTCCTGGACAGGCTTCGCCAGCCCTGACGCGTTTTAAACCCTGGGTGACTAAAATCCGGTTGTTTAAATCCAGTGGTACCACGTCTGCTACGGTGCCTAATGCGATAATATCTAATACGCTGCCCAGGTTGGGTTGGACTATGTTGTGTTCCTCAAACCATTTTTCTTCACGCAGTTTGTTTCGCAATGCGAGTATGACATAAAAAATAACACCAACACCCGCCAGATTTTTACTGGGGAATTCGTCGCCGGGTTGATTAGGGTTAACAATTGCGTGGGCGTCGGGTAATGTATTTCCCGCAAGGTGATGGTCTGTGACTAATACTTCAATGCCCATTTTTAGGGCGGCGGCGACACCATCAATGCTGGAAATTCCATTATCAACGGTGATGATGATGTCCGGTGAATATTGTTCGTTTGCGGCGAAAACTATTTCGGGTGTTAATCCGTAACCGTATTTGAACCGGTCAGGCACTAAAAAATCAACATGACTTGCACCAAACATGCGTAAACATTTAACTGCAACGGTTGTGCTGGTGGCGCCGTCGGCATCAAAATCGCCGATGATGACAATGCGAGACTGTTTTTTTAAATGCTTGTATAAAAGCTCGCTAGCTTTATTGATATCTTTTAGCGAATGATACGGTAGCAGTTTTTTTAATGTTTTTTCAGTTTCGGAATAATTAAAAATATCTCGATGTTGATATATTTTTTGAAGCAGCGGGGGGATAGAGCCGGGGAAGTCAGGTGTGTTTTCTGGCGTTGTGATTTCTCTACGTTTGATTTTTTTTTCTGAATGTTTGATTGTCACGAAAACTCCAAAAAATATACCAAAATACAATTAAATTTAAAAAGGTAAAAAAACAGGCCAGTTAGTTGCTCGATGCTGGAGTGGTAACCGGCCCTGTTTTACTGCTTATGTATCATTACGTTTTGTTCTTTTTCGTGGTGGCTTGTCTGCATTTTTTGAGTCAGGTTTCGCTCTTCTTCTCGGTGAGACTCTTTCGTTGTCGCTTGATTTGGACTTTTCGCTCTTTTTATATTGGCGAATTTCGAGTTTTTGTCCTGCAACGCGGGTTTTTTTCAAATCATTCAACACCGATGTTGGTACTTCGTCTGGTAAATCCACCGTGCTAAAATCATCATATATGTTAATGTCACCAATGTAGCAACTGTCGAGATCACCTTCGTTGGCAATGGCGCCAACCAGGTTGCCCGGTTTTACATTGTGGGCGTGACCGACATCAACCCGAAAACGTTTCATGGTAATTGTTGGAAACTCTCTTAGCGGGTTCGCTTCTTCTACCAGCTCTTTTATGTCGCGTCTGTTTTTCAGGTCTCGGCCTTCACTGCCTTTTCGCGAGTCTCTGCTGCGACCACGAGCAGAGTCTTTATCTCCTCTATCACGGCCTCTATCGTTGTCTCGCTCGCGTACTGTTCGTTGTGGGCGCTCTGTTAATAGCAGTGGCTCGTCGCCTTGTGCGAGATGTGCTAGTGCTGCGGCAACTTCCAGTGGCTCTACGGTTTGTTCCTGTATGACTTCGGTCATTAACTGGTAGTAAAACTCAAGGCCTTCGGCGGACAGGGCATCAACCACTTTTTGTTTAAAGCGATCAACACGAATCTTGTTGATGTCGGAAGCTGTTGGTAACTTCATTGGCTCAATTTTTTGTTTTGTTGCGCGCTCAATGGCGGTTAATAAGCGTTGCTCACGTGGCGCAATAAACAGGATGGCGTCGCCTTTACGCCCGGCACGACCTGTTCGCCCGATACGGTGAATATAAGATTCGGTGTCATAAGGGATGTCATAGTTAACAATATGACTGATTCGCTCAACGTCAAGGCCACGTGCAACGACGTCAGTGGCGATTAACACATCAAGTTTGCCTTTGCGTAAACGGTCTACAATTTTTTCGCGGCTGGCTTGAGCAATGTCGCCGTTTAGCGCTTCACAGGCATGGCCGCGGGCAGATAATTTTTCTGCTAAATCCACGGTGGCCGTTTTTGTGCGAACAAAAATGATCATGCCATCAAATTCTTCCATTTCCATGATTCGCGTTAAGGCATCGAGCTTGTGCATGCCGCTAACGCGCCAGTAACGCTGGTGAATGTTGCTGGCAGTAGCGGTTTTTGATTCAATTTTGATTAGCTCAGGGTCGTTCAAATACTTTTGAGCAACTTTTTTGATGACCGCTGGCATGGTCGCTGAAAACAGCGCAATTTGACGTGTTTTTGGGGTGTGACCCAAAATCCATTCAACATCATCGATGAAACCCATGCGTAACATTTCATCCGCTTCATCTAAAACCAGGGTTTTTAATCCTTCTAGTTTCAGTGTGCCGCGACTGATATGGTCCATCACGCGTCCGGGTGTGCCAACAATAACATGGGCGCCGTGTTTTAACTGGCGTAACTGGTTACCGTAAGCCTGTCCGCCATAAATTGGCAGCACGTGGAAATTTTTCATGTGCCTTGCGTAAGTCTGAAACGCTTCTGCAACTTGAATAGCAAGTTCGCGAGTTGGCGCAAGGACTAGAATCTGAGGATCTTTCTGTTTCAGATCAATGCGGGTTAAAAGCGGTAAGGCAAACGCCGCTGTTTTACCTGTGCCGGTTTGTGCCTGGCCGAGCAGATCTTTTCCTTCAACGAGGTGAGGAATACATTCAGCCTGAATCGGCGATGGGGCTTCGTAGCCGGCGTCTTTTACTGCTTTTAAAACGGCGGGTGATAGATTTAGAGAATCAAAATTTATGGTCATATTAGAGGGTGTTTTCTTTATGTACTTAAGCTGAAATGTAGTGACTGATAACTAGGCACTTGCCTGAGAATGAAAAGTCTGCTGCGGAGAATTCATTTTGGTCATATTCCCCGTTCATTTTCGTTTAATAGAATGACTATTTGCCTCAAATGAACGAAAAATCTGCCTCAAAATGACTTTCCATCGCGACGACATTCATTCTCGAACCAGCTCGTAGGTTCAGTTGCTACGGTGGAATTTTAGCGCGTCCGAAATTATTTGTTTTCGGTCGAAATTTGCACGTATACGCGTTGAAAGTACGGATTATACGCAGGTTATTGGATACTACCTAATAAATTGGAAATTTAGTCGATGTTTTTGTCAAAATATCGAAAAAGCAGGAACTCAGTATTGTTATTGGGTTTATTCTAATGATCCTAGAAAGATCAGTTGGACGCGAGAATAGAGTGCAAGTAATTGGTTTGATTGGCGTAATGAAAAAGTTTGCGTTCACCTGGTTGGTGAATCAAACCTTTATCATATAGCCAGGCGAATCAAGTAGTTGTGCTCTAGCTCGTGGATCAACTGATTTTTCTAGGATGATTGTCGATAGCCTAAAGTTCGTGCGGGAAAAGCCGAAATATCAGTATCAGGACTAAGTTTAACGAAGAAGGACGAGGATGGAAATGGCAGCGGATAGTGCGGATATTGAACAGTTATTACGAGGTATTACGATCCCTTCACCGCCTCAGATTATTGCGGATTTACAAATGGAAATGGCGATGCCTGATCCCGATTTAAATGCAATTGCTGCCTTAATTTCAAATGATGTTGGTTTGTCCGGTGCCGTTATTAAGATAATTAACTCGCCCCGTTACGGCATTAATAAGGAAATAGGGGCTATCTCTCAAGCGGTGTTGCTGTTGGGTATGAAAGTGGTTATGGATATTATCAATACCGTATGCCTGAGAAATATCTCGAATACTCTGGATACCATGACAGACAATGTGTATAACACATTAACTCGATTTTGGGATTCGGCATCCGATGTTGCCAAGGCATGCGAGCTTGTTGCTATACGAATTGGCATGTCGTCGTTAAGTAACGCTTATTTGTTGGGGCTGTTTCATAATGTTGGAATAGCGTTAATGATAGCGAAACACGATAGATATCTTGATTTGATGGTTGATTCTTACGCTCAGTCGGATGTGCGTCTTGTGGATGTTGAGAATGAGGCATTCAACACCAATCACGCTGTCATCAGTTATTACACGGCGAAATCATGGAAGGTGGATCGGCAGGTATGTAAAGTGATATCAATACACCATAATTCGGCGATTTTTACTGAAGGGCATGTAATTGATTCGGCCGAAAACCAGATGCTTGGTGTGTTAAAAATTGCGGAACATATTGTTGGTCTGCACCGGGTGTTAGGTGATCAGGAGGTTGACCACGAATGGGACAAAATTGGTGATAATGTGCTCTTATCAGCGGGCTTAACCCATTTCGAACTCGATGATTTGAAAGGGCAGGCGTCAGATCTGGGTTACGGGCAACAATTGTATTTCAGATAATAAGTGCGAATTTTAACATCCGTTATCTATTGATTAGCGCAATGGGCAATCGGTTTGCTCGGGCAACAACTCTCCCGTCATACATTTCAAAAGCCGCAGTCCCTTTCATCTTTTTTGTTGTTATTAGCCGCTGATTGTATCAGCGCGCCAGAGATAGAAACAATACCCTAATCCCCAGATAGAAAAAAGGAGACAATCGAGTCACTGTGTGAAGCGATAAGCTAAAAATCAAACGCTGTTAATAAAGGTTTTGCTTTTACTGAAACGGTTCGACCCGCCGCCAATATAAAAATTTCAGATGAAAAAGCCATAACGACAGGGTAAATCCGCCTGAAAATCATAAGTCACGCATTCGGTGTCATTTGATGGGTGATTTTTGATTAACATGTAAGGCCTGGTCACCTCGCCCTCGTAATTCAAATGGTAAAAAACGTATTCAGCCCTGTATTTGGTGCTTGTCGTTTTCTAACTGGGGATTTGGGTCGCGTAAATCAATGGTAAGCTGAGCAGTTACAAATATATAAACTATAATACGGCATAGTGTATATTACATTATTGAGATAATACGCCATCCGTACTTTCCGGTTAATGGAATTAGGCTAATACTCAGTTCATTTCTAAGGAACTAGAGTTTAGAGTCTGAAACACAAACTCCTCCCATTTCGCCCCTCTTTCGGAAGAAAACAAGTAGTACATTTTTATCTCAGCACCCTATGTCGATAGGGTGAAACCAATTTGCGCTTATTTTCC
>Ga0316208_1001143_pt1 | contig 26487 bp, 28 predicted proteins | sample 3monopyrite_MG_FD_204944 | JGI IMG/M metagenome (GOLD analysis project Ga0316208, IMG submission 204944) | Microbial mat bacterial communities from mineral coupon in-situ incubated in ocean water Damariscotta River, Maine, United States -... | ecosystem: Environmental > Aquatic > Marine >... | reverse complement strand
CCCGGGCACGAGGATCCGGCGTCCTTTTGGAATCTCCGGCAGAGGCCTGGCTTTGAGATTGTATTTGGACAGCCGCGCATCCGTGATCCGTTCAATCAAAGCTGTCGCGCGCGCGCGCGCGCTGTCGGTCAACCTGTCCGCGCCATTGATCAGCGTTTCCAGACGGCTGGGGCGCGTTGCATCGTAGTAGATGCCTTCTTCGTCCAGCACCAAGCTCAGCGGTGCAATCAGGTTGGCGCCCAACCCACGGGACCGCAGAAATCCATCTTCGACCAGAACCGCGTCATCAGCGCCGGTATTGGCCCAGCGCATAAGCCGCGCGCCTTTGGTTTGCGCGCGTTTGCTGGCCTTTGCGCCTTTGGCAAAGACAACGGCCCTGGGATGTCCAAAGGTTTGCTGCAAGGGTTTGCGCTTCCAATACCGCATATCGGCGGCGACCCAGCCGCGATAGTCATCGCGCCAGGCTTGTGCTGCTGCCGTCAGTGTCGCGGTTGCCTCTTCAAAGCTGCACAGCCGATCGTGAAACGGGTCATACCATGTAGGATATAGGATCATCGCACCGGCAAATAGCTGCGCCCGGGTCAGGTTGCGCTGGCGGCGTTGCAATGGCGCACGGTCATCGGTCAGACCCCAGCCCATGTAGAACGGCTGACCAAAGACTACGGGCTTGTGCCCCGCCATGATCGCCTCAAACCCCATCTGCGAACTGACGGTATAGACAGCAACCGCGCCCTCCAGCAGCGCCCAGGGCGAGAGGTTTTGGTCAGCCAGCGAGACCCGCGCGTCAGTATTTTTCTTGCCGAAATAGCCCTTGCGATGGCCCGCTTCGGTTTCGGGGTGGGTCTTGATGATGATCTGCGCACCGGGGTTTTCGGTCTGCGCATAAAACAGCATCTCGCGGAAGGTATTGCTGTCGGCGCCACTGGCCTGCACTGAAGCATCCTTGCGGCCCTGGTCGATAACAAGAACATAGCCGGGGTCGGGCACCGGCAATGCGGGATCAAAGGCGTTGTATTTGGAAATATGCCCGGCTTTCAGCGCAGCGATGCCCGCCTTGGCGCGGTTCAAGAGCGCTGTGTCATCAAGCGGATTTTCTGTCAGGATCACCTCAAGGTCAGAACGGGTCCTGGGGTCATAATGCATGCCACCCTGATCAATATTGAGCCCGATGGGCGGATCACCGTCACGACCAAGCGCCACAGAGCGCAGAAAACTATCCTCGATGCGGATGATGGGGGCGCTGCGCATTGCCGCCACTGCCTCGCCCCGCGGAGAGGTGGGGCTATGCCCCCAAACCCCGACCAGATCCCCATTCCCCGGTGTTCCCAGCTTGATATCGTATCCTGCCAATTCCACGATGCGGCGGACCCGGCCTTTGGTCAGGAGGCCGCCGCTATAGACGTAGAGATTTTGGCGTTGGTTCTTGGTCATTCGTCACATGCTATTGCGGGGGTGGGCGTGGACAACGCGCAATGGCTCCGCCCCTGGGCCTGGTCTGGAAAGCAGCGCATCATAGGGGTCTTGATCGTCCAGCATCTTGTCGATGAGGTGGCGCAGCAACTGCTGGCGGCCAGAGGCAGAGTAAAACCCGCCCGGGACCTGGCAGGTCTCCAGCAGAAACTGGCGATATTCGCGGTATGCCTTTGCATCCGGCCTTTGGGGTGCTGCAAAGAACGCGGGCAAGGGTTGATCCGAGATGAACTGAGGTTTCGAGAATACGGCTGTGCCGAAGGCCTTGAGGGGAATGCCACGCCAAAGCGCTTGCTGGCCGGACGTGGAATTGACGGTCACCGCTGACCGGGCCTGATCAAGGATCTGGGCCAGCTTGCCGCCGCGCAGGTAATGCGTGCGAGCGGCAATCTTGTGCTGCAACGCGGCCTGCCGGATTATTCGGCGCAGGGGGGATTGCCCGCTTTCCAATGGATGTGCCTTGAAGACCAGATGATGATGGGCAGGCGCGCCTTTGGCAAAGCCGCGCACCACCTCGGCGACAAAGGCCTGCATGTCGTCAAATCTGGAATGCGCCTGAAAGCTCGCGTCATGTTCCAGTTGCAGCAAGGCCAGATGATAGGGATAGCCGCCTGACTTGATGCGCGCCGTGGCCCGGCGGCGATGCAGGGCAAGAAACGGCATCAAAAGCAGTCGCTTGGTATAAAGCATGGTTTCGCGATGCACCGGCAGGGCGCGGTGCGGTCTGAAACCGGGGTAACGCCGGTTTCGGAACATCACGAACCAATGGTAGAGCGCCCCGTAAAAAATGTGTTGGCGCATGTCACCCCAATGCGCCGGCGGCGTCGGCATGTCGATGTCAGACCGCGCCAGCCGGTCGCGCATCTCGGCCACGGAAAAATCCATCAGGCGCGAGTGTCCGTTGCTGCCCCCACGCTCATACGTCACCCAATAGGGGCGCAGATAGCCTTCCTCGAACACATGCACCCGCAGTCCCTGCGCCTTGGCCTGACGCACCGCCTCGGCATGTGTAGGGCGGGTGTCGCCATAAAGAACGATATCGGTAATCGCATGGTCCTTGAGGATGGTCGCGAGCGCCTTTGGCCAGTCGGCCAGTTCGCCCGGAAACGGAAGATACCCCGGCGCGCGCCCCCAGAAGGCGGCATCGCCGGCGTTAAATCCAACACGCCAGACCGGCACGCCCGCCTTGCGCAGCATCTGACCCAACTGACGAAAGAAGGGGCCGTGCGGGCCTTGCAGGAAGAGAAAGGTTTTCTGGACTGACATGGTTTGCGGGCTTGCGATCATGGGGTGCCTCTTACTGACCTGATTGGCGGGCTATGGCAAGCGTGCGGCTTGCCGCGACAGGCATGAAACGCTAGGTCAGGACAAAGCTATGAAGGAACGCGCATTCATGTTCACAGGAATCGTCACCGATATCGGCAGCGTGCTCGCACTTGAGCAGCGCGGTGATCTGCGCGCGCGGATCGGCACCGGATACGATATCACCGGGATCGACATCGGAGCCTCGATCGCCTGCAACGGGGTATGTCTGACGGTGATTGCACTGGGCAGCGATCCGCAGGTTTGGTTCGATATCGAGATATCATCCGAAACGGTGGGGGCCACAAACGTGGACACCTGGTCCGTTGGCACCCGTCTTAACCTGGAGCGTGCGTTGAAGGTCGGCGATGAGTTGGGCGGGCATATCGTGTCGGGCCATGTGGACGGCGTGGCCGAAGTCGTCGCGATGCGCGATGAAGGCGACAGCACGAGGGTCACGTTCCGCGCACCGGACCATCTGGCGCGGTTCATTGCGCCGAAAGGGTCGGTTGCGCTCAATGGCACATCGCTGACAGTCAATGAGGTGGATGGCCCGGATTTCGGGGTCAACTTCATTCCTCATACCAAAACCGCGACGACATGGGGGGATGTATCCGTGGGCGACAGCATCAACCTCGAAATCGATACGATGGCGCGCTATGTCGCGCGACTGCGCGAATACGGCGAATGAAACCGCTGGTCGGCATCCGTTAGGGATGCGACCGGGACATGCTGAACAGTTCGCCCATAGATGCTTTCCAAAGCTCCTGCACTGGGCTATCTGCCTTTGGCAACACGCCTGCGGAGATATCCATGAACAGTTCATTCGAAAACCCCGGCCCGGTCGAGCGGGATTGGTCCGACGCGATCAGCAAGATCGAAGAGATCATCGAAGACGCCCGTAACGGCAAGATGTTCGTCCTTGTCGATCACGAGGATCGTGAAAATGAAGGTGATCTGGTGATCCCTGCACAGATGGCGACACCTGATGCGATCAACTTCATGGCCAAACATGGGCGCGGCCTGATCTGCCTCACGCTGCCCGGCGAACGGATTGACGCGCTGGGCCTGCCGTTGATGGCCTCGCATAACTCTTCGCGCCATGAAACCGCCTTCACGGTCAGCATTGAAGCGCGCGAAGGTGTCAGCACGGGTATTTCCGCACATGACCGCGCGCGCACCGTCGCCACGGCGATTGATGCCTCCAAGGGGGCCGTTGATATCGCAACCCCAGGTCATGTCTTTCCGCTGCGCGCCCGCGATGGCGGCGTTCTGGTGCGTGCGGGTCACACCGAGGCTGCGGTTGATATCAGCCGCCTTGCCGGGTTGAACCCCTCCGGTGTGATCTGCGAAATCATGAAGGAAGACGGAGAGATGGCGCGCCTGCCGGACCTGATTGCCTTTGCGCAGCTGCATAACCTCAAGATCGGGACGATCAGCGATCTGATCGCCTATCGCCGCCGCCATGACAATCTGGTGCGGGTGCGCGAAACCAGCACCATCCAGTCGGAGTTTGGTGGCGAATGGGAATTGCGCATCTACACCGACGAAACCCAAGGAGCAGAGCATATCGCCCTGATCAAAGGCGATATTACATCGACGGGGCCAGTCCTCGTGCGGATGCATGCGATGGACCCGATGCTGGATGTTGTCGGTGTCGGCCCCGAAGGGCGGCGCAATGAATTCGGCGATGCGATGAACCTGATTGCGCAAGAGGGGCGCGGTGCGCTGGTCCTGCTGCGCGATGTGCATATGAAACTGGACGCCAGCGAAGAGGCATCACCGCAGACATTGCGTCAGTACGGGCTGGGCGCGCAGATCCTCAGTTCGCTGGGACTGCACGAGATCGAACTTCTGACCAACTCGCCGCAGCCCAAGGTCGTGGGTTTGGATGCCTATGGTCTGGAGATCGTCGGGACCCGCAAGATTGGAGGGGCTGAATAATGGCCGGACCATCACATTACATCATGCCGTTGCCGGAATTTGATAAACCGGTGAAAATCCTCATTGTGGCCTCGCCTTACTACAAGGATATTTCGGACAACCAGATTGCCGGGGCCAAAGCCGAAATCGAAAAGGCGGGAGCAACCTGGGAGATCGTCGAGGTTCCCGGTGCGCTGGAAATCCCGACCGCGATCGGCATCGCCGAACGGATGAGCAATTTTGACGGCTACGTGGCCTTGGGCTGCGTTATTCGGGGTGAAACGACGCATTATGATACGGTCTGCAACGATAGCAGCCGCGCAATCCAACTGCTCGGCCTACAAGGGCTGTGTATCGGCAACGGTATCCTGACAGTCGAGACCCGCGCACAGGCTCAAGTGCGCGCTGATCCGGCCCAGATGAACAAAGGGGGCGGAGCGGCCGCTGCGGCCTTGCACCTGACAGCACTCGCCCGTAAGTGGGGCCAGGCCGAAAAGTCGGTGGGGTTTACCCGCGAAATCCTGATGGCTGGCGATATGGATAACAAGACCACCACATGACCCTTTCTAACAACCAGAAACGCAAGATGAAATCCGCCGCCCGGTTTTATACCGTACAGGCGCTCTTTCAGATGGAGGCGTCGGGCCAGACTGTCGATCAGGTCGCGCGCGAGTTTGAAGATCACCGCTTGGGCGCGGTCTATGAAGAAGGCGAGATGACCAGAGGTGATGTGGATACATTCCGTGCGCTGATGGCCAAAGCCGTCGATGAGCAGGCCGCGATTGACCAGATGACTGACCGCGCATTGGTGGCCAAATGGCCGATCGCTCGGATTGATCCGACGTGGCGTGCGCTGTTCCGGGCGGCGGGGGCAGAGATGAGGCTCGGGCAGACGCCGCCGAAGGTGGTGATCAGCGAATTCGTCGGCGTGGCCGAGGCGTTTTCGGCGGACGGCAAAGAGCCCAAATTCGTGAACGCTGTCCTTGACCACATGGCGCGCGAGGCGCAGCCAGCGGCCTTCGATGGCTCGTCATGAATTGCCATTCGCTGCTGCAACGTTATTCTAAGGGCCGGAGGATTGCACATGCGACCTGCGAATGAACCCGATCTTTTGCGCCTTTACCTGCGGCACTGCGCCATTGGTTTTGCGCTGTCGGCTGTGTTTGTGGCGCTGATCCTTTGGCGTGACGTCGGTGGTCTTGGATCACTGATCGCGCGATCAGATGTTGGTTGGCTTGCGGTCTTTCTGCTGTGGTATTTCAACGGAACTGTCTTTGGCAGTGTTCAATTTGCCGTCATGGTCATGTTTCAGGCAGAGGATGACGATGACGACCGGCGCGGGATGTTGACCCCGGTGCGTGTTCCGGCAGAGGACCGCAATGCGGCGCGACAGGTTGGCTGACCACAAGGCAGCCTTCAGCGCCAGGCATGCCGAACTTTGATGGGAAAGTGACGGGGACCGCGGCAACCGTAAAGGTAACTAATCCCGAGGACCTGTATGTACAGGTGGGCGCCAGGTAATCAGACCAGGATCCAAACAGAGCCAGCTCCCTCGGATTTGCTTAAGGCCACTGGATTTGTACCTATGGTCTACGAGAGGCGCAGAACCCGTCGCTCAACAGGTAGGCGGGCGGGTGCAGAAGGGCAAGGCCTGCGGTAATTATTCGTCGATGTCGCCGCGGATCAGCCAGCCTTTGGCGCCGACCATCTCGGTGGGGGCGTATCCGAGCAGTACGCGCTCGGCGATACCGACAAAAACCAGAGCCATGGAGACTTCGAAAAACGTGATATTCGTTAACAGTGACATTGGCAGCGTTCCTTGTTGCTTGCCTTCAATCTTAGGTAACGAAGCAGTCGAAAACGTGACAATCCTTTGGCGTTTGTCCTGGCAACAGGGCGTGACCTGTCCAGATTGTGTCACAAATCCGTCTCGGTTAGATGAACAAAATATGGCGATGATCGCGTAAGATATTGTTCCTAATCTGAAAAATAAGGGCGGGGGCACCAATCCAAAGCGTTTCCGCTTCATTGTTTCGGTGCCCCGATTCCTTAAGCGAACCCTGTCATGCGGCGTGCAGCGATTCCCGCATGCGCGCCAGATGATCGTCCCAGCCTTTGTCCAGCGCCAAGGTCAGATCGAATGCGGCCTCGCCTGCGGGCAGGCCTTCATGGGTCAGCGACAGCCGCGTGCCACCGGCCACGTCATCCAATGCCCATGACACCGTGCTGGTCGCGTCCCCCATCGGACCGATCGTGAAGGTATAAGAAAGATGGTCGTGCGGGTTGGCTGTGACCACCTTGCCCCACATCAGCTTGTTCCCGCTTTCCGTTCCGAACATCTCATAGTCGTCACCTTCGGCAAGGGGTTTGGCGGGCTTGTGAAACCAGATGGCAAGCTTGTCAGGGTCGGTCAGATAGGCCCAGACATCGGCTTTGCTGGCCTTGAGGTAGATTTGTTTCTGAAGGGTCATTGTGTGTCCTTTTCGATTGCAGTTTTCAGAGCGCTCAGGCGGTCATCCCAGAAGGCATCAAAGAAGGTGAGCCAATCCCGCAAGGGGGCCATGCCGGCGGGGTTCAATCTGTTGAAGCGTTCGCGCCCTTGCGCGCGCACTGTAATCAGCCCGCCGTCAGACAGAACGGTCAGGTGTTTTTTCACCGCCGCCCGTGTCATGTCGAAATTCTCGGCCACCTCTGCGATGGTCATGTCCTTGTTGCGCAGCATTAACAGAATGTCCCGGCGGGTCGGATCAGCGAGTGCGCGGAATGTCGGTTGGGTATTCATGAGCCTCTCCGTTTTCGTGATACCTTTTGGTATTGTTTCTTATATGAAACCATTTGGTATTACGTCAAGAGATTTTTTTTCTTGAGATTTGTTCACCTATTGTTCATGGTCATGTGCATGCCTGAAGACCACGACCCACTCAGCCTGATGCCCGGCCAATTGCTGGCCCGTGGTGTGGCGCGCGCCCTGCGCAGCCATGATTTTGTCAGCGTCGAGGAACTGGTGCCGACCTCTGGCCTGCGCGTCGATGTGATGGCCTTGGGGCCGAAAGGCGAGGTCTGGATTGTTGAGTGCAAATCCAGCCGCGCGGATTTTCAGTCAGACACCAAATGGCAAGGCTATCTAGAATGGTGTGACCGCTTCTTTTGGGCGGTCGACAGTGATTTCCCGACCGAATTGCTGCCGGATGATACCGGATTGATCTTGGCCGATGCCTATGACGCCGAGATCATCCGGATGGGACCAGAGGCAAAACTGGCCGCCGCGCGCCGCAAGGTCATGGTGCAGAAATTCGCGCGCCATGCTGCGGTGCGTGCGCAAGCGGTGCGTGATCCTGGATTCTCGCGTTTTTGAGTTATATTGATCGGTGCGGAGGCAAAAATTGATGGCAGTCGAATTATCATTCGTCTCGGAGGTGACTGACCTCCCTGAATTGGAAGAGCTTTTCCTTGAATACTATACCGATGTCCTGAAGGTGGCCGAGGCCGCGGGCTTTCCGAAACTGGCGCCACAAGACTTTGTAGATGGGTCCATCGCACATCTTGATGAGATGTTGCCGCCAAATGGGCGGCTTGTGTTGGCGCGCAACGCGACCGGGCGCCTTGTTGGCTGCGGAACCCTGCGGCGCATCAGGCCCGACGCGGTTGAGATGAAGCGCATGTTTGTCCGCGCCGAGGCCCGGGGCCAAAAGGTTGGCCAACGCCTGTTCGAGATGCGGATCGAAGAGGCGCGTCGTATGGGCTGCCGCGCGGTCTATGCCGACACTGCCAAGGGCAACCGCCCCATGCTGTCGATGTATGAAAGGTTCGGTTTTCAATATATTCCGCGCTATGCAGAAAACGCCAACCCGACGGAGTACGAACCGTATCTGGTATATCTTGTGTATGAGTTTCCCGCCACGGACGCGGGGAACGCACCTTAGCTGCTTACCGCTTTTTCACAGCCCTTGCTGCCAATGCCGCCGCCTTGATCTCTTCGGCGATCTCATCGGCTTCTTCGGGCTCAAAATCCATCGGGATCTCGATACCGTCGGCTTCGATGAATATCCGCACCATGCCCAGATCGGTTGGCCCGATCTGCATATTCGCTTCGACGTCGCGTTCGTTGTTGATACCCATGTCAGTCCCTTTGATCTGATGGGTCATGTCCTACCGTGGTGCAGGCTTGATTGGCAAGGGCAGCATGGGCAAAGATGAAGCATGGATTTTGACTTGCGCCCTTTTGAGTCCGGTGATGCTGACTGGCTGGTCGCCGAACATGCGGCCTATTACGCAAAGGCCGAAGGCTTTGACCAAAGTTTCGGGCCTCTGGTGCGTCGTATTGTAGATGACTTTCTCAGCGGACATGATGACACCTGTGAGGCTGGATGGATTGCGCATCATGCAGATCATCGCCTGGGCTGCATCTTTTGTGTGCGCAAGGATGACACCACCGCCAAGCTGCGGCTGTTCTATGTGGTGCCGCAGGCGCGGGGGACGGGCGCCGCGCAGTCACTCATGGATCAATGTCTGGGCTTTGCCCGCACCGCTGGTTATGCCGGGCTGACCTTGTGGACCCATGAGAGCCACGCTGCCGCAGGGCGCATCTACAAGCGCAATGGCCTGACCCGCACCCGCGCAGAACCGGTATATTCCTTTGGCGTCGATCTGATCGAAGAGACGTGGGAGATTGCGTTCTAGAGGACTTGCAATCGTGACCCCATACCGCTAAATCAGCCCAAGTTGCCGCCTTAGCTCAGTTGGTTAGAGCACTGGTTTGTGGAACCAGGGGTCCCCCGTTCAAGCCGGGGAGGCGGTACCATCCCCCCACATCCGCGCGTGTTGTGATTGTTGGAGCCTCCGGCGGGAGTTTTTTTGCCAAGATGAAGGAGCAGGTGCATGTCTGAGATCGTGCAGTTTGTGATTGGGCCAAACCCGCCGCCCCGATTGGATAAGGCGTTAGGGCGTGATGTGCCCGATGATGCATCGCTGAGCCGGTCGCGCTTGGTCAAGCTGATTGCCGAAGGTGCGGTGGCCGTCGATGGCGCCGTTGTGACTGACCCGCGCCACCGGATCGCCGAGGGTGCCGTGGTTGCCGTAACGGTTGCTGTCGCCGAAGAAAGCCATATCGCCGGCGAGAACATCCCGCTTGACGTGGTGTTTGAAGATGACGACCTGATCGTGGTGAACAAGCCTGCTGGCATGGTTGTTCACCCCGCACCCGGCACGCCCGGCGGGACGCTTGTGAATGCATTGATCCATCATTGCGGTGATACGCTGTCAGGTGTCGGTGGTATGAAACGCCCCGGTATCGTCCACCGCATCGACAAGGATACGACGGGGCTGCTGGTTGTGGCAAAGTCGGACCGCGCCCATCACCATCTGGCCGATCAGTTTGCCACCCACGCCGTTCAGCGGCGCTATCTCGCCACCTGTTACGGCGTGCCTGACCAGAATGATCCACGCCTTCGCGGGATCAAGGGAACGTCCTTTGAGCCGGGAAACATTCTTAAAATCCAGACATTTCTTGGCCGGCACCGCACTGATCGACAGCGGCAGGCGGTGTCGTTCACAGCCGGACGTCACGCTGTGACGCGCGCACGGATCCTGGAGCCGTTGGGGGCACCGGCCTGTGCGGCATTGATCGAATGCTGGTTGGAAACCGGGCGCACCCACCAAATTCGCGTGCATCTGGCCCATTGCGGCCACGCGCTTGTCGGTGATCCGGTCTATGGCGGGCGGCGCAAACTGTCACCCAAAGCGATCGGAGAGGCCGGTATTGCGGCGGTCGCTGCGTTCCCGCGTCAGGCGCTGCATGCGGTTTCTTTGGGCTTTGAGCACCCGGTTTCGGGTGAGTTATTGCAATTTGAAGCGGATATCCCGTCAGATATGCGCGGTTTATTGCGCGCTCTTGGTGGCCAGGGCTGAAATATTTAATCCCATGTGCGTGAGCGCACGCAATCGTGCCTCGCATTACTAAACCGAATAGTTCATATTGCGTCCATGGAAATTGGGCAGCGCCCCTCTTGAAACCCGATGTGAGCGCTACCATATCTATGTTAAGCCTTTAAACATAAGGAGGGCATCTACAGTGAGCAACTACAAGAATTTACCAGCACCAACCCCAGAGGGTGGTCTGAACCGATATATGCAGGAAATCCGCAAGTTCCCCATGCTGGAGCCTGAAGAAGAGTATATGCTTGCCAAGCGGTGGGTGGATCACGAGGACACGGAGGCCGCCCACAAAATGGTCACGTCCCACCTGCGTTTGGCCGCCAAGATCGCGATGGGTTATCGCGGTTACGGTCTGCCGCAGGCCGAAGTCATTTCAGAGGCGAATGTGGGCCTGATGCAGGCGGTGAAACGCTTTGACCCTGAAAAGGGCTTCCGTCTGGCGACCTACGCGATGTGGTGGATCCGCGCCTCTATTCAGGAATACATCCTGCGCTCATGGTCCCTGGTCAAGCTGGGGACGACTTCGGCGCAGAAAAAGCTGTTCTTCAACCTGCGCAAGGCAAAGAACCGGATTGGCGCGCTGGAAGATGGTGATCTGCGCCCCAAGAACGTGGCACGTATCGCGCATGATCTGGGCGTGACCGAGGCCGAGGTGATTTCCATGAACCGCCGCTTGTCCGGTGGCGATGCGTCACTGAATGCGACGGTCAGCGCCGATGGCGAAGGTGCGGCCCAATGGCAGGACTGGCTGGAGGATGAAAGCGCGAACACGGCGGCGGATTATGAAGCCAGCGATGAGCTTGATGCTCGTCGGGAGCTGTTGGCCGAAGCCATGGGTGTGCTCAATGATCGTGAAAAAGACATCCTGATGCAGCGCCGCCTGTCGGAAGAGACCGTGACGCTGGAAGATTTGAGCGGGCAGTACGACGTCAGCCGCGAGCGTATTCGTCAGATCGAGGTGCGTGCTTTTGAAAAGCTGCAAGCCAAGATGCAAGAGCTTGCGCGTAAGAAGGGCATGCTGGCCGACGCTTGAGCAGCAAAGCCCATTGTGAAAATCAAAAACCCGCCGGGACCTCCGGCGGGTTTTTTTGTCGGCAGACAGAAAGCTTTCCCTTCCCGGCCCGTTAGGGCTAACATTCACATAAGAAGGAGATTGCAATGACACCGATCCGATGGGGTATTCTGGGGGCTGCAAAGTTTGCCCAAGAGCATATGGGCTCAGCCATTCATGCGGCCAGAGGCGCTGAATTGATGGCCCTTGCCACGTCAAATGCGCAGAAGGCCGCGGGCTTTCAGGCCTTTGCACCGCAGCTTGAGGTACACGACAGTTATGATGCGCTCTTGGCTGATCCCGGGATTGATGCGGTCTACGTGCCGCTGCCCAACCATCTGCATGTCGAATGGTCGCTGAAGGCGCTGGCGGCGGGCAAGCACGTCCTGTGTGAAAAACCGATGACGTTGCAGGCGGCGGAGTTTGATCAGTTGATCGCGGCGCGCGACGAGGCAGGAAAACTGGCCGCAGAGGCCTATATGATCGTTCATCACCCGCAGTTCATCCGTGCGCGCGAACTTGTCCAGGGCGGTGCAATCGGGCGACTGGTACACGTCGATGCGACGTTCACCTATTTCAATGATGACGCTGCCAATATCCGCAACAAGCCGCAGGCAGGCGGCGGCGGTTTGCGCGATATTGGTGTTTATACCTTTGGCGCTGCGCGCTTTGTGACGGGGCAGGAGCCGGACAATATTCCCTATGCCAAACTGCGGTTGGACAACGATGTCGATGTCTTTGCCCAAGTCGCGGCTAATTTTCCGGGGTTCACCTATGCCGCGACCGTTTCCATGCGGATGTGCCCGCGCCAAGAGATCACATTTCATGGTGAGAAAGGCGTCTTGCGGCTGACCTGCCCGTTCAATGCCAACGTGTTTGATATTGCTACGCTGACATTGGAAGATGCCGCGCAGATGGTCACGACAGAGCGTTGGCCGGGCGTAAACCAATATGTCCATCAGGTGGAAAACTTTTGCAATTCCGTGCAGACTGGCGTGGCGTACCCGTGCCCGCTTGAATTTTCGCGTGGCACGCAGCACATGATGGATATGGTTTTTGCAGCAGGTGGAAAGCCCGCGTAGGAGGTTGTGATGGCGAAGGATCGGGAACCGTCAGAGGTTGGCGCTGAGACAGATTTTGAAAATATCTGGCAACGCCTGTTGAACATAGTCATCATTGCAGTGCTGATGAGTATGGCCAGCACCTTGCTTGGTGTCATGACAGTTGCGCAGTTCCTGCTTATGGTTTTCAACAAACGCGAGCCCAATGAACAACTTGCCGAAATAGGCACGACAATGGGTGTCTGGATGGCCAAGGCCGCACGGTATCAGACCGCCGCGAGCGAAGTGAAACCTTGGCCCTGGACTGAATTGGATTAGGGCGTTGCGCGCAAAAGCTCGGGTCTGCGCTACGCCTCCATTGCCTCCAATTCGTCGATCATGCCGCTGATCATCGACAGCCCTTTGTCCCAGAACGTCGGGTCTGATGCATCCAGCCCGAAGGGTGCCAGCAATTCCTTATGGTGCTTTGATCCGCCTGCGCGCAGCATGTCGAAGTATTTTTCGCGAAAATCAGGATCGCCTTCGGCATAGACCGCATAAAGCGCGTTCACCAGACCGTCGCCAAAGGCGTAGGCATAGACGTAAAAGGGTGAGTGCACGAAATGCGGGATGTAAGCCCAGAAGGTTTCATACCCGTCAGCAAAGTCGAACACCGGCCCGAGGCTTTCGGCCTGCACCGACATCCAGAGTGCATTAATGTCATCTGGTGTCAGCTCGCCTTCGGCACGGGCGGCGTGAAGCTTGCATTCAAAGTCATAGAAAGCGATCTGGCGCACGACCGTATTGATCATGTCCTCGACCTTGCCGGCCAGCAGTATCTTGCGCTCTTTCTTGTTCTGCGCCCCGTCAAGCAGTTTCTGGAACGTCAGCATCTCGCCAAAAACCGATGCGGTTTCTGCGAGGGTCAGCGGGGTAGAGGACAGCAGTTCACCCTGTTCCGCAGCCAGCACCTGATGCACCCCGTGGCCCAACTCATGCGCGAGGGTCATGACATCGCGCGGTTTTCCAAGATAGTTGAGCATCACGTAAGGGTGCACGGGCGTCACCGTGGGATGGGCAAAGGCGCCGGGGGCTTTGCCGGGCTTCACGGCGGCGTCGATCCAGCCGTCCGTGAAAAACGGCTTGGCAATCTCGGCCATCTTCGGATCGAATTCACCATAGGCTGACATGACGGTATCAGTCGCCTCTTCCCAACCGACGATCTTGTCGCTTTCCATCGGCAAAGGCGCGTTGCGGTCCCAGACCTGCATGCGCTCAAGGCCCATCCATTTGGCTTTCAGAGCATAGTAGCGGTGCGAAAGACGCGGGTAGGCAGCAACGACGGCATTGCGCAATGCTTCCACCACCTCCGGCTCGACATGATTGGCCAGATGCCGCCCGGTTTGGGGAGATGGCATCTTGCGCCAACGATCCTCGATCTCTTTTTCCTTGGCGAGCGTGTTGTGGACGCGGGCGAAAAGCTTGATGTTGCCCTGAAAGACAGCGGCAAGCGCATGTGTGGCGGCTTCGCGTTTGCCGCGGTCCTGTTCGGTCAGAAGGTTCAGCGTGGCTTCGAGGTTCAGGGTTTGGCCGTCGACGGTGAATTCCAGCCCAGCCATAGTTTCGTCAAACAGCCGGTTCCACGCGGCGGACCCAACTGTGGACTGATCATGCAGGAATTTTTCCAACTCGTCTGACAGCTGATGCGGTTTCATCGCGCGCATCCGATCAAAGACAGGCTTGTAACGGGCAAGGTCAGCGTTGGCGGTCAGCAGGCTAGCAAGGTGATCATCGTCGAGCCGATTGAACTCTAGCCCGTAGAAAACCAGCGGGGTCGTGCTGGCCGTGATCTTGTCCTGGCAGTCCGCCATGAACTTGGCGCGGTCACTGTCTGTGGTGCATTGGTAATAGCGCAGGCCCGCAAATGACATGATGCGCCCGGCGATAACGTCGATCTGTTCATAGCGCTGGACCGCCGACAGCAGGCCCGGCGCGTCAAGATCGGCAAGCTTGCCCTCGAAGGTGTCGGCGAAATCCGCACATTCCTTGCCGAGCCATGCCATGTCGCGTGCGATTTCAGGGCCGTCGGTTGTCGGATAAAGATCTCTGAGGTCCCATTCGGGAAGGTTCCCGAGGTCCTTTCCTCCACTAGGGTTGGCATCAAAAACGGGCTGTCGGGTTTGCATCAGAGTACCTTTCATAAACAGTTGCGCGCAACATAGGTTGGGTTTGATGGGGTGAAAAGGCCATCAGCCAATTGTCGCCAACAACTCTTTGAGATTGTTTGATGCGGTGGGCCAATTGCGGGGGGTGGGTTTCACCCACCCGTCGGTGTAACAACTTCGGGTGAACACGATTGAACGAGGTGGCCCATGGCGCTTGATCCCGCGCTGATTGCAAAGACTTATGAGGCGATCAAACCTGCGACAATGCGTACACCGACGGTACATGCCGCCCGGCTGTCGCTGCATCTGGGCGTTGATCTGTATCTCAAGCTGGAGAATTTGCAACACACCAATGCGTTCAAGGCCCGCGGTGCATTGGCAAAACTATTGACGCTGAGCGATGCAGAGCGTGCGGCGGGTGTGATTGCCTGTAGTGCTGGCAATCATGCGCAAGGGGTGGCCTATCATGCCAGCCGCCTGGGAATTCCTGCGGTGATCGTGATGCCCGAGGGGACGCCATTCAATAAGGTCAAACGCACCAAGGATTTCGGGGCGGAGGTCGTACTGCATGGGCAAGGCTTTGACGAAAGTGTGCAGTTTACGCTGGATATGGCGAATGCGAAGGGGATGACATTCGTGCACCCTTTTGACGATCCTGTTGTTGCTGCGGGGCAGGGCTCGGTCGCGCTGGAAATGCTTGAGCAGGAGCCTGATCTGGATGTTATCGTTGTACCAATTGGCGGCGGTGGCCTGATCGCAGGGATGGCGGTCGCGGCGAAATCGATGAAGCCCGCAGTGCAGATAATCGGTGCGCAGGCCGCCAGTTTTGATGCTGTGAAGGCGCAGTTCGATGGGGTAGCACCCAGTTCAGGCGGCGCGACCCTGGCTGAGGGGATTGCGGTGAGAGAGCCCGCGGCGGCCAATGTGGCGGTGATAAAAACCCATGTGGATCGGGTCGAGACAGCAACCGAAGCCGAGATCGAGGCGGCGGTGTTTGACCTGCTGTCCTATGAAAAAATCGTCGCTGAAGGCGCGGCAGGGGCGGGGCTTGCGGTCATCACGAAACACGCGAAAGACTGGCACGGCAAAAAAGTCGGGCTGGTGGTCTGCGGCGGCAATATCGACTCGCGCCTGCTTTCGACCCTCATCCTGCGCGGGTTGGTCCGCGATGGCCGGATCACCCGTCTGACATTCGAGATTGACGACAGACCGGGCCAGCTGTCGGATATCTCTCGCATTATCGGTGCAGCAGGGGCCAATGTGATCGAGGTGATCCACCAACGGATGATGCAAAGCGTATCGCTCAAGCAGGCCGAACTGGAGATCGTGATCGAGGCGCGCGATCAGCAACACGTCGCCGAGACGGTCGCTGAACTGCGTGCCGCAGGTTTCAGCGTGCGCGCGGATAGCGAGATTACCTAGTCAAGGTTGGCGTCAAAGAGCGTGGTGAAGCCGGTGATCAAAGTGTCGCGGTATTCAGGCCTGTCCATCAACATCTCATGCTGGGCCCCTTGCAGAACATGCAGTTTACCCCTTGGCCATGCGGCCATCCGCCGTTTGATCCGCCCGATATCGACAATCGCTTCGCCGGTGCTGATATAGCTGAGACAGTCGATATCAGGTGACGGCATGGCGGCCAGTTCGCGCGTTTCGCGCAAAGCTGTGCTGAGCCATGCCAGCGAGGGCCCGCCGAGTGCCAACTCTGGCTGCGCCCGGACCATGTTTTGCATTGTTTCAAAGGCCTCTGGGTCGGTTGTCAGTGAATTACCTTCAAATGGCGCGCGCAGGACATAGGTTTCTTCGAATTGCCCCGGAACGATCCGCTGTGTGAACCCAAATATGCGCGCTAGCGTAGTCACCGTCCAGGCATAGACCAACAAAGGCGATGTGGTCTGCACACCCCAGAATGGCGCTGAAAACCCGCATGCTTTGACCGCGAGCCCTTCGATGATGGCACGCAAAGCAATGGCGCCCCCCATGGAATGGCCGATTACGAAATAAGGTTTTGGAAGATCAAGTGCCGCAACATGCGCCATCACGGCGGCGACATCTTTTTGATAGTGCTTGTAGTCGTCCACATGGCCAATGGCCGGGTTCGGGTGCAACCGATCAGCAAGACCCTGACCGCGCCAATCAACAGCGACGCTAGAATAGCCATGCTTGATCAGTGATGTCGCGGTGCGACCATATTTTTCGACAAATTCCGTCCGACCGGGGAAAAGGAGGATCGTACCCTTGGCAGGCGCGCAGGGCCAATGGGCCACGCGAATGCGCACACCGTCCGATGTGGTGAGCCAATGGGCAAGGCCCTTCACGGTACTGCCGGTGATCTCGTTGTAAAGGGGGGCGGGCTCCATCTTCAGGAAAGCACTCCGGCGAGCCTCATCGCTTGGCCCATGTCGCCATCGACAGTGAGCTTGCCTGTCATGAATGCTGTCGTCGGGTTCGTCTCGCCCTCAAGGATCGCCCTGAACACCTCTGTTGTGGCCGTCAAGGTTACATCCGCCTCGTCTTCACTGGCGCGCGCGCCATCGCTGTCGATGATGATGCTGCCTTCGCCTTCGATGGCGAATTTTGCGGTGCCGTCAAAGCCTGCCCCATCCATCTTTGCATTCAGGGCGGCGACTGCCTCGGTTACAACATCACTCATATTTCGTCCTCTATTCGTTGATGTGATTGCGCGGGCTCTGGTGTTGGCCGCTCAGTGCGCTACATTACCTTTATGGTTATGCAGAGACATCGCTTCAAATGTATCGTTGCGGCACTTTGCTTTGTGGTCGGGTTTTCCTTGCCGGGTTTCGCGCAGCAAACGACGTTGGATGAACTTTATCAAGAGCTCTCCGAGGCTGACGAGAGCACTTATGTGCGCATTGAAAGGCAGATCATCGCCCAATGGGAAAAAAGCGGATCAGCGGCGATGGATCTTTTGCTGCGCCGGGGCAAGGATGCGCTGGACGACGGGCAGCCGGATGTCGCGGTCGAGCATTTCACGGCATTGATTGACCACGCTCCGGACTTTGCTGAAGGCTATTATGGCCGCGCCTCGTCCTATTATCTGCTGGGTATGACTGGCCCTGCGCTCGATGATATTCGTCAAACGCTCGCGCTGAACCCGCGCCAATTCGAGGCGATGCGCGGATTGGCATCCATCATGGAAGAACTGGAACGCCCGGAAGACGCGCTGGAGCTTTATCAGATGATCCTTTCGATGAACCCGAGTTCTGCGGAAGTTCTGGAGTCCGTTGAGCGTTTGAATTTGCAGCTGGAGGGGCTCGCGCTCTAGGCGCGCCGCCCTCCGAGGTTTCGGGGAAGATCATGACGGGGTCCCGGATAACGGCTGTGCTTGGGCCGACGAATACTGGCAAAACGCACTATGCAATTGAGCGGATGCTGTCCTACCGGACCGGTGTGATTGGCCTGCCGCTGCGCCTTCTTGCGCGCGAGGTCTACGACCGGATCGTCGCGGTGCGCGGGCCCGGTGTCGTCGCACTTATGACAGGTGAAGAGCGGATTGTGCCACCCCGAACCGCCTATTGGGTGTGCACGGTGGAGGCGATGCCAGAGGGGATCGGCTGCGACTTTCTTGCAGTTGATGAGATCCAGCTTTGCAGTGATCCTGAGCGGGGGCATGTGTTCACCGACCGGCTTTTGCATGCGCGTGGTCTGCATGAGACGTTGTTTCTGGGGGCCGAGACGATGCGCGGCGCGATCTCGACAATGGTGCCAGAGGCCAATCTCATGCGTCGCGAGCGGATGTCGCAGTTGACCTACACAGGTTCGAAAAAGATAAGCAGAATGCCCAGACGATCCGCAATCGTCGGATTTTCGGTTGAAAATGTCTATGCGATCGCCGAACTTTTGCGCCGCACAAAGGGCGGCGCCGCCGTTGTCATGGGGGCATTGTCGCCGCGCACCCGCAATGCGCAGGTCGAAATGTATCAAAACGGCGATGTTGATTTTCTCGTTGCCACGGATGCCATCGGCATGGGGTTGAACCTTGATATCAGTCATGTCGCCTTTTCCGCGCTGACCAAGTTTGATGGCCGTCGGATGCGGCCCTTGCAGCCCGAGGAGCTTGCGCAAGTTGCAGGGCGCGCCGGACGGCATATCGAGAATGGTACCTTTGGTGTAACCGGCGAAGCAATGCCATTGGACGATAACGTCGCTCAGGCAATTTGCGACCACCGGTTCCAACCGGTCAAGAAACTGCAGTGGCGCAACAGCCGGTTACAGTTCGGGTCGGTCAAACGCCTGATCGCGACATTGGAAGAGCGGACAAATGATACCTGGCTGACACGGGTGCGCGAAAGTGATGACCTTGCGGCCCTCAAGGCGCTGGCAATGGATAGTGAAGTCTCAGCGCGTGCCACCGATGGCCCTTCGGTCAAATTGCTGTGGGATGTCTGCCGAATCCCCGATTTCCGGGGTATCAGCAAGGGCGAACATGCGGGGCTGCTGACCCACATCTACAATGACCTTCACCAGCTTGGGCATGTGTCCGCCAATTGGTTCGGTTTGCAGGTCCGGCGCATTGACCGCACAGACGGCGATATAGATATGCTGTCTAAAAGGCTCGCATATATCCGCACTTGGACATACGTTGCTCAACGCAACGGATGGTTGCATGACGAATCTCATTGGCGTGATGAGACTCGCGCTGTAGAAGACCGACTATCAGATGCGCTGCACGGCGCATTGACGCAAAGATTTGTGGACCGGCGGACAAGTATTCTGCTTCGCCGGCTCAAACAGAAGGAGAGCCTTTTGGCCGAGGTGAGTGACAAGGGTGAAGTAACCGTCGAAGGCGAATTCGTCGGACGGTTGGAAGCGTTCCGGTTCCGGATGGACAAGGCCGCAAGTGCTGATGAGGCAAAGACGCTGAGACAGGCTTCTGCGCAGGCTTTGCTGCCGCATTTTCATCTGCTGGCGGATCGGTTCTACAACGCGCCCGACCCAGAGATTGATTTCACAGAGCAGGGTGGCCTCATGTGGGGCGATCAGGCTGTCGGCAAGCTGGTCAAAGGGGATGATCCGCTGAAGCCGGGTATCGAGGCCTTTGTTGATGACGAAGCCGGCGAGGATGTTGTCGCCAAGGTACAGCGCCGCTTGCGGCACTTCATTGATCGCAAGATTGCCGCCGGGTTCGAGCCACTTCTGGCGCTGAAGAATGACGAAACACTGACAGGTGCTGCCAAGGGTTTTGCTTTTCAGATGGCCGAAGGGCTTGGCATCGTTCCACGCGGTGATGTTGCAGATGAAGTGAAGGCGCTGGATCAGGACGCGCGCGGTGCGCTGCGCAAGCATGGCCTTCGCTTTGGTCAGTTCACGGTCTTTATGCCGCTTCTGCTTAAGCCAGCGCCGACACGGCTGCGTCTGGTGTTGTGGTCGCTTGCCAAAGGTTTGGCAGAGTTTCCCGAAAGCCCGCCCCCCGGGCTGGTGACCGTGCCTGCGTCCAAAGATGCGGTTCCCGGTTATTATGCCATGGCCGGTTACCGCGCGGCGGGCGAACGTGCGATCCGCATTGATATGCTGGAACGCCTTGCCGATATGCTGCGCGATCAGGACAGCCGCAGCGGGTTCGAGGCGAATCCCGATATGTTGTCGATCACCGGCATGACGCTTGAGCAATTTGCGGATCTGATGGCCGGGCTTGGCTATAAGGCCGAAAAAGGCGAACGCGAAAAGCTCAAGGCCGCCCGCCCACCGCAGACCCCCGATACGCCACCTGTCGAGGTGCCGGGCACGCCGCCGGTTGAAACCCCGGCCGATACGCCACTGGAAACCCCGGTCAATCCGCCTTCTGAAACCCCTACAGAAGTGCCGCAGGAAATCCCGTCGGACACGAGCGATGACACGCGGCCTGCGCCAGAGACCAGTGCCGAGGTCGAGCAGGAAGTTTTTTACACCTTCACCTGGGGCGGTCGGGCCGCCCGCCCGGCGCGGCCTCAGGGCGATGGACGCCCGCGTGGCAAAGGCAAACCAAAGGCAAAAGGCAAGCCGCAGGGTGGTGGCAACAAGTCGCAAACCTATCAGGCCAAGCCCAAGCGCGAAAAGCAGATCGACCCTGACAATCCCTTCGCCGCCGCCCTGGCGGGCTTTAAAAAGGATTGACGGACCCGCGCCCAACAATTCGGTTGGACAAATGGCTCTGGCATGCGCGGTTTTTCAAATCGCGCAGCATTGCCGCTGGGATTGTGACAGGCGGAAAGCTGCGTGTCGACAGCCAGCCCATCAGCAAACCTGCCCGCGCCGTCGGGCCCGGCAATGTGCTGACCTTCGTGCAGGCTGATGAAACAAAGGTTGTGCGGATACTATCCTGTGGCACCAGGCGCGGACCCGCCCCCGAGGCGCAGGCGCTTTATGAGGATCTGACCCCCGCACCGAAAGAACGCCCGGCTGCCGCAAAAGGTGCAAACCCGCGATACGAAAAAGGTGGTCGGCCGACCAAGAAGGATCGTCGCGACATGGGGCTGAAATAGGGCAGGACCCCAACCGCCTTTCTGCCGCTTTCACAAGGTTTCTTGAACGCCCCTGCATCACTGTTTCTGTTGGACCTTGAATGCCCGGTCTGTCTATTCTAGCTAGGCAGCGTTAGATATTCGGAACCAGCACCCCATGACATATATCGTCAACGACAACTGCATTGCCTGCAAGTACACCGACTGCGTTGAAGTCTGCCCCGTAGACTGCTTTTACGAAGGCGAAAACATGCTGGTGATCCACCCTGACGAATGCATCGACTGCGGCGTGTGCGAGCCAGAGTGCCCCGCTGACGCGATCCGGCCCGATACAGAGCCAGACATGGAAAAATGGGTTGAATTCAACCGCAAGTATTCCGAGATGTGGCCAGTCATTATCACCAAGAAAGACCCGTTGCCGAACGCCGATGAGATGGACGGCAAGGAAGGCAAGATAGATCTGTTTTCCGAGGCGCCGGGCGAAGGCGGTTGATTCGGCGACGCCTGAGGTCTAAGCACTTATTTCAAAAGGATTTTCTATCGCTGCAATGCGGCGCTTTCAGATTCGCTGTTTTTGTGATACAATACCTTGGATGCTGCGAACCAACTGATCCAGTTTCGTAACCGACATATCCCGGCGGAGGCACATGCCACCGGCGGTTTTTTTGTCGTCCGAAACCAAAGTACCGCCATGGAAGGACGAACATGAGCAAGAAGAAATACGACTTTAGCCCGAATGAGTTTGTTGTCTACCCCGCGCACGGCGTGGGCAAGATTGTCTCGATTGAAACGCAGGAGGTCGCCGGTTTTGAGCTTGAGATGTTTGTTATCTCATTTGAAAAAGACAAGATGACGCTGCGTGTGCCGACGGACAAGGCGACCCATGTTGGGATGCGCGCGTTGGCAACCCCTGATGTTGTCAGCCACGCCATGAAAACCTTGCGTGGCAAAGCCAAGGTCAAAAAGGCCATGTGGTCCCGCCGGGCACAGGAGTATGAGCAAAAGATCAACTCTGGTGACCTGATCGCGATTGCCGAGGTCGTCCGCGATCTGCACCGCCAGGATGATCAGCGCGAGCAGAGCTATTCCGAACGCCAGCTTTATGAGGCTGCACTGGAGCGTCTGACGCGCGAGATCGCCGCCGTGGCCGGCAATGATGAGAACGCCGCGGCAGCCGAGATTGACTCGGTGTTGGTCAGCCGCGCTGCCTAGGCATGCGTTGATGAAAAGAGGGCCGCACTTCTTTGAAAGTGCGGCCTTTTTCCTGCGCAGTTAAAGTGCTCGCCAGCCGATATCAGACCGGTAGAACCCGTCATCCCAATCGATGCTTTTGGCCATCTCATAGGCTTTCTCATGCGCTTCTGCTAACGAATTTCCGCGCGCAGTGATGTTCAGAACGCGCCCGCCGGATGCCGCAATTTGCCCATCGACCAGCGCTGTTCCTGCGTGAAAGACCATGTGAAAGCTGTCATTTGGCTGGCTCTCGAGCCCGTTGATCACTGTGCCCTTTGCATAGCTGCCCGGATATCCTTTGGCCGCCATCACGATGGTCAGCGCGTGGTCATCCGCCCAATTCACCTGCACTTCGGCCAATCTCTGTTCGGCGCAGGCCTGTAGCAGATCAAGGATCTGCCCGCCCAGACGCATCATCAGGCATTGGCATTCTGGATCACCAAAGCGCACATTATACTCCACCAGACGGGGCTGACCGTTTTCGATCATCAGTCCGCAGAATAACACCCCCTGAAATGGCGTGCCGCGCTTGCGCATTTCGTCCATGGTCGGCTGGATGATTTGATCAACGGCCATTTGGGTGATGTCGTCATTCATCACAGGTGCAGGGGAATAGGCGCCCATGCCGCCGGTATTCGGGCCCGTATCACCGTCATAGGCGCGTTTGTGGTCTTGTGCCGTACCAACGGGCAGGATGGTTTCACCGTCGCAGAGTACAAAGAAAGACGCCTCTTCGCCGTCCATGAACTCTTCTATCACGACTTCAGCACCCGCCGCACCAAAGCTGCCGTCGAACATGGTGTCGATGGCAGCCAGTGCTTCGGCTTCGGTCATTGCAACAACCACACCTTTGCCCGCGGCGAGCCCATCGGCTTTGACGACGATAGGTGCACCTTTTGCGCGAACATAGGCATGGGCCGCGTCGGCGTTGGTAAAATGGGCATAGGCTGCGGTGGGCGCATGCGCGGCATCACAGATGGCTTTGGTAAAAGCCTTTGAGGCCTCAAGCTGTGCCGCCTCTTGACTGGGGCCAAAGACAAGAAACCCGGCACTGCGTAGCCGATCTGCAACGCCGGCGGCAAGCGGTGCTTCCGGCCCGATGATCACGAAATCAATGGCGTTTTCTTCGGCAAAGGTCGCCACTGCGCCGCCATCAACTATGTTGATATCCGCACATTCGGCGATTGCGCCGATGCCCGCATTGCCGGGGGCAACAATGAGGCGGTCGCACTTTGGGTTCTGTTTGATCGCCCAGGCCAGGCTGTGTTCACGCCCGCCGCCGCCTAAGATGAGAATATTCATGTTTGCCTCTGCCTGTGCTTTGGTGGCCCGGTTCTAAGGTGGTGACCCTGCAACCACAAGTGTCCCGCGATGCGCATGTCTTTTACACGCAGCGCTTGGCCATTGGCACGCTTCATACTACTGTTCCGACAGGGGCGGCATCAGGTAAGTGATCAGGAACAATGACACCGATCAAGAAAGACCGGAAGCTTTGGCATCGCCTTGAAGGCTATAGCTTTCATGAGCGCCCGTTGAGGCAGTCCATTGTGGATCGGCTTGTGGAAGAAACAGGGCATTCGGTCGATGTCTGTTACATCCTCGTCGAAGAATACCGCCGTTTCATGTATTTGGTCGGCAGCACCGGAGAAACCTTGGCGCCGTCTCCGATTGTCGATGAGGTCTGGCGGCTGCATGCTGAAGATACCAACGCCTATTTCGAAGACTTCTGCCCGCACGTCATTGGTCGCGTTATTCACCACCCCGGCGACCATCCGCCCTTTGAGGATGACCCGGCCTATCTGCGCACAATAGAATATTACGCCGAAGAATTTGGCCGCCCGCAAGTTCAGTTCTGGCCAGACCCCGACTTTGCAAGTGTCCGGATTTCCAAGATTTTGTTTTGGGGCAGTGGCATTCTGGCGATCTTGCTTGCCTTGGTGTTCAGCTCTCTTCTTTTTGCCGGATTTGGTGTCCTCTTGATGCTCATAACACTGTTCCTGAATTGGAAATTCTCGTCCTTGCCATTGCGTACCAGCCGGAAGGGAGGGGCCACATGAACGATCTTTTTGAAGATGGCCCTGTCGACAACACCCCTGAGTTTTCAGTTTCTGAAATCTCTGGCGCAGTCAAGAAAGCCATCGAAGGCGGTTTTTCCCATGTGCGTGTGCGTGGGGAGGTGGGCCGCGTGTCGCGGCCGGCGTCAGGCCACATCTACATGGACCTCAAGGATGATCGCGCCGTTCTGGCGGGGGTGATCTGGAAAGGCCGCGCACAGGGTCTGGCCCATCGCCCCGAAGAGGGGATGGAAGTCATCGCAACCGGAAAATTGACCACATTTCCCGGGCAGTCCAAATATCAGATGGTGATCGAAGACATCGCACCTGCGGGTGCCGGTGCCTTGATGGCGATGCTGGAAAAACGCAAGGCGGCGCTGGCGGCAGAGGGGCTTTTTGCGCCCGACCGCAAGAAAGAGCTGCCCTTTCTGCCCGAAATCATTGGCGTCGTGACCTCACCTTCGGGCGCGGTGATCCGCGATATTCTGCACCGTCTGCGCGATCGGTTTCCGCGCAAGGTGCTGATCTGGCCGGTGGCGGTGCAGGGGGCCAGATGCGCGCCAGAGGTGGCCGCAGCGATCGAAGGTTTCAATCTGTTGACACCCGGTGGCGCCTTGCCGCGCCCCGATTTGCTGATCGTGGCGCGCGGCGGCGGGTCTCTGGAAGATTTATGGGGCTTCAACGAAGAGGTTGTTGCGCGTGCCGCCGCCGCCTCGGATATCCCGCTGATTTCGGCTGTGGGACATGAGACGGACACGACGCTAATTGATTTCGTCTCGGACATGCGCGCGCCCACGCCATCGGCGGCGGCGGAGCTGGCCGTGCCGGTGCGGTTGGAATTGCTGGCTTGGGCCGAGCAGCAGGGTGCGCGTCTGAGCCGCGCATTGTCCAACAGCCTGACCCAGCGGCAGCAACGGGTCCGTGATCTGGGCCGGGCCTTGCCGCAGGTTGATGCATTGGTCGAAGGGCCGCGTCAGCGCCTGGATTACCTGGGCGAGAGGCTGCCCTCTGCATTGAAGGGGGCCGCGGCCAGAAAGCGGCTGCAAATGAGCGAGGCGGCCTTGCGCCCCGGTATCCTGTCGCGCCGACTGGCCGAGGATCGCCGGCGGTTGGATGGCTTGGCCGCACGATTGGGGCCGGCATTGCAGCGTCGGACACGCGACGGGCGCACAGCGCTGGAACAAACCAGCCGTGGTTTGCGGGGGCAGGTTTTGCTGGATCGCGTAGCGCGTCAAACGGAACGATTGGAGGTCGTCCTGCGCCGGCTGTCCGACCGGGCATCGCGCCAGCAGGCTGAACGGCAGGCGCGACTGGAGGCGCTGGACCGCTTGCGTGAAACGCTGGGCTATGTTGAGACGCTCAGGCGCGGTTATGCTGTTGTGCGCGGCAATGGGGCCGTCGTGACAACCAAAGGGGCTGCCGAAAAGGCGAAGGCGCTGGAGATCGAATTCGCGGATGGTCGGTTGGAAGTGACCAAAGAAGGGCAGGGCAGGTTGCTCTGACCGTCAGTTATTCATGATGACAGATCACTGCAGATCAACGGATCATCCCGGTCGGGGACCTCAAAGATGACAGTGGAATTGGTCCGCGTCGTAAAGACGCCACGCAACCCGTCCGGCTCATCATAGATGGTCCAGCATTTGTGTTCGGGGTCGCCTTCGTAGCGAAAGCAAATGTCGCCCTTGCTCTCAAACCAGACGCCAAATTGGCATATCCCGTCAAAGGCCGACCACATCACGCGGCGGCCCGGAAGATAGCGTTCAACGCCGTAGCTTGGGTTGGTGGCGGTGCGAAATGTAATCGTGCGGCCGGTCACATAGGCGTCAAATTCCTCTGCGTTCATCGCCTCTTGGGCAA
>Ga0316208_1001142_pt1 | contig 26549 bp, 20 predicted proteins | sample 3monopyrite_MG_FD_204944 | JGI IMG/M metagenome (GOLD analysis project Ga0316208, IMG submission 204944) | Microbial mat bacterial communities from mineral coupon in-situ incubated in ocean water Damariscotta River, Maine, United States -... | ecosystem: Environmental > Aquatic > Marine >... | reverse complement strand
CGCGGCCGGCCTTCGGTGAGCGTTCCCGTCTTGTCCACGACCAGCGTGTCAACCTTTTCCATGACTTCCAGCACCTGAGCGTCGCGGATCAGCACACCCTCTTTCGCACCGCGGCCGACGCCCACCATGATCGACATGGGAGTCGCCAGTCCCAGGGCACACGGACACGCGATGATCAGAACCGCCACGGCATTGACCAGTGCATAAGCAAACCTCGGCTCCGGTCCAAAGACCGACCACGCGACGAACGTCGCAACGGCGACCAGAACAACGGCCGGGACAAACCACGCCGCGACAGAGTCGGCCACTCGCTGAATCGGAGCCCGGCTGCGCTGTGCTTCGGCGACCATGTTCACGATCTGCGACAACAGCGTGTCGCTGCCGACGCGTTCGGCTCGCATGACGAACGAACCCGTCTGATTGACCGTTGCTCCGATGACATCGTCGCCACTCTCTTTGCGGACCGGGACGGGTTCGCCCGTAATCATCGACTCGTCCACGGAACTGCTGCCTTCGACGAGCTGTCCATCGACGGGAATCTTCTCCCCCGGCTTCACACGCAGCAGGTCGCCCGGCTGTACTTCTTCGAGTGGCACCTCCAGCTCGTCACCATCCCGAATCACTCGTGCGATGGGGGGAGCCAGCGACAGTAACTCACGTATGGCTCCACCAGTCTGACGCCGGGCACGAAGTTCCAACACCTGTCCCAATAGCACCAGCGTGATGATCATCGCTGCCGCTTCGAAATACAGCTCGACAGAACCTTCATGGCGAAACGATTCGGGAAAGGCATCCGGAGCCAGCACCGCTATGAGGCTGAACAGATAAGCGGCGGCAGTCCCGATGCCGATCAGGGTAAACATGTTGAGATTAAAGGTGGCCAGCGAGCGACCGGCGCGAACGAAGAACGGCCAGCCAGCCCACACAACGACCGGCGTGCTGAGTCCAAACTGAAGCCAGTGGGACACCGACGTCCCGATCCACCGTTCCAGCGGCACGCCGATCATCGGCAGCATCGCCAGAAGAAAAACAGGCAGCGTCAAGGCCAGGGCGGTCCAGAAACGCCGCGTCATGGCTATCAGTTCGCGGTCATCCTGCTCATCATCTTCGACATTCATTGAGACATGTTTACGTTCCAGGTCCATGCCACATTTCGGACAATCGCCTGGCCCCACCTGTTCAACTTCCGGGTGCATCGGGCAGGTGTAGACGTCCGAGTCCAAAGACGAGTGCCCAGAGTCGAGAGCAGCTGGCGGCTGGCTTTGCTCTGCATCAGCGTGATGGCAGCACGAATGCTCCGCTTCCGCGCTCGCTGGTTGCAACGAATCGGAAACCGGCCCTGAAAGTTCCAGCTCTGGGATGGTAACGAACTTGGTCAGGCAGTGATCGCTGCAGAAGTAGAACGTCTGCCCTTCCAGCTCGAACGACAGCGCCGTCGCCTCGTCGACCGTCATGCCACAGATCGGGTCTTTTGCCATCAGATTCTTTCCGCTGTTGGAGTCCTGAGAATTCTTCTGCGAACTCCTCACCGCACAGGCCGTACCGAAGTCTTCACGCAGAGGATACCCTTAGCACGGTCCGCTGACGTCGTTCGTTGTGCGTGAATGTACTGTTCCACTCAGTCAGTCGCATGGGCCGAACGGCTCGTATCGGGACTCGTGATGGGCGAAAACGCCCCGAGTGATGTGCGAGTCGGCTCATTGCTCGTCAAGCCCGGCCGCACCAGGAACTTGAATCAGGGCACGTACACGCTTGGTACAGAAAGTGCCTTCAATGGACCTGCTGGCGTGTGATCCGCTCCGACAGAAATCGGGAGATCGAACTCTCCCTCCGGAAGGGTCAGTCGACTGGCGAAGTGTTTTGTCTCGCATGGGGCTCGTCCCCTGTTTGAGGAGTGCGATCTGTGACCCAGCGATCATCGAGTCATCAAGTTTCAGCGGCTTTCTGGATGGTAATCTGCTGCCTGCTGCCGATCATCGTTATCTACGGACTCGCGGCGGCGGGCATCATCATCAGCCCCGTGCTGTTGCTCCTCATGATGCTGCTGTGCTGGTTGGCCATGTCGTCGCATCTGATGTCTGGCTGTCACGCGGAGCACGACCACCGTTCCAAACATTCGGGCCATTCCGATGAGGAATCAGAAGAGTTCGAAGACTTCACAACCGGGTCGCTGCTGGAATCTGCCCGTCAGCATCGGGTCGGTGGGACAACGATCATTGAAGGAGAACTCGCCGGTGCGTCGCCCGAGAGGACCTACCAGGCGGCCTACGAGCAGATGCGTGAGCGGCTGGCGGATCGCAACGCGACTCCGCTGCTGCAGGAGGATGAATTCGGTCGGCCCCAACTGGTCATCGTGCCCGGTCGTCTCGATGACCCGCGTCCCGGCAGCGGACCCATGCTGCACCTGCTGCTGTTTCTCGCCGCCATCGCCACGACGACCTGGGCCGGAGCCCTGCATCAGGGAATCAACCTGCTGGACGAGCCCGGTCGCTTCACGGTCGGCCTGCCGTACTCACTGACACTGATGCTGATCCTGGGAGCCCATGAACTCGGCCACTACTTCGCCGCGAGGTATCACGGAGTCAACGTGACGCTGCCGTACTTCATTCCAGTCCCGTTCGCTCTGGGCACGTTCGGCGCGTTCATCCGGATGAAGTCGCTGCCGCCGAATCGCAAGGCTTTGTTCGATGTGGCTGTGGCCGGACCGATCGCCGGACTCGTCTTCGCAGTCCCGGCACTGTTGGTCGGTCTGAGACAATCGCAGATCGTGGAAGCCGCTGGAGACGCTGCCGCGAATGTCGGCGTCATGCACCATCACGGAACCGGAGTCGGATCGTCCGTGCTGCTGGCCTTCCTGGCGAAGCTGTCATTGGGTGACGCGATCTCGCAGGGACATCAACTCATTCTAAGTCCGCTGGCATTCGCGGGCTGGCTCGGCCTGATCGTGACGGCGCTGAATCTGCTGCCGATCGGCCAGCTCGATGGCGGCCACATTGCCGATGCCATGTTCGGAATCCGCCGCAGCGCCTCGATCAGTACCGTGGCTCTGGGCCTCTTGTTCTTCCTCGGACTGTTTGTATGGAGTGGGCTGCTGATGTGGGCGCTGATCGCGTTCTTCATGGCCGGGGGTAAGGGGATTGCGTCGGCCAACGACCTCATCAAACTTGACCCTGGACGTCAGGCACTGGGAGTAGCCGCATTCGTGATTCTGCTTCTCATCCTCACACCCGTCCCGCATGCGTTCTACGAGTCGCTCGGCATTCACTGCCCGTATCTGTAGTCCTCGGTCCAGTGTCAATGTGTGAGCAGCGACTGGTTCCGATTGATCCTTCGCCAATGATTGTACACTGAGTTTCCGCACATTCCGTTCCGTCTGCAAGCATGACGGTCGCCGAACAAATCGAATCCGGGTGTTCGAAGCCAGAGGGCGGACTCGCCCTTGAAACTGAGCGCGACCACTCACCGCCCCTCTCCCCTGGCCGCTGATTTCGATCCATTGCAGTCTGCAATGACAGACTTGGGTTTAGAGGTCCGAGCGACGTTTCAAACATGTTTGTGAATCGTCCCGTTCGATCTCCGGATGCATCGGACAGACCTTGACGTGCGGCTCCCTGTTGTCCCGTTTCGGGCGCTATTGCAACCTGGTCCCATTTGTTGCTTGACACTCTGAAAACACACAGGCACCATAGGTCTCTTAAAGCATGCAGTCGCTGCATGTCCCCTAAAGGGCGTGTCTCTTGTAACTGGAAGAGATCGTCTGTTTCTGTTTTCCCGAGGAGATGACTGATGATGAGACGACGAATGACGACTTTTGCGTGGGTTGGCGCACTGGCGCTGACGATCAGCGTGGCGAACACCCAGCAGGCTGACGCCGGGCTGCTGGACGGGCTGTTTGGCTGGATGGGTGGCGGGAACAACTGCCACCACCAGTCGCATCACTCCTGCCACCAGCCAGCGCATCACTCCTGCCACCAGCCAGCGCATCACTCCTGCTGCAAACCGGCTCCCGTCTGCTGCACGCCGGCTCCCGTCTGCTGCACGCCAGTGCCGCGCGACTGTTCGGGCTCAGGATCAGGGCATGATCACGACGGTCATCCGCATTCGGACACCCCCGATCCGAATCTGAAAGACCCGAAGAAGGCCGGTGGGGCGGAAGAGGCTCCGCCAGCTCCTGCACCTCCTGCCGCTGACAAAGCCGCTGCCTGATTCGAGATGAGTGAGCAATCTGAATCAGAACGCCCCCGTCGATCGACGGGGGCGTTTTTTGTGACGCCGGACGGACCATATCAATGAACTCGACAGTCGACCGGCCTATCTTGTCAGGCTGAGAATCGGCACAACTTTTTTCTGGTCGAACAGCCAGGCAATGGCTGCCAGGTCCCGCATCGTGAATCTGACATAAACAAGGTACGGGTGCTTGTGCCGGTGTCCCTGTCTCATAATGTCATTTTCCGTGATCTTCAGTTGGAGTTCCTTCGGGACTTCATCGGAGTGGGACAGGCCCAGCATGTGGCCAAACTCCTGCATCAGCGTCTCTGCAACATTTCCCACCGGGCGTGTTCGTGTAGGGCGACGCATGGCAATGCCGCGAACGTAAGACGGATTGCCGCCAGCGACGTAAGCCATGCCGAGTGTCACGTAACCCGGCTTGCTGCCAGCGTTGAGATCTTCACTACGCTTCATTGTTTTTGAAGTTGGATCCCAGGCGAGCTTCCGGCCTTCCCAGTCGATTACGAAATCGGCATCACGCTCGGAGCGAACCTGTTGAAAAAACGGCTTCTGCAGACCGATCACGCCGGCGATCTGATTCCAGGCCTGAATACTGTGCCGGGTGATCGCCTGGACGGAACCATTGGAATCGCGGGAATACACGCGCAGCGGGAGTTCGGAAGTCGGAGGACGCCGAATTCCGACTCCGTCCTTCTTGCCGTCGGCAGTCCACATTTCGTACCGGATCGGTTTCTCACGCGAGAAATACTTCGGATAAAACCTGGCGTAGACCTCGATGTCCGCTTCGCCCAGTTTGCGTCCTGACCGAACATCCCAGGCGGAGATTCCGACGTGGTCATGATCGGGCTCGGACGACGCGGTGCCCCTGGACTTCGACGCGTACACCTCGTAGACGTCCTGCCGCTCATTGGCCGCCAGGTGTGTTCCGAACGGTGATTGAAAGTCGTCACCGCGTAATCCATTGGGACGATGAAACCAGATGAAGTCGCTGGCGGTTTTATGGATGTGCACTTCGTAGCGGACTTTCGCTCCCGTGCGGTTCACGATGGTCAGAGCCTCGTGTGAGTGTGGCAGACCATAACCGTCCGAGCCGACCTGCGAAGAGACGACCAGCGACTCACGGTCAGTCCGGAGCCCGTTGGATTCGATGTAGACCGTTTGAGCAAAGACGGGGCTCCCGGCGAACACGCAGGAGACAACCAGTAACGCAGCCTGGTGCAGGTTCATGATGCAGTCCTTCAATTGGGGTTGAGGTGCGAGGTCTGATCCGGCAACACGAAAATCAGACCGGCTCGATTCAGTTCCGATGATTCAGTTTTCCGCCACCCGTCGCAGACGCTTGCCGCCCACCTGAATGACCGTTGCGGAAATCAGCGTAATTTCCACATCACGCGGCGGCGAATAGCTGCTGTATCCGCGACGGCCACTTTCGTTCAGATGCACGAGGATCCGGTCTCCGGACTGTTTCCAGGTACCGGTCTTGGTGGTCGAGTGCGTGCGGTTCAGAAAGACGTACGAGTAGGTCACTTTTCCGCCTGCCAGGAATTCGTAGCGGGTTTCATCCGTGCCTTCGACGAGCGCCCATTTGCTGCCCGCGAGATTCGACACCGTTGGCTGTCGCGGTTGTGGCCGAGACTGCGGCGTTCTGCGAGCTGGATCGTAGGGAGACGGCCGGCGCTCGATCGCGACGCCGAACTCCTTGAGAATGGCTGCCTGCTGCCGGCGTGACTCCGCCAGAATTTCCGCAAGCGTCGACAGTTCACGTTCTTCTGTCTCGAATTCATCCACACGCTGGCGGTAGTCGTCTTCGGCCAGGACGTTCTGCTTCAACAAGTCGACCGGGTCTCCACCGGCCAGTTGTTCCATCAGTCGTTTCTGTTCGTCGGGATCGCTGGTGCGAGCGATTCGTTCGATGAGCGAATTGACCCGTTCGCGTTCGGTTTCGCGCTGCGCTCCTTCCGTTTCCAGGCCGATCCTGATCGCACCTTGCCGTTTCCCTCGCAGCCACGCATCTGGTTCGCCGGTCCTTGTCTGCTCGATCAGTTCATTCATTCTCTTGAACAGTTTCTCGGTCATCGTGCCCTGAAGTTCGAGCAGTTTCTTTTCCAGGATTCCCGTGGTCTCAAAGGAAATCGCCGCGACTTCTCCATACTCACCCAGCACATTGCCCGTCACTGGGACTTTCCGCCCGCCGGTTCGCAGTGTCTTGGCGGTCAGTTTGGCCACCTCCTGAGCCCGTGTAACGCTTTTGGCCAGGAACTCTTCCAGCGGCGTCAGCTTCGCAGGATCGCCACCAGAAGTTCCCGTCGGTTTGGAACGCCCGAACTGCCCCGGAAAGAGTGACTGTGGGTCGCCGTCTCCAGACCGGATGATCGAGGCGTCGCCTTCGATCAGGATGACGGCCAGCTTCCAGCCGCCTTCGATTGTGTTGCTCCAGGCGACCAGTCGTTGAGCAGCAGCCTGAGCGCTGGCCAGTGAACGATGGGAGCTGCCCAATTCAAACACGTCCGGCCCGTGAACCCGGCTGTAGGAAACCGTCCAGCTGTCGTATGCCATGAATTCGCCGGGGCCAGGCTGACGCACCGGTGGTTTGCGAACGACTTGAATGGCCTGGGCCTGGCAGCTTGCGGCGGCAATTCCCAGCAGGATGATGAATACGACTGATCGGAAAAATTGTCTGGCGATCATTTGGGACCCCGTTCCTCTCTTCGACAGCACCTGTCCGGTGTCAGTTTCGATCCGCAGGAGCAGCCGCTGTCCTCGAACTTCCTGGTCCGGACACCTCGCTTTTCCCGGAGACCTTCGTGGACGCAGTGCTCTGGCGGTATGGCTGCCCCTGCTGATACAGAGTCAGGCGAGCGCGGCAATCATCTGCATTTTCAGGCGGCGCCATTTCAGCCACCTTCTCAGCGAACGCAGTTGCCGGCTTGAACTGCCCGGACTCGGCAAACGCAGCGGCAAGAGTCTCCAGATAGAACCAGTTGTTGTAGTTCGTCAGGTCACAGCTCTTGAGCCCGTAACGGACCGCCAGTTGGCCGTTCCGGATTCCAGCGTCGGGATGCGTTGCCAGTGTCCAGGCGATCCGATCCATCGTCATCGGGTCCGTCGGATCCAGGCGGCTGGCCTGTTTCAGATCCGCCAGCATGGCCCGTGTCTCGCGCTTCTTTTTCCAGACATTGGCACGAGCGACAAACATCCGTGGATCGTGTGAACGCAGACGCATGCACATGCTGAAGTCAATCAGCGCGAGATTTAGTTGCCCGGTTTGTTCCCGGGCTCGACCGCGGACGAAATACAAAGACCATTCGTCCGGCTCTTTCTGAATCTGCGCGGTCATATACTCAGCAGCGTCACTCAGCGGGATCACGTCCCACTCCCAGATCCAGCCGGAGCTGGCATCTGCGCCGCTGCCCTGAAACCAGACCCATTTCCCGTTCGTCTGCGTCACGGTGAACACGGTGCCGATCGGAACGGGGACCGGTCGTTTGTCCTCGACGCGCAACATGGCTTCCTTGCTGAGCACCATGACGCGGGTTCCGGATTTCACGGGCGGGCGCGGGTGAGCCTGCACGGAGCTGTTGGCCAGGGCGAATACGGTGAATCCAGCCAGCACCGTTCGAGTCATTCCGGGGTTGCTCATCGATCTGACTTTCGCTGAGGAAACGGAGGCAGTCTCATCGTCAGTAGACTGACGCGGTCACGGACCAGGTCGCTGTGGCAAGTCCTGCTGCGATCATTCTTTCTTCTTCTCCACCCCGAGATATCTGAGCGGATCCTTCCGCAGATCGGTCACGCATCCGGTGCAGCAGACGAACACATCCCGGTCCAGAATTCGCACTTTGATGGGAGTGCCGTCAGCGCCCAGCAGATCATCCGTCACCGGGCACGTGCGCTGGGCAATTGCAGCCACACGATCGGCCTCGGGCAGTTTGGCGAGAAAGGCTCGGGCAGAAGGAGGCAAAGCAGCATCCGGACCAGCAACGCCATCCAGGCGGTTGAGAAGCCGCGCCGCGATGGCATCCGTCGATTCCAGCCTGAGCACCTCTACGAGTTCAACCCGAGCAGCCGGCCGGGCCGGTTCACCCCAGAAGCTGTAATGGTAGGCGCGGAGAAAACGAGCGGACGCGGATTTCGGATGCTTCTTGATATAGGTGGTCAGGCCCTGCACGTGTTTCGTGTAAAGTTCTTGTGCACCGGTTTTCGGATAGAACTCTTTATAGTGTTCAACAATGTGCCCCCACTCCTGCATCTTGAGCAGCGACATCCCCTGATGAGCTGCAGCAGCGGCGGTGCGGTAGTCTCCTGTGGCCAGCAGTGCCTGGGAGAGAAACAGGTAGAGCCGTCCCTCGCGGGGCATTTCGACAATTCCGTGACCCGCCAGCCGCACGGCGTCAGCGAATTTCGAGTTGCGGAATGCCTCGAAGGCGCGACGCTGAAATTCCAGTCCTTCCGGGGAGGGTTCCGCAGGCGTTTTCCCGGCAGGAGCGACACGGGCGGGGGGAGCAGGCGGGGCGGCACCGCCGGGGGGCGGCGGCGCGAATTGCGGCGAAGCCGAATTCTGTGCGACCTCGAAGTCGGGCATCGCGGCGTCAAAATACCGTTCGTCATATTCGCCAAACCGGCTCAGCAGGTAAACCGCCAGGTGACCGGCAGCAGGCGGGGCATCTTCCGACTCGCCACGGCTTCCATGCTGATGAAACTCGGGCGGATGTGCCGTGGCCAACGGAATCGCAAGCATCGTCCCCAGCACAAACGCGGCACCACAGATTAGACATCTCATGACTGTCCACCTCTCCAGGAAATCGAGCCTGTAACACGCCAATCTACGCATCTGAAATTGTATTTTCAAGAATAAACTACAGACGATCAGATCGGCTTTGGGCTCAGTCCGCTGTTGCAGTGGATTCTTTTGCCGCCGGTTGTGCTGTGTCTGATGGTGCGTGCATCCCATCGTGACCGTGATCGGACACCCACGGAAGCCTGAGCGAGTCGTGGCAGATCAGGACGACGGCCAGGAGTGCGATGACAATCCACAGGACAAGTTTCTTCATTTGAGTCGCTCCGACGTTGCTGTCCGAAAATCCTTTGAATTTCCACGGTGAGCGAGCAGGTCGCCTGGTTCGGCGTCGCGGATCAGAATATCTCCAGAGCCTGGAGGCTGTAGCGGACAACCAGCCCCGCAAACACGACCGAAACCATGCTGATCAGCTTGATCAGGATGTTCAGACTCGGACCACTCGTGTCTTTGAAGGGATCGCCGACCGTGTCGCCCACGACAGACGCCTTATGTGCTTCAGAACCTTTGCCACCGTGCGCGCCGCCTTCGATGAACTTCTTGGCATTGTCCCAGGCGGCTCCCGCATTGGACATCATCACGGCGATGCCGAAGCCGGCGGTCAGCGCGGAAGCCAGCATGCCCATCACGCCGGCAACACCCAGCACCAGACCAACGGCGACGGGGACGATCAGACCGAGTAACGCCGGACCAATCATGGCCTTCTGAGCGGCGGCGGTGCTGATCCTGACACACGAGGCATAGTCAGGGTCCACAGTGCCCAGCATGATTCCGGGGCTCTCACGAAACTGACGCCGAACTTCCGCCACGATCGCCCCTGCCGCATGGCCCACCGCCTTCATGGTCATCGAGCAGAACAGGAACGTAATCAGCACTCCCATGAACATTCCGACGAGAACTTTCGGGTTCATGATTGTGACATCGTAATAACGGACGAAGTCTGGAATCGTAGCCGTCCGGACGGACACAATTCGTTCGTTCTCTTCGAGTGTTGCCAGATCGAGCAGGACGACGTCACCTCGGGCTGCGTCGAAGACTTTCTGCACTTCCTGGTCGACGGTCCGACGTCTTCCTGGAAAAATCAGATAGCCGGAGTTCTTCGGCTGACCATTTGAATCACGAACGGCAACCAGGCTATTCGTGATTTTCAACACGGGCACTGTGTGGGGATCGTGATCCTGCACTTCGGAGACGACGGGGGTTTGTTCAACCCACCTCACGAATTCCATGCGGATCACTTCGGTATAGGAAGCCAGAAGAGCCAGAGCCGTTAGTGCGGCTGACCCAACGGCGAAACCCTTACCGGTCGCGGCGGTCGTGTTGCCAAGTTTGTCCAGCGCATCGGTCCGCTCGCGAACGATCGAGTCCTGATGGCTCATTTCCGCGTTGCCGCCAGCGTTGTCGGCGATGGGACCGTACGCGTCAGTGGCCAGTGTGATGCCCAGCGTGCTGAGCATGCCAACTGCCGCGATCGCGATGCCGTACAGTCCGATCGCGAAACTCGCCGGCTCCTGATAGTCGAAGCCGGTACAGAAACCGAACGCGAGAAGTATCGCGGCACCGACAACAACAATCGGTACCCACACGCTGGAGAATCCCTCGGTCAGTCCAGCGATGATCACCGTAGCGGGGCCGCTCTCCGACTGATCGGCGATTCGGCGCGTGGGAGCAGAATCTTCGCTCGTCGCATAGGCTGTCCATTCGCCGATGATGACTCCAGCGATCAGGCCGGTCGCGATCGACGCGAACACGCCGAACAGTGTGTTTCCGAATGGCAATCCGCGATCAGCCAGTGCTTCCGACACATCCCGCGATGGCAGAACCAGCATCACCCACACGAGCAACAGCCCGACAACCAGCACGCCGGCACTGCTGATGTTGATTCCTCGGGACAAGGCGGCCAGCAGACTTTTCTGAGACTGGTCATCCTTCATGCGAACCTGAAAGACGCCAAGGATCGACAGACCGATTCCGCAACCCGCCAAAGCCATTGGCAGCAACAGCGACATCGCCTGCATCTGAGGCACACCGCTGAATGCCGCCACTCCGAGGGCCGCACTGGCGACAATCGATCCGCAGTAGGACTCGTAGAGGTCAGCTCCCATCCCGGCGACGTCACCAACATTGTCGCCCACATTGTCCGCGATGGTGGCCGGGTTCCGTGGATCATCTTCCGGAATGCCGGCTTCGACCTTGCCAACCAGGTCCGCTCCCACGTCGGCGGCTTTTGTGAAGATTCCGCCGCCGACTCTCGCGAACAACGCCTGGCCGCTGGCTCCCATTCCAAAGCAGAGCAACGTCACAGTCAGCTCGACCATTTCCATGCCGACGCCCCAGTACAGCACGGCAAACCACACACAGATATTCATGAGTCCCAGCCCGACAACCGTCAGGCCCATCACGGCGCCACTTCGCAGCGCGACCTGCAGTCCCGCGTTCAACGACGTCTTCACTGCCTGAGCCGTCCGCGAACTGGCCAGTGTGGCAGTGGCCATTCCAAACCAGCCCGCCAGCGCGGAAAAGAAACCGCCGGTGAGCAGCGCAAAGGGGACCCATCCTGAAAGTGCGTGAAACCCGAAAGCCACAATGGCCAGCGCCGCAGAGGTAACAACAAAGAAGCATGCCACCACTTTGTACTGCTGACGCAGGTAGACCCCGGCAGCGTCACGAACATGGCCGGCGATTTTCACCATCAGCTCGTCGCCGTCATCCTGGACGAGCATCCATTTATAGAACCACCGAGCGAAGCCGAGCGCCACGATCGAGCAGCCGAGACTGAATAACCACCAGAGCAGAACGGCATTGCCGTCATTCAGCTGGAGTGATTCTGAATCTGATCCGATGACATCCTGCTGCGCAAGGAGCAGGGGAAACGATGCTTCAAACACGACACAACTCCGCCGGAGGACATGAAGCAGACAGCCGGTCCAGCACCGGTAATTGCCCTGAGAACATTCAGTGATTCAGCAGACGCTGTGCCAACTGATTTGGATAATCTCTCGACAGGGGCACCGTCAGTATTCGCTGGCGAATGACGATGTAATCGTGATCCTGATCACGAGGCGGCAAATCAGCAGACTGCGGTCGAATCCATCATTCGCGGGAGCTACACCCCTTGTGTTGTGTGGTGCGGCTACGCGACGCATCGAATTGGCTGCACGCGGTTAATGTCTCGGCTCTACCGATGCAGGCGGGGCGAATCCGCCCTGAGTTGAGACGTGATGGCTCACAGCTTCGGCAGAAGTTTCATCGGGATTTCGACGATTTCGCGACGTCGTGAATCTGCTGCCGGGGGAACGCCGGAATGTCACCGGCGATTCCATAGACGTTCGACTCGATCTGGCTCGAAATTCGAGCACGGGTCGTCCCTGGCACGCCGTTCGCAATGAGGTCCCGCAATGAGGTCCGCATCGACGTCTGAAACTACTCAAGGAGATATCTTATGAAACTCACCGGCCCCCGGATTGCGCTCGCTCTCGTCGCCCTCGCGGCGACCATCGTTGTGGCTTCGTCGTCATCAGGCACTGCTCAACAGACTGGTGCCAGCAACGGGGCCGGGAAGAAGGCGGCCACGGCATCGCAGCACGATCATGCTGATCATGAAGCTGCCGCGAAGCCGCTTGGCGATCAGCTTCGTGAGCTGCAGCAGAAAGTTGCCCGGCTCGAAGCGGCGCTCAAGCAGAACCACACCGGACAGAGTACGGCAGCCTCAGGAACCGGCATGTCGGGAATGAGTGGCATGAAGAAGGGTGGCGGGATGATGAAAGGCATGTCCGGTATGGGCATGTCCGGCAAAGGTATGTCCGGTATGGGCATGACGAGCGGCGGAAAAATGTCGGGCATGGGCATGATGAGTGGCATGAGTATGGGCGGCAAAAAGATGTCCGGCATGGGCATGGGTGGCGGGATGATGAAGGGCATGTCCAACATGGGCATGGGCATGATGGGCGGCGGCATGAAAGGCATGGGGATGATGGGACAGCAGCCCGGAATGGGCACAATGTCCATGCCGACGGCACTGCCAGGTTATCCGGGGGCGTCCCATATCTATCACATCGGAGCGACCGGCTTCTTTCTCGACCATCCGGAACACATCACTCTCACCACCGAGCAGCAGACACAACTCAACGAGATCAAAGAACAGTCGCTGCTGAAGCAGGACGAGTTCACTCGGAACATCGAGGCTGCCGAGCAGCAACTCTGGAAGCTGACCAGTTCTGACGCACCGGATGTCGCGAAGATCGACGCGGCTGTCAGAGAAATCGAGAAAGCTCGTGGAGATCAGCGAATTGCGTTCATCCGCAGCGTTGGCGAAGCCGCCGGCGTCCTGACGGCTGAACAACGCAAAGTGCTCGTCGGGCAGCTCCCGGCGGATCATGCATCGTCGAGTGGCGATGCAGACGCTCATCAACATTAGCCGAAGCATGTGAAACCGTCATCGAGTTTGAAGATCGAATTGATGGAGTGATCTGTTGCCGTCGCTGGACTCGCACGAGTTCAGCCAGCCTGAAGTGTTGTAGCTTCAACTTCGTTACAGCTTTGAAACCTCCACTAAAAACAAAGGATTCAGTCATGACCAGGAACACCAAACTCGTCAGCAAAATCAGCCTCACTTTCGGACTCGCACTCACCTTGGCGCTGGCGGCGTGGTGGTCTGTTGCGGCCCAGGCCGCGGACGAAAAACATGATGCGCACCAGGGCCATCAAGTGGCGCAAATGAGTCACATCACGACGCAGGCCGAGGCCGAAGCGCTGAAGCCGGGAGACGCGCTCGCGATGGCGTGCAGCATGTGTAAGCACGTCATGGTCCAGCATGTGACCAGGGACAGCGCGCACGTCAAGCTGATGACCATTGGAGAAAAGCATAAATGTGTCTGCGGCGGCACCGTCACGGTCGTCGGCACCGGCAAGGGCAAAGGGAAGAGCGAGGAAGTGAACCACGTCTGCTCGAACTGCGGGGACGACGCCATGTTCGTGTGCGCGACTAAACCTGGTTCGGGCGCGAAGCATCAGCATGAGCACAGCAAGAAGTAAGACATCTCGTTGAACGAGACGACTCAGGAAAGGAATTCGACTGAGTGCCTGCCAACCAGACAGCCACACAGGGCGAACCGGCAACAGCGGTTGCCGGTCTCGCCGACAGTGTCGACGCACGGGTCTCGGAATGCGATCCGTGTGCCGACGGTGATGCGACCAGACACAGCGAGCATCGCCGCGACTGGCTCAGATGGATTCTGCCAGTTCACACGCTGGCGGGATCACTTCTCGCGATCGTCGTGCTGCACCCGGTAACGATGGTCATCTACTGCATTGAATTTCATCCGCAGCGCGCCGACTCCGCCATCTGGCAGGTCGTGGCAACCCGGATGGGAAATGCGTTTTCCGCCCAGATGTGGCCGATGACAGTGGCCTTTGGTGGCATCGGCGCTTTACTCGGACTGTGGTCGGGACTCTGTTCACGGTCGATCACCCGGAAGGTGCTGCTTGTCTCGCGCCTGGACCGTCGATTCGGAATGGCGATTCGTTCGCTGATCACTGCGGGCGAAAGTGCCACTGTCGAATTCAAGTCCTCGCTGAGATGGGATCACGTGCATGGTAAGTGCAACAAACAACTGGAGATCGTCATCGTCAAAACAATCGCGGGCTTCCTGAACCACAACGGTGGTGACCTGCTGATCGGAGTGTCTGACGATGGCTCCGTGGTCGGTCTCCTCGAGGATTATGAAACTCTGCGGAAGAAAGACCGCGACGGATTCGAATTACTGCTGATGAGACTCGTGAAGGACAAGCTCGGCGGAGACGTCTGCACGCTTCTGCATATTGTCTTTCACGACGTTGACGGTCGGGACGTGTGTCGTGTGATGATCGAACCGTCAGATCGGCCTGTGTATGTCGAACACGACGGGAGAGCGCGCTACTTCGTGCGCACCGGTAACTCGACACCGGAACTGGACACAAAAGAGGCGCTCGACCACGTCGCACGACGCAGCGCACTTGATAAGCGAGGCCGTTCGTGATTTCCTCGAAGTCGTTTGTTCTGAATCATTTCCGGGTGGCAGGGGCACTCGTCATTTCGATTTCGATCGCGCTGGTCTTTGCGGCGAAGGCCGAAGAGGCTACTGAGTCATCCGTGTCCGCTGTTTCCGCAGACGCAGCGAAAGCGCGGTTGCAGCAGGGGAATCGCCGGTGCGTCGAGGGCCGGTCCGCTCACAAGCATGATCTGGCTCGATGGAGAGAGCGATTCCTCGTCAAGCAGCAACCCTTTGCCACGGTGCTGGGTTGTAGTGATTCGCGGGTGCCGCCGGAATTCGTATTCGACCAGGGATTTGGTCAGCTGTTCGTGATTCGCGTCGCCGGGAATATTGTCGATCCGGCTGTGATTGCGAGCATCCAGTATTCTATCGAGCACCTTGAAAACAAGCTGATTATCGTGCTGGGGCACCAGAACTGCGGTGCGGTCACAGCGGCCCTCGCCTCGCCGAATCAAACAAAAAATGAGCCAAAAGAACTCCGAAATCTCCTGGATCGCATTCGTCCCGCCATCACAACCGTGGATCGACGATCGGAACACGAGCACCGCGTTGCAATCGCAGTCGAGGCCAATGCCAGGGCGTCCGCCAAACAACTTCGCGAGGTTCCCTCAATCGCTGCAGCGATCAGAACAAAACACGTCAAGGTCGTGGCTGCCATCGACAACGTCGCTACGGGAACGGTTACCTTCCTTGAATAACTTTTACTGATTCATCCTGACGCTTCAGTGGAATCTCGACCGATCGTTCCGCGGGGGGATTCAGACAAGTTCACCAGATCTTGAGAAAGCGGATGAAGAATCCACACTTGGGCGGCATCTAACGTAGCAACAACGTGAGCCATGTCGGTTTCACGTTTCACCTGTCTGTTTTTTGAAGGATTACTCGAATGAGCGTACGACGATGGAGCTGTTTCGGAGCATTGACTGCAGGTCTGATTGCTGGTGGCCTGGTGACCGGATTCGCCGTGGCGGACGACGGCCCGGGGCATAAGCACGGAGACAAGCACGATCATGACCAGATGAAAGCGGAGAAAAAGATTGCTGACACGCTGAAGAAGCTGTCACCCGCCGATCAGAAACTGGCGACAGCGCAGCGGTTCTGCCCGATGATGGCCTACAGCCGACTCGGTGCCGACGGTGCGCCGCTGAGTGTGACTGTGGCGGGCAAATCGTTTTTTGTCTGTTGTAAAGGGTGTGTCAAAGGTGCGAAAAACGGTGGCAAAGTCACTCTGGCAACGGTGGAGAAATTGACGAAGGCATCGGCCGTGCTGGCCAAACTGCCGGCCAAAGAACGGGCGGCTGCGGAAGCTCAGAAGTATTGTGCGATTCTCAAGGGAAGCTTTCTGGGGGCGATGGGCGCTCCCATCAAGCTGGACCTGAATGGCAAGCCGGCTTACGTCTGCTGCAAGGGTTGCACGGCGAAGGCTCAAGCCAATCCCGCCGCGACGCTGGCTCAGGTGGAGAAGCTCAAGAAAGCCGGGAAACATGGCGGGCATCATCGCGATGACAAGCACGGCGACCACAAGCATGGCGAGGCGAAGAAGTAGCAGGGGAGTCGTCGAGGTCTTCCTGATGAGACGTCCGAGTTTTGGCTCGCGTTGAGCTGTATCGAAACTGGCCGGAGGTGAGAGGGCATCATCCGTCGATGCTCTTGTCGCTTCCGGTCGTTTTGTTTCCACATCGCAACGGCGTTTCGTCGAGGCGTCGTCTTCTGGGATTACTATCTTTAGGTCTCTCTGTTCAGGGGCCGGGATGCGCGCTGGGCACGGAGAAAGTGGGCGATGGACACTGTCGCGTTGACGGCGATCACACTGGCCATTGTCAGCTATAGTCTGGTTTCCGCTCGTGCTCAGCGGAGTTTCATTACGCCACCAATGGCGTTTGTTGCGTTCGGGATTGTTATTGGTTCGCAGGGCCTTGGTTGGGTGCAAGGTGAACCTGAGTCGATTGCAGTTCACGTATTGGCGGAACTGACGCTCGTCGTCGTTCTGTTTACCGACGCATCGCGAATCAATCTTCGCCTTCTGTGGCGCGAGCACAATCTGCCGGTGCGTCTGCTGCTGATCGGTCTGCCGCTGACGATTGCTGCTGGAACCGTTGCCGCGATGGGTTGCTTCCCCGATTTCTCCATCTGGCACGCTGCATTGCTGGCGGCAATTGTTGCACCGACCGATGCGTCGCTCGCACACCCTGTGGTCGGCAACAGAATCGTGCCTGTTCGCATTCGACAAACGCTTAGCGTCGAGAGCGGCTTGAACGACGGCATCTGTGTGCCACTGGTGCTGCTGTTTCTGTGTGGTGCTCGATCCACGGGCCACGACGCCGATCCCGCCTATTGGTTTCAGTTCGCGGCCATGCAGATCACGCTGGGTCCGCTGACTGGTGTCGGTGTTGGCTATGTCGGCGCTCGGTTACTGAAGACAGCGATATCCCGCAAGTGCACTGACAATTCTTTTGTCGATCTTGCAGCGCTGGCGTTGGCAGGAGTCGCCTTCGGCGTGGCGGAACTCATCGGAGGAAACGGCTTTATTGCAGCGTTCTGCGGCGGGCTCGCGATGGGCCATATCGCCCCTGGAGTGTGCCAAAAGGTGCATGAATTTGGAGAGGCCGAAGGACAACTTCTGACATTGCTGGTTTTTCTCGCGGTTGGGGCTCTGATGGCACCACAGGTCATTGAAGCAATCACCCTGCGGACTGTTGTCTTCGCGGTGCTCAGCCTCACGGCGGCAAGAATGATTCCTGTCGCAATCAGCCTGCTGGGTAGTGGTTTGCAGCCGAAATCAGTGGTGTTTGTTGGGTGGTTTGGTCCCCGCGGAACGGCATCGGTTGTGTTTGCACTGCTGGTGATTCAGGACAGTCGCGTCCCACTTCGGCATGAGATTTTCATTGCCGTCATGACAACGGTGCTCTTTAGCGTCTTCGCTCATGGTTTGACTGCCGTTCCCTTCGCCCGCTGGTACGGCGGTCGCATTAAGCCGACGGAAATGACGACTCATCTCCCGGAGCACAAACAGATCGAAGAGTTGCCCTTTTGTTGCCGGATATCGGCGGAATCTGCGGCGGATCAGAAAGTGAGCCCGACGAAACATAAGGCGTCGGGCAGATGAGAATTTCCCTGCCGTAGCCGAAGTCGCCAGACTTTGGACGGGGCAATCCAATTAGACGGGGCAATCCAATTAGACGGGGCAATCCAATTAGACGGGGCAATCCAATCTCTGGCGAGATCGGCTACTGGTCGATTCTCACTTACCGGACGCCTAAGCCCGACATGAAGCAGGCAACCGACGAGCGGATTGTCGAGGATGCGATCCAACGGCTGGACAAGGCGGAGAATCTGGCAGTGCAGGTCCCGCAGGTCCTCGCAAGCCGCATAATCGGTAAAACCGCTGAAGTTCGTCCCACCGCAGCGTCGATGATCACCGATGTGGTTGGCTCTGGTCGCACGGTATTCGCTGGAGAAAAGCGCCAATGATACGTGCGATCATTGGATTTCTGAGTGTGACGTTATGCCTGGCCGGGACCAACGCCGACGCCCAGTCGTCGTTCAGCGCCCCCCCGCCAGCCACAGGCAGTGGACAGCAAATCGGTGGCATACACCCGGCGTCACCGATGCTGCCATCAGCGTTTTCCGACCAATGGTCAGTCGCATCAGGCCGCACTTCCGCTCTGCAGGCAGCAGAATGGAATTTCGAGTCCGACGTGGTTACCGATCCTGAGAACGCCGCGTCGTATCGCGGTGCGTCGCCGTGGATCGCGCTGGGAGACCGCGTGGCAACGAACGCCGCCGCCTCTGGCGCCGACGGTGATACGTGGTGGCGCGCCACCGAAGTCCATTTCCAGTATGGCAGGCTCGACGCGCCCACATTGGCCGGCGGCGGTTCCTCCTACACGCAGGTGCTCACGTTTCAACACAGGAGCGAATGGGAGTACGGCGACAATTTCTTCTTCATGGACTTGTACAACGACGGAGTCCAGGACGGCTTCAATGACGATGACGTGTATCTGGAATGGTATCCGAATTTCAGCCTCGGAAAGGTCCTGGGGCGGCGTGTGGGCTTCGGCCGGATCCGCGACGTCGGCGTGCTGGCGGGGATCAACTACGGTGCCGACGCCAACTTTCTGAAATGGCTGCCGGGTCTGCGGTTTTCGTGGGATCTGCCGGGTTTCGCCTTCTTCAATACGGACTTTACGGCCTTCATTGATGGCAACGCCGGTGTTCAGAGCGGCGGCGTCCCGGCCACAACGAACTCGTTCATGGTGGATCTGAACTGGGCCCTGCCGTTCTCGATGGGCGCCCACGACTTCAGCATCGAGGGACATGCTGAGTTGATCGGCGAGCGCCGCAACGAACTGGGCAACCGAGCCAGTTGGTGGGTCTTGGCACAACCGCAATTCCGCTACGACGCGGGGAAAACGCTCTTCGGTTGCCCGGAAAAGCTGTTCGTGGGCGTCGAGTGGCAAATCTGGATCAACAAATTCGGCGATTCGCAGACCGACGAAAACGCGTTACAGGCCCTGGTGGTGTGGCGTTTCTAAGGCGCGCGGCGTGTCACATCCGGGCCATCGTGCGGACAACATGCAGGCACACAGCCGACTCGTTCGAACAGGAGCCAACACAGAGAACGGAGACGGCTTCTCTGTTTCCTCGGCGATCTCCTGTTCGCAGCCCGCGCGGTGACCGTCGACGCTCGCTCCCAGGCGTTGCCTGAATCTCGTAGCGGAACGGCGCAAGCCGTCCGGTGCAGGTCAATGTATGGTCGGGGCAGCGGTCGAAACACCGGGCGGCTTGCGCCGCTACAAAACATCGCCGCCCTGAGGCGACCGGCCAATTGAGTCATCCCGTAGCACAGGCTGGCAGCCTTTGTTCGAGACGCACAGCAAAAGGCTGGCAGCCTTTGCTACGGGGATAAACATTCTGGCCGTTCGCCTAACACGCCGCGCGGTTTAGCGCTTCGGTGACGAACGATTCATAATCCTCGGGCGACCGGACGCCGTGGACATCTGAGTTCAACGAAATCCGGAAGATGTTTTCACGCTTGAAAATGCGCGCGCCGATGCGCGTGGCGTCGAGCCGTTCGCCGACCGGACAGTCGTTGCTGGTTGTGAAACTGGCGATGTGTGCTTGCGTGCCTGGCGGAGTCAGTACGCGGAGTCCAAAGTGGTCGGCCGCCGAAATTAGCCGCTCGCCCACCTGGATGCGTACCTGGTTGAGCGGCGTCTGGCCTTCGCGTTCGTCCAGTCGGCGTACGCACGCTTCCAAAACGCCCAGGTAAACCGCGCCGTGCTCCATCACTTCCAGCACCGTGCGCAGTGATGTGCCCAACGATGCGTCCACTGCGCCGAAATCGACGCCGACTACTCCCAGACCTGGCACCAGGTTTAGGTGCTTGTGCAGCGGCGCTACGAAAACTGGGGCCGTCTCGACTAGCTCCTGTTGAAAGCACGTGCCGAGCGACTGCGCCGCGTCGACGATCAGCAGTGAATCGCCGCGAGCCCGCAGGTCGAACACTTCGCCGGTGAGCGGGCAAATGTGTGTGCAGACGCGCAGCGGCCGGTCCGCCTCAAGCAAGTCGGGATAACCGAGCAGCATTTCGTAAGGCGGATAGGGCCGGTTGACCAAACCGGGCGGCGACAGGCCGGCCCGCGCCGCGGCCAGACAGACGGCAATCAACCCGTTGCTGGTGTTGCCCGACAAGAACAACTCGTGGCGCTGGCCGAAGGATTGCCGCAGGCCGCCACGGATATCGTCTTTCAGCGCGGCGGCTTTTTTGAAATACGCCTTGCCCCGCGCGTTCCACTGTTCGCCGATTTCCGGGTGCATGGCCGCGGCGTCGAGATTCATGATTCGCTCCTGATTTCGTGGCACAGGTTTCTGTCGAAGTAGCCGAAGTCGCCAGACTTTGGATTCCTTGTTTACCCAAACACACCAATCTCTGGCGAGATCGGCTACGCGGACGGACGAGGGCGTCCATCCTACATCTAGCCGCACGAGCCGGCGTTGTAGATGAAGCCGCCCATCTCGCCATAACGGTGGAGCACCGTGCAGGCCCGTTCGCGCAGGACGCCTTGCACGACTTCAACCGGCGGCAGCGGCGCGCGATCGGTCAGCCGCGATTCCCACTCCGGCGGCAGCGGGCCTTCGCGGAAGCCGGTCAGCCGCTCGACGTCGTCGGCGCTGGCCGCCATCACCACCCGCTTCAGCCCGCTCCACCAGACGTTGCCAAAACACTGGATGCAGGGCTGCGCGCTGGTCACCAGTTCCAGCAGCGGAAAGCCGCCGCCGCCCAGGTCGAACGTTCCCAGCGCCTGCTGCGCACCCATAATCGCCAGCGTCTCGCCGTGTGCCGGGGAACAGTTTGCCCGCATCACCAGGCTCACACCCGGTGCGACCAGAGCACCGCTTTCGACCTCGAACACGGCGGCTCCGAACGGCGCGCCGGCGTCTTCCGCGACACTCCGTTCGGCCAGTCGAATCGCCAGGTCCATGCGGTCTTCGGCGGTTGGAAAGCGGCCGCCAGCCGGGCCTGTTTCCTCACCGACCCAGTCGGGCAACCGCAATGTTATCGGCGGCCAGGCGAATCCGGTTGCTTCATCTTCGGTCATCGTGTTTGTGCGTGTCATGGCTCGTTACTCCTTTTCCATCCGTTATCCTCAAAGTAGTCGTCACGCGGCGTAGCTGCGTTCGCCAGAACGCGGATGTTCCGCACTCTGGCGAGTGCAGCTACGGATTCTTGTTCCGCACTCTGGCGAGTGCAGCTACGGATTCTTGTTCCGCACTCGGGCGAGTGCAGCTACGGATTCCTGGGCAACGCCTGCGTTGCATATCGCTGAATCGCTTGAGCGACTTTGTCTGATTTGTTTTCCACCGTTTGCGACCGGCAGACGTGCCGTACCGCGTCCATGCTCGTGCCGACGATCAGTGATTCGGATGCGTGGACCAGCATTTCAAAGTCGTTGTAGTCGTTGCCCATGAACACGACGTAGACAACGTAAATCCGCTCGTCGTGCCGCATCAGCATTTCGAACGACGAAAACTTGTTGACGTGCTTGTGGACCAGCTCGATGTAACCGTTGTCGTGGACCAGGACGCCGATGTGCGCGAGCACATCCTGCAGCGGTTCAAGCGACTGGCCGGCATCGGCGCCGGCGGCGGTGACGACTTTGAGGATGCCGTCGCGCGGCTGAGCGGCCAGGCCGCCCGGCGGCGGCTCGTAACCGTACTCAAGCATGTGGCCGAACTGACTGGTGTCGCCGTGCAGGTAGAAGCGGTCACCGTATTCCAGTTGGAACGATGTGCCGCGGCGGCAAAGCGTGTCGAGGATCGTGGCGGCGATCGACGGATCGAGCGGGCGGCGGAACAGTTCCTGGTCGCCGGCGCGGCACAACGCACCGTTGCAGAACAAAGTCGGCCGTGCGAGCAGCGAGTCGGGCAGCACGTGCGTGACGCCGCGCGGTGCGCGGGCCGTCGCGAAAACCACTTCGTCGCCGCGGGACAGCAGCCCGTGGAGGCTCGCTTCAATCGACTTGTCCAGCGGCCGGTTGTGAAAGACCAGCGTACCGTCCAGATCAAAGACGAACACGCGCGGGCGATCTGGTTCGGGGGTAGCCAGGAACCGCGTTTCGCGCGACTGCGCGTCGACCAGACCCTCGCCGACCAGGCGTGGAATGACGCCGCGGGCGAACACCGAGCCCACTTCAATTCCGTACCGCTCGAAATCGCCGGCGACCCAGACCAGTTCTTCGATTTCGTGTCCGGGCCGGGGCGAACCGACGACATTGGTCAAGTAAACGTCCATCAGGACGGCCCGGTCGTCGAACGGCGAGACACCTTCGAAGCGGTCCATCTTCACGGCGTCGACCAGCAGCAAGCCGGTTTCCTCGCGCAGCTCGCGGGCCAGGGTTTGCACCGGCGTTTCGCCGTCTTCCGGCTTGCCGCCGGGAGAGAGAAAGATGTCGGTCCCGTGCTGGCGGACGAGCAGCAGCTTGCCCTCCCGGACGATCACGCCGGCCACTTTGCGGATGGTTTCGGTCATAGACTCAACAGAATTCAGTCGTCGCGTTAATAGCTCTGTCGCGGAGCGGCGCAAGCCGCCCGGTGATTCATGGAGCTTTTTCGTGTCATACCGGACGGCTTGCGCCGTGCCGCTACCCCGCAAACTCCGGGACAGCGGACTCGTCACGCGGGAGCGTGATGGCTACTTCGGCAACCGGCTCGCTGCCAGGACTGGCCGCCCGTCGCCGTCGGGGCTTGCAGGGCTTGCGGCGGTCTGACGTGGGACGGCAGCGGTTGGGGCACCGTTGCCCAGCCAGGGTTCGATGTCCGGTCGCGGACCGATCTTCTGCTTTTGCAGCGCTTCCGGCGACATGTTCGATTCGCCCGTCAACAGGAACGACGTGATCTCCTGCGCGATCGCCTTTTTGTCCTGCAAGTACTGAAGAATCACTTCGTCCGACGGCGTGCTGAACGTATCACCGAAGATCGTCACGCCTTCGAGCGATTTCGCCGACAGGCCAAGCTGCATCAAACGGTGCTTCACGTACAGCATGCTCGGCGAGTCGTAAACCGGCGATCGGTAATCGATGCCGTAGCTCTGTGTGAACGACTGCAGGAAATCGCGGGCCACGTCCCGTTGCTCGGGGAAGTCCTTTTGATACTGGTTGATGCCGTCGTTCATGACGGTCATTCCCTGGCGCCTGCAGATGTCGATGGCGTGGACGTGGATCGCCAGTTTCTCGCCGAGCAGGATGAGGTTCTTCCCGTATTTCGCGAAGTCCTCTTCGATGTTCTGCAGGGCGATCGAGCGGAACGTGCCGCTGATATCCTCGACCTTGTGGGCCACGACGAGGTCGCCGAAACGGGCTCGCAGCCGGTCGATGCGATCCTGCAGCGGTCCGCGGTGCAGCGAACAGCCGCTGTTGGCGCTGAACAGAAAAACGGGAATGTTCTTCAGCATCAGCTTGCAGGCAACCAGAGTACTGTCGCGACCTCCGCTGTACATGACCAGTTGGGGAGGTGTGTCACTCATCGGTCGGGTCTCCTTCGCGTGAAAGTAAGAGTGCGGTCAATTGAGCGATCCCGTAGCACAGGCTGCCAGCCTTTTGCCGAGCGTCTCAAACAACTGTGCGTCTGAAACAAAGGCTGGCAGCCTGTGCTACGGGTACGAAACTTTGCCCGCTCGCCTCAGAGTGCGGACATTGCCGCGTTTCCAACGCACAGGCCGAGGTCATCCTGACACCTGCGTTCAAGCAGTTTTTATGCCAACCGAATTCAGTAGTTCCGGGTTCTGCGCAGCCGAAGTCGTCAGACTTTGGCCTGATCGTTGCTGGAATGCCTGACAAACTGAGTATCCAGAACTCATCCGATTGAGCATCCGCCACCTCGAGCACGCGTCACCTGGCAAAGTCCAATGCCGCACGGTCGAGGGGCGAAATCGCTCATTCGTGTTCGGTGTTTTGGCGTCCGGCAGCTGAGAATTTACCTGCCGTAGCCGAAGTCGCCAGACTTTGGACGGGGCAATCCAATCTCTGGCGAGATCGGCTACTGGTCAATTCTCACTTGCCGGACGCCTTTACTCTGACGGGCGTCTGGGGGCCGGGTCGCGGCACGTCTGTCCGGGCTGGCTGGCGACGGTCAGGCCGGATACGGTCGTGGCTCTTGTGGAAATCCATTCAGCGCGACGGCGATTCATCAACCGATCACTCATCGTATGAATCCAGTGAACGTGCCATGTTACGGGGACGAACCGTGCAGCACATTCTGATCGACTGCGACCCGGGCGTTGATGACGCTCTTGCGCTCATCTACGCATTCAATTCACCGGAACTCCACGTCGAAGGCATCACGACAGTGAACGGCAACGCTCCCGTTGCTGTCTGCTCGCGCAATCTGTTAATCGTTCTGGAAACGATCGGCCTCGAGCCGAGTCGGTATCCGATTCTCGGCAGGGGCTCGCCTCAACCGCTTGTCAAGCCGTGGACGATGGGCGCTGAAGTTCACGGGCGCGACGGGCTGGGAAATACGACGAGCATGTTCACGTCCGACGGTGCGCGGCGTTACCCGGATCCGCAGCCCCGGCCTGCCGAGGCCACCGCCACGGACGTCATTATCGAACTGGCGCAGAAGTTCGCTCCCGAGCTGATCCTCGTCGCCACCGGACCGCTCACGAATCTCGCCGAGGCCCTGCTCAAAGATCCCGCGCGGATGCGAATGGTGCGCGAGATCGTGATTATGGGCGGGGCATTCGGAACTTACGGGAACGTGACGCTGGCCGCGGAATTCAACGTGTCTGTTGATCCGCATGCTGCGCAGATCGTGTTCGACTCCGGCGTACCGATCACGGTGTTTCCCCTGAACGTGACGCAGCAGGTTCAGTTACTGCGTGATCGTCTGGAGGCAGAGGCCGCTCTTCGGGATGACCGGTTAACACGCTTTATTCTTGATTCGACGCTGGCCGTCACGGAGTTCGACAGTGCGTATCAGGAATTCTACGGGACGCATCTCCACGACCCGCTGACAGTCATTTATCTGACGCATCCCGAACTGTTCGAAACCGTTGAAACACGCATCGCAGTGGAAACCGAAGGACAATTGACGCAAGGGGCAACGATCGCCGAACTCCGCCCGAATCGCCCACGGGATCGCACGAACGCCCGTGTGTGCGTGGGGGTGGACGTCGAGGCTGTTCTCCGCATCTTTTACGAGCGATCCTTGCGCCGGCGTCCTTAGGACCGTTCGCGAAATAAGTGTCCGATTTGATGTGAGCGGCAAGGCGCTAGCCGCCGGTTTTGCATTGACTCACAAAGAACTCGAAACCGGTACCGCATGCTCGTTTCAAAGCGGCCTGAACGGCGGCATCTGTGTGCTGCTGGTGCCGCTGTTTCTGCTGGTGCCGCTGTTTCTGCGGCGGGCTCACGACGGGCTCACGGCGGGCTCACGGCGGGCTCACGATGGGCTCACGATGGGCTCACGATGGGCTCGCGATGGGCCATACCGCCCCTGATGTGTGCCGAAGAGTCCATGAATTTGCTGAGTCGGAAGGGCAACTTCTGACTTTGCTGATCTTTCTCGCCGTCGGGGCTCTGATAGTTCCCCAGATCGTTCCCGAGATCGCCACTGAGATCACTCTGCCAACCGTCTTATTCTCTGTCCTGAGTCTGACAGTACAGGGAATGGTCCCCGGTAGCGATAAGCCTCGTGAGAGCCGGTCTTCAGTTGAAGTCCGTGGCGTTTTCCGGCTGGTCTGGACCGCGCGGGACGGCGTTGGTTGTGTTCGCCTTAATGCTGATTCCGGACGCACGTGTGCCGTTTCGGCACGAGATTTTCATTGTGGTCATGACGACCGTTCTCGTCAGCGTTTTCGCCCATGGCTTAGGAATAGTCCTGAAATAAGTTCCTTGTTTGACCGGAAGCCGAAGGCGCCCGCGTTTCAGACGCTGGCACGCATTCAAAACACCATCGCCTGCGGCTTCGGGTCAAACAAGGCAACGGAAATC
>Ga0316208_1001141_pt1 | contig 26564 bp, 19 predicted proteins | sample 3monopyrite_MG_FD_204944 | JGI IMG/M metagenome (GOLD analysis project Ga0316208, IMG submission 204944) | Microbial mat bacterial communities from mineral coupon in-situ incubated in ocean water Damariscotta River, Maine, United States -... | ecosystem: Environmental > Aquatic > Marine >... | reverse complement strand
ACCAAAGCAGATTACTCCACCCGATGCCCTGTTGACTTTATGGTTCACAAGCATTTACCATATTCAGTACCTTTCAACTAAAAAGAACAAACAAACTTACCTGGCACACCGGCGACGCAAAGAAAAGAAGAAAATTTTTATGCAGATTACTTGAGCAGTTTGAATTCCTATTTATTGTAGACGATGGGGAAAATTCTTTGCGTCGCCGCGTCTTTGCGAGAAAATTATCTCCGTGATCTCTGAGTCTCTGTGGTTTTTGTTTTTCCTGTTTAGTCACAGCTTCGCCGAGTTAGTGCTTGCCGTTAAACCATTGAAAAGGTGCAACTTGAAGCACCCTACGATAAAACGGAAACTTATATCAAAAAATATTCTGGATGGTCCTTTGCCTCTAATAGAACATCAAAAAACAAAAAATGAATTCACAATCTCCCTCTGAAAATCTGCAGGGGCAACCGCCTGTGCAATCGGAAATTCAATCTGCCTTCTGGCAATTATGCGAAGTGGTTGCAAAATTGCGTTCACCTGAAGGCTGCCCCTGGGATCGCAAGCAGACGTTGGAAACAATCAAACCGTACACGTTAGAAGAAACCTACGAACTGCTCGAAGCGATTGATTCGGGTGATGACACCGCGATTACCGAAGAGTTGGGGGATGTGCTGCTACAAGTCGTACTCGATGCCCAGATTGCAGCCGATGAACAGCGATTTGATATTGTCGATGTTGTGAAGGTCATCACGGAAAAAATGATCCGCAGGCATCCGCATGTTTTTGGGGATCAGCAAATTGATACCGCTGATGAAGTGAGGGGTGCCTGGGATCGCATTAAACAAAACGAAAAGCAGGAGCGAACTTCCCGGCTCGATGGGATCCCAAAACAGATGCCCGCTTTAGCCAAGGCGTTGCGGTTACAGGAAAAAGCGGCTCGTGTCGGCTACCATTTTCCTCATCGTGATATGCTGTTCGATAAACTTCGTGAAGAACTTGATGAGCTGCGGGATGAGCTTTACGAAAACGAACAGCCGCCGGAAAGAAAAATTGATATCCACAGCGAACATACCCCTGATGAAGAAATTACCGATGCTGACCGCCGTGATCGCATTGAAGGGGAGTTGGGCGATGTTTTGTTTGTGATTGCCAATATCGCCCGTCGCTGGAAAGTGAACCCTGAAGAAGCACTTCGCAAAACAAATGCAAAATTCACCCGCCGATTTCAGGCGATTGAACAGGGACTGAAACGCGATGATCAGTCAATCGAACAAGCCACACTGGTCGAAATGGAAGCGTATTATCAACAGGAAAAACAACGTGAAAAAGAACAGGGCGAAAAAGAACAGACAAGCCGGAACTGCGACAATTCGGACTGACCGCATCACTCGAACAGTTTCTAACTTTTTGTTACATTGACCGAGTCTATTGAGGTGTGTGCCACGACTCTGTGAGCCGTGATCCCCGGTAGGAAGAGGCTAAATTTTAATCTGAACAAAGGCTGATTTGAGATGACTGATTCTAAAACTTCACAGTGCCTGCAAGCAATAACCGAAGCCTCTCAGCAGAATAAGTTGACCGATGGGGCTGTCGAAAATATCACACGCTGGCTGACAAAACCGCAATATGCCCCGTATGCCGAGGCGATTTGTCAGTTGATTGACAAACAGGAATTTGCGGAATTGGATCGTCTTTTCTGGGAGGTGATCGCATTCGGCACCGGAGGCAGAAGGGGTCCGATGTCGGATTTCGGTTCTGCAACGATCAATCCGCGAACGATTGCAGAATCGGCTCACGGGCTGGCAACCTATCTGAAACAGTCGGGCGAGCAGAAATCCGGCAAAGCGGTTATCACCTGCGATACGCGAAATCGCTCTGACGAATTTGCGAGATTAACCGCATCAGTCCTGGCCGCTCATGGATTGCATGTTTATTATTTCGAGCAGGCTCGTTCAACCCCCGAACTTTCTTTTGCGGTGCGGCATCTGGGTTGCGATATCGGTGTGATGATCACCGCTTCGCATAACCCGCCTGCGGATAACGGTTTCAAAGCGTACTGGAACACCGGCGGTCAGGTTTTGCCGCCGCATGATAAAGGAATCGTTGATTGCGTTTATACCGCAGGAGAAATCCCGCAAGTTGATTTCGATCAAGCGGTACAGGCGGGAGCAATCGAAATGCTCGCTAGCGAAATTGATGCTGCTTATCATGACGCGGTACTGGAAATGTCACTTTCAAAAAACCGCGATTTGAACGCCATTTACACCCCGCTGCATGGAGTTGGCGAAACCGCTTGCTATGAAATCCTGAAACAGGCCGGCTTTACGGGGGTTGAAATACTGGAATGTCAACGGGAACAAAATGGCAACTTTCCTAACGTCGATCAGCACATGCCCAACCCGGAACGAGTGGAGGTTTTTCAGCAGGGAATTGAACGGGCAAAAGAGACAGGGGCTACGGTGATACTCGCATCTGATCCCGATTCAGACCGGCTGGGCGTTTGCGTTCGGAATCAATCGGGGGAGTTCATTCATCTGACCGGGAACCAAATTGGTACGCTGTTAGTCGATCATATTCTGCGACATCGAGATGCAGCCGGCACGTTAAGCGAAAAACATTTTGTTGTCGAAACGCTGGTCACGACTCCGCTGATTGGCGAACTGGCTAAGTCTTACAAGTTGCAGGTGATTGATGATCTGCTGGTCGGCTTCAAATACATCGGCGAAGCCATTGACAAATATGGACCGGAATATTTTGTATTCGGTGCAGAAGAGTCACTCGGATTCCTGGCTGGAACATTTGCCCGTGATAAAGACGCCGGGATTGCATCGCTTTATCTGTGTGAAGCAGCCGCCGATTTGCAAGTCGAGGGAAAATCGCTGCTGGATCGACTCGATGAAATTTATCAGCAGCACGGCTATTTCCTGGAAGGACAAATTTCAAAAGTCTGTACCGGTTCGAGCGGCAAGGCACAAATCGATGCGTTAATGGCAACGTTTCGCAGTGATCCGCCAACCGAACTGGCGGGCATTTCACTGGCAGCGGTTCGCGATTACGATCAAAACGAAAAAAGAGAGTTGCCGGGAAACAGTCGTATTGATGAAATTCCTTATCCGTGCGGAAACCTGCTTTTCTTCGATTCCGAACCGGGACCAATTAACATCCACATCGCGGTGCGTCCTTCGGGAACAGAACCGAAAATCAAGTTCTATTTATTCGTTCGTGCAGATGTCAACTCAGCAGATCTGGAAGCTGTGAAGGATCAAGCCGCACAAAGCTATGAACAAATAAAGCAGGATTTACTCGCCTGGATCGAATCGAAGCTGGACAAATGAGTGAAGAAAAAGGCGATCTTGCTCTCATTCCTGTTCTGAGTTATACCTGTTTCATTAACCGAACTTGAGTTTTACGAGGTGAACCTCACGATGGATGCCGAAGCTGAATTTGATCCCGCTGATGAAACTGATGAAGAAGTCTTCAGCGAGCAGGCGATTGAAGATGCCTATTTACAGGCGTTACAGGCTTCTGAAGAGGCGGGGCTGATCCCTGCGTTGGAGGATTCTGTGCCTGAATTTGATCTTGAGGCTCAGCAGACCGTGGGGGAAGATTCGGCGCAACTCGATGAAAATAATGCAGCTGGTTTTGAAGCGTTATCAAATTCGGTCGCGAAGCCGGGCTTCACTCCAGAGCAGATTATCGAAGCGGTTCTGTTTGTTGGCGGGGAAAAACTTTCTGCCCGCAAGTTATCGAAAATACTAGGTTCTCATTCAAAAGAAGAAGCGATGCGGGAATGGATTGATCAAATCAACACACGATATGCTTCGCAAAACAGACCGTATGAGATTCAGTTGGGCGAAGAAGGGTATCAATTGGTGCTGAAGTCTCAGTTCCAAACACAACGCAATCTGGTCTTTGGCATCGGTCCGCGGGAAGTCAAACTGTCTCAGGATGCGACCGAAGTTCTTTCTTTCATTGCGTATAAACAGCCGGTGACAAAAAAACAACTTCAGGAAATCGATAAGCCAACCGTGCAGGCTTCGCTACGACAACTGATCCGCAGGAAGCTGGTTGCGATTAGTCGTTCGGAAGAATCTGAAGAGCCGCAATATTGCGTGACGAATCGCTTCCTGCAACTGTTCGGCTTGAACTCTCTCGATGAATTGCCACGTGCTGATGAACTCTCCTTCAAGTAGTCAGATGAGAGAGTTTAATTCAAAAATCCTACGAGTTGGAAGGAAGACATTCTTGCCTGCCTTTATGATACAGCATGCTCAAACGAAACAGACAAGAATGTCTGTGTTCCTTTTGACTCTTAACTGCCCGATGGAACCAGGAACCGTGCGGATGGCGGGCTGATACGGGGTAATGCCGGCTGCATGAACGGGCTGTTATTTTCTCTGTTCTGATCAGAATTCGTGGACGGACTCGATTGATCAGGAACTCCATGATCGTGTGAGTGACCATGATCGTGCGAATGTGAATCACTCGCAGGAGGCGTTTCTTTTTTCAAGTTCTCAGGAACTGGTGGCGGAAGTTCCATCGTTGGTAGACTTGGCAAACTTGGTGCTAAGTTCTTCTCTTGAGGTCTCGATTGGCGAGGGGCATATTTTTCAAATGGATCGACCTGTCTGTCTGGAGGACTATTCTGCGGGAATGGCTGTTGGTATGGTTGCTGGAAATTCGGTTGCTGAAAGCCGTAGCCGCGACGTGGTGCAGGGGCTGCCGATCGGTAACCGGGCATAAAACGATCTCTTGCCCGATATTGATCATGCTGCGGAATATAATTTCGATTTTCGCGATAACCGCATCCGAACCCGTTCACTGGGGCGCGATAGCGGGGACCTTGGTAATAGTCACTCGTCCTGCAAGGCGGTTCTGTCGTTCGATAACCATAATAAGCATCGTGAGCGCTTGCTTGTTGAGCCGGGGTCAGTAGTAACAGGGCGGTTGCAGACATTAACAGAGCCGGTAATTGTAAGCGGTTCATTATTCTCTCCTGAGAGATTCAATTAGATTAAAATTGGAAAACTTAATTTCATGCAACAATCCTTGTCTTTAATACCTAGCGGGAATGAACCGCGGCAGGGGACATCTAGATAAACTGCCTGCCAAAATAATCTTGCAGTCCGCTTGACAACTCAACAAGCACAATGTGAAGCTATGTACAAGTTGCATCCATTCTGACTTTTAATTTGAGGGAGTATTCCATGTGTAGGCAACAAAGAAACCCGCTTTCAGTGTTCGCAAGTACGATAATCGCCGGTGGGATTTTTCTTTCCACTTTCATAAGCCCTTCTGTAGCCAAAGGGGATGAAAAGCCGGAACCGAAACGGACGCAATTGATGATGATCAATGCGGACGGAAGCGGTTTGCAGAAAATATTCAGTTCTGAAGAATTTCCTTCTTTAGGTTCTCCCGCCTTTTCGCCCGATGGAAAACAGATCGCGATGGATGGTTGGAAATCGCAAAATGGAGAAACTTTCAGTAAGGCCCATATTCTTGTGATTAACAGTGATGGCACAAATCTTCGAGATTTGGGAGATGGAGCGATGCCAAGCTGGTCGGCTGATGGGAAACAGGTGACGTTTTCCCGCTACAGCCCCAGAAGTGGTGTCTGGAAAATGAACATCGATGGCAGCAATCGGGAATTAATTGAAAACGGCGGCTGGGGAGCCCAATGGTCGCCGGATGGGAAACGGATCGCCTTTTCTGATTACGGTCTGGGAGAAGCGAATCTGAAAATTTTTGATATCGAAGAAGATACGTTTCGTTACGTTTTTTCTTTTAACGAAAGCCCTTATTCACGATACTACTGGAATATGTGCTGGTCGCCAGACAGTAAATCGCTTTGTTTCAAGGGGAGAACAAAGGCTGGCCATTTTGAATTGGCAACAGTGAACATCGACCAGGGAATTAAAAGCTGGAAGGTCCACTACAGCGACCCTAAAAAGCAACCCGGCGAAGATGTCTCCTGGCATCCCGATGGCAAGCAGATTCTCTGTACGCTGCAATCACCAGAATTCAAATCCCGAAAGATTTTCATTTTCAATCCGCTCACAAAAGAAAAACCAGTCGTTGTACCTAGCCAAACTTTCGATGAATCCCCAGGAAGTGACTGCTGGAGTCCTGATGGAAAAAAGTTGATTTTTACGATCAAATAAAAAGTGTATCTATTCAGCCCAGTTGTGGGTGCCGCAATAGTGGCTCCTACAAACAATAACAATTCGCTGAGTAATTAAGTTGCGAGAGTCTTTTTTCCGAACCAGATCATTTTATGAGGGTCAATGATTTTAGAATGAATCGTAAAGGAACTCTAACCCGGATAACCCGGATAAACCGGAACTAAATAGGAATCTGAACCGCGAATGAACGCGAATAGACACGATTTTTCTATTGGAAACTTCATCTCGTAATGTAGGATGGCGTGCTTGCATCCATCAAATGTGGTCTCCTGATTTATTGATTTCATGCAGTAATTTCATTGGTATTCATTCGCGTTTATTCGTGGTTCAAAAATAACTCTCTTGCATTATCCTGCCACTATTGCACAGTATTTCGTTAATAAGAGCCTAACCCGGCGTAGTCGGAACCAAGCAAGAGAAATTTAAATAACCACAGAGACGCAGAGGTCACAGAGAAAAGAAGTTCCTGCATCGTCTGCAAAATATTGAAATTCAAGCTGCGATTTTAATTATTTTAAGATCAGTTCTTCTTCCTTTTCTTTGCGTCGCCGTGTCTTTGTGCGAAACTCTTTATTAAAAAATTATTCTCTTCTTATTGTTTTGCCTCAGTGTTCTCGGTCTCTCCGTGGTTCACTCCGTGGTTCACTTCGTAGTTCACTTCGTGGCTCACTTCGTCTTTCTTCTTTGTATTAAAAATATCCTGCCACTTTTACGCAGCATTTTATTGATAAGATACTAAAAGGAACAAATCATGAACTCTCGCCAGTTGATCAAAGCAGGTATTCCAGATTACGCTTTGAAAGAAGCGTTTGCTGTGATTCAAAAAGCAGTGAAGTTATCGGGACTGCGCGGGAAAGAACTCAAGCACAATCTCCAGGCGGTTGTTGCTGCACCACAGGATTTTCTGGAAGATGCAATCTACGCAGAACTGGCTACTGTGCTGACTGAAGACGAAGAAACTGTGCCTGCTGATCCGATTGATTATCAAACCTGGGGTAGTGATATCGACCAGGCGTCCCATGCGCAGATGCAGCAGGCTTGCCGATTACCTGGGGCAGTTGGAGCCGCCTTGATGCCTGATGCACATGTCGGTTACGGCTTGCCAATTGGTGGAGTGCTCGCGATGGAAGGGAAAGTGATTCCTTACGCAGTTGGTGTTGATATTGCCTGCCGAATGAAATTATCGATTCTTGATGCACCGGTAGATGCGTTAACGAAAAACTTTCACTATTTCAAAACAGCAATCGAAAACGGTACGCAATTTGGAGTCGGCTCTGCCTGGCAGAAACCTCAATCGCATGAAGTGCTGGATCGTGATTGGAGTATTACCAAAGTAACTCGCGAAAACAAAGATAAAGCCTGGAAACAGTTGGGAACTTCCGGTTCGGGAAATCACTTTGTGGAATTTGGCGTGGTCACTCTTGATGCCGCTGATGAAGAATTAGGCTTGGCTGCGGGGAGTTACGTGGCGTTACTGAGCCATTCGGGTTCACGGGGAACCGGGGCTTCGGTTTGCAATACGTATTCAAGTATTGCTCAGGCAAAATTGCCTCGAAAGATGAAAGAATACGGTCGGCTCGCCTGGTTGGATCTCGATTCTGAAGCCGGCAAGGAATATTGGGAAGCAATGAATCTGATGGGCGATTACGCTTCGGCTAATCATGCTGTCATTCACAAAAATGTGGTGAAGCTTGTTGGCGGGCATGTCATTGCATCAGTGGAAAACCATCATAATTTCGCCTGGAAAGAAATTCACGATGGCAAGGAGGTGGTGGTGCATCGCAAAGGAGCAACACCGGCCGGTCCGGGAGTGCTGGGGATTATACCGGGCTCGATGGCTGATCCTGCTTTTATCGTGCGAGGCAAAGGAAACGATGCCAGTCTGCACTCTGCTTCCCACGGAGCAGGTCGCAGAATGTCCCGCACCAAAGCGAAAAGTCTGTTCAATTACAAAGCCGTGCGAAACGATCTGGAGAAGAAAGGAGTACATATTATTTCTGCGGGAGCGGACGAAGTTCCTAACGTTTACAAAGATATCCGCGAAGTCATGTCCCAGCAGCAGGATCTTGTGGAAACGGTTGGACGTTTCGATCCCAAAATCGTCAAAATGTGTGGCGATGGTTCACGAGCTGAAGACTGATTGAAACCGGAGCGAGATTCCTTTTTTTTAATGTTACTTTTTTCAGAGTTAACTGGAATTAAGCTCCTCGGGTTGCCGTTATCGCATTTGGAGCGGGTCGACATCAATGGCGTATTCGATGTGTGGGATTTTGCTGATGCTTTTTCTGCAAATCTGAAGCAGTTCACACAGCGCTGCGTGGCTTTGGCTGCTGATGAGGATGTGAAAGCGGTAGTAATCTTTGAGTCGGGAAAGTGGCGCGGGGCTGGGGCCAAGGATGCGGTAAGAGTGTGACTGCTTGTGTGCCTGGCTTCGCAGGATATCCCCCATTTCGATGGAAGATTGCTCGACCTGTTTTTCATCTTTTCCCCGAATGATGACTCGCAGCAAATCTGAAAGCGGCGGCATCTGTCTCCCTTCGCGGTGCTTTAATTCCTGTTTGGCAAAGCCGACGTAATCGTGCTCGGCAGCAAAGCGAATTGCTTCTGCATCGGGCTGCATCGTTTGCACAAGGACTCGCCCGCCGCGCGAACTGCGACCGGTTCTGCCTGCCACTTGGGAGATCAATTGAAAGGTTCGTTCGGAAGCGCGGAAATCTGTCTGATGCAGCGATGTATCGGCATGAATAACACCTACCAGCGTGACATTCGGAAAATCAAGCCCCTTGGCGATCATTTGTGTGCCAAGCAGGATCGAGACTTCGCCATGCCTGAATTTTTCGAGTGCTTCATCGTGACTGCCCGGCTTTCGCATCGAATCGCTATCCATACGAATGACCGACGCGCCGGGGAATTTGCTGCGAACTTCATCTTCAAGCCGTTGCGTTCCTGACCCCCAATGCCTCAACCCCGGTTGATGACAGGACGGGCAGGAATCGGGGAGCGTCGTTTTGAAATCGCAAGTGTGACACATACAAAGCTTTTTATCTTTATGCCAGGTTAAACTGGTTGTACAATGGGGGCAGCAGAGCTTCTCGCTACATTGCCTGCACCACAAAACCGGTGTGAATCCACGAAGGTTGAAGAATAAGATTATCTGTCCTTCGTCTTTGAGCGTCTGATCCATCGACGTACGCAACGCCCGCCCGATGCTATGTCCCCGCTTAATGAGCGGATCGTTAACGGTATCGACGATAATCACCGGCGGCATCGGGAGTTTTTCGATTCGTTCGGGCAGGGAAATCATACGATACTGTTTTGTCTTCGCCTTCCACCATGATTCAAGCGTCGGCGTGGCGGTGCCAAGTACGAGCGGGATGTCTTCCATCATTGCCCGTTTGCGAGCCACTTCCCGTGCGTGATACCGCGGGATTGTTTCTTGTTTGAATGTGTTTTCGTGTTCTTCATCGATGATAATCATGCCCAGATTCGGCATCGGGGCAAAGACTGCACTCCTTGCGCCAACCACAACCTGCACTTTTCCGGAAGCAATTTGTTGCCAATGCCAATGCCTTTCGGAATCTGTCAGATGAGAATGCAGCACCGCGACCGAATCGAAACGCCTGCTGAATCGTCGGATCGTTTGTGGCGTTAAACTGATTTCCGGCACAAGTAGAATCGCCTGCTGTTCCCGATCGACAATATGACGAATCGCCCGGATATAAACTTCTGTTTTCCCGGAACCTGTCACGCCATGCAGTAACAATGTTTCGTGGGGCGATGTTTTTCCATCGGCGGCATCAATAATGGCATCCAAAGCTTGTTGTTGATCGCGACTAAGCGAAAGAGCTTCTTCCCGCTGGACACGATTTTCTTCAGGAGAGAATGTCAGCCGGGTTTCGCGAATCGCTTCGATGATCCCTTTTTTTCGCAGCGTGTTCACCGGCGAGGTTCCACACTTTGCCGCCGCGGTGAGAGCATCAATCAGCATCGGCTCTTCGGCTGCTTTCAACACTTCAACAACAGCCCGTTGCTTGGCGGGAAGTTGCCAATCGTCGATGCGATCCAGAATTCCTTCTACTAACTGAAACAGTCGAAACTCCCGTGTTCCCGCATTCTTTTTGACCGCAGCCGGGATCACGCTATGCAGCACCTGACCCCAGCTACACAGATAATATTCTGCGATCCAGCGAGTTAAATCGAGCATTTTCTGATTCACGAGCGGTTCGCGATCCAGAATTTCGACGATCTCTTTCAGCTTCCGTTTCCCGGAAAGTTCGGGTGGAATACCATGTTGCAGCCCGATACAAAAACCGGCCTCTACTTTGTTACCTCGCCCAAGTGGTGCTTTCACCCGCTGCCCAGGGCGCAGCATTTCCCGTAATGGATCGGGCACCAGATAATGATACCCCGTTTCCATCGGACGATTAAAAACTACCTGGGCAACAAGACGATCTCGAAGATCAGCCTCGCTCCATTTCAAATCGGCAGCATCCTGAAATAAATTCTGTTGTCGGTTCACAATGGCATTGTAGAACGAAGCGATTCAACAGACCAGCGTGGAGAATTATACTGGATAAAAACAGTTAGCCATCTTATTATCGATTGAAACCCTCAGGATATAAACCAATACTATTGGTACTGTCGTTAAAAGCGTTTTTTTGGATTTTAGTGTCATTGCAGCCAGGTTACATGTGAGAAAAACAAACCTGTCCATTAAGTCACTTCGTGTATAAAATTAATCTCGGAGGTACTCGGTGAAGATAGAAGTGTTTTTGAGACCCCGCGGAACTGTCGATGACAACGATCCGGGACACATGGCATTATGTTGGTCGAAGGAGGAAGATTACCAGCGAAGAAAAGCGAACTTTCGCGGCTTCTTTTTCAACCCGCTCGATTTACCTGAAGAGTATCAGAATCGATCTAAATGGAGAGATTATCTGTTTAACCACGCTGTTGCAGGCTATGTGAAAAATGATATCGCGATGCAGGATGACGTATTTCAAAGGGCTGCCCAACTGAAATCAAAACAGTTCGAGAAGGACTCCATCGACATCGCAGCATTTGAAGAAACAACTCGACCGAGGAAAGAGGGTAGGTATTCCTTCAATCCGGATACTCACAACTGTCATAACTGTGTCACCTGGGTTCTCTCTGTTATGAACAGCTTCTTCCAAGATGCGTTTAAGCCCGTTCGCGAAGGACGCATCAAGGAAATTGCCAGCCAATTTGACTGAAAAGAAACATGAGCAAACAGATCAAAAAATTTCGTGAAGAAGAATATGGGTTGTTTATCGACCTGGAAAATAAACCCGCTTCAGTTGCGATAGATATTCACGACGGAAGCCTGTTACTAAACGAAGGGGACGGGAGCGATTGTTTTAACGGTGCCTGTCTTGAATCAACCGATCTCCAAGAATTCGCCATCCATTTGAAAAACCATTCTGCAACGATCCAGCTTATTTATGGCCTACAAAAAAAACATCTCTTGGGAGAATTTCCGGAAAAGATGATACTACAGGCTTGCCAATGGGTCGGACGGGCTAATCAAGTGATCGACATTAGTAAGAACGGAAGCTGCAATAATACAGACACAGCAGACAACGGGTTAACGATAAAAGTCAGCCAATAAATAACGAACGACTCGGCTTTGTCGCAGGGTCCACTATTGCGGACCCTGCAAGGCGTTGCATGAAAAGGGGCTATTCCTCTTTCAATTTCACAATAATTTCGGTTTCGACACTTGAGCCGAGGGGAAGTGCGACCATGCCGATGGCGGTGCGGGCGGCCAGACCGGAATCACCAAAGACTTCCAGCAAAAGTTCTGAAGCCCCGTTGATGACCAAGTGTTGATCGGTAAAATCCGGTTCGGAATAGACGTAGCCGGTTAGCCGTAGGATTTCTTCGACCCGGTCGAGAGAGCCGATCGCTTTTTTGAGCATACGCAAATTGTTGGCGACACATAACGCGGCGGCCTTTTGAGATTCCTCCAGCGAAACCTGGGAAGGGACTTTCCCCTTGGTGATCAGCTCATCCCCTTCCATCGGGACGGCCCCGGAAACGTATGCGGTGGTGCCTGTAATCGCGACCTGACGATAGATTGCTCCGGGAGAAGGAACGACTTCCGGCGGATATCCCAACGCGGCCAGTCTTTCTTCGGGTGTACTCATTGTGGTTTTCCTGTAAAGTAAGGGACCGTAAGATTGTTTTTTGTTCTCTGAAGTTTATTGAATTTCCTCATTTTTGCACGCCTGAGAGAAGTTGATAATGTGTGAAATGAATTTTTTCTGAACCTGAAGTCCCTATGCCAACTCGAAATATCAAACTGACCATTTCCTATCAGGGGAGTGCTTATCACGGCTGGCAGGTTCAGCCGGATCACATAACCGTTCAGGAAGTGATTGAACAAGCGATCTTGCAGATTACAGGAGAGTTGTCGCGGCTGGCAAGTGCAGGGCGGACCGACACCGGCGTGCATGCGATAGGCCAGGTGGCAAGTTTCAAAACGAATTCAACAATCCCGGCTGAGAGATTCCGACTGGCGATCCAGTCACAATTGCCCGATGATGTCGTCATTCGCGATTCCTGTGAGGTCCCGATAAATTTTCATGCCGGGTATGCTGCCAGGTGGAAACTGTATCGCTATTTAATTTTGAATTCCGAAATTCCGCATGCTCACCTGAATCGATTCACAACACGCATCGCAACAAAGTTGGATGCTACGAAGATGAATCAGGCAGCTCAAACGCTTGTGGGCGAGCATGATTTTCGTTCCTTCGAATCTCATTACCCGAACAAAGCAACCAGCGTGCGACATGTCAAACATTGCAGCGTTCAACAGGGAACCGCCTGGCCCGCCTGGCAGCCAAGCATTGAAGGCAACCCGATACTCGACGATGCCCTGCCGATCATCTCTCTCGATATTGTCGCCGATGGTTTTCTTTACAATATGGTCCGAGCCATCATGGGCACACTAATTAAAATAGGCAATGGCGACTGGCCTGTCGATGCAGCAAAGCGTGCCCTTGAAGCGATGGACCGCAAACAAGCCGGCCCAACCGCCCCGCCACAAGGTCTTTATCTAATGCACGTTGAATACGAGCGGGATTTTGATACCGTTGAATTTCTCTAATAAGTATCGCTACAAAGCCCGTAGGCCTGCCACTTGCAGACCATCGCATGTCATGGAGGTATCAATTTTCCAGCGTGGTCCGCAATAGCGGACCCTACGGTTGGAAAAATAACAAATACCAAAAACCTCGAAGATTCAATTTCAAATCTGTTTGGCCATTGCGATGGCCCCCAAAATTCCTGATTGGCTGCCAAGCTCCGGGGGGATGATGTATTGATCGATATTTTCCTGAACGACCTCTGAACCGACATAATTATTGAGAAGCTCCTTTACCTTCTTGTGGATCAGCGGAAACAATGTTTCCTGCTGCATCACACCGCCTCCCATAATGATTTTTTGTGGCGAAACCGTGCAGATGAAATTGACCAGAGCATACGCAAGATACTCTGCTTCCAATTCCCAGGCGGGATGATCAGCCGGCAACTTTTGTCCTTCCATCCCCCAGCGCTGTTTGATCGCGACTCCGCAAGCGAGTCCTTCCAGGCAGTCGCCATGAAACGGGCAACTGCCGGGGTAGGGGTCTTTGGTTAGATCGTGCGGAATGCGAATATGCCCCACTTCCGGATGAACAAGCCCGTGCATCATTTTTCCGTTCATGAATCCGCCGCCGCCCAGACCAGTGCCAATCGTCAGATACATAAAAGTATCCAACCCCTGCGCTGCTCCCCAGGTTTGTTCACCCAGGGCAGCAACATTCACATCGGTATCAAACGCAATCGGAATTTGTAATGCGTTTTTCATCGTTCCCAGAAAATCGGTATGGCTCCAACCCGGCTTGGGAGTTGATGTAATAGAGCCAAACGTTTCCGATTCCGGATGCACATCCACTGGACCAAACGAAGCAATCCCCAGCGAAGCAATCTCGTTTCCCGCAGAAGCTTGTTTTTGAAAGTAATCGATCACCTTCGCAAAGGTCTCTACAGGAGTCGTGGTTTCAATACGAACAACATCCCGCAGATCATCCGGCCCGGTCCCAACCGCACAAACAAACTTCGTCCCCCCCGCTTCAATCCCGCCGTATAATTTGCTCATGATCTCCTTTATTCCGTCATTTTGGGAATGTAGTTTCTCAAAAAAGTGTGGCTTTGCTGGAGTGAAGCAAGGCGGCCTTCAAGGGTGCCTTCGTAGGCTCGGTCTTCGACTTCGACACAAACCGGGCCGTTGTAGCCGGTATCTGTTAGTGCAGAAAAGAACTGGCCCCAGTTGACATCGCCCATGCCGGGGAGTTTGGGGGTGTGATACTGATTCGGATTCGCGAGGATGCCGACTTCGTTGAGGTGATCGATATCGAGCCGAACGTCTTTGGCGTGAATGTGAAACAGTCGATCTGCAAAATCACGGATCGGTTTGATCGCGTCCATTTGCTGCCAGATCATGTGAGACGGATCGTAGTTCAAACCGATTGAATCGCTATCTAAATCCGCGAACATCCGTTTCCAGATCGCAGGGCTGATCGCCAGGTTCTTGCCGCCCGGCCATTCGTCATCTGAAAAGAACATCGGGCAATTTTCGATGCCGATGCGTACTTTGTGTTCTTCCGCCAGGGCAACAATCGGTTTCCAGGTTTCCAGAAAGCGGCCCCAGTTGGCATCGATTGATTTTGTCCAGTCTCGCCCAACAAAAGTATTCATCTGGTTGATGCCGAGTTTGTTACAGGAGGCGATAATTTTCATAATCTGATCGCAAGCTTGCTTTGATTCAGCTTCGTCAGGCGAAAGCGGATTCGGATAGTATCCCAAACCGCTGATCGAAACGCCGGTTTCATCGAGTAGCGATAGAATTCTTTCGATTCTAGCATCGTCCAGTTCCGTCACATCAATATGCGTGATGCCCGCGTAGCGCCGCTCTGCTTTACCGAAAGGCCAGCACATAATTTCAACACAATCGTAACCAATACTGCTAGCCGTACGGATCACCTGTTCGAAATTATATTCAGGGAGTATGGCAGAGACAAATCCTAATTGCATCAGTTGTTCTTTCTTGGAAGAGCCTTGTGTTAGTGATATCGCTTATCGGCGACCTGAAGGCGATGTTTTCAATTTTGTATAAAATATACCCGTTTCGCAGTCGCCTTTGGCTTGCCGTTAAACGAATTATTACGGTGGATCATAACCACTTCCCCCCCACGGGTGACAGCGAAAGATGCGTAGACACCCCCGCCAGGCTCCGCGGATGGCACCGTATTTATTGACCGCTTGAATGAAGTAGTTGCTGCAGGTTGGTTCGTATCTGCACTGGCGACCAATGAGCGGGCTTAACGTCCATTGATAAACCCGCACCAAGCCAATTAATAGCCGGGCGGGAAGATGCCAGATTGTTTGCAGGAGACGTGACATCATTTAATTATCAAGCCGGCGGGTGATTCGTTTGACGAGTTTCAATAACGATTTGCGATATTCCTTCAGCCCAGCTTTAGAGCCAACTCGCGGTATCAGAACAAGATCTAAACCAACCGGTAATTGATGCCTGCACAAACGAAACGCTTCGCGGAGTAATCTTTTGATACGATTGCGATGCACAGCGTTGCCATGCTTTTTGGAAACACTCAAGCCTCGCCGTGTGATATCCAGCGAATTGCGGGCGGCGAATATTAAAAGATGGTCGTCACTTGCCCGTTGTTTCAGGTCGTAAACTCGTCGAAAGTCATCCGATTTTCTCAGTCGGCATTCTTTTGGAAGGCTCAAGTCGGTGCTGTTTTCTGATTGGCTCATTCGTGATCGGTATCCGCTGCTTCGTCGGTCAATTCAGAAGTATCATTCGCTTTATTTTTCAGATACCACATCGGATCACGAAGTGGCGCATCGGGTAATGGCTTGCGAGCAATTCTGCGAATACGATTGCCGAACAGGAATACAATCAATAATAAAATTCCTCCTAGAATGGCGACACCGACCAGCATGATCCAACTGGCGGAGATCATTTGCTTGCGGCGTTCCTGTTGTTCAGGAGTTAACTTCTGATTTGACTGCTCGCCACTAATTGCTTCTTTACTATCTGAAACACTTTCCTCAGAAAAAGCAATCTGTGATTGTGAGAACCCTCCCGCCATCAGCAGGATTAACAAAAGTAGAAATTTCATTGTCTGAATTAATTCCATAAAGCCCTTGTCTGAATCGTAGGTTAGGCTTTCCAGCCTGACGCGAATTGCACTAATCTTTCAAATAATATTACAGAACTCACTGGTAAACCAGAGAGTGATTATTTGGGAAACCACATTTGTCAGGCTGGAAAGCCTAACCTACTGTTTGGTTCCGGTTTATCCAGATTCGAGGATAGCCTCAAAATAATGTCTCGTTATTAATAACGCACCCTACATTATCCAAAGCGTGAACTCAAACATCTATTATTCCAGAGAAAAGTCCGGCGTATTACTGACAAGCGTCTTCATCTCTCGGACGGCCTGTTCAATTCCGATAAACATCGAACGGGAGATAATACTGTGACCGATATTCAATTCACTTACGCCTGGGATTTCCGCAACTGGTTCCACATTTCGATACGTTAATCCATGCCCCATGTGAAGCAGCATATTTCGGTCCAACGCATCATCACCTGCAATCAGTAATCGTTCCAGTTCTCGGGAAATATCTTCAACATTTTTTGCTTCTGCGTAACAACCAGTATGCAGTTCAACTCCATGAACATTCAAGGCGTCCGCGGCTGCAATTTGTGAGATATCCGGATCAATAAACAGGCTCACTTCGATGCCAGCTTCCAACAGGCGGTCAACACATTTTTGAACACGATCCCGATTCTTCAGAAGGTCGAGTCCGCCTTCAGTCGTTATTTCTTCCCGGCTTTCAGGGACAAGAGTGCATTGTTCGGGCAGAATGTCCAGAGCGAAATCGACAATTTCTTCGGTGATCGACATCTCCAGATTCAATTTCACCTGCACGGTTTCTTTCAGCAGGCGAACATCACGATCCTGAATGTGCCTGCGATCTTCGCGAAGATGCACCGTTATTCCGTCCGCCCCGCCCAGTTCCGCGAGCGCAGCCGCCCAGACAGGATCCGGTTCGACGGTTCTACGAGCCTGTCGCACGGTTGCGACATGATCAATATTAACACCTAACTTTGGCATGATTTCCCTCAAGGTTCGATCAATAAAATACCACTGATACGGTTTCCAGTAAGACACATCACAGGGGCATTGGTTCAATCGGGATTGTCCCAATTTCGACTACCATTAGCAACTGTGCGAAAACGAACGCAAGAAAGGACTTCAAAACAAATAGTTTTTCAACTTCTTTCTTCAAAAAAGTGCTGCTCAAAAGTGGCAGGATTTTTATGATGAATCGTAGGTTAGGCTTTCCAGCCTGAGACGAATTGCACTGATCTTTTAATGAATAAAACAGCAATCACTGGTCAATCAGAGAGTAAATCTCATGGAAGCCACATTTGTCAGGCTGGAAAGCCTAACCTACTTTTCCCTAACGCCTATCCCCCTGTTTGGTTCCGGCTACGCCGGGTTAGGGGCTAATCGAGAATGCCGTTGAGGATTTGCATCATGCGTCTTGAATTTGTCTTTTTCAGCGGGATCAGCGTGACCCCTTTAGAGCGTGTTGTGCGTGCGGAATCGTCGAGCGAAGCGATTAGCTCTTCTATTTCTTCGAGCAAGCTTTGTGGTGCTTTCACAATGAGTGAATTTGTTTCTGCTTGAACTTCGAGGGTCAGAAGTGGTGATGACGCGGCTGCGTTCATTTGCCGAAGGACTGTTGCCAGTTCCGGCGGGACTCCTTTGGGAATGGTGACATTGCGAGGAGAACCACCGGCTGTCATTTGTGGTCGATAAATGCCTTGAATGAGCCGTTCCACACGAGCCGCATCGGCGTAAACTATCGAGATCACTTTCGTCTGGAAAGCCCGTTTGGTATCTGGAATATTTTCGATATCGAGTACTTGAATAAGTTGTTCTATTCGCTCCCGGTCAGTTCGCCCTGCATACACGATCAGCACATTCAATCGTTCTTCGGGAACGAGGACAACATTGCCGAAAGAAAGGCCGCCGGTGCGTGCGTTGAAAATCTGCTTCAATGTTGTCGAAACTTCTGTGGCTCCGGCGTTTTTCAATTGAAAGATACTGAAATCACGATTTCGACTGCTTCCTGCCCGTGAAAACATGGCTCGCAACAAAGCCTCCATCTGATCGAGAGCTTCGGTATCTTCAGAAGTAATGGTCAATCGCCCTTGCCCCGGCATGATAACAATAGGGGAAAGGGCAGGATCTTTTTTTGTTTTCGCGGAATCGTTTTTAGCACCTTGAGAGCCGGTTGCTTTCCGGTTTTCTTTCTGTTTTGAATCGCCTTTTGGTGGTTTTTCTGGTGGGACTGAAAAATGTCCGGGCAATTTATCCTGGACACCGCCCGGTTTAAGAATGCGGATCGGGTTCTTTCTCATTTTTGGCCACAGGTCTTCGACTTGGCGAAGTGCTCCGTCTACATTTCCGTTGATCGGGATAATTCGCATCGTTCGATTTGATTGCCCTTTTCCGAGTTGCGTCAGATTCACTTCTCCCATTTTGACCAGCAGAGAACGTATTTCCTGAATTTGTTCCGGACTGGCTCGAACAATTAATTGCTGGGCATCTTCGTTGGTTTGAATCGATGGGATGTCTTCAAAATCTGTCAATCCATCATTGTAAACGCCATCAATCGCGTTCTGAGCCGTGAGGGAATCGAGAAACGATAACTGAAACACTTCCAATTCTCGCGGCTTCTTGTTCATCATTCGTTCAAATGCTTCCTGCACCTTTTCATGTCCTGCCTTGGTCGTAGTCACCATGATATATCTGGAGCGTAGTTCATGAAGTACCTTTGCTGCTTTATCCTCAGATCGCAAAACCCCTTGGATCATGCTCACAAATGCGTCGCCATTGCTGGCATGATCGATTTTGTAAAGATCGACCGTGCGAGATTCCCCCTTGTGTTCTTGTGGATCCAATTCTGCCAGGAGTTCCTGAATCATTTTGTGCTGAGCAGGTCGGGTGACCGCCACTAATGTTTGATTGACCGGATCAAACGAAAGACGAACTTCATCAGTACGAACGAACAGATCATCCAATACTTCAAGAACAGTTTCGCCATCTGAGTTTTCCAAGTGATATGTTTTTGCAGTCAGCCCGTTTTTCCCCTCTAGCAGGCCGGTCATTTCTCCGACTACTTTTGCAATCACTTCATGTTGTTCGGGTGTTGCGGTGGCGATCAGCACTGTTGCGCCACGATCTGTCACCAGTGTGGCATCTGGAAACATCGCCTGGAGCGCCTCTTGAGCTTCGTCAGCTTCCCCGCGTGCGAGCCGATATGTTTTGGTGACAATCCCTTTTTCTTTCAGATGGGAAGTAGTAATTTGTTCGATCAGTTTGCGAATTTGTTCCTGTTCTTCAGGGGGAGCGCTGACCAGCAGATTGGAACCTCTTCTGGGAGCAGAAATTTTTACGCGGTCAGAGACCAAAGGTTCCAGTGCAGTTTGAACGACAAACCCTTCCAGTGGCGCGACGCGATAAACTTCCAGCTCCAAGACCTCTTTTTCGACAGCTTCGGTGTCGTATTGCGTAATTAGTTCTTTGATTGTTTCGTGCTGTTTTTTTCGAGCAACAACCACGAGTTGCCCGTTTTTTTCATTCGCGGCGACATTAATTCGATTAAATCTGCCAAAGAAAAGGTTCCTCATTATCCCCTGTAATTCACTGACTTGTACATGTTTTGTTTTGTAAACGACCGGGTAAGGGGCATCTCCATCGGTACCTGCTTCTTCAATTTGTTTCGCAATTTTTTCGATCATCACATGCTGTTCGGGAGTAGCGGTGGCGACAATAATTTTTCGGTCTCCATCGACAACAATGGTTGCCTCAGGATACAACGCGAGCAAAACTTCCTGGGCTTCGTCAGCATTGGGGGAACCGACAAAGTAAGTTTTTGTCGTGAGGTGATCCTTCTGGTTAAGCCCTTCGAGTATTTGATTGATCATCCCTTTTATTGTCTGCTGTTTTTCTGCCGGAGCGCGGACGAAGATTTGGCGTCCGGTCGCATCAACGGTAATTTGCACATCATTGTCCATCAAAGGCTGAATCATCTGATAAACAGCAGTGGGAGCAACCCCTTCGATTTTATAAACAGCAAGATTTTTAGGTTTGTTGGTTGTTTTATTGGCTTGCAGCTGTGCCAGCACTTTCTTCAGTTCTTCATGTTCTTTGGCAGTAGCCACGACCGCAATTTGATCTTTATTCGCTCCCGCGTTAATACTGGCTGCGGGAACAGAATTCGATAAAACCGTTGTTGCACTGGAGCCTAAATCGCGGATGGAATAAATGACCAGCGTTCTTTTTTCCTCAAACGGTTTTTCTTCGGTGATTTGCTTGAGTGTCTGTTCGATCTTTTCGTGTTCCTGAAGTGTCACAATCGCGAGTAACCGTTTTCCATCAGCCGTGGCAGTAAAGCTGACTGACGGAACTGCCGTCGCCAAAACCGTTTGTGCTTCTGCCCCGCCTGCAAGATCAATGTTGTAAAATTTTAATGTTTTTTTATGGTCAAACGGTTTTTCTTCGCTTAACTGCTTCAAGGTTGCTTCGATTTTTTCGTTTTCTTCTGAAGAAACCATTGCCAATAATCGTTTCCCATCTGCAGATGCTGTAAAACTGACACCAGGGACGGCAGTCGCCAGAACGGTTTGTGCTTCTGGACCGCCCGCTGTATCAATATTGTAAAACTTCAGCATTTTTTTATCATCAAATGGTTTTTCTTCGGTGATTTTTTTCAGTGTCTCTTCAATTTTTTCGTGCTCAGATAAAGAGACAATCGCAAGCAACCGTTTTCCATCAGCCGTGGCAGTAAAGCTGACTGACGGAACTGCCGTCGCCAAAACCGTTTGTGCTTCTGTCCCGCCTGCATCACCAATGTGATAAAACTTCAACATCTTTTTCTGTACAGAAACTGGTGAGTTGGCGAGTTGACTGAGTGTCGTTTGTATTTTCTGCTTCAAAATCGCATCGACCCGAGCGATAAGAGTTTTCCCGGAACCGCCTACCAAAAACTGAACCTCAGGAGCAACTTGTGCCAGTACTGATTGAGCGGTTTCGACTGGAATCTGACCAAGTTCAAATACTTCAACCGATTTTTCAACCCCATCCCCACGATTAATACCGTTAACGATATTTTCCAACAGAACGTGATCCGCTTCACTCGCCCAGGCTAAAAGTTCTTTGCCGTTGAAGACCACTTTCGCTTCCGGGGCAGCTTGCGAGAGAATGCTTAGTATTCCTGTGAGGGTTCCTCCCTCAACCGTATATTGTTTGAGTGTTGCTTTGTTTTCATCCTTGGCGACCAGCGATATCTCTTCCACTGTCGAACGGATGCTTTCATGTTCCTCTTTCGTGGCTAATGCCATCATCGTTTTGCTGACCGGGTCGATCATAATATTGGCTTGGGGAAAGGCGTTTCTCCAAAAGGCATCCAGGTAAACATTGTATGTTTGCGAAACCATCGGATAAATAACGATGGTTCGCTTGGAGGTCGCAGAAGAAGCGAGCTTTAACGCATCGAGCAGTTCCACAATTTCCTGATGCTCTTTTTCTTTGGCTCGAACAATTAGCGTCTCGCCTGTTCGATCTTGAATCACATACGCTTCGGGCAATTCAGCGGCGATCAACGCGATCGCAGAAGTGGGATCAATTCCCTTGACCGGATAGACCATCAGTTTGATTTCTTTTTCGATCGGCGTTTCGGTATCTAGCTGTTCAATCGCGGAGCGAATCGTTTCTTGCAATTTCGGTTTGGCATGAATGAGAATGCGAGAGCCTTTTTCATCCGGCGTGATCTTGGCATCGGGAAATAGGTCGGTCAGCGTTGTCGCAACAGCGGTCGCGGTGACGTGACGAATGGGGTAGACGATTAGTTTCGCTTTTTGATCAGGCGGGACTTCCCTTTGAAGTTGCTTGATGATCCCAGAAATAATTTCGTGCTGAGACGGTTTTGCCCAGATCGTCATTTCGCCCGGCTGCGTATCGGCTAAAACCTGCATGCCGGGCAGTTCCTCCATCAACACGGCTGATAAACTTGTAAAACGAAGACGCTCAGCCGTATTCACTTCGTAAATTTTCAAGGTTTTCGGTTCTCTGGCAGGGGCAGACTCCTCCAGCTTTTTTAACGTTTCTGCAATTTTCAAGTGGTCCGATTTATCAGCAACAACTGAAAGGCGTTTTGCCTGTTCTTCAAACGAAATTTGTGTACTCGGGAACATCGCCTGCAAAATCGTCTGGGCAGAAACGCCTGAGGTATTCTTTAAGGGATAAAAACGAAGCTCAGGAACTTCGCCGCCAGCATCTTTGGAAACTTGCTCGATCACCTGGGCAATAATCGCATGATCTTTCGTAGTAGCGGTAATCAGCAAACGACGATTAACCGCATCAGTAGTCACACTCGCTTTCGGTACCAGCGTGGCAAGAAGGGTTGTCAACGTGGTTGAATCGACCTTTGCCTGTAGCGGATACGATTTCAAAGCAGGCTTTTCATTCACTGTTTCCAAAGCAACCTGCTTGAGAACATTTTCAACAACCGCATGATCTTTCGTGGTAGCAATAATGAGAAACTGTTCATTTACAGCGTTCAAAGTAACTTGTGCCTGTGGAACTAATGTTTGCAGCAATGCGGTGACACTGGAAGTATCGATATTGTGCGAATCGTAAATTTTCAGTTGCTTCTGGGTTGTCGTTAAATTCTTTTGAAGTTGCTCAATCGTTTGGGCAATGAAGTCCTGTTTTTCTGCAGGGGCAACAACAATCAGTCGTTCATTCTGAGGATCTGTTGTGATTGTCGCTTCAGGAACGACCGAGCCAAGCACCGTCGTAATCATCGAAGCAACATCGGTAGTCATCGGATAGGTTTGCACGACAGGCGGTTTCTGTTTTTCAATTTGCGGCTTGAGTTGCTCGATCAGCGAACCAATCGCCTGATGATCTGCCAACGTGCCGATGACAATCAGGCTTCCCGTTTTGGAATCAATCGTGACCTTCACTTCAGGGAGTAGAATTTGCAGGAGAGTTTGAACTGCACTCGGGTCGATCTTCTCCAGCGGATAAACTTCGAGCTGGGTCAATCCTGCTTCTGAGGAACGAACGGAAAGCTTTAACAAAGATTCTGCAATTTGTTTCTGATCTGCTTTTGTTGCCCAGACAACCAGTTTTTTGGCCGGTGCATCAAATCGGAATTGTCCTGTCGGGGCAACCAGTTGGAGCGTTGCCAATAGTTCAGAAATGTTGGCTGATCGCACGGGATACAATTCGAGTACCGGTTGCTTTTCCGGTCCCAGATTGGCTTCAAGTTGATCGATAATCTGTTTCGCTTTTGCCTGTTCGGTAGGTGTTGCGTTGATCGTAATTTGATTGGCAGCCGGATCGACAACAACGGTTCCAGTAATGATCTGCTTCAACACTTCGCCCGGTTGTGTCGGGTCGGCATGTTTAATCGGATAGACGACCACCACCGGATTTTCAGCGGGTGGCTTGGGGGTTGGCTTGGCGGGAACGGCCACCTGCTTAATGATTTTATCAATGAGCCGAACTTTCCCGGCTGGTCCACTGACTAAAATCTGCCCGGTCGCAGCAAGCGGTTCTGCTTTGCCATACGTTCCTAATAATGGAGTGATTTCTGCTTTAACCGCATCCACAGGGCGACTTTCAAGTGGAATAAGAACAGAAACAAATTCAAACTGCCCACGGGTGGCGAGATCTTCGGGGGTAATTTGTGGAATCGCTCCTTCGGGGAGTCCCCCTTTGAGATCCAGGCACATCAACAGGCGTTCTCGCCGGACGAGTGTAAAACCCTTCGTCAACAACCAGCCGTTAATTAAGTCAATCGCTTCTGTCGGGGTATATTCTTTGCTGTCTTTATAATTGAATGTGCCCGGCGGCGCGGCTTCCATCACCAGTGATAAATCTGCTTCGCCTGCGATCCAGTTCAAAACTTCCGGCCATTTTTGCAGACGGAAATTGAATTTCAACCGAGGGGCTTCAAACAACTCTTTGTATTTATTCTTTTGCTGATCGTTAAGAACAGCCAGAAGTTTCGCAGCTGCCTCCGCCTGGATTTTCGTCTTGGTAGCATCATCAGCTTCTGCGGTTGCCTTATCTCGTTCAGCAACAATTGTCGTGATGGCGGTCTTCTGCTCGTCTGTCAAATTCAAAGCGGTTGCGACACTCGGACTGGTCAGCCTTTGTGAAACCGTTTCCAGCGCATTAGCTGGCTCGGCTTCAACCGAAACAGAAATAGCCAATACCACAAACAGAAATAGCGAACCAGAAAATAATTTGGATATTGGTGAGATATTAATCATGGCGATTTCAACTGGAAGGAACAAACGGTGGGAAACAAGATGCCTTATCTTGTTAAAAGTACCCCGTTTTACTATTAATCGCAAGAACAATCACTCTAATTCCAGCCTATGTTCGCTGCCAAGCTTGACCATTTCAATTGTTTTTACCGGGTTGATCGCTTCAATTGATGCAAACAAGCCTTTCAGACCGTGATTCTTTCACCTTCTCTGTTATAATTGGTATAATGGGCATCACTGGTGCAATCGTGAATATCTGCGCACCAGACCGTTTGCAGTTTGTAAAGGGGGTTGAATGAATGGTGTGTCGATCCTTAAATTGAGGGCAGGAAGATTTGTTGAATCAAGAGACCAGTAGCCTGGACTATTCATCAGCCGCTAGCTGTGGTTGATGTTAGAAATGATTTGGGTTGCGTCTGTGTCGCGCTGGGGATTTTGCAGTAGGATGGCGTGCTTGCACCTGTCGTTTATAATACATAAGTGTTGTCCCTGCGGGGCTGGCGGTTCACCTTTAATTGAGGGAAGCTTCTATTAATTCAATTCTCCTTTTGTACGGAGGGTAGACATTCTTGTCTGCCTTAAATGGAGCATGCTCAAACGAGACAGACGCCGAATGTCTGTGCTCCTTTTGAATGAATTGAGGTTCCCTGAAAAAACTTCTGTATAAACAACAGCGTTTTTGATGGGTGCAAGCATGCCATCCTCCGCTGAATAGTTACCGAATCAGGAAATAAATTTCATGCGTTACATATTGAATATGCTCTTTGCGATGAGCCTGATTTTTCTGTTGAGTGAAACAGTATCGGCACAGTTATTTGGTGAACGCCAGTTGGGTCGCAGTCTCAGCCGTCGGCAGCCAGCTTCCATGGATACGGCTGGGACAGTCGATGCAAATCGGCGGTTTATTCGTGGGCAAAGAAGTAGCGGCGAAGTTGTCGGTGTTAACAAAGCAGCCACGCAAACATTTGTGGGCAGAGAACAGGCATCGCCAGGGGGACCGGTCACTTCTTCGGTAACCGGGCTGCGGGAACAGCGCGTGCGCGCTGTCAATCAACCTCGGCGTGTTTCAAGAAACGGGCGCTACCCGGAACGATTAAAAATCAGTTTTGATTCACCACTGGCGAAGAGAACATCTCCAGTGGCGTTGTCGTCAAATCTGCAATTAGTTATGGAGCAACGCGGGATTCAGATCGAGGTGTCTGAGGCAACCCATTCAGCGATCTTGCGAGGAGTGGTTCCCTCCGCACACGACCGCGAAATTGCGGAGCTGCTCGTGCTGTTCGAACCCGGGATTGAAAAGGTCGAGAACGCATTGACGATTGAGTAGTTTCTCCTGTTATTTTCTCTCGATCCTCCGGGCGATTCTGTCTCCTGTTTCGTTGCGGTAAAGAATTCACTGCTTCTTTTTCTTCAGGTGCAAATAAATCCTCGCTGCTGAAACCGATCTCATTTCCCTGCATGTTGCGTTCGACGAATCCGTTTGACAGCATAATTTCTGATGTTTGCAAACTGTGAGCCGGTTTGATCGAATCTTGCTCGCGGTATTGTACAAATTTGGTTTGCTGAATTGGAGATGCGTTTGGTGCCGCTGCCTGCTCCCCGGAATAAGTTTCGTGCGTGGCAGGTAGCAATCGGGAATCGTCAATTAATTTTCTGGCTGCGTCAGGTGATTGCAAACGAGAATCGTTTTTATTTCTTTTTGCGAGCATCGATTCCGGCTTCTTGATCGGTCCGGGAAGAACGACATTGGTTGGTTCCGAATTCACTTCCGCTCCGTTGGTGCCAATAAATCGAATGATGAGCGAAATCCGTTCCTGATCGCCACCGGCTGCATCCCAGGGAAGCCAGAAATTGTAGGAATGTCCAATTTTCGAGTTACCGTAATGTTCCTGCAGCTTCTCTGCCTTGAAAACATATTTGCGATCAGCCTGACGGTTGGCTACCTC
>Ga0316208_1001139_pt1 | contig 26590 bp, 15 predicted proteins | sample 3monopyrite_MG_FD_204944 | JGI IMG/M metagenome (GOLD analysis project Ga0316208, IMG submission 204944) | Microbial mat bacterial communities from mineral coupon in-situ incubated in ocean water Damariscotta River, Maine, United States -... | ecosystem: Environmental > Aquatic > Marine >... | reverse complement strand
GGTGTCGATCCACTGCTGAACCCCGGTAACGCTGCTGGCAAACCCAGGACCACCGCTGCCAAGAGAGCCGCCAAGATTTCGAGCACCGACATAGACTCGAATTATGTTCTCGCCAACGATCAGGTCGTTGACGTCAAACGAGCCACCGGTTGCGGGATCTTCAAACGTCGCGGTCCACGTGTCGGCGACGTTGAACTTGTGCGGGATGATTTCGAGGATCGTGTCCTGCAGCCGACTGCCCAGTTCGTTGCCGGCCTGTTCCAGAACCTGCCGTCGTCCTGGGTTGGCGACTGGGTCAAAAAAGTTCGTCGCGTCGAGTGAATAGTCGAACTGGAATGTGATCGCCGGAAGAATTCGCGTCTGCAACGTCTCGGCTTGAGTGCTGATTGTTTTTTGATCGAGCCGCGCACGTCGCTCCTGCTGAACCCTGCTGTCCATTCGGTTCTTAATCAGAGCTGCCCACTTACGCATCAACACTCGAATTCGCTCCTTGAGTCGTGGCCCGAAGCGTCTCACCGGGACGATTCGGTTTGCGATATTGGCAATAGATTGACCAGACACAACCGGGAGAACACCTCATCGGTGCTGTGCTTAGTGGTCTTGTTTGTAAATCCTGACACGGTTGATTGTTTGACCCGAAGCCGCAGGCGAAGGCGCGATTTACGTTCAGAAACGCCTTCGCCTGCGGCTTCGGGTCAAACAGACTTTTCATGCCAACCTTTTGAGGATTTATGAAACCGACCACTGAGCCGTCGGTACGTTTCCATTGGATCGGATGCCAACTCGTAATCATTGAAAAGTCGAACAATCCCATTCGTAAATAACTGGCACCGAATGTACCCGGTTCAGTGGGCTCTTGTGATTGGAGAATTCCCTGACTTTTCCAAAATTTCAGCACTTCACCGATTGTCGACGTTCAGGTCGCCGGCAAAGTTCCCTCAAAGTTTCAATCGTCCGCAGAGTTCAACAAATCACGGCACTTATCGCCCGGTCGTGGCAGGTGACGACGATCATCTCTACAGATTTCGCTCCGTGCTGAGAGAACGAATTCCAGGCGAGCGGATCCACAACGTTCGCCAATCCGAAACGCGGATTCAGAGCTTTCGTCGCGCAGAATCTGAAACTGCACCTTTGCTTTGTTCTGTCCTCGGTTGGCTTCTCGACAGTACCCGATTGCCAGTACCATGCTTTCCCTGATTTTGCAGGTCACGCACTTTCTGTGATCCGCATCGTCGGCACACGAAGGAATCGTTACATCAATCGCCGGAATTGTTCGGCCACAGGGCGGCGGCTTAGACCTATCGAAAGGTCAAGCTGCAATTTGAAATGTCGAAGGAGTGTCATGTCAGACGCCAGCGTCACGCAGGAATCGATTGATCGGCTGAACAAAGCCTGGACTCAATTACGCGAGCAGATGAGTCAGGTCATCGTCGGACAGGACGACGTGATCGACCACCTGCTCATCTCGCTTTTCAGTCGAGGACATTGTCTGCTCGAAGGCGTGCCGGGTCTCGCGAAGACTCTGATGATCAGCACGCTGGCACGCTGCCTGTCGATGTCGTTTGCCCGGATCCAGTTCACGCCGGACCTCATGCCGGCAGACATCACCGGCACCGACGTGCTCCAGGAAAACCGCGACACCGGCGAACGCGAATTTCGATTCATCCAGGGGCCGCTGTTTCACAACGTGGTCCTTGCCGACGAAATCAACCGCACGCCTCCCAAGACGCAGGCCGCTCTTCTGGAAGCCATGCAGGAACGACAGGTCACCGTCGGGCAGTCGCGACACGCACTCAGTGATCCGTTCTTCGTACTGGCCACGCAGAATCCGATCGAGCAGGAAGGCACGTACTCGCTGCCGGAAGCTCAGCAGGACCGGTTCATGTTCAAGGTCTTTGTGAAGTACCCAAGCTTTGCGGAAGAACGGCAGATCGCCAAAGCGACGACGGCCATTCAGACCGACGATATCAAACCGGTGCTCAGCGGCGAAGAAATCATCGAACTGCAGAATCTGGTCCGACAGGTTCCGGTGACCGACCACGTCGTTGATTACGCACTGGCTTTGGTCCGTCAGACAAGAATCGGTGAACCCGGCGCTCCGGACTTCATCAACGAGTGGCTGAGTTGGGGGGCTGGTCCGCGAGCCGTTCAGTTCTTACTGCTCGGTGGAAAAGCGCGAGCACTGCTTCAGGGACGCAGCCACGTTTCAACGGATGATATTGCCGAGCTGGCTCGGCCGGTGCTGCGACATCGAATCGTCACCAACTTCTCGGCCGAGAGTGAAGGCATCTCTCCGGACCAGGTGATCGATCGACTGGTGAAAGAAACTCCGTCAAAGGAAGGCGAGCTGACCAGTGACCCAAGGCTCCAGAAGATTTTTGCGGCCTGAGGAAATCTCACGGATTTCCCGTCTGGAGGTCCGGGCTCGTCGAATTGTCGAAGGTTTCTTATCCGGTCTGCATCGCAGTCCGTACTTCGGCCAGTCGATCGAGTTCGTACAGCACCGGGAGTACGCGCCTGGAGACGACGTCCGCCACATCGACTGGAAGGTCTGGTCGAAGACCGATCAGTACTTCATCAAGCAGTACGAAGAGGAAACCAACCTTCGCACAACCCTGCTGGTCGACCTGAGCGAGTCGATGAAGTTCGGCTCGGGCGAGATCACCAAGTACGACTACGGCTGCACGATCGCCGCGGCACTAACTTACCTACTCCTCCGACAGCAGGACGCCGTTGGAGCCGTCACCTTCGACGATGCCATCCGCAGCCAGGTGCCGCATCTCAGCAAGACGACACATCTCAACGCGGTGCTGGCCTCACTCGATTCTCAAAAGCCAGCAAAGAAAACGGACATCTTCGAAATCCTCCAGAAGGTCGCCGAGCAGCAATCCCGCCGAGGCCTCATTGTCCTCATCTCTGACCTGTTCGTTCCTCGCGAAGGATTATTCAAAGGACTCAACCTGCTGCGTTACCGAGGGCACGACGTCCTCCTCTTTCACGTGCTTGATGACGCAGAACTCGACTTCGACTACTCAGGCTCGACACGCTTCGAAGGCCTCGAAGAAGCCGGCGAACTCGTCTGCGATCCTCGATCACTCCGCGACGGCTACCTCGAAGCCATGAATCTCTACCTGGAAGAACTCCGCCGCTTCTGCTCACGAGGCAGGATCGACTACCAGACCATCCGAACCAGCGAGCACATCGACGCCGTCCTCGCCCACTACCTCAACCACCGCATCGGCATGCAGCAATCCGGCCGGCAGTAAAACTGATAGAGTTCCTAAGAAAGGATATGAACCACGGAAAACACGGAATTACACGGAAACTTCAGAGCTGACCGCCGCTCCTCTTCCGTGTAATTCCGTATCTTCCGTGGTTGAATAACGAGCATTAATGGAAACGTGGATCGCTTCACATTTTCTGAATCCAGCGTTCGTGCTCGGCGGCGCGGCTCTTGTCGCTTCGCCGATCATTATCCATTTGATTAATCGAATGCGCTATCGCCGCGTGCAGTTTGCGGCGATGGAATTTCTGCTTCAAAGTCAGCGTCGCAACCGTCGACGCATCCTGATTGAGCAGCTGCTCTTGCTCCTGCTGAGAATTCTAATCGTCCTCGGCATCGTCGCGCTGATCTCGCGGCTCGTTCTGGATCCAAGCGAGCTGAGTCTTTTTCAGGGAGCACAGTCTCACCACGTCGTCGTGCTGGACGACAGCGGCTCGATGCGGGACCAGCTTGGCGAGTCGACGGCGTGGGACGAGTCGCTGGAGATCGTACGGAAGCTGGTTGCCGAAGGTTCGCGTCGTCCGGGTACGCAGAAATTCACGTTGTTGACGCTTTCAAATCCCGAACAGCCACTGGTCACTCAGCGAGAAGTCGACGAGACGTTCCTGGTTGAACTCGATGGAAAACTGCGAAACCAGAAGTGTACCCATCAGACGCTTGACCTTGTGAAAGGACTGGAAGGCGCGAGCAACGTTCTGCTGGAAGACCGAGCCACCGTTCGACATCTGCACGTGATTTCCGACTATCGACAGTCGGACTGGCAAGAGCAGCAGTCGCTGGCTCAGATAGTCAAAGAGCTCGACTCGGCGGGCGTGGCGATTAACCTCGTCAAGACGGTCGGTCGTCGAAACAGCAATCTTGGCATCATCAGCCTGTCCGGAGATCTGCAGGTTGCTTCTGTCGGAGTGCCGGTCCGGTTTTCGGTGTCGATTCAGAACTTCAGCGACCTGGTCGCGACGAAAGTTCCCGTCAACATTTTTCAGGATGGTCAGAAGCTTCCGTTAACCATCAACTTTGACCGAGTCGAAGCGGGCGTCGCCGTTGATCAGGAATTCGATCTGACATTCGACTCGCCTGGCCGCCACCGCGTCGACCTGCGGCTCGGCCCCGATTCACTGCTGGCCGACAACGCTCGATTCATTTCGGTCGACGTCTCGCCGATCAACCAAGTACTAATCATCGAAGGAAACCCGGCCAACGACGACGGCGAATACCTTGTCGACGCGCTGGCTGCCGATCCAGCGATAACGGGTTACTCGGCTCAACTGGAAACGGTCGACTATTTACGGCGGCGTTCGATCGACGAGTTCCAAAGCGTATTCATGCTGAACGTCTCCGATTTACCAGCCGACGCGCTGGCACCGCTCGAAGAATTCGTCAAAGGCGGCGGCGGGCTGGCGTGGTTTCTTGGCGACGAAATTCGACCGTCATTCTACATCTCAGAACTCTACAACGGTGGAACCGGACTGTTTCCCGTGAAGATCGGCATCGTCGCGAATCAGACTCAGTCGTCGGGTGATTCAGATCCAGATACGGAGTTTGCCGAGCACCCGATCTTCGGAGTTTTCCAGGGGCAGGAGAATCCGTTTACCGAGCTAACTCGAGTCTTCGAATACTTCCCCGTTTCGGAAGACTGGGAGTTCGACGATCAGCAACGCGGCGACAACGTCCAGACGATTGCCCACTTAACCAATCGGCAGCCGCTGGCGTTCACGACATCGTACGGCGAAGGAACCATCTTCACCTGCCTGACAACCTGCGCCCCAACGTGGAACAATTGGGCACGCTACCCGAGTTTCGTCCCGACGATGCTGGACCTCGAAAAATTCATCGCCCGCCGCGACCGGATCCTCGAAACGCGTCAGTCGGGCGAACCGATTCAGTTATCGCTCAACCCGGCAGAATTTCTCGACGAAGTAGAGATCTTCGGCCCCGACGACACAGACAGCCCAACGCGATTGAAAGCAGCTCCCGCAAATGCCGCTGCGAGCGTTTCGGAAGGCACGGCGGCTCCGTCCGGGGCAGCGATGCCAGTTCGACTGCAGGCTTCCTACCGGGATACCGACACGCCGGGCGTCTATCGAGTGCGATTGCTCGATCAAAATCAAACGCCCGTCGAGCGCTGGATCACGTTCAACGTGCCGGCCGAAGAGAGCGATCTCTCGCTGGCGACGACCGAGCTGATCCGCAAGCAACTCGGAGACAACCTTGAGATTCTGATTCATGAACCGGGCGAGTTTTCCTGGATCGCCGGCCGGGACGCCGGTCAGGAAGTCCGCTTCTGGTTACTCGTCATTCTGTTCGTCATTCTGCTGGCCGAACAGCTGCTCGCCTGCAAGTTGAGTTTCCATCCCAAAGAGTCAAAGTCTGGTTGAAGAAATTGTTTCACCACGGAAGACACGGAATTACACGGAAAGACAATGCACAACAGAGCCGCTTGTTTCTTTCCGTGTAATTCCGTGTCTTCTGTGGTCAACTTTAAGAGGGGCTACCATGTCGCTGCTTTACGAAGAAGAGTCTTACGCGATCATTGGTGCGTGTTTCGAAGTCTATAAACAGAAGGGCTGCGGTTTCGTCGAACAGGTTTATCAGGAATGTCTGAAGATCGAATTCGAGCTTCAAAAGATTCCCAACGTTTCACAACCGGAACTTCAGCTTGACTACAAAGGCCGAGACCTTGAAGTTAAGTATCGCCCGGATTTTGTTTGCTTCGAGAGAATCATCGTGGAACTGAAAGCCCACTCCGACCTGTGTGACGCCCACCGGGCTCAGCTCCACAACTATCTGAAAGCTACAGGGCTACGGCTGGGTTTTCTTGTCAACTTCTGCCATCACCCAAAACTCGAATACGAACGAATCGTCCGCTAGTTAATGCAGCCTGAGTTGTCTGTTCCTTTCCGTGTTATTCCGTATCTTCCGTGGTTCCTAAAATCATTACATCAACCTTATTCGCCGTTGAATCCACCGGAGCGTTCCGAGCGATCGAATACGATCTTCCGGAGACGCCAGTTGAGTGGATGGTGTGTCTCGGCGTGTTGTCGCTGCTGCTGATTCTGGGCGTTCGCGTTTATCTGCGAGACACCGCAGAACTCAATCGCTTCTGGCGGTACTTCCTGCTGCTGCTTCGGTTGTCGGTTCTTGCTGGTCTTGTCGCGGTTGCTCTGAATCCTCAGGAACGAACGCAGAAACTGGCGTATCGGCCTTCGCAGGTGGCCGTGCTGATCGACCGATCGTTGTCGATGAAGTTTCCCGAGAATCAGGTTGGACCGAACGACTCGGCTGAAGTATCGGGCAGTGCTCCGTCTACCGACGCCGCGCGATCTCGTGCGGACGCGATTGCCGAGTTGCTCGGAACGTCCGGCATGCTAGAGGAACTGCGCAAGAATCACTCGGTCAGCGTTTACAGTTTCGATTCCGCTCTCAACGGGCCTCACGCGGCGCTGCGGTCTCAGGATCCGCGAGCGATCGTAAAGTCTGCTGCGGCTTCTGCGGCAGGTGGCGAAGCAACACCCACCGAAGAGACGATCGACTGGAATCCGATCGTCGAACCGATTGGTCTGGAGACTCGTCTTGGAGAGTCGTTGCTTGAACTAATTCGATCGATCAGCGGAAATTCGCTATCGGGCATCGTGGTGGTTACGGACGGAGCGTCGAATTCGGGCATTGATCCAGGCAAGGCGGTTGAAGCGGCAAAGGAGTTGAAGGCCCGACTAATTACCGTCGGAGTTGGCAGCACTCGGCAGCCGGTCAACATCCAGATTGCCAGCGTCCAGGCACCGAGCGACGTGCATGTTGGAGACGCATTTGAGATTTCCGCCTTTGTGCAGGCTCAAGGACTCGCCGGTCAGAACGCCATCGTCGAACTGCTCGGTCGGCCGGAAGATTCCGAAGGCGATGCGAGCAAGCTGGGGACCAAAGAGATTGTCCTGGCCGACGATGGACTGCCCGTCCGAGTTTCGTTCGAGCAACTCGAAAATGTCGCCGGCGCGTGGGAGTACTTTATCCGAGTCCGTTCTGATCAGAAGATCGTCGAACTGAGCGAAGGCGATAACGAACGTCGCAAGTCGATCAGCGTTGTCGATCGCAAAACGCGAGTACTGGTCATCGCTGGCGGCCCCATGCGGGATTATCAGTTTGTACGAAACATGCTGTATCGACACTCGGCCATTCAGACGGACGTGTGGCTGCAGACGGCGGACGCGGCGGGTGCAGTCAGTCAGGAAGCGAATAAAATTCTGACGTCGTTTCCGGAATCGAAAGAAGAGTTGTTCGACTACGACGTCATCGTCGGCTTTGACCCTGACTGGAACCGACTCAGCCCCGAGCAGATTAACCTCGTCAGCGAATGGGTCTTCGCTCAGGCCGGCGGACTGGTCGTGGTGGCCGGGGACGTTTACTCCGCAAGCGTTGCCAGCGACGCGAAGTTGGAAAAAATCCGCGAGCTGTACCCGGTCGTGCTGAATCGTTTTGTCAGTGACGCCGGAGGTTCTCGCACGGTGATTCAGTCGTGGCCGTTTGAATTCACTCGCGAAGGTAAGGAAGCGGGCTTCCTGCAGATTACCGAAGAGCAGCTTTCTTCGGCGGAAGTCTGGAAGGAGTTTCAAGGCGTTTACTCAGCCTATCCGACCAGCGGAGCTAAGGCCGGGGCGACGGTGTATGCCTACTTCTCCGATCCCAGAACTCAAAGTGCCAGCGGTTTGCCGGTGCTCCTGGCGTCTCAGTATTACGGAGCCGGCCGCGTCATCTATCTCGGCAGTCCCGAAATGTGGCGAATGCGGTCGATCGACGAAGTCTACTACGACCGCTTCTGGACGAAGTCAATTCGCGAAGCCGGTCAGGCCCGGCTGAAACGAGGCAACAATCGAGGGACGCTGCTGCTTGAGCGAAACCAGTTTGTCCTCGGCCAGACCGTGCGAGTTCGAGCTCAACTGACCGATCCGCAGTTTGACCCATTGGCAGCAGACTCTGTTCTCGCCGAAATCTTTGACCCGGCTGGCCGACCGATGATTCCTCCGGTCCGATTACAAAGAGACTCCAACCGCACGGGGCAGTTTGTCGGCAGCTTCCGAGTCAGCTCGCCGGGCGTCTGGCGAATCGACGTTCCGATCCCGCAGTCCGGCGATCAGTTGTCCGAAAAGATTGACGTGGTTCTTCCCAACCTCGAAACCGACAATGCTCGACAGAACGCACAACTGTTGAGACTCATCGCCGAAGACACGGGCGGAGCGTACTTCCCACTGGGTGAAGCAGCGGCTGAAGTTCCCAAACGACTACCCAACCGAGGCGAAGAGTTTCAAATCGACCAGCAACTGAAAACGCTGTGGGATCGAGAGTCGTTGATGTACCTGCTAATCGGCCTGCTGTCGGTTGAGTGGCTGACCCGGAAACTTTTGAAGCTGGCTTGAGAGTGTTCAGAGAAAAAATCGCAGAGGACGGAGAGGTTTTCGCAGAGAGCGGGGAGAAGCGTGGGCCAGATTAATCAGATTACGGAGCAGATCATTGGCTGTGCGATGACAGTTCACACTCGGCTCGGGCCGGGGTTACTGGAGTCGGCCTATCAGAAGTGTCTGGAATACGAGTTGCTGAAGGCCGGGTTGCAGGTCGAGTACGAAAAGCCTATTCCGCTTGTCTACGACGAATTGAATCTGGAGTGCGGCTACCGGATTGACCTGCTTGTTGCTGGTCTTGTGATCGTTGAAGTAAAGGCCAAAGATCAGTTTCATCCTGTCGACTTTGCACAGCTGCTGTCATATCTCCGGCTCTCCGATCTTCAGGTAGGACTCTTGATTAATTTTCACAGCCTCCGGCTAAAAGACGGAATCAAACGCCTTGTCAATGACTATCACGAATAGCTCTCCTTAATCTCTGCGAGAACCTCTCCGTCCTCTGCGATTTGTTCCTTTTGGGCAGTAGCCACCATGTCAGATCTTCGACCTGAGTTACAGTCAGTCCTGACGCAGCTTCGCAGCCGGATTCGTCGCTACGTTTTTCTGGAAGGTGCCGCTTTGATTCTTGCGGTGCTGGGTGGATTGTTCTGGATCAGCCTGGCGGTTGACCACGCGTGGTTTCAGATCAGTCGGCTGGAGCTGCCGCGGTGGTTTCGGGCTGGGTTTGATGTCGTAGTCGTTGGTCTGGTTGCTTTTCTGCTTTTGTCCTGGATCGGGCTGCGACTGTTGCGAAGCTACCGAACCAAGGCGCTGGCACTGGTGCTGGAGCGTCGGTTTCCGGAGCTTGATGATCGCCTCGTAACGGCAGTCGAACTGGCTGAAACGGGTTCAGCAGCTCAAGGAAAACTCGCCGTCGCGATGGCTGGCCGCACGATCGACGATGCGGTGAAGGCAACTCGGCAGTTGGATCTTGCGAGCGTGTTCGATCGTAAGCCTTTGCAACGAGCGTTCATTGCAGCAGCAGTTGCCATTGCTTCGATCGGTGGACTGGCCGTCGCGAGTAACTCGACGCTGCGAACCTGGAAAGATAGTTTTGTAAACCTCGACGCCGAATACTGGCGGCGTGAAACCGGCCTGATCATTCGCGTCATCGCTCAGCCGGGAGACATCGTTCGCGAGTTCAACAACCAGTCTTACAAACATGCTCGCGGTGCCGATCTGACGCTGCAGATTGATGTCGAAGAGGGACGGAAGGCTCCCGAACGGGTTCAATTGAAATATCGACTGGCTAATGGACGCGGTCAGGGCACGGTGCTGTGTTCGCGAGTCGGCGACAACACCACGTTTCGACACTCGCTGGCAGCGTTGCTGGACGATGTCGAGTTCTACGTTTACGGCGGCGACTTCGTGAATCGCACTCCGTACCGCGTGCAGATCGTCGAGCCGCCGCAGTTGGAGCAGGTCGAGCTGGCTTGTTTCTACCCTGCCTACACGCGGATGAAAAATCCTGAGACGACTGTCGGAAAGCCGCTCCGCGAGATCGTTCCGGTTCGAGGTACGCAGGTAGAACTGCCGGTTGAGACCGAGTTCTTACTCAATGCAACGTGCAACAAGCCCTTGACCCAGGTGCGGATGCAGTTTGGCGGCTACGAGCTGACGTTCGGACGGTCGGATGACGGTGACGGATCATCAGCGAGGCTTGTTCACCGAAGTGAAGAGGATGAAGTTCTGGAGAATCGTGACATTCCGCTCGAAGAGTTCTCGAAATGGGTCAGCGATGGTGGCACACGGATCTCTGTTCCGTTCGTTCTGACTTCGTACGAAACAGACGCGGCTCAATCACGTGCAGATTCGCTGATGACGGAAGTCGGCACGCCTTTCGTCCTGTCGCCCGACACGAATCTGAGGATCTACCTGGAGGACTCCGACGGAATCCTCACCGCAGAACCGTCGCGAATTCAGATGGGCGGGATTGTTGACGAAGCACCCGTCGTGGAAACGAGCCTGCGAGGAATTGGAACATCGATCACACGCAAGGCGTCCATTCCCGTGCTGGGCAGGCTGGTCGATGATTACGGGTTGGCCAGCGCTCAGTTTGAATTCAAGGTGGACGACGTGGAAGAACCGGACGTTCGACCTTTCGAGAATCCACTAACGCCTCACCAGGACGGCAGCAGCCGACGCGAATTCGAGTTGGAGCGAAATGACGGAGAAGAGTTCGAACGTTTCGACGTACTCTCGCTGGACCTTTCTCTCGGTCAGAAGCTGGTCCTGAGCGTTGTCGCGACGGACGAGGATGACCTGAACGGGCCGCATCGTTCGCGCGGCGAGCGGTACGCTTTTAAAGTTGTCAGCAACGAAGAGTTGCAGTCCGTGCTTTATCAGCGGGAACTGAATTTGCGAGCTCAGTTCGAAAGAGTGATCACCGAAACAAAACAGACTCAGCAGGATTTGATTCTTCATCGATCGCGGCTGGATGCGAAGAAACGGCTGCTTGCCGACAATGAAGAATCCGAAGCCGCGGACACAGCCAAGCGGATTCGAGAGATCGAACTGGCGGTGACGGCGTGTGCCGAGCGGTCGTTGCACGCCGTTCGAAAGAATGCCAACGAGACTGCATCTGTTGAGCTTTCGTTTCGGGATGTTCGCGAAGAGCTGGTCAATAACGGTCTGCACACGCCTCAGACCCTGGAGCGAATTGATGATCGGATCGTGAAGCCGCTCGGTTTGATCAACGCAACCGATTTCCCAGCCGTCGACGAGGCACTTGGCGTATTCCGCCTGACGAACGAAAGAGGCAATGACGCGACGGAAGCAATCGATCAAAGTGTTGAGATGCTTCGAGGCATGATCATCCGCATGGAACGCGTGCTGGCTGAGATGGAGAAGCTGAAAGAGTTTCAAAAGGCCGTTGAAGAGTTAAAGCTGATCCTCGAACAGCAGCAGCAGCTTCTGGAACGGACGAAGAAAGAGCGAAAAAGAAAGCTGCTTCTGGAGTCGTTGCAGTAGACTGGCGTTGTTCTCGCTGCGTGAAGCAGGATTCGATCAGAAGAGTAGGGTGGGCACTGCCCACCAGTCAGAGATAATTGTGGTGGGCAGTGCCCACCCTACTGACGGTTGGAGCTGAGCCATGCGTTGTTGTTCTACGAACGCCCCACTTTGTGTTGCACTTCTCGGATGTATTCTCGGCGTCGCGCCGAAGGTTTCTGCGCAGGATAGTCCGATTGAGAACCCGGCGGTCGCTAAGAAAACGCTGCCGCTGGATATTGGTCAGCAGGCGGTACTCAGTCGGTTTGATCGGTTTGAGAAAGAGCTGGTGCAGATGGCCGAGCAGCTTCGCAAGGCCGACCCGGAACGCGCGGAGCTGCTGTTTCGAACGCACAGCAAGAGCCAGCAGGAACGGGTGATCGGCCAGATGCGGATCATTCAGGAGCTGCTGACCGGCAAGACTCCGCAGTTTGGCGATTCGATTCAGCGGCAGGAAGAACTCGTTGCGAGTCTCGTGGCATTGCTCGACTTGCTTCAGAGCGAGAACCGCATCAGCGAGATTGAAGCGGAACGCGCACGGGTGAAGGAGATCCTGAAGAACGTCAATAAGTTGATCGGCAAAGAGAAGGACGTTCGTGCAGACACCGAGCGAGGTGCCGATCCGAATAAGTCGGCAAAGGATCAGGAAGGTGTCGCGAAGGACGCCGGGAAATTGATTGACGACGTGACGCAGCAGGATGCGAAGAAACAGGCGGAACGCGAGTCGAACAATCCAGCGGCCGATCCGAAGGATGATAAGAACTCCGAGAAGCCGCCGAGTAAAGACGGGGATCAGAAAGAACCGTCGCCATCGAAGGATGGAAACGCCGATCCGAAGGAACCGGACGAGAACGGTTCGGAGAAAGGAGACCCCAAAGACGGAGAGCCTCAGGACGGCCCAGAACCGAAGGACGGTCAGCAGCAGAGTGGTCAGCCTCAGGATGGGCAACCACAGGAAGGTCAGCCGAACGAACAACAGAATCAGCAGAAGACTCCCGGACGGGAGGATCTCGAGGAAGCTCGTCAGGAGATGGAAAATGCCATCAAGGAATTGAAGGACAAGAAAGATCGCGGTAAAGCCTCGAAGCATCAGGACGAAGCGATCCGGCAGTTGCTCGAAGCGAAAGAGAAACTCGAAGAAATCCTCAGGCAGCTTCGTGAAGAAGAGAAGAGTCTCACGCTGGCGTCACTGGAGTCACGCTTTCGCAAGATGCTCAGCATGCAGTTGCTGGTCTATCAGGAGACCGTTCGGCTGGAAAAAGAGGCCGACGGTAAAGATGCAAACATGATTGCTCGCGGCAAGCAACTGGCGACTTCGGAAGAGGAAATTGTTCAGGAAGTCGAAAAGGCTTTAGTTGTTCTTCGCGAGGAAGGTTCGTCCGTCGCGTTTCCCGAAGCCGTCGAAGCGATTCGGGAAGACGCCGCGTCGATCGTGCAACTGCTTGATCTGGGGAAGGCGGGAGAACTGACCCAAACGCTCGAACAGGCGGTCATCGAGGCGATCGAAGAAATGGTCGATGCACTGCAGAAAGAAATGGAAAAGAAGAAAGACGAGGAGCAGCAACAGGGCCAGCAACAGCAGGGGCAGCCTCAGGACAAGCCGCTTGTCGACGCGTTGTCTGAACTGAAGATGCTGAGGTCGCTGCAGCTTCGGATTAACCGCCGCACTCGACAGCTCGGCCGCATGATCGAAGGTGATCAGGCCGACGAACCGGAAGTTCTGAAACAGCTCAAAACGCTGTCCGGTCGTCAGTCGCGAGTTCAACGGGCCACCTACGACCTCTCCACAGGCCGCAACAAGTAGCCGGTCGTGATTCTTTCAGCGTTTGCAACAACTCAGCAAAGAAACACCTCGTTGTCGGTTCGGATTTTGCGGATAGAAGCGATTCTGCAATCCGGACATTAAGTGGTGTATCCTGGCAGGCGTTTGAATTCGTCTTACGAGTCAAACCGGACCTATTCTTCAAACTGACGGCACGAGCCAGATGTGTTTGTTGAGTATTTGAAGATAAACGTTGATACTCGAAGCGTTCTGATTCACGTGCCGGGGCTCTTGTAACGGTATTCGGCGGGCGAGACTGTCGCCGCCTTCGATGGTCGCGTAGAACAGATCCTCGCCCCGTTTTATGTTCGTATCGGTGATTGCGTTGTTTCAGGCATGTTGCCGGATTGCGGTTTTGTTCGAAACGGATCGCTGAGATGTTTGCGGTGCTGTATTTACGCGGCTCCAGGTTGTTTGCCGGGTAGTTGAAACTGTGATACTCGAAGGATGGCCGTCTTCACAATGAGCGGGATGCTCTCGTGTTATTTCAAAAGAGATACAATCGCTTGAGCTGTGAGAGGTTGCTTCCGGATGTTCCACTGGACTAGTTCGATACGACAATTGGTGATGGTTCCCCGACAGTTGAAAAAACTGTTAAAGACGAGGAATCTCTGGCTGAGGCGTCGAGGTCGAGTAGAACAAGCGGTCGAGCGACCAGGCAGGCCATACGATGAATCCACGAAGGCCAGGAAGACTCCCAGTGACTCCTTTCGTAATCTCAAGAATTCAACGCGAGGATTTTTCGATGCAAGTTGCTGGTCGCGAGAAGTGTTTGCCCGTTGGCAATCAGAAGGCATCCGTATACTTTCACTTCTCTACTATCAGCGGCAACCAGTTTCCAGATCGACAATGCAGCGTCAGATCTTACATTCATGTTCGATACAACTGCTTGAGTCTCGCTTGCTACTCGCACTGGTTGATTTCACGGCGAACACGCTGACAATTCAACTGACGGGAACGGAAAAGGAACTGGTTATTAGCAATTCCGGGACTTACACAAAGATTCGCGTAGACGGAGTTTTTGTCGGGGGTCCAGGGACACTCGCTGATGGAAGAGTTGATTCCAATCAAATTCAGCAGATTAATGTAATAGGTAATGATCTAAGTAACACGCTGGACTTGCATAATGTCCTACGGACTCGGGATCGATACACGCAACTCGTGGCAGTCAACATCTTCGGCGGAGACGGGGACGATTACATCACTGGTTCGGCATTTGATGATGTCGTGAGAGGTGGGTCCGGCAACGATAGTGTGAATGGCGGAACCGGAGCCGACACGCTAATTGGCGGGAAGGGCGACGATACGCTGGATGGCGGCGTGGGAATCGATTCGCTAATCGGTGGCGAAGGGCAAGACACCGTTTACGCAATGGTTACCGGCCCTCAGACGGATAGTCTGGATGATGATCCACGCGACATCACTTTTGCGGTTGGGCTTCCCGACTACAACGTCCCAGGCAGTGCCGGCTATGTGTTTGATCCCGAAACGGAACAGAACCTTCGTCTCTTGACTGGGGAATATCGAACTTCCCTCCCGGACGGAATTACGGTCTACGGCACTGACCGCGATTTTACATGGGGCCTCTCGAATTACAGCGGTGAGTGGTCGAACCCTGTTTTCAACATAACCGGAGATTACGCTGTCATTGATGCAAGGTCGCCAGGTCAGACTCTTCTTTCACCTGAAAGTTACACCCTGATTCTGAACGTAAACACCGGCGTTCCTGAGTATCTTTTCACTCCTGCGCTTCCCAATTTTCGCTGGAGTCTGAATCCGGATACTCCAACCCGCTTCTACGACGCTACTGGTGATGACGAAGCATTCTTAAAGGTAGGAGACATCAAGACAGGAATCACGAAAACAGTGAAACTGCTGAGGCCGGATGGGCAATCGTTTGGTGTTGTGCAATCCAAGGCTGGTGTGATGATGGGCAGCCTTGGAGGCCGTAGTGGAGAGTTCCTTGCCGTTCTTGAGTCGAGTCGCCAATCACCAACACAGAGAACCATTGAGGCAGCATTGGTTCTGGACCTGGCCGCTGCTGAAGCTGAAGACTGGGGCAGGCTTGTTGTGGCCCGTTACAACCTGACAGAGATGGTTGATGCAAGTGACGACCTCTACAGCGCCCCCGACGCATCCTTCCTCGCACTGGGAGACAACCGGAGCAGGGTTCCAGGCGTGCTGAAAGATCGGTTTGTGATAATCAAACTGGGACAGATGCCAAGTGGCCCTGGCGTTCGACGTTTGGATGAGCAAAACGGGACACAGGGGCTTATGTGGAGCTGGCCGCTGTTGAATGTTCCCTCTGCTCTCTACGAAACGTCAACTGAAGAGCCGGGTTCCGGAGTACTACCATTCAAACTGGCTCATCCAACTTTCGCATATGGTGCGGATCAGCAGGTTTACTTCGTTGGTGGTATATCATTATCGATGGTCGGCCAGACTGTTGATACGTCAGGTGGTAACGTCGTCAACTTCAATCTAGACGGCCCTGCGACGATTGGCAGTCTGCTGGCTATAAATATGCAAACTGGTGCCTTCCATTTACTCACTCCAGGTGTGGACTCGAACGGACAATATGAATCACTGGTTGATCATGTATCCGGGACGAATCAGGTCAGAGTGAGTGGCGGCTATGTCTTTGCGTCTTACAACACGCTGACACACCGAAAATATTCCGGAGATTACATCAGAGTCACGCTTGGGGCCGCTTCGCCTGAAGAACACTGGATTACTCGCATCACAAAGACTCGATCCGGCGCTCACAATAATACAACAGGAAAGAGCTGTCCCGAGTGTCAGTTCTTTCCTAATTCTTCAGCAGATGGATCCCGGTTACTGATTACCAGTACGTTTGGCGTTGACATATCGACCGTTGATTTACAGTCAAGCAATGCGCCATCTGCGACTAAGACATTTTTGATCGATTTTGCACTGCAAGGCTCACCTGTAGAGAACAGTACTCCTGCGATTGTCAGCGACGATGTGTTCGAAGTCGTCGAGGGTGACGTCGAAATTGCGACCATCTCAGCTATCGATGCTGATGTTCATGACTTCAGGTCGTTGTCGTTTTCTATTAGTGGTCCCGATTCTACATACATCTCGATCGATTCCGTTTCGGGGAGCCTTGGGTTTGTATCTGCTCCGGACTTCGGAGTTCCTCTGGATGCTGACTTCGACAACCGGTACGAAGTCAATGTTACGGTCAGCGACAGGGTCGGCGAGACCTTCACGCAGGGTGTCGCCATCGTTGTGCAGGATGCTGCCGCTCGCTATGCAGTCGACCGGGTCGGGGCGTCGCTGACGATCAATGCGATACGCAATACGGACGATATTACATCGCTTGAGTTTCAGAGTTCTGGTGGCGTTAGTCGTGCCGTATTTACCGTTGGGTATGATCAAGTGTATCAGTATGAGCTTGACGCCGTCGATGCAATTTCAGTGAACCTCGGAAGTGGTAACGACTCCATTATAGTACGCTCAAGCCTTCCGCAGGGCGTCGCTCTAAGCATTACTGGTGGCAGCGGCGATGATGTCATTGACGCAGAGCTAACTTCCGGGCCTGGAGTGTACTTGTTTGGCGGAAATGGAGCGGACACGCTCATTGGCGGCGCAGGAAACGATATTGTATTCGGAGGGGCGGGGGACGACATATTGCAGGGAGAGGATGGCAATGATTTTCTGTACGGAGGAAGTGGCCGGGACGTCCAGCGAGGCGGCGCAGGAGATGACACTCTATTCGGCCAGAGTGGCGGGGATCTTCTCGATGGAGAGATTGGCGACGATCTTCTGGTCGGGAACAGCGGACCTGATACGCTGGTCGGCGGAGAAGGAGATGACAGACTATTGGGCCAACAGGGCAGAGACTCAATTGAGGGGTCAGCAGGATCAGACGTGATTCTGGGACAGAGTGGCAACGACACTCTGAATGGTAATGGTGGCGAAGACACACTAATCGGTGGAGGCGGTAACGACCGCCTTATAGGGGGAGGGAGTAACGATTTCCTCGACGGGCGAGCTGGGAATGACACGATCGTTGGCAACTCTGGTAACGATATTCTCCTTGGGCGGTCTGGCAGCGATGTCCTGCAAGGGCAAGACGGTTCTGACACGCTCGACGCTGGCGAGGGCAACGATCAGCTTTACGGCGGGTCGGAAAGCGATCTACTGGTCGGTGGCGGCGACGATGACTTAATCGACGGCGGTGTCGAGGAGGACACTCTGGCGACCGGCGGAGGTGTCGACACGATCGTCGACACAGAGGACGACGTCATCGACGAGGCATTCGTCAATTGGTACGTCGAGGGCTTTGTCGCTCCGTAAGGCACCGGCCGTTACGATGAGGTGACGACACGCAAGACCGAAACGGTTCGGTTGCCCAAAGCGTCGGGCTGCGCGTCAGAGGTCCCTGATTCTTTGCCGGAAGCCGACGTTCGTGATCTTCGCCGACAATCCACTACAGCCTTACGAATCATGGATGCGCCACTCGCTGGACGAAGCGGCCACGGCCTTTGAACTCGGTGAAGTTCCCGTCGGCGCGGTGATCGTGCACGACGATTCGATCATCGGAACGGGTTACAACCAGCGTGAGACCCTGCAGGATCCGACGGCTCACGCCGAGATCATCGCGATCACTCAGGCAGCAGAGTCGCTGGGCTCATGGAGACTGACTGACTGCATGCTGGTCGTGACGCTGGAGCCGTGCCCGATGTGTGCAGGAGCGATCGTGCAGGCGAGAATTCCGACCGTGATTTACGGCACGACCGACCCGAAAGGCGGCGCTTGCCACACGCTGTACAACATTACGGAAGATGATCGACTGAATCATCGATGCACCGTTCTCGGCGGCGTGATGGAACACGATTGCCGAGCGATCCTGCAGGAATTCTTCCGCGCTCGCCGAGCCGAAGGCAAGAAGTGAATCGCGGCTCGAAATCGTGTAACGTTTTGACCGTCGTGCTCGGCTGGGCGACGCCGTAAAAGAATGTCGTAGCCGGATTCGCAAGAATTCGGACCGTCCCGCACTCCTTGATTGACCATTACTCACTTTGCGAAAGGCTCTTCACCATGAGGAATCAACTTGTCATAGCTGTCGTCGCGTTTTCCGCGGTGGCAACTGTCTGCCGATTCTCCGTTGCCGGAGACGCCAACGCGCTGACGGAAGCAGAATCGGCCGCGGGTTTCGAAGCGATCTTCGATGGCAAGAGTCTCGACGACGGCTGGGAGCACAAAGGGAACTGGAAAGTCGAAGACGGAGTGATCACTCGCGAAGGCAAAGGTGGCAGCCTCGTTTACATAGCGAAGACGATTCCCGACGACTTCGAACTGCGCTTCCAGTGGAAAGTCGCCAAAGGCAGCAACAGCGGCGTCTACTATCGACCCGGGCAGTACGAGTACCAGATTCTCGACAACAGCGTTCACGCCGACGGAAAGAATCCTCGCACGAGTGCGGCATCGCTCTACTTTTGCATGGCTCCGTCACACGATGCGACGAAACCCGTCGGAGAGTGGAACCAAGGTCGCATCGTCGGCAAAGGCACGATCATCCAGCACTGGCTCAACGGTAAGAAAGTCATCCACTTCGATTACTCGGAGTCGAAGTGGGCTTTCAACATCGACCTGCTGGAGAAACGCGGAGCCAAACTGCCGGCGCGTGGAGCCGATCTTTCGCTGCAGGATCACGGCGATCCGGTCTGGTATCGAGCGATCAAACTTCGGAAGTTGCCCGCTGACGAAAAACTCGACATGAAGGAAGTAACGCCAGCAAAGATTGCAGACGACGTTCTGGAAGCGGAGCGAAAGAAGCTTGAAGGCATCGTCAATCGCCGCAAGAAATAATTTGAGAGCGTTGCAGAGTTCGCTTTGACACGCCGTTGATCGTGTGCCACTGGCTTTGCCAGTGCCAATTCAAGGAATTGGCACTGCGGAAAAAGCACTGGCGAAGCCAGTGGCACACTCAACTGCGAAACCAGTAGTTCCAGAAAGTGATTTTCAATGTTGACGAACCGTCGAGTCTTGTGCGGTGCTGCAGTGGCGCTGGCAGCTTTGCTGACTTTTGACCGTGGACTGTCGGCGACGGTCGCAGCAGCGGACGAACGACCAAACATCCTGTTCATCATTGTCGACGATCAGTCGCCGTTTGATCTGAAGATTTACAACCCTGACTCAAAGCTCGACACGCCGAACATCGATCGGCTGGCGGCGGGAGGCATGGTACTCGACGGGGCTTATCACATGGGTTCGTTCAGCGGAGCGGTCTGCTCGCCTTCGCGCCACATGGTGATGTGTGGTCGTACGGTCTGGCATCTTCCTAACTGGCGAGGAGCAATTGATGCGGGCTTGTGTCCGCCAAATCTTGAACAATCCACGATGGCCGCAGTCTTCAACAAGGCCGGCTTCAGCACGATGCGAACCTGCAAAAGAGGCAACAGCTACGAAGGCGCGAACAAGCAGTTCACCGTTCGTCACGACGCAACCAAACGCGGCGGGACCGACGAAACCGGCAGCGTCTGGCACGGTGATCAGGTCATGACGTATTTGAACGATCGCCAGACCAACAAAGACGAGAAACCGTTTCTGATTTACTTCGGATTTTCTCACCCTCACGACACACGCGACGGTACGCCAGAACTGCTCGCTAAGTACGGAGCCGTCAACCACAAAGACAAGGTGAATCTTCCGCCGGCAAACCCGAAGCAACCAGCCTTGCCTGTCAATTATCTGCCGGAGCATCCCTTCCACCACGGCCATCCCGGCTTGCGTGATGAAGTCTCTGTCAGCGGCGTGTGGGAGAAACGCGACGAACGAACGATCCGAAACGAACTCGGTCGCGAGTTCGCCTGCGACGAGAACATCGACATCCAGGTCGGGCGAGTTCTCAAACAGCTCGAAGAAATGGGCGAACTCGACAACACGTACATCGTCTACACCGCAGACCACGGCATGGCGATCGGCCGGCACGGACTACAGGGCAAGCAGAATCTTTATCAGCACACTTGGCGCGTGCCTTACATCGTCAAAGGCCCCGGCATCAAAGCCGGCTCGCGATCCACTGGCAACGTTTATCTGCTCGACTCGCTGTCGACCATCTGCGATCTCGCTGGCGTCGACGCTCCAGCATCCAACGAAGGCACTAGCTTCAAGCCGGTTCTGACAGGCAAAAAAGAAACCGTCCGAGACACTCTTTTCGGAACCTACAGCGGCGGCACGAAGCCGGGCATGCGATGCGTCCGGCAAGGCGACTGGAAGCTGATCAAGTACGACGTCATGGAAGGAAAGGTCCGCGAGACGCAGCTTTTCAACCTCGCCGAAAACCCGCACGAGTTCCTCGCCGAGCACAACCGCAAGTCGCCGTTGCAAACGAACCTCGCCACCAGCGCAGCTCACACGGAGAAACTCGCCGAGATGGAGGCACTCCTCCTGGCCGAAATGCGCCGCCTCAACGATCCGTATCGACTTTGGAATCAGCCGGATGACGGCTTGGAGCCACCGAAGCCAGCACCTCGTCGAAAGAAAAACTCAAAGAAAGCGAAGTGACTACCAGAATTTCCACCACGGCTTCTTGCGTTTGGGCTTCGATTGAGCTGGCAACTGCGGCACATTTGGGTCGACTTCAGGCGTAGGAGGCACTTTCGGTTTCCAGCGTTGTCTATCGGGATATTGTGGTTGTTTAACGCCATGTTGGGCGTGTAGTGCTCTCACTTGCGACTGCAGTGCGGCACCTTTTTCGGGATCAACCATCGCAACAAAATTGGCGAAACCTTCTATCGAGGCCATGACGTTTGTTGTGTTGCCCCAGCTCTTTCCCGCTGGTCCGTCTCTTTGGATGTGAAACAGAACAGCTCGGAATCGTCGAAGGAGATCGCGATTCACGCTGAGCCCTTCGTTCACAACCAGTCCCGTCACTTCCTGTCGTCCCGACTTTCTCAGCACACGCGTCTTGTCGGGATGTAGCGCAAATCCTTCGTTGGCAACGACAAAGTCGATGCGTCGTAGTGCTCGACCGATTTCTTTCAGAGCTTCCCCGGAACCTGAAAACGTGATGTCGTCTGCGTAGCGGGTGTATCGAAACCCAAGTTGCTCAGCGATCCGATCCAGTCGTGCATCGAGGCCACGACAGATGATATTCGTCATCGCCGGGCTACTGGGTGCACCTTGTGGAAGTCGCCGTTCCGTCTTTGCAACGAAGAACGTTCTGCCATCAAGTTCGACTTCGTCCCGATCCGGCTCGGAACAGATCAACGCCAGAATCGTCGCGAGTTGCCCGGAATAGCCGAGGTTCTTGAAGACACCTCGGATTCGCGGAAACGTCACTGTCGGAAAGAAGTCCTGAACATCGACATTGATGACGACGTCAGAATTCACATGCGGTTGCGCGTTCGTGACGATCGATCGTCCGCGACGGAATCCGTGTGCCGCGCGATGAAGCTCAACTTTCTCCAGAATATTCTGCAGTATCCATTCCTGAGCGCGCTTCAGCCGTGGCATCGGAGCGGAAATTGTTCGAATCCCACCGGTCTTTTTGGCGATTCCGAAACGACGATAGTGAGTCGTCGTGGATGTTTTGCGATCAAATGCCAGAAACCGGAGTTCGCTGATCGGAATGTCCATCGCTGCTGCCAGCTCGGCAACAGACTCGAACTTTGGCAGGTTTCTATTCGTGAGCCGGGCCTCGTCACTGACTTGCTGATTCAGCGAGTTGGAAACTTCAGGACCCAGGTAGACAATCACCGTCTTCTTCCGCTCCTGCCATGCCGCCGCCTTTTCCTGTCGTTCTCTGAGGCGACGTTCCTTCGTTTCCTTCTGCTTCTGACGCGACTCGGCCATCCGTTGTTTACGGGCAGCCTTCTTGAGCGCGTCGATGTTGTGGAGACGCGAGTTTTCAGTCGTCAAGGCTCGCAGCTGCCGTTCGAGTTCGCCCGTCCTCCGAATATCCGCCGCCGGATCCTCGGGTGCGTCCTGCTGTCGCGGCCAGAATCCCAGACGAATCATCTCTTCGAGGATGACCTCGTTTTGGGACGACTCACTGATGCGGTCGTAAATTTCCTGGCGAGTGGACATATGGCAAAAGAAAAGAACCACACGGAGTGGACGGCGAGATTTCCCTTCGAAAGGCTCTCAGGACTGGGCCGCTCAACTCCAGCCGAACGACCACCTGACGCTGATTCGATTCACGGAATCTACACCGGAATCGGCGTCAGGTGGTCAGTTCGGCACAGTCAAGAGCGGACCAGTGACGCGGTTCAAAGCAGTCTGCATGAATGGCGATCCGCCATCCGGGTTGCAAGGCTCCTCACCGAATCACTCCGAGTGGTGTCTCCTTATTGTGAGAGATGAAAACAGAATTGCCAGCTCAATCGGACAGAACTCTGAAGCTGAAAACCGGTGATTAGACGGTCTTTTGAAACCGTGACAATAGTCGTGATGGTTGATTCTCTTTGGCAAACTGCATTCTGAGCGCGAGAATGTGCTCGCACGGTCCCATGCGAAGCCTGTTTTGCTGATGCCAGTTGCACGAGCACTCGCCAGAAATGATTCGTTCGTCGGAGTCGATCTTTAACGACGGTGTGTATTTGGATCTTTTGCTGGCGACCGTGCCTTCAAGAACTCGCACGTCGTTTTCGGCGACGAACTGCGTCTTGATCCGAACGGCCTTGTCGTCGAGAAACTTAGTCGCGGATTGTTCGCGTTCGTTTGAGAATCGGAGCTGATCTATTGGAAGCGGTTCCTGAGTCAACTCACGGATTCGATAGACGTTGTGGTTGTTGTCCCAGATCGTTCGTCCCGCCTGCGTCCAGGCAGACAATGCTCCCAGGACGACCGATCGATCAAGGTCCAATCGCGACGCGAGCGAATCGGGAGACTCGTACCAAGTCTCGCATAATGCCTCGAAGACTCGCTGTTTGGTTGTGCTGTCAACGTCGGCACGTGGTGCCAGCAGGTCAAAGTTCCCGGCCGCTGACCAGTCGTTGGCGGTCCATCCGGAAAGCCCCAGCGTGAATGTCAAGTCTCCCAGATCGGCCGTGCAGAATGACGGCATTCCTTTACCGAGTAGCTGCACTGTGAAGCTGCGGGCAACAGGGATGAGTCGTTCAAGGATGTGGATTCGTCGGCGGCCACACACACGGATATCGTCTTCCTGGTCCCCTTGATAAATTGAGCGAGGGCAAAGAAGTTCAATGTTCCACGGCTCGAAGATGATCTTGATCGGCTGGCCGGGCGACAGTTGGTAACGCATCGCTCGCGGCCCTTTCACTTCGCGGTTCCGGCGAAGGATCAGGCAGATATTGTGAACGTCCATCGGGTGTAGCTGAAACGTCGTCGCCGGAAGAGCCATCGCAGAACTGACCTGCAGAAAGCCTCGCACCCAACTGTCGGGCAGGTCAATCTTTACTTCCTTGTATGCCTCTTCGCCCGGCGTGGTTACTTCGAACCCACCCGGATCAATTTCGAATTGAGTCGACTTGTAGCTTCTGACTTTTTGAAACTCGTCATACAACGCTGACGAGTAATCGATGTTTGTCGTGCCGCAGGCGAATTCGCCAACGTTCTTGAAAACGTCGTATCCAACTCCCAATCGCCCGTATGAAGATTCGTCGCGACTGAAACATTCGAAGAATAATTCGTCGGGATGCACGGTGATGACCGGGTCAAGCACCCACCACGCGTCCTTATCTCGCTCGTAGAGATATTTGAAGTACTTCAGCCTGGCGTTGTAAAAAGGCTGCATCCTTTTCGCCTGGCTGGTTCGTAGATCGTTCAGTTCGGCGCGCAGCGTCTTCAGTTCCTCAGCGATTTCCTGTTTCTGTTGAGCGACCGCTGCCCAGTCGACTTCTTCCTGTTGAGCGAGCCATGCCTGGTACGCCGTTCGGTCTTTCGGTTTCCAACGCAGGTCAGAGATGACGACATCGTGCAGGGCGCTGATGCCTTCCCGGAAAGCGATGTTCTTTCTCAGTTCGCCACGGAAAAACGTCGGTGCTCGACGAGTGTCCGGAGAAAACGAAACTTTTGTCCGAGTCGCACGGTTATCGACCAGGCTGTCCTTCTGGTATGAGTAGTTAAACTCCACCTCGCACCTCCACCGGTTTGATGTTGAGCGGAGATTCGATCGTCGGCCATGCAGCCTGCAACCGTAGCAGGATCTCCACGGCAGCCGCCCGATCGTTGATGGCCGCCGTCGCCGAAAGCCGGGAGAGAATCTCCGCCGAGATTCGAGCTGCCGGTTCACTCTTCAGCCCTTCTCTTTCAGGAAGTTGCAGGGCTCGGAATTTGGCAATGCGTCCTCGATTTACCCGTGACAACACGCTGACAAAATACGGTGCGAGTTGCTCAAGCTGGTCCACGTTGTCCACGACGTGACGATCCAGAAAATTCGAAGCGAACAACTGCATGGCCACAGAAGGATGCTCGCTCAGCTTGGCGACGTATTCTTCGCCGTGTCCATCTTCGAAAAGCCTGGTAATCAACTCCCGCCCAAACTGTTGCACATCCGGCTGGACGCTGTCGCAAATGCTGACCAGAACTCCCGGCGAAAGTGCTCCGTCATGTGAAAAGTTGTCTCGAAGGAACTTGAATGAAAATCGTCGAGTGTCTTCCCAACGGCAGCCATGCGTGCTGCAGATTCAGGATCGCTTTGAAGTTTGAGGACGTTCGACGTGCACATTTGCCAGGACGACTCTCTGACCGAAAGGATTTCGTGACTTCCAAGTTTCACGATTTCGTCGACAGTCAGATCCGCCGCGTTGACGTTCGTGGCCAGCAACGCTCCGCCGACTTCCTGGGCAGGCGACGACCGCGACTGCAGTAGCAGCCACACTGTTTCGGACGAAACGTTTCGCAAGGAATTGCCACGATCCTCGCGAAGTACGCGAGCCGTGTGTGTGGGGACGCCGTCGGGCGCTCCGGGAATCAGCAGGGCTTCAATCAGCAAAGCAGCCAGACGTTCGCCGAACAGCGAATCGGATTCGCACAGTCGAATAACGGTGCCGCGAATTGCATCTCGGATATCCGACTTTTCGTGCCCTCGCCGTGTTTGCGGATTCCACTCGTAGAATTGTTCCTGTCTGACCGGCAGTGCATCGGGATCAGAAAATGCTTTAAGCACTCCTGCCGCCATCCGTGCATAGTCATTCGATTCGCCCAGGTCCGCAAATCGTTTCAACGTCCGCCACGTGCGTCGCCGTAAATAGGTCCGAGTTTGCTGACTGAATGCCTGAGTCGGATACGGTCTCGTTGTCGGCAGTTGTTGCTGGGGATAGTACCCTTGCATCTTAAATCGAGGCGTCTTAAATCGAGCTGGCGTCACCTCGAATCGCCGCGCAAGGATGCCGAAAACTTCGTGGTCACGTTTTAACTCGGCCGCTTTGAAAATATGACGGACGCGACGAAACTGCCCCGGTTCAAGCGGCGCATTCTGCAGGAAATCGAGCAACGCAGGTCGAACGTATTCGTTGTCGATCAGGTAGATAATTTCAAGGCAACCGTTTGTGCCGACGCCGTCCTGCGCAATAGTCCGATTCAATTCGTCGGTAAACGAATCAGCCGGTCCTTCGACGGCGAGCTGTCGCAATCCTTCGGGAAGTTGCGACACGCTTTCCGCGATTGCGGTTTCGCGATCGTCATCGTTCAGTAATTGAAACAGCGCGACGCCGGCGATTCTTCGAACTGAGTCGGCCTGATGCTTCGCTTCAAGTTTTCGAAGAGCTTCAACGCTTGCGGCAGTTCCACATTGTCCGAGGGCCCACGCGATGCAGTAATCGAGCATCGAGTCAGCCGAATGAATCAGACCGATGAGAAACGGCTCCGCTTCAGTGAGTCGCAACTCGCCCGCTCGCCAGGCGGCACGAGAGAGCGGCCACTTAGCCGAGCTGTTTCCTTCGCCGCTTAATCGCTGCAGAACGGCCGTGTCCTTTCGGTGAGCGTGCATGATGGTGTTTGGTGTGATTGCTAGCGTGGTTGTTTTCCAAAACCTGGAGGACGACCATGGCTGGACGAAGACATCGCGAGATTCCGGCGGCTCTGACACGTGGGCGGGATCGCTTTGAGGTGTGGCGTCGGACTCGGCAAGTGGGG
>Ga0316208_1001138_pt1 | contig 26601 bp, 20 predicted proteins | sample 3monopyrite_MG_FD_204944 | JGI IMG/M metagenome (GOLD analysis project Ga0316208, IMG submission 204944) | Microbial mat bacterial communities from mineral coupon in-situ incubated in ocean water Damariscotta River, Maine, United States -... | ecosystem: Environmental > Aquatic > Marine >... | reverse complement strand
GACTTCAGGCTGGTCAGCAGGTTGTTCGTTTCCCAGACCTGATTGCGAACTCCGACGAGTTCTTCCATATCACGTTCGACGGACGAGAGTTCGGTTCGGACTGAGGCAAGTTCTCGCATCATGGGCCGTCGCACCATGATGTCCATGCCTAAGAATCCGGTAGCGAGTCCGACAAAGAGCATGCTCCATCGGAACGCGGGGCTGGCGACAAACTCGTTCGTCGCCGACGACTGGTCGTGGCCTGAGATTAACAAGGCTACTCCTCCAGGGCTGAAAAAAAGTGGCAATCATCAGGAGATGTGTTGCCTTCCCGATCGACAGGCATCAACAACTTTCGCGGCCATCATGCCACTGTGGTTGCGGTGCCGTTTTCGTGCCGGGGGAAGGTTCATTTGCCTGGCCGGACTACGCGTTGAGGCTGTCGTAGCTTCGGCAGTGAAACAAAGCGGGTAGGTCTCGGAACGTGGCAATGACCGCTGTCAACATGCGGCGACAACGTCATTGCAGGGAACATTCAACAGTGCCTGTCAATCGTGAGTGGTCGATACGCAACCGGTCTCACTCCAGGAGGTCAATTCGGGACAGACTGCTCGGAATTGATTTCCGAGGCTCGTCAGAGAGGGCGACGTTCTGCGACCGAATCAACTGGAACAACCGACAAACACCAGCTCGAATGCCAGTCTTGACTGTTGCTCCCACACCACCAGATATCGCCAAATTGACCAACCGGAATTGCTTCTCTTTGCTTCCTGGCTGGACGAATTTTTGAGGTCCAGGTCACAGCCGTTACAAAGCATCGCGGTCGTCACGGTCGATACATCGAGACTCGTGAATCTGCTCAGGCAAAGTCCGCAAGGATGCGAACAATTTCGGTCTGCAGCTCGCCGCCGGTGACGTGCACCTGGCCTTCGGAATCGACAAAAACGTCGACCTCGCTGCGGACGCCGAACTCAGGCTGGTAGATGCCAGGTTCAACGGAAAAACACGTCTGCTTCATGACCAGCCGGTCTTCGCGAGTTTCCAGGTTGTCCATGTTAGCACCGTTTCCGTGGACTTCCTGCCCGATGCTGTGGCCGGTTCGGTGAACATAGAATTCGCCGTAGCCTGCTTGCTCGATAACGTTTCGGCAGGCGTCGTCGACTTCCCAACCTTGCAGAGGGCGGCCTGTGTCGTAGGCGTCGCGGACGCAGGCAATCGCGGCGTCGCGCGAGGCGGCGACGATGTTGAAGATCTCAGTGTATTTGCCTGGAACTTCTGTGCCGACAAAGCCTGTTCGAGTGAGGTCGCTGTAGACGGCTCGGGGACGATCCATCTTCGCCCACAGGTCGACCAGGACGAAGTCGCCGTCACGGATTGTTGTGTGCTCGCCTGTGCCGGTTTCGTAATGAGGATTTCCGCTGTGAGGTCCTCGGCCGACAATCGGCGGGTGGTAGGTTGTCATTCTGTTCGTCGCGAAGTGTTCCATGATGACGTCGCGAACGGCGGACTCTTCGACTGATCCATTGGCTCGAACCTGGTCGGCAATGAATTTCCAGGCGACTCCAAAGGCGGCGTTTGTGTGTGTGGCCGCTTCGAGGTGCATTTGCCATTGATCGTCGTCCCAAGTGGCCTCGAACGACTGGATCAGGTCACCAGACGGGACGATTTCCGGTCCGAAACTGCGGACCAGTTCGATGGTGCCGGCGTCGACTTTCGAAATGTACGGGTTGGCGTTCCTCGGGGAGTACTCCATCGCGATCCGCGAGTGACCGTTCGTCAGCGATTCAATGCCGGCTTCCAGCTGCTGCCACTTCAGATAGATCGTCTTGTCACCTGGCAGGTGGTCGAACACGTCTGATTCAATTCGATGCACAAGCTTCTGCGGCGAGCCTTCACGCGGGATGCAGTAAAAGCAGCGGCGCGAGCCCATTTGATCGTCGGGCAGTTGCAGAACTCGCCGAGCGAGGACGTTGCTCCCCCGAAAATCGCACAGCAGCCAGGCGTCAACATTCAGCTCGGCAAGAGCGGACTGAATCTTCTCCAAATCAAACATGGCAATCATTCCGTGACGGCTGGTGGGAGTTTGAGCTTTGCTTACGAACTTCAGAGTGTTCGGAAGTCTGCGAAACAATTCGTTTTCGTCAAAAGCCTGCGGCGCCTGAACCTGAACCCTGTCGAGTTGCGGGTGCGGCGGACGGGGCCGCAGTTGGCACGGCGATCAGACCGCCAGCTGCATACTGCTCGCGGCGACTGGCGTATCGGATTGGGAAAGACGGCCAGACGGTGTTCCGGTTTACGTCGGCCTGGTCGTCGATGAAATCAGAAACCGGGCCGTCGAAGATCCTGCCGGATGCAAACATGTTTTCGCTCGCGTACTGCGTGAAGCCGAGCCACTGACGATCCGGTGCCAGTACGCCGAACAGGTTGGCACGCTCAGGCTTGAACTCCATGAAGTTTCGCGGCAGCGGAGCGGTGTGCAGTGCAGTCAACAGGAAAGCCATCGTCACGTAGCCGCCGATCAGGCCGAAGCTCCAACGACCGATATCGTGGGCGAGTCCACTCATCTCAATGTAGCGCGGCGATAGCTTTTCCATCAGCATCTTCAGACCCAGAACGAGTCCGCCGAACAAACCGACGAGCATGATGACGTCCCAGCGGTACGGCCACGATCCGCTACTCATCAGGTTACTTTGTGCGAACGCAGCGAACGGCTCGAAGAAATTCATCGCCAACAGGCCCGAGACGATGATTACCAGGCAGCTGACCGCAGCGCCAAATCCACCTTCACCGGCGACGCACCAGGTGACAATTCCCCAAACCACCAGCAGTATTACATCAAACATCAAGCAACTCCGAAGCTGAGTTTCCGTGTTGAATTTCTTTTAGCACCATTTCGGCGAACAAGAATTGAAATTGCCGTAGGGTGCGTCGACGCGTACGCCCCACATTGAGGCACTGACACAAGGAAAGGTTTAGCCACAGAGTTCACCGAGAGTACGGAGAAAAAGCTCATTAGCAAACTCTCAGTGGTCTCGGTGAACTCTGTGGCTCGAAATCTTCGTTGTGGTCAAGAAAAATCAGTTCGGCAAACTCGGTTGCAGAACCAGGTTAGTGATCTTTGCCACGAACTCGCTCAGCTCCGGGTAACTTCCGGACCCGAGATTGCTGTGACTGCCGTCGGCCGTCCATTCGCCGATGACTGTCTGGACTTCTTCTTCGGTGGGTTCGCCGTTTTCCAGAGTGAGGAATCGGACTGACCCGTTGGACATGTTTTGTGACTGGTCCGTGATGTCGACAGTCAGGATCAACCCGACAAAAAATGCTTCCGTCGCGAAGTGAGGAGCAGGCATTTCCAGAATCGTACAGGGAAATGGACCAACTCTCAGTTTGTGAATCAGGATGTCGTCCAGCGTTAACTCAATCGGCTGGTTGTGTTGTTTACAAGTTTCAAGAACTTCGTTCCAAAGTTCTGACAGATATTCCTTGCCGTCCGGCGAGGCCAACGAGGTGACGCACTTTGTTGGATTTTCAAAGGCCGCTTTTCGAAGCACGACATGGGCAAACGAGTAGTGATCACACCTCGGCTCCGTCTCGGATGGGCTCTTGCCACCTGATCCTCTGGAGAAAAAATCGAAAAGTCCCATGAGTGACTTTCGGTCAGGCCGACGACTCGGGCCATGCCGCCGAAACGACTGTCAACGTAACCGTTCGCCGCGTTGCTACTTCACAACGCGCATCAACTCCTCGATAGACGTAACGCCTTTGACCACCAACCGCAGCCCTTCTTCCTGCATGTAAAGCATGCCGTTCTTGCGGGCCTCGGATTTCAATTGTGACAACGGTGCCTTCTCGCGAATCATGTCGCGCAGACGGTCGTTGATTTCCAGGAACTCGAAGACGCCGACTCGACCGCGATACCCAAGACCACCGCATGCCGTGCACTCATCTTCCGGATTCTTAGGTGGTCGGTAAAACTTTTCGATTCGATCGACGGGCAGATTGGCCTGTTTGAGAAATTCAGCCTTCGGCTTGTAGGCCTCTTTGCATTTTGGACAGAGTCGCCGCGCCAGACGCTGAGCGAGAATACCTGAGATCGAACTCGCAAACAGAAACGGTTCAATCCCCAGGTCGAGCAGTCGAAAGAGGGCGGTAATCGAATCGTTGGCGTGGACGGTCGAGAAAACGTTATGCCCGGTGTTGGCTGCCTGGCAGGCGATCTGCGCAGTTTCGTCGTCTCGAATTTCCCCGACCATGATCACGTCCGGGTCCTGTCGGAGAATACTTCGCAGTGAGCTGCCGAATGTCTGGCCAGACTTTGTGTTGACCTCGATCTGCGTGATGTTTTCCATCTGGTACTCGACCGGATCTTCGATCGTGATGATGTTGTGCTGGTAGGCGTCGATGCCCTTCAGAGCTGCGTACAAAGTTGTCGACTTACCGGCACCAGTCGGGCCGCAGACAACCAGCAGGCCGTGAGGCTGATGGACGATTCGATTCAGCTGTTCTTCCAGAGCCTTTCGGAAACCGAGATCCTTCAACGTTCCCGTCGCTGCAGACTGGTCCAGAATACGCAGACTCATCTTCTCGCCGCCGCGAATTCCCTGCGTCGCGACACGGAAGTCGATCTCGCGACCTTCAGTGAGTGCTCGAAAGCTACCGTCCAGTGAACGTCGCTTTTCAGTGATGTCCATCGCGCCGAGCACTTTGAAGATGTTCAGCACGGCATCGCCGAGGGCTCGGTCGAACGGCTCGACGGGGTACATCACACCGTCGATTCTCATGCGAATATTCATCGTGTCTTCACGCGGCTCAAGATGGATGTCTGTCGCGCGGCGGATGAGAGCGTCGTAGACCACTTCCTTTGCGGCCATGAACCCTCGCGAGTTTTCGACCTGCTTCGTCCGCGAGGTATCGATGCGACCCGTTTCGGTCCGACCGACAAATACGATGTCGGGACCATTTCCGGATCCGATTTCACCATCACCACCGATGTTGATTCCGATTTTTGCCAGTAATCGGATGCCGACACGGCGGATGTGTTCCGGAGTCAGGACTTTGGCTTTGTCCGGGACTTTGGCGTTCCGTTCTTTGACATAGAAACCGAGGGGGGTGCCTGTCGAAGCGCCGATCAACACAAACGCCAGAAAGAACGACGGCGAGGTGATTCCAAGCAGAAGTCCGGTGGCTCCGGCAGCGAACATTGTCGAATTCCAGAAGTCGCTGCGAACTTTTAAGGACGTGCTGTCTTCATTGACCCAGGAAGATGACCAGACCCAGAACGACAACAGCCCGACGTAGAAGACCAGTCGGAACAGGCTGAGATAGCCGCCTGCGAGTGGCACGGTGGCCGACGCACTGTTTGGAATGGCGTTCCCTCGGAAGAAGGGAACCGGAGTCGGCGGCCAGGCCGCTCCCGGAACCGCTCCCGCGACAGCTCCAACGGCGGCTGGTGGACCACCGGCCGCAGCCCCCCCTTCGGCTGCTGTTGCTCCGCCGGCTGCTGTGGTGCCAGCTGCCGGGGCTGCGCCTGCCGATGTCGGATCGACGGGCGCAGTTCCGGCATCGGTCGGCGGCTGGGCTGCCGGATCCTGTGCAAAGGCAGAACTCGCGCACCACAACAGAGCACCAAAGACGACGCTGGCAAAGGCAATCGTTCTGCGAAATTGAGTATTCATATTCGGACGGCAACTAAGGGCAGATGACCCGCTGGTCGCAACCAATCGACCCGCTTGAAAGATGCTGACAATCGTAGTGAGCATGCTTGACCATTTCTACACTCGTCCGTACTCGTCCGACAGAACGTTGCTGACGAACCAGCAACACAGCGGCGATTGTGTTGCAAAATTGCCGAGCCACCCAGAGACTCCGGCTGCAGTCCGACCTTCGCCCGACAGTCCATCTGTCGCCTCAGCCAACCGACAAAATCCACTGGAGTTTCTCATGGACGATTGCTACCGCATTGCTGACACCAGTCAGGTTCTGACGCCGGCTCTGGTTGTGTTTCGAGACATGGTCGAGCAGAACCTGGACCACATGGTGGAAATCGCCGGCGATGCGTCGCGGCTGCGACCGCACTGTAAGACTCACAAAACGCGCGAAATCATCGAGCTACAACTTGCTCGCGGAATTGTTCGACACAAGTGTGCGACGTTTGCCGAAGCGGAGATGCTCGCCGATGCGGGCGTCAAAGACGTGTTTCTTGCCTACAGCCTGGTCGGGCCGAACGTTGGTCGAGCAGTCGCCTTTCGGCAGAAGTATCCGGACGTCGAATTCTCCGTCACTGCGGACCACGAAAAACCGATCAGGCAACTCGGTGCCGCGATGGCCGACGCATCGCTGAGCATCGGAGTTCTGCTCGACATCGACACCGGCCAGCACCGCACCGGCATCCTCGTCGGCCCGGAGGCGAAGAATCTTTACGGCCTGATTGTCGATACCAACGGTCTGACCGCAAACGGTCTCCACGTTTACGACGGGCACCAGCATCAGACTTCTCGCGACGACCGTCGAGCCGCAGTTAACGAGGAATGGGATCGCGTTGCCGAGTTCCGAAAGAGTATCGAAGCGGAAGGCTGGCCTGTCCCGCGACTTGTCTGCGGGGGCACGGCGTCGTTCCCAATCTACGCCGAGAAGACTGATCCGGGCATCGAGTACAGCCCCGGCACGTGCGTCTACAACGACGCCGGATACGGCGGCCGATTTCCGGACATGGTCTTCCCGCCGGCAGCCATGATGCTGACTCGAGTCATCAGCCGGCCAACTCCGACGCGCATCACGCTCGACATTGGCTACAAAGCTGTTGCCTCCGACCCACCCGCCGGGCAACGACTGACCTTCCCGGATCTGCCCGACGCCGAAGCCGTCCTCCAGAACGAAGAGCACCTCGTGCTGGAAACTTCCCGAGCCGAAGAATTCGAACCCGGCGACGAACTCCTCGCCATCCCTCGCCACATCTGCCCGACATCCGCGTTGCACCGAGCGGCCTTCGTTGTCTCCGGCGGAGAAGTCATCGGCCAGTGGGAAATCGCCTCCCGAGACCGCTGGATCACGATCTAGTGGAATCGTGAGTCCAGTACATAAGTAGCCACAGATGGGCGCAGATCATTCCGAGCAGCATCTGCGCTTATCTGCGAGCATCTGCGGCTGATTTTATTTCCCCATTGATTCTGAAGTCAGCCAACAATTTCGTGACACAAAAAACGGCGGGAAGACCGGGTGTCTTCCCGCCGTTTCAGTTTTCGTAGGCTGCTCAAATCAATGCGCAAAACGAGTTCCAATGGGGAGTTCCAATGGGCAAACGAGTTCGCCGCTACGGTCGTTGCCTACTCTTGTTCGTCAGCCTTCACGTCGAACAAAACAGCCGGAACTTTGATATCGCCAGCAGCGACCTTGCCTCGTGCCGTGATCGTTACCTTCATCTTGCTTGAGATCATTTCTCCTGCGCTGACGAGTGCGTTACCTCGCGCAACGTCCGCTCCACCGGCTTCAATCAGTTTCTTACCCGTGATTTTTGCAGCTTTGTCGAGATACCCGACTCGCTCATGCCAGACAGTAAATGTGTAATCACCAGCGGGGATATTCGTGATCTTGAATTCGCCATTGGCGTCGGTAGAAGCTGCATACGGGTGATCGATTACCAGCCAGACAGCTTTCATCCAAGGGTGAATATTACACTCGACCGTCATCGGAAGCGGCTCTTTCGAGACGAACTTCGGCATCTTGACTCCCACTCGGTCATTCGGAGTGACAGTGAAGTTCTGCGGTGTGTTCACGAATGGGTTGGTACGGGTGTTGTGCGGCTCATTATCGTCGGACTTCACAATTACCTGCTGGTCGGTTCTGACCACTAAAGTATGTGGTTTGAAGGCGCACGCCTTTTGATCAAAAATGACTTCCGCAGCTTTGCTGGCTTTCAAATCAGGATGAATGCTGCTCGCCGAAATCTTCTTCAAGTACACAAAAACGTGCTGGACGCCCTTGTTCTTCGAGTTGATGACAAGCGAGTCGTTGACGATTGGACCAATGGCACAGCACGCCGGAATCTTAAGATTCGGATTACCCTCCTGGACTTTTGGCAGCAGCTTGGGAACGTCGCCGTCAAATACGATTCGTCCGGTGAAATCACCGTAGCCGTCGGCGGCGAATGATTGAGTGGTCAGGCCAGCGACGACTGCGGCAAGCAGAGCGGCGGTCAGGCGGAAATGTGAAGGCATGTTAAATCTCCTGAAAACTGTTTCGGCGGCATCGGCAGATGACCCCGGTGTGGAGAACGTTCTCGACCGGTTGACCTGACGAAGAAACCACCTGAACGAGGAATGGGTGTTATTGATGTCTTGCCCGAGGTACGCCTCGGATCAGAAAACCGCGATACGAATTTGTAGATGCCGCCCCTGAATCTGCCAGTATCCGGCGAGATCGTTTCCGGCCAGTGATGCCGCACGTTCCCGAAAATCGACTACGCCGTTTGGTTGGTTAAATCGGGGGTTTGGTAGCCGCTCAAGGGGGAAGGGTCTGGGTGAGCGGCCAGATGTCAGGAGTGTTCGAGCATGACGATCAGGCGGGAATCGCTGACTGTTCTGCGATCTTGAGCCAGCGTACAGTCTGAAACAATCGATTGCGAGTAAACTGGCCCAATCCTCAACAGCGACGCCACTTACATGAAAAGTCTTCGATGCGTTGTGATTGGCTGCGGTCGCATGGGGCTGGCTCATGCCGAGCGGCTGGCTGCCGATCCGCGAGCTACTCTCGCTGGTTTCTTCGATGCCGACCGAGAAACCGCGACGCAGCTTCGCGAGCAGTTTGCTCCGGACGCCGCGGTGTTCGAATCGACCGAGGACGCATTTTCGCAGGCTGATGCCGACGCGGCGATTATCTGCACTCCGACTTCCCTGCACGCTTCGCAGGTGAAAGCAGCCGCCCGACACGATCTGCACGTGCTGTGCGAAAAACCGCTTGCGGCGACACGGGACGAGATCATCGGTCTGATCGACCTGTCGCAGAGTCTCAGCCACGTCCACTTCATGCTTGGTTACCAGCGACGCTTCTGGGCGATCTACCGGCGAATGAAAGAAGAGGTTGAGTCCGGCCAATGGGGCAACATCGTCGGCGTGACGGCGGTGAATTCGGAACGCTGGCAGCAGACCATTGCCGGAACCTGGCGAGACGATCCCGACATCAACTTCGGAGGCTACCTCGGCGACGCAGGCAGCCATCGACTGGACGGTTTGTTTTATGTAACAGGCCTTGAGCTCGGTGATTTGTCAGCACGAAGCAGCAAGGCCGGCAGCAACGTCGAAATCGTCACTCTGATTAACGGCGAACTGCTGGACGATTCAGATCGCGAAGTGCCGTTTTCGCTTTCGTTCGTTGGTAACTCCAACTCGTTTCACGAGGAGTTGTTCATCCACTGTGAGAAGGCTGACCTCATCGTCCGAGACTTTCAGCTTTTCATCGGCCGCGACAACAAAGTTGAATTGATCAAATTGCCGCCCGAACAGAGCGGCCGGGAATCAACTCAGAACCCGGTGAGTGGTTTCCTCGATCTTGTCTGCGGCGCCGCGGAAAACATCTCGCCGATCGAATGCGCGCTTCCGGTGTTTGACATGACGACCGCCATCCTGGACGCTGCCGAGTCACACAACTCGTAGGTCAGGCTCGGCCTGACGAAGTCATCAAGACGAAATGAGGAGCTCCCAACATGTCCGGCTTTCAACGCGGCCTGGCCGCTCTGATCATGACTGCGGTTGCGGCAAACGCTTCAGCCGCCGACTTGAGTTCGCAACTCAAGGCTGTCCGAGATGTCTCTCGCGAGGGACAAGGCAACGAAGCCGCCGCCGCTGCGGTGCGATCCTTGTCCGCAGCTTCGGCGAATGATCTCACTCAGATCCTTGCCGGCTTTGAAGGAGCATCACCGCTCGCCGCAAATTATCTGCGAAACGTCGTCGAGTCTGTCGCCGACCGCCACCTCGCCGCGAAGAAGCCTCTTCCGACGAAACAGCTCGAAGCTTTCGTGCTGGACCGATCCAACGATCCGCGAGCACGACGCCTGGCATTCGAAGTTCTGGCCAAAGTCGACTCTTCGGCGAGTGATCGACTGATCCCAAAGATGCTGCTTGATCCGAGCCCCGAGTTCCGCCGAGATGCCGTTCAGCGATTGGTCGCCGAAGCGGAGTCACTGGGCGAAGACTCCGCCGACAAAGCAAAGCAGATCTATCGCAAAGCGCTATCCGGCGCGACGGACTCGGACCTTGTGAAGAAGATTTCAAAGTCGCTGAAGGAACTGGGTGACGAAGTGGATCTTGTCAGCCACTTTGGATTCCTGACCGACTGGCGAATTGTAGGACCGTTCGACAATCGCGAGTTCATCGGATTTGACATTGCCTACGCTCCGGAAAAGGAACTCGACTTTGCCGCAAAACTGAAGGCAAAGGATGGCGAAGTTGCCTGGGGCGAGATCACAACCTCGGACGAATTTGGTATCGTCGACGTCGCGAAGTCAGTCGCTCCTCACAAAGGAGCGGTGATGTACCTCGCAACTTCCTACGAAGCCGCCGCCAATCGCAACGTCGAGTTTCGGTTCGGAACTCCGAACGCGTGGAAGTTGTGGGTGAACGGCGAGTTCCTCTTCGGACGCGACGAATATCACCGTGGCATGGCCATCGACCAGTACCGTGTCCCGGCGAAGTTGAAAGCCGGCAAGAACGTCATTCTGTTGAAACTTTGCCAGAACGAGCAGACCGACGACTGGGCACAGCGTTACCAGATTCAGATTCGAGTCTGCGATCCATCCGGCGTCGCCGTGCTGCCGGTCAAATCGAAAAGCCAAACGACATCAGACGCGCGACCTCAGAAACGTCAGCCACAACGATTGACCGCTCAGTTAGAAGGAGCTTCCGAATGACCAACCTGAAAAATTCTTCGGCCCGGCGAATTGTTCCCTTGATTGCGGCGGTCGTTTCGGCCACTTGCCTGACAGGCGCGGACTGGTTGCAGTTTCGCGGCAACGATGTTTCCGGAGTCTCCGCGCTGTCTGAGATCCCGACGACATGGTCTGATTCTGTGAATGTCTCGTGGAAAGTTGATCTGCCTGGTCGTGGCGCCTCCGGTGCTATCGTCATTGGCGATCAGGTCGTCGTGACCGCGAGCAGCGGTTTTCGACAGGACCGTCTGCATGTTTTGTCGTTTGATCGGGCGAGTGGCAAGAGAAACTGGGAGCGTCAGTTCTGGGCAACGGGCCGGACGATGACTCATCCAAAAATGAGTGTCGCGACTCCGACTCCGGCGTCTGACGGAAAACGAATCTTTGCGTTTTACTCAAGCAACGACGTCGTTTGTCTGGACCTTGATGGGAACCTTCAATGGTTGCGAGGCCTGACTCACGACTTCCCGAACGCCAGCAACAGCCTCGGCATGTCGTCATCACCGATCGTGATTGGCGATACGTTGATCGTTCAGGTCGAGAACGACGCGGAATCATTCGCAACCGGCCTGGACACTTCAAACGGCAAAGCACGCTGGAAGAAGGTGCGGCCGAAGAAGGCAAACTGGACATCGCCGACGCTCTGGCAGAATAGTGATTCAGACGCCGTTGCTCTGCTTCAGTCATCCGCCGGAATCGAAGCGGTTAATCCAGGAACCGGCGAGACGCTTTGGAAGTTCGGCGACGGTGCGTCGACGATTCCGTCGTCGGTCGTCACGGTCGATTCTCTGCTGATTCCTTCGAACGGGCTGACTGCGTTGCGGCTGGGTGAGCCGCTGGATGATGAAAAGGGCTCACCGGAAGTGCTCTGGAACGATCGCAAACTCGGCCCCGGCACGTCGAGTCCCATCGTCGTGGACGGAAAAGTCTTCGTCGTGAACCGCGCGGGAGTTCTCCAGGCCGCTGACGTAAACACAGGCAGCCTGCTATGGCGTCTGCGTTTGAAAGGCCCTTTCAGCGCGACTCCGGTCGCCGCGGGAAAACACCTGATTTTCTTCAACGAAAAGGGAGATGCCCAAGTCGTCGACATCAGCGGAGCTGAAGGCGAAATCGTCGGCGAGAACACGGTCGGAGAAACGATCCTCAGCACTCCGGCCATCGCCGACAACGAAATGTTCGTCCGCAGCGACGGTCACCTCTGGAAGATCGCGGAGTAGAAGAATTAATCGCAGAGATTCACAGAGGAAAGGCACGGAGGTCGCAAAGGCAGATCTCACCGAGACGAGTTTCAATCCGGGAAACAAAAAACGCAGAGCCCTCTCCGGACTCTGCGTTTTTCCTCTGTGTACTCTGCGATTTATTCGTGCCGGAACTACCGACTGGCAGTCTCAAGCCTCGTGAGGCTTTCGGCGAAGTGGCGTGGGTCTTCGGCGAAGGTTGCTCGGTGCTTCAGCGAGCGGAACAGGACGATCTTTCCTCGGTAGACGGCGGCGGTTGAGGCGGCTCCGAGAGTTTCTTTTTCGCCTCGGACGGAAGCGACCGGGCAATTACCGTCTGCCAGTGGCCAGTACTTTGACGGTTCGGCTTTGAATGCCTGCTGGTGTTTTGCTGAGGCGAAGTGCAGTTTCACACCGCGATACTCTTCAGTGATCTTCGAGCTGCCGCGAACGAGGTCACGATCGTCCAACATTGAAACCAGGCACATGCCGGAGAAGGCTGTCTGCGGAGCTGGCATGCGAGCGGCGACTGGCTGGGCTGTCGGTTTCTCAGGCGTCCTTTTCACAACGGCTTGTTGAAGTGTTGGCTGTTGCTTCTTACAGAACGGTTCGAGCTGCCGGGCCATTTGTGGAGCAGGGTGGAATCCTCTGATCCTGCCAAGCACGTTCAGCTCGGGAGAGATCACGACGGTCGACGGAAAGGCTTCGATGCCGAGCAACTGAACCGCTCGCTCATTTTCGTCAGCATCCAGAACGACGGGGACGAAATACTCGTTGACCTGGGCGATCACTTTCTGGTCGGCGAACGTTTCGTCCAGCAGCTTGTGGCAATAGTGGCACCACGAAGCCGTGAATGTGATCAGAATGGGTTTGCCCGTCTTTTGAGACTCGGCAGCCGCTTTCTTCAGGTCGTTGCCCCACTTCAATTCGGCGGCTGAACCGGAAGTCTGGAACATCGCCAGAAGAATAAGAGCCGCGAGATATGTGACTGTTTTTTGCCCGAACTTCATATCGCACCTGGCGTTAGTGAGTTACCGACTGGCGGGACGAGCTGAAATCAAATGACCGCTGCCGTGCGGCACGTGCCCAAACCGGGCAGATTCCAGCATCCCGCTTCCCAGAACTAACTATCGGCACAATCGGGGGGGCAAACTGTAACTCAGCAGACAATCTGGACGTGCGATTCTCAACAACTGCTGAAAGTGAACCACGAATGGACACGAATTAACACGAATGAAGTCCTTGGACGTCGTCCTCATTAGTGTTAATTCGTGTTCATTAGTGGTTCTGTCACCGGTGAAACGAAAAAAGGCTGTCTCGCATGGAAGCGAGACAGCCTTCTGAAATTCCGTGAGTTGCCGAGTGGCTACTCGTTGATGATGTCGCGGACGGTTCCGCCGCCGGGGATCATCGGCAGGACGTGCTCCTGGTACGGGCAGATCATTTCGAGCAGAAACGGGCCGTCGTAGTTGATCATTTCTTCGATCGCTGCGGGCAGATCGGCTTTCTTGCTGACCTGTCGCGAACCGACGCCCATACTTTCAGCCATTTTGACGAAGTTCGGGAACGTTTCGCCGAAGGTTCCGTCGCCATCGCCGGTTGCCATCTTGTCGTCGATCGGGCCAAGGTAAGTGTGGGCTCGGTTGCCTTCCATGAAGCGGTCTTCCCACTGCATCACCATGCCCAGGTGCTGGTTGTTGAGCAGGAAGACTTTGACATTCAGCTTCTCGCAGAAAAGTGTGGCGAGTTCCTGAATGTTCATCATGACGGAGCCGTCGCCGTCGATGTCGATGACGAGTGCTTCCGGGTGAGCCGCCGCAACGCCCATGGCCGCCGGCAGGCCGAAGCCCATCGTTCCCAGGCCCGAACTGCTGAGCCACCGTTTCGGCTTGCTGAATTTGTAGTACTGAGCGGCCCACATCTGATGCTGACCGACGCCGACCGCCACGTAAGTGTCGAGTTCTTTCGTCTGCCGCCACAATTCCTGGATGGCTGCCTGTGGGTAAATCAAATCGTCGGACTGCGTGTGTTTGAGCGGGAATTTTTCCTTCCAGTCGGAACACTGAGTTCGCCATTCGTCAATCTGAGGGCAGTCGTCTTCTGACAGAGCAGTGTTCAGAGCTACGAGGAAATCTTTCACATCCGCGACGACCGGGATGTGGGCTTCCTTGTTCTTGTGAATTTCCGACGCGTCGATGTCGACGTGGATGATCTTGCCATGCTGAGCGAACTCGTCCAGCTTGCCGGTCACTCGGTCGTCGAATCGGACGCCCAATGCCAGTAGCAGGTCGGCTTCGTCGATCGCCATGTTGGCGTAGACAGTTCCGTGCATGCCGAGCATGTGCAAAGACTGCTCGTGATCGCCAGGGAACGCTCCGATGCCCATCACCGTCGTCGTGACGGGGATGCCGGTCTTCAGCGCGAAGGCCGTCAGCTCTTCCGAAGCGTCTGCATTGATGACTCCGCCGCCGACGTACAGGATCGGCTTTTTGGCTCGACGAATGGCTGCGACCGACTGGCGAATTTGCTCCGGAGCGACCTTTCGCTGCAGCGGTCGATAGCCCGGCAGCTTCATGGCAGGGTCGTAATCGATCTCGTCTTCCGACATGGAAGCGAGTTGGATGTTCTTCGGGAAGTCGATCAGAACCGGCCCCGGACGACCGCTCTTCGCGACAAAGTAAGCTTCTTTGACGATCCGAGGAATCGACTCCAAGGCTGCGCGAACTGATGCCGGATCCGTGTAGTCATCAGCCGTGATCATGTAGTAGTGCTTGGTGACCGCTCGGCAGATTTCGACGATCGGAGTTTCCTGGAAGGCGTCGGTCCCGATGACTGCCTGAGGAACCTGCCCGGTGATCGCGATCAGCGGAACGCTGTCCATCTTCGCATCAGCGATCGAGGTGACGAGGTTTGTCGCTCCCGGGCCGCTCGTCGCCATACAGAGGCCGACGCTGTCGGTTGTTCGTGAAACGCCTTGGGCAGCGAAACCACCACCTTGTTCATGTCGTGGCAAAATTGTCCGGATACGATCTTTTCGGCGAGTCAGAGCCTGGTGCAGCGGCATGCTCGCGCCGCCGGGGTAGGCAAAAATCATTTCGCCGCCGTTGCGTACCAGAGCCTCGATCAGAATATCGGCGCCGGTGATAGTTTTGGTACTGGTTGAACTCTGCTGAGCGGTCGACACTGTACTGCTTCCTCAAAACAAACTGGGCGAAAACGAACTGCGAAGTGTACCGCGACTCCAGGACGGTCGCGAGTGTTGATTTCGGTCCGCGGGGCTGGAATGACGGCTCCGTAGCTGCCGATTTGCTCGATAAACGACCGACACCATCAACGTCGAACTGGTTATGTCGATTTTCACGGCTTTCCACGAAGCTGGATAAGGACGAAGGCTCACGCGAAGACGCTAAGTCGCGAAGATTGAGTCGGTCCTCAGAGTTAAAAGTCGAAAGACACCTGCGCCGTCGAAAAGCAGTCTTCAGCACTGAATCACTTTTCTTTCGTCTTTGTTCCTTCGCGTCTTAGCGCCTTCGCGTGAGAATCCTTCTGCGCACCCACGGCGAACCTGAAATACTGTATCGATTGTCCTGAGTGACTACTGGTTCGCGGTCGCGGACCAATTGCCGCTTGTTGTGGAGGCGAGTTGGCGACCGTAGACTATCGGTTCGGCCATCCGAGCCGCGTCCGTCCCCACGAGGCCTGCACCACCTGCAGCCCGTCCCGCCTCAATGCCAACCCGTCCACGCCAAACTAAGCACACGAGAAGCAGCATGGATTCGAGCGACAACGAACAGCTTTCCTTTGAGACTCGGTGCGTTCATACCGGTGTGAATAAGGACTCGTCTTACAACAGCGTGATCACGCCGATATACCCGAGTTCGACGTTCTACTGGGACGACCTCGACACCACCAAAGGGTACGACTACACGCGGAGCGGCAATCCGACGCGAACCGGCCTCGAAGAAAACATCGCCGCTCTTGAAGGCGGAGTCGAATGCCGCGCGACCAGCACGGGCATGTCAGCGATCACGACCGTGCTGCACCTCTTCCAGCCGGGCGACCACATCATCGCGGCCGACGACATTTACGGCGGGACATACCGCCTGTTTGCTGACATATTCACGAAGATGGGCATCGAATTCACCTTTGTAAAGATGGGCGACGCCGCCAACGTTCAGGCGGCCGTCAAACCCAATACAAAGTGTGTCTGGATCGAGACGCCGAGCAATCCGCTGCTGAATCTTGTCGACATCGAAGCAGTCGTTGGCGTTGCGAAAGAAGCTGGTGCGATCACCGTTGCCGATAACACGTTTCTTTCGCCATACCTTCAGCGGCCGATGGAACTGGGCGTCGACATCGTCGTTCACTCGACGACGAAATACCTCAACGGTCATTCGGACGTTGTCGGCGGCTGCGTCGTTTCGAAGTCGAAGGAGCACGCAGAACGCGTTGCCTTCACAGTGAATGCACTCGGACTGGCTTGTTCGCCGTTTGATGCCTGGCTGGTCTTGCGGGGAATCAAAACGCTCGGCCCGCGAATGGAAGCTCATCAGCGAGGAGCGATGGCTCTGGCCGAAATGCTCGACGCTCACAACGCGGTCGAACACGTTTACTTCCCCGGTCTGCCGTCGCATCCTCAGCACGAACTCGCAAAGAAACAGCAAAGCGGCTTCGGCGCGATGATGAGTTTCGACGTAAAGGGTGGACGACCTGCCGCCGAACACATCTTCAAAACGGCGAAGTTGTACTCACTGGCCGAATCGCTCGGCGGAGTTGAATCGCTGTTCGAATACCCGGAATCGATGAGTCACGCATCGATGTCACTGGAAGCGCGTCGTGAAGCGGGTATTACCGAAAAGACGATCCGCATCTCGGTCGGAATCGAAAGCCCGGAAGACATCGTCGCTGACATGAAGCAAGCTCTGGATACAATCGGGTAGGACGGCTGCGAAGCCGATCGTCACGTTCGTCCGTTATGCAAAAGGAACCGTCACTGTGAAACCGCGAGTGCTCACCGCATTGCCTGTTTACAACGAGGCGACTCACGTAGCTCAAGTGCTGCTTGAGGTGCAGAAGTTTGCGGATGACATTCTCGTTGTGAACGACGGATCGAGTGACGGAACTGACGATGTCCTGCTGAGCGTCCCTGGCATCCGAGTCGTCACTCACGGCAACAATCAGGGTTACGGAGCTGCTCTCAAGACTGCCTTCTGCTACGCCGTCCGCAACAACTACGACGTCGTCGTCACAATCGACTGCGACGGGCAGCACGAGCCGAGCCTCATTCCCGAACTGGCCGCCGCCGTCTATCCCGACGAAGGCGAACCAGTCGACATCGTTTCCGGCAGCCGGTATCTGAAATCGTTCGACGGCGACTCACCGCCGCCGAAAGATCGTCGTCAGGTCAACGTCGAAGTCACTCGCTACCTCAACGAAAAACTAAACCTCAACCTGACAGACACGTTCTGCGGTTTCAAAGCGTACCGCACGCACGCTCTGGAAAATCTGAAGATCACGGAACTCGGTTACGCAATGCCGCTGCAGCTTTGGGTTCAGGCAGTGCAACTCGGCATGAGAATTACGGAGTTTCCCGTTCCGCTGATCTATCTCGACGAGGATCGCTCGTTCGGCGGTTCCCTCGACGATACTGAACGGCGGATGCGTTATTACCACGAAGTGATGGATCGAGAACTCGATGCACCGGATGACGAAAAAGTAACAACGAACTCGGGACCGACACTTTGTGACGAAACTGGTCAGTATGAGTAGGGTCTGACAAGCGCAGCGCCGGCATACCACACGATCACAAATCTGGCACGCCGTCGCTTCGCCTGACATGCCCTGTGTTTTGAAACGATCCCTCATTTCTTCGACTGACCGATGGAACTTCTGGAACGCTCAGCCACGATGAACGGTCGCGAAGAACCCGCCTGGGAACGAACCCGCATCCGCGTCCCGCGTGAAAACGGTTCGTTCCTCATCCACCCCGAGCCGGCAGCGATCGTTCGGCACGTCGAACAGCTTCGCAATCCGCCGGAGCTTGCTGGTTCGGTGGATTGTCGAATTCTGAACCGCGGATTGACTGAATTCCGAGCGGCCGCCAGAAGCGAAGTCATTGCAGCGGCCTGCCGATGGACGTCGGACTTGCTCGGTCGGACAGTCGATGTTGAACCGGCCGCCCCGTTGATCATGACCGGGCACCAGCCGGAGCTGTTCCACCCCGGAGTCTTCGCCAAAAACATCGCGACGTCACAATTGGCATCCCGCGCAAACGGTGTCGGACTGAACCTGGTCGTTGACAACGACCTGATGGCAAGCACGCAGATTCGTATTCCCGTCGGCGATCGCGAAAACCCCGGCATCTCCACGATCGACTTCGACACCGCTCGGCCACCAATTCCCTGGGAAGAGGCTCGTGTTTCTGACATGAGCCTGCTGGAATCATTCGCCGACCGAGTTTCCAGTGCGATGAGAACGTGGAACATCGAACCGTTGGTTGCCGACTTCTGGCCAAAGGTCGTAGCTACTGCCGGAAAACGTTCGAGTGATCATGAGAGTGCTTCGTTGGCTGAATGTTTAACGGCTGGCCGAGCGTCACTTGAGCACGAATGGGGTCTCGGAAATCTTGAGCTGCCAATCAGCCAGCTTTGCGAAACTGAAGCCTTCCGATCCTTCGCCTCTCACATTCTCTTGAACGCTGAGGAATTCCGACGAGTCTACAATCAGGTGCTCAGCGAATATCGCCGCGTCAATCGGCTCCGAAGCTCGTCGCACCCGGTCCCGGAGCTTGAACTTCAAAACGGCTGGTGCGAGACGCCGTTCTGGATCTGGCAGGCTGACAATCCGAGACGTGGCCGCCTCTTTGTACGACAAGCTGGCAAGTCACTTGAGCTGGCCACAGCTCCCACGGCTTCGGCACTCGTTCACTCATTGACTTTGAGTCCAGATGCGACCGTCGATGAGGCCACTGTGGCGTTGCAGCGTTTGTCAGAAGCCGGGCTGCGAATTCGAACCCGGGCGTTGACGACAACTTTGTTCTCTCGACTGTGCCTCTGCGACCTTTTCGTACACGGAATCGGCGGTGCAAAGTACGACGCCATGACGGACCGCATCGCCTCGCGGTTCTTCGGCGTCGGCCTGCCTGAATACCTGACGCTGTCCGCGACCGAATGGCTGCCGATCGGCGAGCCTCACTCAGCGACGCCGTCCGACGTTTCGCGGCTTTCCCAAATGCTCCGTGAGCTTCAGCACAACCCACAGCGTCACCTCGGCCCGAATATTCTGGCCGATGCCCAGCCACTCGTCATTGAGAAGGCGTCACTGATCAACCAGCAGAATGCCGCACGAAATAACGAGCCAACTCACGAGACATCTTCAAGCGGCAACAAACGCTACCGCCGCTTCCCGGAAATCAACCGCGAACTCGGAAAACATACCGAGCTCCAACAGCGACTCATCCGAGAAGAACTCACCCACGTCGAGCAACGCCTGGCCGCCAATCAGACCCTCATGAGTCGTGAATTTTCCTTTTGTCTCTATTCCGATTCAACGATCAAGAGCATGATTGACCGACTTCGGAGTGACTTCTCATGAATCGAGTAGTGAGTCGAGAAGGGAAGACAAATGCAAAGCAACGCAAAAACTGGCCAGAAAACTGTATTCCTCACCGTGTGCGGGGTCTTCCTGGTTGTCAGTTACAACCTGCAAAAGGCGGCCGATTTTTCAGCAACAAAGGAAGTTGACAAACCTGCGTTTTGGACCGTGACTTTCCGTTCGCACCTCGATGGTTCGTTAGATGACGATCCCAACGTCCGAGTCGGTGAAAGCGTTCAAGTGGCACCGGCCAGGTCGGAACCAATGTCAACGCATGATCCGATCCTTGTGAAACTACCGACTCAAACCCCGTTCACGGGCAACCACGAGTTGTACTACCTTCGTGGGTTCGCCATTGGCCAGTTGTCCTCACAGAATCTTCAATTTTTGTGACACTCAAACGGATCCGCAGCACGCCAGCACGATTCATGGAACGCTGGCTGGCAAGCGGGTCGTGATGCTCGGAGTTCCGAGTAGATTGATTGTGCAAGCCCTCGATGGGTGCCGCTTGAGCCTGCGAGCCGACGTTCGCAACGGGCAACCTCGGCTTGCGAGCTCCAATCCTCGAGCGACGTTTGAGATGCTGGCATAGTCCAACTGACGACTAATTTCGCCGGAGGGATATCTCTGCATCGGTGGCGAAAATGCGTCGCGAGAAGTAGACGCGACATAAGGTTCTGTACGGGCACGGTGCATCGACACTACACAGAACCGAATTATCGCGAGGGATATCGTGGCTGAACTTTGGCAACTCATCGGCGGAGCTGGGTATACAACGGCAATTTTCGCACTCGGACGGTTGTCTTCCAGCGTCAGTTGGTCGACGTTGTTCGACTCTGCAGAAAAAAAAACGTCGTCACAATCGTCAAAGCCAATGGCTCCCGGTACTTCCGACGGGCTGCTGACGGAAATCAAGCAAGCGTTGAATACCCATTCTGCTTCGACTCGCCGTCTCAACGACAAACTCGATTCGGGTGATCACGATCTGATCAGTGATCAGGCCAAAGCAACTCGGACGGGCAATTCGGAATTCCAAAAGTTTCTTGACGACCAATGTTCTGCGTTGGAGCAGCATCCTGACGGTCGCGGCAACGCGGTTAAAAAGTTGCTTGGAAAACTGGCCGGGCACAGAGAGCGGGCGCATGAGCTGGACGGTGCTTTGGCAAAATTCGAGGATCCCACACAGATTGAATCCGCGATTTCTCCGCTGCAGGATTGCATTCGAGATCTTGAGGATCACAACAAACGTCTGCAAAATGAGCTTGAGGAAACCCGGAAAGCCGTTGTGCAACAGGCGCAGAAACTGGAACTGGCGAAGGAAGAAGCTCGCGTTGACGCGCTCACCGGGCTACCGAATCGACGAGCGTTCGACGAACGGATTGAGCAGGCCCACTCGAACTTTGCGGACAGCGGTGTGCCGTACACAGTTGCGCTGCTCGACGTAGACCATTTCAAAAAATTTAACGACGAACATGGTCACGCGATTGGAGACAAGGTTCTGGAAGTTGTCGGAGAAGTTCTTCGCCGCACTCAACGCGGAACGGATCATGTCGCAAGATATGGTGGCGAAGAGTTTGTCGTTCTTCTGGAGCGGTTGCCGGGGCATCAGGCGGAGTCTGTCGTCGACCGGCACCGGGGCCGAATCGGCAAGTCATCACTGCGAGCCGACGGCAAAGATCTGAGGATCACCGTCAGCGCAGGCGTGGCGGAGGTTCAGCCCGGAGAGTCCTTTGAGTCCGTGCTCGAACGTGCTGACCAGGCACTCTATGCGGCGAAGAAAGCCGGTCGAGATCAAACGTGTTTCGACGGTGGCAAGACTGCGGTCGACAATCGCAGCCCGCAGAAAGAAGCAGCACTGGTCTGAGCCCGCTCGCTGTAGTGGGAGCTTCGAAGTGATGCTCGCAACCGACGGGAGGAATCTCCCTGTATCGATCTCTGCAATCCGTTCTGATTGTGCGAAGTGACCTAAATTGAAGAGTAGAGTCGCTCGAGTCACGCAACGCAGAACCGAATTGAACAAGGGATACCGTGTCTGACCTCTGGGAGTTCATCAACCGCACCGGACAGCCGATGTTCGCCGTGGAGAGCAACTACGGCTGGCACGATCTCCTGCATCGATTCGTCGGTTTGGGTGGCTATACGGCGGCGGTCTTTATCTTTGGATACATGACGGCGCGAGCACGGTGGGCGGCGCGTCTGAATTCTCAGACGCCGTCGACTTCGCATAATACAGATGCAGCAAATGCAGCACTGGCGTGTGACAAAATTCTCGCTGAGATCAGGCAGGAAATTGACACGCATTCAGATTCGACTCGCCGGTTGAACGAGCAGCTTGGCTCGTCGGATCGCGATCAGATTTGTGACCAGGCGAAGGCAACGCGAAACGAAAACACCGAGTTTCAGCAGTTTCTCGATGATCGATGTTCGCAGCTCGAAGTTCATTCGAAGACGCGTGGCGGCACTCTGAAGACATTCATTAAGAGTGTGGCAGGCCATCGTCGACGAGCTGGCGACCTGGATGTCGTCCTGGCCAGGTTTGAAGATCAGGACCAGTTCGAATCAGCGATCTCGCCATTGCGTGAGTGCATTCGAGACTTGCAGGACCACAACAAACGTCTGCAGGCAGAACTTGATCAAACTCGCAAGGCAGTCGCTCAGCAGTCGGAGCAGCTTGAACAGGCACAGGAAGAAGCCCGTGTTGATGCCTTGACCGGATTGCCTAACCGCCGAGCCTTCGACGAAAAGATCGAAGAGCTGCATGCTCTGTTCGATCGCGGAAATTCGCCATACGTCGTTGCTTTGCTGGACGTCGACCATTTCAAGAGCTTCAACGACGAGCACGGCCACGTCGTCGGTGACAAAGTTCTCGGATTCGTCGCAGACGTTCTACGAGGCACACAACGCTGGACCGATCACGTTGCTCGTTACGGTGGCGAAGAGTTTGTCATCCTGCTGCCACGAATGGCCGGCCACAAGGCAAAGTTCGTCATCGACCGCCATCGCGAAAAAATCGAACACGCCGCACTGACGGTCGATCGTCAGAATCTAAGCGTCACCGTGAGCGCCGGCGTCGCCGAAGTTCTGCCGGGCGATACAATTTCAAAAGTGCTCGCGCGAGCCGACGCAGCACTCTACGCAGCGAAGTCCGCCGGCAGGAACCAGACCTGCCTCGAAGACGAGGGAACGATCGTCGAAGTCAGCCAACTCCGCCCGATGGATGCAGAAGTCGAATTTCCTGTCGCCTGAGAAATTGCGAGACCGAGCTGGACGAATCGTATGCCTGGTCAGGCGAGTTCCGGGATGTGATCGCCGTAGGAAATGTGGATCGGGCGGCCGGCCTGGTCGTTGAAGGTCTGGCGGTAGTCGATTCCCAGGTGGTGCAAGATCATTGAGCGGAAGTTCTGAGGAGTCAGCTCGCGTTTGATGGGATGTTCGCCTTTGGAGTTGGTGGCTCCGATGACCTGGCCCGTCCGTGTGCCGCCGCCGGAAACCAGAATCGACATGGCGTGCGGCCAGTGATCGCGGCCCCAGTTGATCTTTCCGTCACGGCTTCCCGGACGTTCGTTGCCTCGGGGAGTACGACCGAATTCGCCCGTCACGATGACCATGACATCTTCATCGAGGCCGCGTTCGTAGATGTCTTCGATCAGTGCCGTCACTCCTTGATCGACGCCTGGCAGACGTTCGCGCATCGCTGTCGGAAGGTCGCCGTTGACCGCGTGGTCGTCCCAGTTGTAGACCTCTTTGCCGCCAGGAATGCTGACCGTGACAAGGTTCACTCCGGATTCGACAAGCCGACGGGCAAGCAACGCCTGTTGTGCCCAGCCCTCGCCGTAGCGCTTGAGAGTTTTCTCCTTTTCCAGCGAAAGATCAAATGCGATGCGGGCTCGGTCACCAGTCAGAATGTCGAACGCCTGCTGATTGAAACCGTCCAGAGATTCCATCACGCCGCTGTCCAGGTCGCCCCTCAGTCGATCGACCGTTGTCAGTAACTCTTTTCGATTGGTCAGTCGCTGGCCGTCGATTGTTGCCTTGGCATTCTTCAGCCCTTTCTCGCTGACGGTTGGTGGGCGAAAGACGTCGCTCCAGTAGCCGGTCGCGGTGGTCGGCACGTAGCTGTAATGCGTTGCCCCCATTCCGCAGGCGACGGGCATGCCGCCGTGGCACTGACCAAAGACCCGGCTGACGACGGCTCCGAGTTCCGGATGAACCGATTCGTGTTTGGACTCATCCCAGTCCGGATAACCGCTCATCATGACGGGGATGCCGTCGTTGTGGCCGGCGTGGTTATGGGAGCACGATCTGATCAACGAGAACTTGTCAGCGATCTTTGCATGCATCGGCAGCAGTTCGCAGATATCCATTCCCGGGACATTGGTATGGATCGGCGAAAACGGGCCACGAATGTCTCTCGTCGCGTTTGGTTTTAAATCGTACGTCTCGAGATGGCTTGGTCCTCCATTCTGCCAGAGCAGAATTACAGACTTCGGAGATGGCGACCTTCGATATTCTGACGCGGGGGCGGCCTGAGATTGCCAACGCAAATAGTCGGCCAGCGTCAGCCCGCCAACGCCCAGAAATCCGGCACGCATGAAGTGGCGACGAGAGATTCCATCGCACAGTCGATGACGATTGGTCAGCACTTCAAGCATGTTATCTATCCATGATCAGACAGTATTAGCCACAGAGAGCACAGAGGCCAGAGAGTTGCTCGTGTAAGGCGTTCTCCGTGACCTCTGTGCTCTCTGTGGCTTTATTCTGTTTCTAAATTTGTGTCGAATTATTGATATTAGCTCAGCTCGGCAATCGGTTTGCCGAAAGGAAGAATGGGCATCGGTCGACCTGCGGCGTCGATGAATTCAGCTCGGTAGTCAACTCCGAGGTGCCGATACATCGTCGCCAACAGATCGTTGGGATCCAGTTTGTTGCCTTTGGCGTAAGCTCCGTTGGAAGTCGTCGACCCGATGACCTGCCCCATCCGCATGCCACCGCCCGAGACAAGTACCGACATCGATCCTGGCCAGTGATCGCGGCCCGGCTGGATCACTCCCGAACGTGTCCCTTTCTGCGGGTTGACTCGCGGACTGCGGCCGAACTCGCCAGTGACGACGACCATGACTTTCTTATCCAAACCCCGTTGGTAGATATCATCAATTAGTGCGGCGATGGCGCGGTCGAAGATCGGCAGTCGAGCCTTCGCATCGTCAAACAGGTGTCCGTTGACGGCGTGAATGTCCCAGTTTCCGATCGCGTTTGGAACCTGAGGATTCTGCATCTGCATCGTGACAAAGGTGACACCGGCTTCGACCAGTCGACGAGCCAGCAACGCTCGTTGTCCCCACTTATGCCGACCGTATTTCTCGCGGGTCTTCGGGTCTTCGCTTGAGATGTCGAAGGCCTGCTTCGCGCGGTCGCTTGTGAGAAGGCTGATTGCCCGGCCGTTAAACTCGTCGATCGATGCCAGCGAGCCGGTCCGGTCAATGTCGCGCTGCATTCCGTCGAAAGATTTCAGCAGAGCGACGCGATCATCCAGCCGATCTTTCAGGCTGCCCGACATGGCCAGGTTTGGAACGGAGAAGTTGTCAGCGTTGGGGTCTCGTCCGACGACAAATGGCAACTCGGACTCGCCCAGGTACGAACTGCCTCCGCCGTAGACGCGGTTGGCACTGCCGACGTAATTGGGGACGCCGATGTCGTGTGACTTTTTCATGCGGCTGACGACCGTGCCGATCGTCGGGAACTGCGAGACTGGATCAAGCGGTCGCAGCGGGTCGCGTCCGGAAAGGAACCGTCCCGCTCCACCCGCGTGATTGGCGAAGCCGTGCGAAATCGAGCGGATGATTGTGAACTTGTCGGCGACTTGCGCGTGCAGCGGCAGCAACTCGCAGACGTCCATACCCGGCACGTTCGAGTTGATCGGCAGCATTTCTCCACGGTAATCGAGCGGAGCCTCGGGCTTCACATCGTAGGTCTCCATATGGCTGGGGCCACCCTGCAGCCAGATCAGAATTATCGAAGTGTCCTGTCCGGTTTCGTTCTGCGCCGCTGCCCGCAGACGAAGTACGTCGCTGAGTCCAAGTCCGCCGAGTGCCAGAAAACCGGCCTGCAGAAAGCTGCGACGCGATTGGGGGCCGGGGCAGAGTGTTGTTTGACGCGGCATGAAACTGATCCTGAACTCGGCGGGAAGGCGGGGAAAGTTGTGCAGACGGTCGATACCGTCCGGGGAAGGAGCGGGCTTGACATTGTCGCTAAGTTGGCTCGTTGGATTCAACATCGGCATGCAGATTGGAGTGCAGTCACTGAATCCTGTGGTCGTGGTCCCAGCCGCACATCTGTGATCGCTTGAGTCGGCAAGTCGTGCTAATCTGGTCGCACGGTAGTAAGAGACGAGTGGTGAGCACACACGAACAACAGCAGCGGGGCAATGGTCGATGTTTCGAGTGACAGGCGGCACAACTTCTGGCGGCCATGATTTGACGAGACGCAGCTTCGTGGAAGCGGGCGTGCTTGGCGTGGGTGGGTTGTCGCTGGCGCAGATGATGTCTCTGAGAAGCGACGCAGCGAAGCTGAACTCTCCAAACGAATCAGCGTCTGACACCAGCGTGATTCTGATCTGGATGAGCGGCGGACCGGGCCATCATGAGACGTGGGATCCAAAACCGGATGCGGTCAGTCAGTACCGCGGACCGTTCGGAGCCATCTCGACCAACGTCGGCGGAATTCAGTTCAGCGAAATGCTGCCCGAGCAGGCGAAGATCGCCGATCGCATTTCGTTTGCCCAGCGAAGCTGGCAAACCCTGTCACTGCTTGTCAGTGACCTCGCCCTGTTCGTGGGGAAGAGAATTCGAATGGCAAGGGCGTCGCTGGCCAACGGCGGGGTCTGAAGGAAGCCAT
>Ga0316208_1001137_pt1 | contig 26612 bp, 20 predicted proteins | sample 3monopyrite_MG_FD_204944 | JGI IMG/M metagenome (GOLD analysis project Ga0316208, IMG submission 204944) | Microbial mat bacterial communities from mineral coupon in-situ incubated in ocean water Damariscotta River, Maine, United States -... | ecosystem: Environmental > Aquatic > Marine >... | reverse complement strand
TCCTCCTGGGCCCGCTCCTTCTCCTCCTGGGCCCGCTCCTTCTCCTCCTGGGCCCGCTCCTTCTCCTCCAGGGCCCGCTCCTTCTCCTCCTGGGCCCGCTCCTTCTCCTCCTGGGCCCGCTCCTTCTCCTCCTGGGCCCGCTCCTTCTCCTCCTGGGCCCGCTCCTTCTCCTCCTGGGCCCGCTCCTTCTCAGCCACCGCGTTGTCTGCCGCGGCGATGGCTTGCTCCATCTTCGCTTCGACCTCGACGAGGGCGTCCTTCACACGCCGGTGCGACTCCATCGCAAGCTCGTAGGACTCCATCGCATCCTCGTACGATTGCTTCGCCCGCTCGAAAGTCAGCTTCTCCATCTCCGCATCCAGCTCCGCGATGTAGCGGTAGTACTGCGCATCATCCTGAGAAAATCGCTTCATGACCTGCATGGCCTCGGAAAAGGGCGACCGATCGAGCTCGTGGGGGAGGTTCTCCCACTCCCTCGCCTTCTTCAAGAAGTATAGCCAGGTCTCGAGCGGATCCTCCAGATCCGGGCTCGGCAGATTGCACAGCTCGAGCACATGGATGTTGCAGTGCTCGGTCAACAACGCACCCTTGCGATCCCGAAACGCGTAGTGGCGGTGGAGCTCGCTACCCGGGCGGAAACGACGGTCCATGATCCACACGGCGGTGACCGGACCGAGCTTCTCGAAGCTGTCCCCGCGGTTGATCTGTCGGTCGTACATCCGGCTCCACGTGAGCGCAATTCGCTCGGCGATCGCCGGGTGGAGCACCACCTGCACTTCGACCTGATAGAGCCGGCCGATCCGATCTCGGACCTTGACATCGACCGCCGTTCCACGGCCATCGATCCGATCCGGCCCATCCACGGGGTCGAGGTATTCGACTGATACAATCGGGCTCTCCGTCTGAACGACCGCGTTGAGCAGGTCGACGAGTAGGAAGCTGTGCTGCGGGTTGGCAAAGAGTGCCTTGAAGGCGCTGTCGATCATGGGGTTGACGAATCTGGGCATGGTCCCTCCGATGGCCCCAGCTTGCAAAGCCCATGCCCATGAAAAGCCCAGGTTCGCCCATCTCGGGCCCCGACGAAAGTCGGCCGACATCCGTCACCGCGGCGATCCTCCATCGCCCGCTCGCGGGCGTGCTCGAGCAGGTGCACATCGAATGCCCCTTCGACCTGGTCGCGATCGATATCCTCGGAGAGCGCCTCTTCGGCACACCCGAGCAGCTCCGCAGCCACCGCCTTCGCTGCCCGATGAGGCCGCTGTAGCCGAGGTATTGGGGACCTTGGCCGTGGATGTCGCCTGGTGCACGATGTCGCGCAGCGGAACCGAGCCTCGGGAATCGAATCAACTTGGTCGGCCAGGGCTGTAGGCGCCGGCCAGCGCGATCGACCACGTCGATGTGCTCAGTCGTAGCGAGCCGTCAGAATGAACACCGCATTGTCCAGGTGGCCGGTCTTGGCAGCCCGGCTCCGGAGCGCGGCCGGCGTAAGGGAGATCTTCTTGCGTTCAGCTGTGCTCTCCACCACACCAAAAGCGACGCGGGCATCCGAGTTCTCGCCATCCGAACCCCGGAACGTCTCCAGGCCTCTGCCAGGGGTCACCTCGTTGGGCTCGGTGTAGACCCCATACACGAGCCCCGCGGTCGCGAGCGGCCCCGAGGCGACCAGCCACACCGCGGCCCGCTGGTCGACGAAGTCGAACCCGAAGCGCTTGTCCAGCTCCTTCCAATAGGAGCTCTTGAAGGCCTTGAGGCGCTTCTTCGCGTCGTCGAGCGAAAGGTCGACGCGTCGCGCGCCGAACTCTGCGGATGTTTGCCCCATGAGCACGCCGACAGCGAGTCCGAACTCTCGGGTTTCCGGGACGACACCCTCTCCAAGGACGGTGAGATCCTGACCCTCTGACCCCTCCACCCATTCGGCGAGTCCTGCGGCCCGAAGCGCTGCATCTTCGTCTTCGCGAGGCGCCGTGACCAGGCGGCCGTACACGAGGCTGGCGTAGGATTGGGTGCGGTCGAACCCGGCCGTGTCGCGAACGAGCAGTGCCGCAGGCGGTTTGTTTGAGTCAGCGTCCACAGCTTCGACGAACCACTCCCGACCCTTCTTGGAACGCGCGTAGTCGAGCACCGACAGTTGACCAACGAAGTCCTTCCAGTCGTAGGGGCTTTGGCCGACCGCTACGTCCGGGACGGCGCCCTCTTCGAGGAGCCAGAGCGCGAGCGGCTGGTTGTTTCGGTAGACGGCCTCGGCCAACGCCGTCCAACCCTCCCGTCGCACTTCCGCCCCGGCGGCCACCAGCGCCTTCACCCGCTCGGTCGCGAGCTTCTTCTTCGCGCTCGTCGCGGCCACCAACACGTCCGTGCCCTGTGCCGTGACGCCCGCGTCGAAGAGGCGTCCCACGAGCTCCGCTCCGCCGTCCTCGCGATTCAGCACGTCCCGGAAGATCTCGTCTCTTGGGCGCGAAATCACAGCCCCATTCCCGAGACACCACTCGACGACTGGAATATCGGCCCCCTGCAGTGCATCTTCCACTCGTGCCGCAACCGCTCGAATATCAGCCTTTGCATCCGCGATCAGTGACTCGATCACCGCCACGGAGTGCCACCGCAGCACCGAGAGAACCATTGGATCCGTGGCGAGGAGATTGAACCCCGCTGCCGATAATCGAAGCAGGATCTCCTCGTGCTCCGCGTTGCTGACGAGGACCTCGAGTTGCTGTTCGGACGGGGAAGCACCGCGTTCGAGCAGAACATCGAGCACCTCGAGATTGCCGGCCTCCACAGCATATCGCAAGGGCCATGCGCTGATCTCTGCCACATCAACGACGTCTGAGAGCAGTCGCGCCAACTCGTCCACATCACCGCTTCGAACGGCCGTCATCACATCGCTCATGACCGGCATCATAGCACTGGAACCAGAACAAACGCGCTCCCCCGTCTTTCTATTGGACAAAGGCCGCCTCTCCACACCGAGCTCGCAGACGAGCAACAAAGCTCTCCGCGTGGCAGCGGTCGCTCTGGGTGCGTAGTAGGCTCGAACCGGAGCAGGGGTTTATCAACCTGGGCTTCAGCGCCCAGTGGGCCACATGGTCCGGATTGAACGGAGTGGATCGATGAGAAGCATTCTCTGGTGGGGCGTGTTGCTCTTCATGGCAGGCTGTGGGCCGAACCCGGCGAGGGGGTTCTACTCGGCCTTCATCGAGCCGGGGGACAGCTCGCGCTTGAGCTCCTGCGGGGACTACGATGGAGTGCCCTCGTGGTGCTACCCCGACACCCAGTGCGTATCCGCAGCCGACAACCTCTGTCAGACCCAGTTCGGCATCTGTGAGGACATCGCGGGAGGGGCGGAGGACACTCGGGATGGACCCATCCCACCCGATGGTTTTCCATGTGGTGCCGGATATTGCGGCAGAGGTGACCTCTGCTACATGAACGAGAGCAAGTGCGTCACCGTCATCTGCATCATCGACTAGCGCTGCGCGCCTCCTCCACCGCCACCAGGATCGCCTCGTTGGTGGCGGGGATCGGCACCGTCACCGGTTTTCCGAAGGCGGCTACAGCTCGAGAAATCGCCGTGTGGACCGAGATCGCGAGCATGAAGGGCGGCTCCCCTACCGCCTTGCTGCCGTAGATCACCCCCGGCTCGTGGGCGTGCTCGAGCAGGTGCACATTGAATGCGTCGGGCACATCGCCGATGGCGGGGATCTTGTAGGTGCTGGGGCTGTGGGTGAGCAGCATTCCGCGCGCATCGAACACCAGCTCCTCCAGGGTCAGCCAGCCCATGCCCTGCACGAATGCCCCCTCGACCTGGCCGCGATCGATATCCTCGGAGAGCGAGTCTCCCACGTCCTGCACGATATCGACCCGACGGAGCCTGAACTCCCCGGTGAGGCCGTTGACCTCGACCTCGCTCACCGCTGCGCCATAGGTGAAGTAGTGAAAGGGCTTGCCCTGGCCCGCAGCGCGGTCGTAGCCGAGTTCCGGTGTGCGATAGAAGCCCGCCGCTGAGAGCTGAATCTGACGCATATACGCAGCACTCGCGACCTCGCTCAGCCTCACAGACCTCTCGCCGCACCAGGCCCAGGCGGGCTGGCCCTCGCTCTCCGGAATCTCACCCGTGCTCTCTGCCGCCAAGCACAGCGCCTCTTCGGCACACCCGAGCAGCTCCGCGGCGACCGGCTTGAGCCGCGAGACCAGCTTCCGACAGGCATCCGCCACCGCCTCGCCATTCAGATCGCTGCCCGATGAGGCCGCTGTAGCCGAGGTATTGGGGACCTTGGCCGTGGATGTAGCCTGGTGCACGATGTCGCGCAGCGGCACCCCCAGAGCATGACTGCAGACCTGGAGCATCTTGGTGTACAGGCCCTGGCCCATCTCCGTGCCGCCATGGCTGAGCTGCACCGTGCCGTCGCCATAGAGCAACACCAGCGCGCCGGCCTGGTTCAAGAACGAGGCCGTGAAGGAGATGCCGAACTTCACCGGTGTCAGCGCGATACCCCGCTTGACCCAGCTGTTCTGCCCGTTGAAGCGCGCCACCTCGGCCCGCCTCTCCACCAGCGCCGCCCGCTCCGAGAGCGTATCGATCAGCCGAGGCAGCCGGAAGTCCCCCACCGCTTGGCCATAGGGGGTGCGATCCCGAGGTGCGTCTCCGTAGAGGTTCGCCCGGCGCACCGCCAGCGGGTTCAGGCCGAGGTGCTCGGCGATGCCCTCCATGAGCTGCTCGATCACCACCATGCCCTGGGGCCCACCAAAGCCGCGGAAGGCGGTGTTGCTGATGCGGTTGGTGCGCACCACCTTGCCCGTGATCCGCACATTCGGGAGCCAGTAGGCGTTGTCGATGTGGAATAGGCCGCGGTCGAGGATGGACAACGACAGATCGGTCGCCCAGCCCGCATCCGCAAATAGCTCCGCCTTCAGGCCCAGGATGCGCCCCTCCCCATCGAAGCCGACCTCGTAGGTGCTGCTGAAGGGGTGGCGCCGACCGGTGTGGGACATATCCGAGTCCCGATCGAGCCACATCTTGACCGGACGGCACAGCCGGGTAGCGGCAACCGCCGCGAGACATGCCCACGGTGCCGCCTGGGTCTCCTTGCCTCCAAATGCCCCGCCCATGCGAGGGCAATCCACCGTCACCCGGCTCCGACCCCAGCCCAGAGCGGCCGCCACCAGGGTCTGGACCTCGGAGGGGTGCTGGGTGCTGGAGAAGACCGTCACCGAGCGGTCTTCGCCCGGAATCGCCAGAGCCGCCTGGGTCTCGAGGTAGAAGTGGTCCTGGCCGCCACTCGACAGGCTCCCCGACAGCCGATGCTCGGCCTCGAAGAGGGACACATCGACCTGGCCCCGCTCGATGACATGGGTGTCGCCGATAAAGGCCTCGGCGGCGATGCCCTGCTCGATATCGGTGAGCGCGGGGAGCGCCTCGATCTCGACCTCGATCGCCGCGATCGCAGCGCGGCAGGCCGCATAGGACTCCGCCACCACGAATGCGACCGGCTGCCCCACACAGAACACCTCGTCCACCGCGAGCAAGGGCTCGTCGTGCACGACCGGGCCGACATTATTAGCGCCTGGCAGGTCTTCGGCGAAGTAGACCGCGTGGACCCCCGGCACCGCCAGGGCCCCGCTGCGGTCCTTGCGGGTGATGCGCCCGCGGGGCTCCGAGCTCCCCAGGATGGCCCCGACCAATAGCCCCGGAGGGCTGGGCAGATCGTCGATATAGCGCGCCTCTCCCGACACATGCCGCAGCGCAGACTCGTGGGGAACACCCCGACCCAGTGGGCTCTTCATGGCACACCCCCCGCCGAGACCGTGCCCGCTTGCTCGGGCTCGATGCCCCCCGTGCCCGGCCGCTTGGACTCGATCCAGAAGCCCAGCAGCAGGTTCCGTGCGACCGTGGCGCGGTATCGAGCCGTGCCGCGGTGGTCCGCGATGGGCAGGAAGTCCGCGTCGACCTGATCGAGGGCCGCTTCTACGTTGGCTCGGGTCCACTCCCTCCCCAGCAATGCCGCCTCGGTGCGGGTCGCCCGGGCCCCCGCGACCGCCGACATCCCCCCGTAGGACAGACGGATTCGCCGAACCACACCGCCCCCGTTCAGCTCTACATACATGCCCGCCGAGACCGTCGAGATGTCCATCTCCCGGCGCTTGCTCACCTTGTAGGAGGCGCAGTAGGCGCCGCGCGGAACCTCTGGAATCAGCACCCGAACCACGATCTCGTCCCCATCCAGAGCCGTCTTCCGGTAGCCCGTGAAGAAGTCGCCGAGATCGATCTGCCGCTCGCCACCGCTGCCCCGAACCACCACCATCGCTCCGAGCGCCGCCAGCACCGGCGCCGTGTCTCCGATGGGGCTGGCGTTCACCAGGTTACCCCCCAGGGTCGCCCGACTGCGCACCTGCCGGCTGCCGAACACCCAGAGCATCTTGTGCAGCGCCTGCAGCTCGGTCCCGACGAACTCCATCACCCGGGTGAGGCTCACCCCGGCGCCGATGGACCAGCCCAGGGGCGTGCGCTCGATCTCCCGCAGCTCCGCCAAACCCTCGAGGCCGATGACCACCGGAAAATGCTCCTTGAACTTGGTGACCCGAAGCGCCAGATCCGTGCCCCCGGACACCAGCACCGCATCGGGGTGCTCGGCCCGAGCCGCCCACAGACCCTCGAAGCTCGTGGGCTGGATGTAGCGCTGCTCCCCATCGAGGCCGTCTACAGCGGTGATATCCAGGGCGGCGTCGTGGGCGCGATACTGCTCCATGGTGGCGCGGAACACATCATCGGGGCGCATCCCCGCGACCTTGCGGCCCGCCTCGCGGATGGGCCGATACCCCGTGCACCGGCAGAGATTGCCCGCGAGCTGCTCGTCGATCTGCCAGTCCGCACCCATATCCTCGCGGTAGGTCGCCTCGAAGAGCGACATCACGATGCCCGGCGTGCAGTAGCCGCACTGCGACCCCCGGGTCTCGACCAGGGCGAGCTGAGCGGGGTGGTAGGCGGCCGGATCGTCCGGCGAGCGCGACCGGTCCCGCAGCCCCTCGACCGTGTACACCCGCTTGCCCTGGAGCATCGGCAAGAACAGCAGGCAGCTGTTGACGGCGCGGTAGGTGGGCGCTTCGCCAGGACGCTCCTCGAGCAGCGCGACGGTGCATGCGCCGCAGTCCCCCTCGGCGCATCCTTCCTTGGTGCCGGTCTCGGAGAGGTGGTCGCGGAGGTAGCGAAGCAGCGTGGTGGTGCCGTTTACCCCGACGACCTCGATGCGTCGGTCGTTCAGCCAGAATTGCAGCGTGTCCAAGAGTGAATCCGCTCCTGTGGGTGGGCGGGGAGCATACCCCAAACGCCCCTCCGGTCACCCTCCCGAGCCCAGGGGTGCCAGCTCTTGACTCACCTCGTCCACAAAGCTCTGATAGGGGTCCGAGTTGGCCAGGGCCATCGGCAATGGGGCCCGGGTCGTACCCTCTGGCCCATCGAGCAGCTGGAGTGTCTCGTTCGCCCCGAAGATGACATCTCGGACGAAACTCGGATCGAGCTGCCCGAGACGGTCGATCAGGGCCAGCTCATCCGGATAGCCCATATCTTGGGCCAAGAACCGAAGCCGCCGGGCCACATCCACGGAGTCGCCGTTCGATAGCTCCTCGGCGAACACCTCGGCCATATCGGGCGACAGGCCCCGGTCCAGCATCATGCTCCGGATCGCCTCCTGCGCGATCGGCGCAACAGGATCCTCTTTCCCGACCCCAGCGAGCTCGAGCAGCACGGCCATTCCACCTCCGACGACCCCTCCGATCAAGGTACCCGGTCCTGGCGCGACCATCGAGCCAAGCTCGGCCCCGAGGAGCGGGAGCATCGCCAAGGAGGCCTGTGCCGCGTTGTCGGCCATCGCCACATCCAGCATGGCGAATGCCGCGCCAAGCCCCCGAGAGGCCAGGAGTTTCCCTAGCTTACCAGCCCCACCAGAGGCTTTCTCCAACGCCAGTAATCCCCCGATATCGGAAGTGCTCTTCATTCCCGCGAGGACCTGGTCCTCCCATTCCTCGGCGGTCAGCGCATCGATTCCGTTGGAGAACAGTGACATCGCCGCCCCCATCCGCTTGTATGCGCCCACACCAGACAGCTCCCCGGCAAGCGCGGTTGGACCTGCAGCAATCTTCGCTTTGCCCTGGAGGGTCCCTCCGATGGAGGCCCCCAACCGCATCCGCTCCAGAAGCTGGCGCTCGTCCGCGCTCAGCGCAAGATCCCCGAACAACTCGTCTCCGAAGAGCGGTTCACCCGCCACACTCCCCTCGGCGATCCGGGCCTCGATCCGCTCGATGGCCATCCCCATCTCCGGGTTGGACCTCTCCTTGAGACCGCGCAACAGCAAGGACGCGCCCTCGGTATCGCCTGCGGCGACCATCGCGCCGAGTCCCTGCATCGCACCCTGGGAAATCAGCGCAGCGCGCTCCTTGGCCTGTTGTCCCTCCTCTGCCTCAGGTGCCGAGTCGAGCCAGGTCCGACGGCCTTCTCCCTCGCGCAGCAACGCGGTCGCCGACGCCTCGGCCCCCACCTCGGTGAACGCGAGCTTGCCCGCATCGGCGAGGTGGTCCTCATACAGGCCCTGCCCGACCCCCCGAGTATCCGCAGCCATCCCAAGCCCCTCGAGGGTGCTCGCGTAGATCCGGGCGGACTCTTCGAACGACCCGAAAACCTCTGGATTCTGGGTGCGAAAGCGCTCCTCTGCTGCGGCGACCTCTTCATCCGTCGCGCCCGCCATCCGCATACGTTGAGAGGCAAGGGCGAACTGAGCACGGGCCTTGAGCGCCGCCTCGGAGGTCCGAGAGAAGTTGTCGGAAACGGAGAATAGCGCCCCTTGAAGCGAAGGATCGGAAACACCGAGCACGCTCACCGCGAGCAGCGCTCCGTGGCCCTCGGCGATCAGCCCGGGCATCTCCCCCGCCAACATCTGCTCATGGCCTGCGAACTGGGCTCCAAGCGCATCGATATTCTCCCGTCCCAGGGACTCCGCCCCCTCCATCAATGAGCCCATCACCGAACGAATCAGCTCCGTATCGCCGCTATCGAGGGCCGCTCGAATCACCTGTTGGCTCAACACCCCACCTTGACCCTCGGTGAGATAGCTGCGCTGCTCTTCGGGGGTGAGAGCAGCGAAGTGCCCCGCAAGGGCGGCGGCATCCCCCTGCAAAGCCTGCCGATACGCCTCTTCTGCGCCTGGCTCTCCGCGACTCGCCTGTTCCGCGAGATCCGCGAGACTCTCGGCCCGGAGGCGGCTGTCATTCTCGGCTTCGACCCGCGCATCGGGCTCGGCCAACCCCGGTTGATCTGCCTGGGAGTCGAGGACGGGGGTGTCCACGACCGGGACGACTGAGTCCAGCTCCGCGAGCCGGTCACTATTCGATCCCATCAGGGCTTCGGGCTCGACCCGCCTGGCCACAGTCCTCTTCGGGCTCTGCTGCCGCGATGTTCCAAATGCCCATGCCATCCACACTCTCCCCGAGGCCGGAGGGACGGCCCTGGATTGAGTATGGGGCGAAAATTCCCTCGCTGATGCGCCCCTGGAGCGGTTGTTACAACTTGTTCCCTCGCTACAGTTCCTCCAGAGCGAAGCTCCCTCCCGTGGAGACACCATGCCCCCTTCATCCTCGCTCAAGCTGGGTATCCGCACCATCGATCTCGATCGCGGTGTCGTCGAGGGCTCCTGTTACAGCGCCACTCTCACCAGCACGGAGCTTCGACTGCTGGTCTACCTCGCCGTTCGGCCCGGTCAGCCGGTGGGCCGTGACGAGCTCTACACCCAGGTGTGGGGCTACGGCCCCGGGGTGCGCTCCCGAGCCCTGGATGCCACGGTGCGCCGACTACGGGCCAAGCTCGAGTCCGATCCGAGCAGACCTCGCTACCTGCTCACCGAACACGGGGTCGGGTACCGCTTGGTGGTCGACGCCCGGCTTGCCGAATCCGTGCTCGACCGGAGCCGCGCGGTTCCGCCCACTCCGGGCACCGAGCTGGAGCTCCGGTTGGCCAACCTCTCCACTCAGCTCGACCGCGCCGAAGCGGCGGGCAGCGCCATCGAGGCGGTCGCGCTGATCCGACTGCTCCGTCGGGAGTCCAGAAATCTCCAGGCGATAGAGCTGTGCGAGGCGGTGCTGCGGGCGGGGCTCGAAGCATGGGAGCGCGTCTGGGTACGGGCCGAGACCCTGCGTTGCCATCATGGCCCGCGCTTCGAGGCCGAAGTCGCGGAGGTGTGGGCTGAGGCGCTGGCGTGGGGCGATGCCGCGCTCCGCAGCCGGGTCGCTCTGATCTCGGCCCGAGGAGAGCCCCGGTATCGCCGCCTGATCCGCGCGGTCGAGCTCGCCGAAGCCTCCGGGGCCACGTTCTTGCTGATGCAGGCCCGAGGCCAGCTCGCGACCTGCCTCGCCCACACCGACCCCATCCGGGCCCATACTCTGTTTCGAGAGGCGCTACGCAGCGCCCAGCTTCTGGACGACACCTGGGAAGAGGCGCTCATCGGCGCGAACTACGCCCGTTTTCTCCAACAACAGGGCGCGGCGGACGAGGCGGTGGGCTGGCTCACGCGCTCCCTGGTCGGCTTCGAGCAGTGGGGCGACCGCCACAACCAGGTGATGAGCCACCTGAACCTCGGGGTCCTCTACGCCCATCAGCTCCACCGAGAGCAGGCCCGGTCGCAGTTTCGCCTTGGCCAGCAACAGGCCGAAGCGCTCGGAGCGCCCCAGCTCCAGCTGATCTGCAGGCTCAACGAGATCGCCTGCACCGATGGTCTCCACGCCCAGCCTATCGAGGAGCTGGAGGTACTGCTCCGAGGCTGCCGCGAGAATGCCTACGAGCCCGAAGAGGCCCTGGCGCTCACCCTGATCGGGCTGGTCTGGCGTGCCCGGGGCAAGCTCGGGCTGGCGCGCGCGCCCATGGAGCAAGCCACTGCTCTGGCGACCGGGCTCGGCGACGTGGCCTATGCGGCCGAGATCGAGGCCCACCTCGCGTCCCTGCTCGCGCAGCTGGGCGAACCCGAAGGGGTGGAGCGGCTGCGCACCAGCATCCACACCCTGCTGGACCAACCCGACCATATCGTGCCCCTGGCCCGCTTCCTCCTCCGCTGGCAGACCTTGCCCCAGGCCTCGAGCGAGCCCGAGTTCGAGGCCCGGTTGATCGAGCTGGCGAACCAACTCCCCGCGCCCCCAGGCACCCCGTGGGAGGGCCTCCACCACTACCGCAGACCCGTCAATCCACGCTGACGATCTCCGCCCACCCCGAGCGCACATCGCCGATCCGCGCCCGGATCCGGGCCCTGCCCCCCTTACCGACCCTCAGTCGGTTGTAGCGGTCGATCGACACGCCCTCGCCATCCACCTCCCAGTCCACCTGGACCGTGACATCCACCGCTCGTCCACCTTCCAGGGTCGCAGTGGCGCGGATCTCCACGGGCTCCTCGGGACGGACCGCCAGCGCTCCGGGCTCGAGATCGATGCGCACAATGGAGGCATCGGTGACCTCGACGGAGACCTCGGGGGACTCCTCTCCCCCGACGACCCCGACCACGGTGGTCTTCCCGGGGCTGAGAGCCTCGATATAGCCATTGGCATCGACCCGAACGACCGCCCCATCGCCGACCCCCCACAGGGTCTGCTCGCTGGCATCCAGGAGCTTCCCATCCGCAGTCACGGCGGTGGCCCGCAGGGGAACGCGCCGACCGACCAGCATCACCTCCGAGAGGTTGCCGAGGATCACACCGACGGCGTCCACGGGGGCGACGGTGACGCGGATGGGCGCGGAGCGGACCCCCATCCAGGTCGAGAATACCTCGGCCACACCGGGCTCGATCCCCTCTAGCAGCGCTCCCGATGCCCGAGCGACCGACGGGTGGGTGGAGGTCCAGCTGACGTGGGGCGTGGCGTCGGCGACGGTGCCATCCCCGAACACCGCCAGGACCGCGAGCGGGAGCTTCTCGTCGACCCGGATCGAGGTCTGGCCCGGATCGATGCTGAGGTCGACCAGATCGGTGTCGGCGACCTCGACCGGCATGGGCAGGGTGTCCATTCCCCTCCAGGTCGCGATGACATCGGCCACCCCGGCCCGGAAAGCCAGCAGCTCCCCTTCCCTATCGATGCGCAGCACATCGGAGTTGGTGGAGCGCCACTGCACCCCGCTGGAGAGCTCCTCGACCTCGCCGCTGTCCACCACGGCCAGCGCCTTCAGCTCCACCCGAGCCCCAACCGGCAGCCGCCCCAGGGCCGGACTGGCGGTGACCCCGACGATGGGGCGAACGTCGACGGAGACGGGCAGGCTGCGCACATCTCCCCGAACGGCGACGACCTCGGTAGAGCCGACAGAGACGGCCCGAACCTCATTCCCCTCGACCCAGGCGATGCTGGGGTCCCCAATCTCCCAGCGGAGCTTGTCTGCATCGAGCAACCGGCCGGACTCCGAGAGCACGCTGACGGCGAGCGGCCGGCGTCCCTGGGCGGAGAGCGTGACCGAAGCCGGCTCGACCAGGATGGCCCCGGGTACCTCGCTCACGCCCGCATCGACCAGGACCTCGATGGGCCCCGTCGACCAACCCAGCCACTGCCCCGTCACCACCGTCCGACCCGGACCGACGGCCCGAAGTTCCCCATCATCGGAGACCGTGACCACCCGAGGGTCCTCGGATCTCCACTCCGCGACAGAGGTCGCGATCGTCTCGGTGCCATCGTCGTATCGGGCGATGGCGTCGATATAGGCGACCTCTCCACCGGGCACGAGCAGGGACTCCGCGGAGGCACGCAGGCCGGCGAGCCTCACCCCGACGACATCGACCTCGAGGGGGAGCGAGGTCAGGTTGTGGAAGCGCGCAACCAGCTCGGCCTTGCCGATCTGGTCGGTTTTGATCTTGCCATCGACCACCTGGGCGATGGCGGGCGCAGAGGAGCTCCAGCGCACCTTGCGCACCTCGGTGAAGGTGCCGTCTGCGAGGACCTCGAAGACCTCGATGGGCACGGAGACGCCGGCTGGTACGGCTCCAACGGTGGGCACGATCACCAGGCCGACGGCGGGCACGACCTCGATCAGGCTGACCTCGCTCTCGATCCCCTTGTAGACCGCGGTGAGCCGGGCCACACCGACCCGGATGGGGCGGATCCGTCCACCGGGAAGGACCTCGATGATATCCGGGGAGTCCGTCTTCCAGTCCACCTCGGTGGTGAGCTGGACCTGTCGCCCATTGCTCAGCTCCGCATCCACATAGACCCGCCCTGTGGACTGCAAGCCCAGGGTGAGAGTGGGCGGGGAGATCGCCATGGCGGTGGGGACCGCATCCCCGGTGGTGATCCGCACCTCGACCGGCTGGCTGGCGACCCCGAGGTAGGTGGAGCGCAGGACCGTGCTGCCCGGTCCGACCGCCACAAAGACCCCGTTGCCTTCGACGCGGCAGATGGCAGGGTCGCCGCACTGCCACTCCGCGCGATCGGTCACGTCCTGAGCATCACCGTCGACGAAGATCGCCCGCGCTCCCACCGTCAGGATCTCACCGAAGGGAACCTCGATCCGACTGGGCCTCGCCACCAGCCCGACGACCGGGAGCCGGCGCACATCCACCTGGATCGGGGGGGAGCGGACCCGACCCGAGACCGCCTCGATCCGGGTGCTCCCCTCGGAGACCGCGACGAGTCGACCCTCCTCGACCCGGAGGATGGAGCCATCCTGGATGAGCAGATCCGGCGACTCCAGCGTGGTCTGCACCAGGTTGGCGAAGGTGGCGGTGACCCCGAAGTCGACCCGCTCCCCTACCTTGAGAGAGGCGCCATCGAGGTCGAGGCGGAGGGCGACCAGCTCCGTGGAGACGGAGCCCTCTGCAGCGGGCTCGGGAGCGGGCGCCCGGACAAAGGGCAGCAACAGCCGAACATCCACGACCGACTTCGGGTGCTCGGTGAAGGTCCAGCTGTCCGAGCGCACCCCACCCGCCTCGACCGTTTGCTCGCCCTCCGGCACGGGCTCGAATGAGAAACGCCCGCCTGCACCGGTCTGCTGGACCTCTCCGCTCGCCAGGCGCACCTCTACACCGGCCTCGCAGAGGTCCGTACCGTCGAGGCGCCCGTTGTCGTTGACATCGCGGCACAGCTTGCCCGCGATCTGACGGATGGGCCGAACCGGGAAGATCACCCTACGAAAGCCGCGAGAATCCACGAGAACACTCTTCTTCGTGCGCCCGGTCGGCAGGTAGCGCTCGTCGATCAGCGGGGCGAGGATCTCGACCTCGTACTGGCCCTGGGGCAGGTCACGGAGGGTGACCTCGCCGTGGGGAGCGCTGACCGTCTGGGAACCCTCGGGGCCGGTCACGGTGATCATCTCCGCGGACACGCCCCACTCCCCCACATCCAGCTGTCCATCCCCATCGAGATCGACGAATACCCGGACATCGAGCCGACGCCGCTGAACCAGGGGGATGTCCACCCGAGCGGGCTTGGCGCCGGTGATCTGGACCGGGGGCATCGCGCCATCTCGAAGCAGATAGCCCGTGGACTCCACCTCCATCTCATAGGAGGAGGGCTTGAGGCCGCGCAGCTTGTAGGCGCCCCCCTCTCCGGACACGACGGTCCGATCGAGCACCGTCACGGAGACCCCCTGGACCCCGTAGTCCTGGCCCCCGAACACGCCATCGCCGTCCAGATCGACGAAGACCACGCCCGAGACCGTGCCCCCTCCGGTGATCAGCCCGCGCACATCGGCGATATTGCCCCCGAACTTGAGACCACCAGTCATGGAGTAGGACATCGCCGACTCGTCCAGGGGGACCGATAGGCTCCCCCCTCCAAATACACTGCCCCAGCCGGAGAACACCCAGGTCATCCGAGACTCCAGGGTCGGACGCAAGCTCACCCCGTCCGCCGTGAACGCGCTTTGCACACCCACGATGGACAGGCTCTCCGTTCGCGCTCGCTCGATGCCCATCCGCGCTCCGACGCCGCTGATCGTCGAGTCGGGGTTCATCACCCCCCAGAAGTAGGGCCCTACCCGCAAGATCGGACCCAGATCCGACACCGCCTCAGCCCTCCACTGAGCCTGCTCCAGCCCCAGGCCGGGGTCGAGGCTGAGCGCGCTGCTCCCCGTGAGGCGCACCCGCCGGCGAGTGACCGAGGAGAGCGTGGCCTGGAGCCGATGCCGCAGATCCTCCGGCTGCACCGCGCCGTTCTCCGACCCGATGCTGATCCCGTAGCGAGTGGAGAGCCGGGTACCTCTCCCGAACACGGCGGTGGCCCCGAGCCCGGTCTGGCGAACCGAGGTGACGGGGTCGCGGGCATCGCGAAGATTGCCATCGAGGCCAAGGGCGACCGTGTCGCTGAACCGATGCTCGGCGGTCCCCATCATCCAGGACTCCGTCTTCGGAGCCGCCCCTACCGACGGGACCCAGGCCCCCCGCCCGTTCACGAAGCCGATGAAGCGAGCCCGATCGCGGTCGGTCTGCAGACCGAGAGAGAGGCTGCCGGTGTAGCCCTCGCCCAGCTTGGCCACGGTCGCCCGACCGCGGAATACCCCCCGCTCGACCTCCTGCTGCAGATTGAGCAGGGGCAGGATCTCGGGGTCGATGCGCGGGATCACCGCACCCGCCGAGACCTGCGTGCGCCCCGCCTCATAGGACGCCGAAGCTCCAGCGAGGGCCACGACCTCTCCCCGAGCATCGAATAGGGAGCAGCACTCCAAGGAGCGGGTATTTCCGACGGTGACGAAGCCCTCGAGGTCGGTATCCCCTGGGCGGATAGCCGCGTGAAGCCCCCGGAGAACAAAGGCGTTCCGGCCCGGAGTGGGTGTGATGAACAGGTCTCCGACCGACAGATCGAAGCGCTTGGTCCGAGTGGAAGAGAGCAGGGTACGAAAGCCCCAGCCCTCGCCCGAGGACTGCGCGAGCAGCGTGTTCTGCTGGGTGATATTCTTCTCTTTGCTGCGATAGCCCAGGGTCCCACCGACCGTCTGAGTAAAGCTCGCGGGGGACTTGCTCAGCCCGCCCACCCGGGTGGTGGTCTCCGCTCGCCAGAACGGGACCCCGTCCTCGGGAGCCATCCCCGCCGGACTGAAGCGCTCCCGCGAGGCGATGCTGCCATCCACGGTGATGACGATGGACTCGGTCATGCCGCCGCGCAGCACCAACAAGGTCGCCACGCCGGGACGGACCGGAGTGAGCTCCAGCATATCGAGCTCGCCACGGGTGAGCTGGAGCACATCGGGATCGAGGGAGAGCGCATCATCGAAGGGCTCCACCCGCACGAGCACGGTCCGCCCGACAGGCAGCGGCGTGCTCGCGACCCGGTCCACCGTCAGCCTACGCTGGGCGTGGGCCGGGGAGGCCAGACCGACGAGCAACAAGCCCATCAGCATGGCGAACATCAGCGGCCCTCACTCCACCGTGAACAGGGTGGAGGGCAGCGCGACCGGGCCGGTATTGTCGCTGACGACGACCCCATCCAGGCTGTAGACCCCCGACTCGAGCGGCGCATCCAGAGCCAAGCGGATGGTGCGCTTCTGCCCCGGTAGGAAGCGCGTCTCTGGGCTGGCGATCCGGGTCACAACCGGCCCATCCTGACGGCGAATGATGCCCTTGAGCTGCGCGAATGTGTGGGTCTGGCCGAGATGGGCGATATCCACGGAGACCTCGGCTCTGTGGTCCGAAGAGACCACCAGGGGAGACCCGACCTGAAGCGAGACCGGCCCAGAGTCCCCGGTGTCGATCATCACAAGCGACGCGATCCGCATGCCGGTGCGCATCTCCGCGCCCACCACCGTCTCGAACATGACGGTGGAGTAGAAGCCGCCCGAGGCGTCGGGCGGCAGACGGATCTCGAGCTGGACCTCCCGCCTCTCGTCGGCAGCGAGCCGAAAGCTCGTCGGGCCCACCGAGCTCCACTCAGCGGCCGATCGCTCGATGGTGCCCACGGGGGCGAAGACGTGCTCCTCCCCCGTGTACCACCAGTCATTCAGGTAGACCCTCACCTCTACGGGATGAGACGCGGTGTTGCGAACCGCCAGGGTCCGGCCGACGACCGAACCCGGAGCGGCATCCACCTCCACATAGGGGGGGGAGACCGCGAGACCGAGAGCCCAGGCTGCAGAGATGAGGAAGGTCATGGTTCAGCTCACGCGGGGGCGAAGGTGAAGGTGATGGTCGCCTGTGCGGCGGCGGCGTCGGTGTTGTCGATCAGCGCGCCCAGCATGATGGGGTTGCTGAACGGGACCGGCGTCGCCGGGACGACCAGGGACGGTCCCGCACCATCGATCAGGATATCGCTCGGAGCTCCGAGGTTCAGGTCGGCGATTCCAGCGTTGAAGAAGCCGTCCGCTCCCCCGACCCCCACCGCCGACGCCGACACGGCCACCGTGCTGAGCCCCGCCACCGCATTGCAGGTCAGGTCGGCCTCCCCCCCCACATACCAGTTGCTCAACCCGTCGTACCACCGGTACAGGTTCCCGGTCGGTCCCACGGAGCCGAAGGTGACGCCCACGACATTCTCGACATCGGTGAGACCGGCTGCGGCGAACGCAGACGGGGTGTTTCCCGTCCCGAACACCGAGCAATCGATGAGCTGGTCGGCCTGCACCGTGATGTCGAAGGTAAAGTCCCCAGCTGCAGGGCTGGTAGGACCACCATGGCTCGCGGCCAATGCCGCGACCGAGAATATGAGTGCCGAGATCATCGCCACCTCCTCTTGGTTGTGAAGGCCGGGCGGAGCTGATCCTCCGCTTCGACCCGGTACACGAGCGGGAAGTCGAGCCCCCCGCTCTGCTGAGCGCGATCGACACGAACCGCCACCCGATGGTGCAGCTCGCCTCCCGCGCGAATCATTCCGCCGACCCGAGTCCCGAACACCGACGCCGGCTGCAGTGCATCCACCGGCGCCCCGACCGGCCCGACCCGAACCGCGTCATCGGCCCGTCCAGTGACCCGAAGCAGCACGCTGTACAGCGGTGCCCGCGGACCCAGTCGCGCCAGTGTGCGGGACCCGACCCGCGTGATCTCGGGAAGCCGCGTGCTCAGGTCCTCGTGACCGAGCCGCAGGCACACATCGAACACGAGCCAGGCGTCCCCGCCGGATTGCTCGACCTGGGCCCACGGATCCGACAGGTTCACCCGGGTCGCAAAGCCCGGCCACATCCCATCGATAGGAGCGCGGGTCCCCGACCCGATCGAGGACACCGTCAGCTCGACCGGGGGCATGGCGAGGGCGAAGCTCATCGCGGCTGCAAGAACCATTGGGCCCCCGCCGCACCTTCGGTGCGTGTCCAGGTCCCCTGCAGCCGACCGTCTTCACGGATCTGGCCGCGGAAGACCATGGGCCCTCCGACCTCGATGAAGTGGATGGCATCGCCATTGAGGGTCCCGGAGAACCCGACCTGACGGCCCCGAATGGTGACCGTGGCGTCAAAACCCGCGGCGGACTGGTGATCGATGGTCATCACGACGCGATCGGCCCCGGCGATGCCCGCGTACTTGGTCGCCAGCCGCGGCTTGGCTGCGACTGGCGCAGGGACCGGAGCGGACTGAACGACCGGCTCCGGTGCCGGTGCGAGCTCGGGTGCCGGGGCGGGCTCGGGCACCGGGGCGGGCTCGGGCTCCGGGGCGGGCTCCGGGGCGGGCTCCGGGGCGGGCTCCGGGGCGGGCTCGGGCACCGGTGCTGTGATCGGCGTGCGCTCCTCCACCGCCTGAGTGACGAGCTTCGCTGTGAGCGCGCCGCCCAGCACCATCGCGACCATCACGAGCAAGCCGACCCCCACCACGAGCAGCAGTGGAGAGGAGCTCGGGCGGGCGCCCGGGTAGGGCTCCATCGTGGTCTGGGAGATGCCCAGCTCGGTCAGCTGCGGCGCGAACGGGGCCTCGGCATCCACAGGCTCGAGCACGGTCTCCGCGTGGGCTCTCGGGGAGCGCACCACCGTGTCCTGGCGAGCCACGGCTGTGCTCGGGTCGCCGAGATCACTGCCGCTGCCGAAGGGGGAGGCGACCGGAGCGCTCTCTGGAAGGATCGTGGGATTGGCGACTACTTCATCGGCTACGAAGGTCTCCTGACTGGTTCGGCGGCGGGACCACTGGGTGGTGTGGCCTAGCAGTACCTCGCGCATCATGGCGCAGTTGGGGATGCGGTCCTCTTTCCGGATCCGCAGGGCTCCCTCGATCGCGGCGACCACCCGGTCGGGGATCTCGGGGTTCACCTCTCTGGGCGCAGGGTAGTCCCCGGTCGCGACCTTGTTGAAGATCTCGAGGATATCCTCGCCGTAGAAGGCCTGTTCGCCAGTGTACAGCTCGTAGAGCACACAGCCGAGGGCGAACACATCGCCCCGGGCATCGACGCTCTTGGCGTCGCGGATCTGCTCGGGGGACATGTACGAGGGCGTGCCCATCGCCACACCGGAGCGGGTCTTGGAGAGGTTCTGGTCCCCCTCGACCAGCTTGGCCAGCCCGAAGTCGGTGACCTTGGGAATCCACCGCCCGGCGACCTGCTGGAGCAGGATATTCCCGGGCTTGAGATCGCGGTGAACCAGCCCGTGTTCATGGGCATGGGCCACAGCGGCGAGGGTGCCCATGAACAGCTCGAATGCGAGCTCCGGGTCGGGATGGGGGTTTTCGATGAGGAAGCCGTCCAGGGACGGCCCGTCGACGTACTCCATGAGCAAGCCCGGCTGCCCACCGATGTCGAGCACATCGTGCACCGCCACCACATTGGGGTGTCGTAGGCTGGCCTGAACCCGGCCCTCCTGGAGCATGCGCTCGGTGATCGCCTTGCTGCCGACGGTGAGCACCTTCAGGGCGTGCTGAGAGCCCAGCGTCTGGTGGCTCACCCGATAGACCACCGCCATACCGCCCTGGCCCAGGACGCCCTCGATGGTGAAGCGGTCGATGATGTCGCCGGTCTGCAGCACGACTCCCCCTGGCACGGTTCGAGGGATCCTCCACGCGGTCCCCAATTCCTGCAGCCCACGAATCGGCGCCGGACACCAAGCCGCGCGCGACAGCCGGAACGATCTGGCAAGCTGGGAGTATGAACAGACTTCTCCCCCTGCTCGCCGCCCTTCACCCAGCCTGTGTGACCTCGGAGCGACCGACGGGTGCGATCTCCACGGTCTCCCCCCCGGCCTCTCCCCGGCCCAATCCGAACCCGATCTGGACCCCCACTCCAACACCCACTCCGGCACCCTCGCCAGTCCCAGGGCCACCCGCAGAGTCCATCTCCATCTTCTGCGAACAGCCCGGGACGCCCGTCCCACCGCCCGTGGTCACGGACACCGCGGGGTGCGTGGAGGGTTGCTGCTATTTCACCATGACCTGCTCCTTCTGGGGGACCATCGGCCGCATCGAAGAGGCCGGCCAGCCGCTCCCGGTGGACTCACGCATCCACGTGAACCTCATCCCCCCCATCTACTCCGGCGGAGTGGAGGCCTCGACCTCCATTCGCATCGGCCTGGCCGGCGTCTCGGGCTTGGCGGAGGTCAACAAAGACTGTACCCAGGTCATCTTCTCCCCGGACGACCCGCTCGAACCCAACACGGACTACGTGCTCTCGGTCGAGGCCCGGTCCGATATGGGCTCCGATCCCTTGTGCGAATGGACGTGTGGGGAGGAGGTCGAGATCACCCTGCACACTCGGTAGCCAGCCCCGCTCTCAGCGAGCTTCTCGGAAGCCGAAGATGGCGGTGATCAGCAGGGTGTAGGCGACCACGACGAGGAAGAGCGACACCACGCCGCGAAGGAGCGCGAAGCCCGACAGCCCCGCAGAGCCGAGCATTCCGCTGCTGTGCAGCACACCCGGAAGCGGCACGAGCACCACGCTGGCCCCGTTGCGAGCGAGCTCGAGCAGACCCGCGGCGATCAGACAGAGCGCTGCGGGGCGCGAGGAGTCCAGGAGCCGGATGCCGACGAAGATCGCGACCAGCCACATCACCAACACCGGAGCGGTGAAGGCGAGGTGGGCGAGCATGGTCCACAGCACCTCAGTCCCCACCGTGCTCCCTCCCATGGGCCACGGCTGCGATCGCCAGGGCGAGAAACAGGGAGTGGATGAGCGTCTGGACCAGCCAGAACAGGTTGGTCACCCACACCGACACGCCGCCGTGATCCGCCGCGACCACGAACCACTCGTACAGGGTCCACACCAGGGTGCCCGTCAGATCGAGCAACAGAAACCCACCGAGCGCGACGGCTGCGAGCACGCTGACGGTGCGATGACGACCGATGGTGAGCCCCGCGTACACGATGCCCACGAGGAGCACCAACCACACGGGCGCCGAGAACAGCAGGGGCAGGAAGGTGTCCATGAACGCTCGCATCCTACCCTAGAGCTTTCATCGGCCCTCCGGACTTGCTAAGAGCCCGTCCGTAGAGGAGACCCCATGCTCACAGCAATCCTGTGCTCGGCCGCTCTCGCCGGCCCCGAGATGATCCCCGAGAAGGTCGTCGACCTGGTCGGCAGGACCGCCCCGCCGTTCACCGCTCAGGACGACGACGGGGCCCCGTTCGAGCTCGACAGCACCCGCGGAAAGCCGGTGGTCCTGTCCTTCTGGGCCAGCTGGTGCGGGCCCTGTCGAAAGGAGCTCCCCGCCCTCGCCGAGTACCAGAAGACCCACGATGATGTCGTGATCTACGCCGTCAATGTCGATCGCGAGCGCGCCAAGGCCCAGCAGTTCCTCGCCCGGGTCAAGTTCGACCTGCCGATCATCTGGGACAACAACGCCGAGGCCCTCGGCCAGTACGATGTGCTCTCCATGCCCACCATGTTCCTGCTCGACGCCCAGGGCACGGTCAAGTGGCGGAAGTCCGGATTCAGCGTCGAGAAGGGCCTCACCGAACTCGAAGACCAGCTCGCCGGGCTGTAGGGAGGTTCAGATGGCACGCAAGAAGAACAAGAACAAGAAAAACAGCGGCGGCAAGCAGCCCAAGGCCACCCCCCAGTCCATCGACGAGCAGCCCACCGAGCCGGTCGAGAGCTCCGAGGTGGCAGAGGCCCTCGCCGCCGAAGAGTCGGTCCCCAAGGCGCCACCGGCCGGGCCCCCCGTCATGGACGGTCCCCCCACCGCCGGGCGCCAGGTCGCTCTATTGCTCATCGCCCTGCTCGCTCTGTTCGGCGTCGGGGCCGGCCTGTACATGACCTGGCACCACGAGCTCTCGCTCTATGGCGAGGGCTTTGGCGAGATCGCCGGCTGCGTCGAGTCCAAGGGCGTCAGCTGCGATGTGGTCAACACCTCGGCCTGGTCCGAGCTGTTCGGCGTCCCCCAGTTCACCTGGGCCGTCGTCACCTACCTCACCCTCATCGGGCTCGCGCTGTGGGCGGCCTTCAAGGAGCGCTCCATGGCGTGGCCGATCTTCGCGATCGCCGTGTTCAGCGCCCTGTACAGCGTCTTCCTGGCCTATATCAGCAAGGTCGAGCTCGGTACCTGGTGCCTGTGGTGTATTCGTCTGTACTTCACCAACGCCACCATCCTGGTGCTCTCAGCGGTCGCCGTCTACAAGACGCCGCGCCCCGCGGTCCCCGCACTGGGCAAGGCCGCCGGGCTCTTCGCCGTCGCCGCGCTGCTCTCCATCGGGGGCCAGAAAGCCTACCGCTCCACCCTGCTCCAGGGCGCGCCCGTGCTCGACAATCTCCCCGCGGTCGTCGAGGACACCACCACCCGCGATCCCGAGGGGCCCGCCCCCATCCTCGAGTGGCAGGTCAAGACCGAGGACGGCAACGACGCCACCCTCAGCACCGCCGCCGACGACCCGTGGAAGGGCAACCGCGACAGCAAGGTCGCCGTGGTCGAGTTCGCAGACTTCGAGTGTGGTTACTGCAAGCGCGCCAGCGGCGAGCTCAAGCGCCTCCACGAGGCCTATGGCGACCGCGTGCTGTTCGTCTACAAGCACTACCCGATGGACCCCAAGTGCAATCCCGGCGTCAACAACCTCAAGCACCGGCGGGCCTGTCTGGCCGCCCAGGCCGGGGTCTGCGCCCAGAAGCAGGGCGTGTTCTGGGCCTTCCACGACCTCACCTTCAAGAACCAGCACCAGCTCAAGGCCGAGAATCTCACCACCTATTTGGAGAGTGCCGGGGGCGACAAGACCGAGTTCCTCGCCTGCATGCGAGCCCGCGAAGGCGAGGCCAAGGTCGTCGCAGATGCCACCATGGGCATGAACCTCAACACCCACGGCACCCCGCGTATCTGGGTCAATGGCAAGCTCTACCGCGCCGGTCAGAGCGCCGAGCAGATGGCCAAGACCCTCGAGCTCGCCCTGGGCGCCACGGCCGCCGACGCCACCGCCAACGCGCGCGGCCTGCGCCAGGTGCGCGAGGCTGCCAAGCCCATCCCCGCCGATGTGCCCCCGATGCAGACCATCACCCTCGCCGACGGCACCTCCTTCGAGATCGACACCTTCGAGTCCTCCCTCGCCGACGGCAAGGCGACCGTCGGCAAGCGGGAGATCCCCGGCACCCGAATGAGCTGGTACGCCGCTCGGGACGCCTGCGCAGCCGCCGACAAGCACCTATGCACCGAGCGCGAGTGGATCGCCGCCTGCCAGGGTGCGCTCCCCGTCGATGACGATGGCGATGGCGAGTTCGCAGACGACCTCATCGAGGGGACCACCTACCCCTATGGCGACTACCACGAGCCCGGTCGGTGCTGGGATGGTCGCAACCGCGACACCGAACGCCCCGTCTACACCGGCGAGATGCCCGGCTGTGTCAGCAAGGATGGGGTCTACGATCTCACCGGCAACCTCGAGGAGTGGGTCGGCGACAGTCCACAGTCCGCGGTGCTGCTCGGAGGCGCCTACGACACGTCCAAAGACCACGCCCGGTGCTATCGTCGCAACACCACCTTCGGCGCCGGCTACGCGAGCCTGCGAACCGGTTTTCGGTGCTGCCGTTGACCGTTTGGGTCGCCTCGGGCGGCTAGATGTGCTTCAATCCGCGCGGGAGAGTCGAACTTGGGAAGGCACCGTTCAGTTAGCGACGCCGACTGGAACCAGCTGATCACGCTGGCTTCGGGCTACCTCGCACTCGAATCAGGCGATATCCAGGCCGCTATGCAGCGCGCCCTGGCCGCCCATATGGACCTCATCTCGGCCCTCAAGGCCGGGCAGATCTCCGCAGAGATCGACGAGGGCCGGGTCACCATGTTCGTCCCGGACAGCGGCGGGGTCGCCCTGCGCCTCGAGCAGTCCGCCGAAGATGTGCCCCTCAGCCCGCCGCCCCTCCCCGACGATCCCGGCATCACCGAGATCTCGCTTCAGCCCCTCGCAGAAGCCGACACCGAAGCCCAGTTCGACGGCTCGGACACCTTCAGCCTGGACGAGGACGCGTAGTGGACGACCGGTACCGCCGGAATGTACCCGACCCGTCCGCCACCATCCCGGACTTCGGGCCGCGGCCCAACGTAAAGGTCGCGAAGAAGAAGGCCGAGGTCTCTCGAACCCCCGACGGGGACGTCGCGGTCGGCCAGCAAGCGGCTCCCCCGGCGGCATCCGGGGCCAACCCCCTGGTCCTGGCGTTGGTGGGCCTGCTCGTCGCCATCATCGCGGGCATGCTCGGCTTCTTCGTGGTGGTGTTCGCCGGCATGGCCTTCTACCTGCTCATGGCCTAGATACTCCCCGATCGCCAGGAGAACCCCATGCTTCCCCTCGTCCTCGCCCTCATCGCTTGCAAGAACGACCCGCCTCCAGACGATCCCGGCCCTCCCCTCGGCATGGTGCTCGATGCGGGGACCTGGGCCGGCAGCGTCGCTATCGACATCACCCCCGAGATCCTCGAGACCTTCACCGACGAGAACGGCGACAACACCTTCATCGGCTGTATGGACGACCCCAGCTGCGGCGAGCCCTGGGTCGATGCCGACGGAGACGGCATCTTCGAGCCCGTGTGGATCGGCGGCTACGGGCCGCTGCGCCCCGCCAATAGCGTGCACGATCCCATCAGCATCCGCGCCACCGTCCTCTCCCACGAGGGCGAGTACATCGCGTTCGTGTCGATGGATCTGGTCGGCCTCGGCTCCCCCCGAATCGACGAAGCCCGAGCCAAGCTCGCCGAGGACGGGTTCGCCCCCGAGAGGCTGATCGCCGCCAGCGCCCACAACCACAACGGCCCCGACACCATGGGCCTGTGGGGCAATCCCCTCATCGGGCTCACCGGCCGGGATCTGGACTACCAGCAGCGCATGGCCGACACCATCGAGGCTGCCGTCCGCGAAGCTGCCGCCAATATGGTCGAGATCGAGCTCAGCGTCGGCCGCACCCGGATGCGCGACCAGAGCCCGTTCTTCAATGGCTCGGTGTTCGGCGGAAAGAACCCCACCGACAGGTTCCACGGCATGGTCAATGACATCCGCGACCCCGTCATCGTCTCCGACCAGCTCCTGGTGCTCCAGGGCAATAGCGCCGATGGCACGGTCTTCACCCTCACCAACTGGTCCGGGCATAACGAGGTGCGCGGCTCCAACTCCAACGCGATCAGCGCCGACTGGGTGGGGGTCACCCGAGAGGTGATCGAGGCCGAGTACGGGGGGGTCGCCATGCACATTCCCGAGTCCCTCGGTGGAATGCAGAGCGCCCTGGGGGGTCAGCTTCCGCTTGTCCTCGAGGACGGAACCCACGTCTTCCAGACGTGCGAAGAGCCCGAGATCTCCGACCCCACTCACGACTGCTTCGGCGCCACCCCCGGCTCTACCCGCGTCGACAGCGATGGCGACGAGGTCCCCGAGTGGGCCGAGGCCGACAGCTGGGAGTTCGTCACCAGCCATGGCTGGCATATCGGCGAGGCCGCCATCGACGCCCTCTCCCGTGCCGAGGTCATCGTGCCCAGCCCCATCCGGGTCGAGCGGGAGTTCTTCTACGTCCCCGTCGAGAACGATGCCTACCGGCTATTCGGGCCCCAAGACCTCTTCGATATCAACTTCGAGGGCGCCAACCCCGACCCGGTCATCTGCCCCGAGGTCGCAGACCCCGAGATCGACGGCTGCATCGAGACCAGCACCTCGCGCATCCAGGTCGGGCCCGTCGGCTTCGTCGCGGTCCCCGGCGAGCTGCTCCCCGAGCTGGCGTGGGGCTTCCCCGACGACCCCGAGTGGCAGGCCGAGGCGAATGACTACCTCGCCCGAGGCGCGGGCTCGAAGTACTTCCCCCAGCACCCGCGCTCCTGCGACACGGTCGACTACGACGCGTGCCGGCTCACCGACCAGATCGGCGACTGCAGCTGCTACGACGTGCATGTGGCGCCCTACCGCCTCTCGGATGGCGAGTACCGTCCGGTGCTCGAGGGCCTCGACACCGAGTACAAGGCGGTCATCGGCATGGCCAATGACTACCTCAGCTACATCATCCCCGAGCCCGACTTCAACCGCGACGTCACCCTGCTCGGCGCCGACGACGGCGACCACTACGAAGACACGGTCAGCCCTGCGAGCAACTTCGCCACCCGCTGGCTCGCGGCCCAGCAGCAGATCAGCGAGCGCTGGTAGGCCGCCCCCCCCCCACCGCCCCTCTCCCACCCACACGGGGGCTACCGCTTCGGGGGGATCTCCAATAGATCGGTCCCGCCGTAGAAGATCGAGATGCTGCCCGCACCCGATGACCCCTCGGGGTTCGTCTCGTAGATCGACGTGAACAACAAGTCATCCACACCATCCCCGTTCACATCGC
>Ga0316208_1001136_pt1 | contig 26615 bp, 26 predicted proteins | sample 3monopyrite_MG_FD_204944 | JGI IMG/M metagenome (GOLD analysis project Ga0316208, IMG submission 204944) | Microbial mat bacterial communities from mineral coupon in-situ incubated in ocean water Damariscotta River, Maine, United States -... | ecosystem: Environmental > Aquatic > Marine >... | reverse complement strand
ATGGCTAGCCATTCTGAATTGGTTTTGCGCATGAACTGATTCCTTAATTGATTTAGAATCAGCTTATCAAGCCAGTTTGTTTTCTATTAGGTGGGTTTGCCCTGACGCTTACCATCTTTTCAAGATCAAGGGCATCTTCACCAGCATTTATAAAGACCTTAGACATATTTTTTAGGAACGGAATGTCATGCTTGCCTTCTACTCCTATAAATAATTTAACTGAATGATCGGGTAATACACCTAGGGAGTCTGCTATTAATTTGTTTGTTTCATCGTTTCCACCCTCTACAATCTTTCTATCACCATTGTCTTCGGAATAGATGTATCTCAGTGATTGTGCCGGCATACTCCTAGCCAACATTGGTGTGTGAGTAGTAATAATAACTTGGTCATAGACAGAGATCTCAGAGAGAGCAGCTAATAACAATCGCTGGTTTCTTGGATGCTGGCTAGTTTCCGGTTCTTCTACTGCCATAATCACACTGCTTTTCTTTTTTTCTCGTAGAAGTTTTTCAGCTTTGGCGCGAAAGAAATTTAAGAGAATTAAACGCCTTACTCCGCTTCCTCTTTTATTAATTGGAATATCCTCATCGCCTGTAATACTTGCCTTAAAAACTGTCGACCAATTTGGTTTGGCGAAAGTGGGTTTTAACGTATTTGCTAGCGTAGGATCCATTTCCTTTAGTTTTGAGAGCGTTAGATCAGCAATTTTTGAAACCTCTTTTTCCACATATTCAGACAGCTGATTTAATTCGGCTTCTTTTTCTTTGATAGCTTCTTTTATTGCCGTTTTTAGAGGATCTTGGGCCTCAGCGTCCTGGTCTGTACTCGCTCTGTCTGACTTAAATAGTGCAAACGCTGGTAAAATGGCTTGTATCCCTTTCCAGATGCTAGGACCATTTCCCTCCATAAGTGAAATTGTTCCAGACTGCAGATTAAGCTCTCCTGCGTGATTTCTTATTGCTGCTCTAAGTTGGGCATTTACCTTTTTATCCTCAACATCGTCACCAATTCCTAGTCTTTCGACGATACTCTTTAAGTCTTGGTTGTTTTGGCAAATTAGGTTATTTAACTCGTTATTAGTTGGAAAAAAAGAAACAACCCCCTGGTTAGTTAGTTTAGGCTTATCAAGAGCCCCATTGAAAATTTTATAAACCTCAAGAAATCCGTCAGCATTTAACAAGTATTCATCTTGTAGAGTTGTATAAGCCTTCTGATCAAGAACTAGAGTTTCTGGTAGTTCATCAAATATGCACGTAATAGCTAGGTCCTGCGCATTTCCACCCTTAGACGCATCGTGCTTATCAGGCAATCCATCGTTTAGAAACAGATCTAGCGCTTCCATGACCGTAGATTTACCCGCATCATTCCGGCCAATGAGAGCTGTAATGTCGTCTAAATTTATCGCTATCTCATCCTTGTAACAGCGAAAGTTTCTTATTTTAACTTGCTTCAGCCTCATACTCTGTCAACTCCGTGAAAGATTCATCCGAGACAAATGATTTCTATGTCGAAATGAGTGTCCGCTTTTGGGCGCTCTAGCACTCAAACGAGCGTCCGATTTGGGTCGAACTGAGACCAATTGCCAACTTAGGTCAAGTTAACCACTATCGGCCTTTATAACAATAAATAACTAATATGAATAATTATTAGAAAGAGCTAATTTACATAAGGGAGGTCTTGTGGGGAAGGTTATCCACAAAGATTGTGGATAACCATGTTGACAACGTGCCGTAGACGTAACGGACTCAATCTGTTTGTTGGGTTGGTTATATTCTGTACAGAGTGAGAGGAAGGGCTGTCTCACAACAGCCCGGTTTCAGAAAATGATGTTACACCCTCAGTCCCCACCACAATGTGGTCGAGCACCCGTACATCTAATATATCTAATGCATCTTTCAGCCGGTTGGTAATGGCTTTGTCTGCATGGGACGGTTCAGATATCCCGCTTGGGTGATTGTGAGCGAATATCACAGCGGCGGCATTGATTTCCATACATCGTTGAACAACGACTCTGGGGTGGACGGATGCGCCGTTGATGGTGCCGAAGAAGAGTTCTTCAAACCCTAATATCCGATGTCTGTTATCAAGAAATAGAGCGCAGAATACTTCGTTTTTGTATTCTGAGAACCTTAACCGTAGATATTCTACGGAGTCTTTCGGGCTGGTGAGTGCCTGGCCTGGCAGGTGCCTTTCGGTCAGTATGTTGAGGGCGAGGTTGATGACCTGGTTCTGCTCGGCAGGGTTTAGGTCGTGGGGTACGGCGTTGAGCCGGACGGTTTTTCTCATCTTAGTCATGGTGATCTCCTGAAAAATGGCGACGGAGACCACGCCCATGAGGGAGAGTAATCTCCCAAGCCTGGGTGGTGGAATATGGATCGACAACCCGTGAAAAGAGGTGGGTTGTTGCACTTGTCTCACGATCCTGCGAAGTGCTAGGGGCCGGAATAACCGGCGAAGGCGCATGTTGAACCGCAACATGCCACGGTGGAAAAACCTGCATTTCTCACCACACATCTACTGCGACCGCCTGATGCACCGAATCTTCACGGCGTACTCTCTTCAGGCTCCTCGACAGACTGCTGAGTATGCCGTCGTCACCTTCCAGTCCGTGCGCCGCGAATCTCCGGCACCTCAGGCGCTCTCGCTACGATATGCGGTAAGAAATCCAGGTTCGACCTCTTTCCTCAGCATCCTGGTTCAGGATGTTGAGGGAAGACGCCGCTATAGGCGGCGTGCTTCCGTTGAAATTAAGAGCAATTCATCAAGCGTTGCTTTGGGCGCATTCGCCTTGGGCAACATATCAACGGCGTTAAGCCGAATTCCCCGTCGTGATATCAGAAAGACATGGCGTGTTGTGGCACCGGTCTATCGTTTATCGGCGTTTCCTGTTTAAGGGGATGTCAGGTTTAGTTGGTACTGGGCACGTCTAACCGCACAAAGGGGCCTGCCAGATCCCAGCGTCAGGTGGCCGGTGGCATTTAGCACCAAGGCCTAAGTAGCCTTTCTCAAGGTGTGGGTGCAGCTTGAGAAAGGCCACTCCGGCAGGTAGCCACGGGGATCAAGAGACCTGGGTAGAGAAGTACGCCGCGTAGGCGGCGTTGAGTAGGAAGGGTTACCAGCCTGTATGACTCAGCATCAGTTCGACAACGATTTCGAGTTCGTTCAGATCGAGCCGGTTTGCGACATCACCAATACCTGAGAAGCCGAAGCCACTACAGATATCCGCACCCCAGTCACCGTTGAAAAAGCTGATGACTGAGCCGATGAAGATGCCTTGCCCAACACTGCATACACTGAGATAGCGTTCTATCGCTTCATGGTCAGGCCTAAGTTGTTCACGATGGGTAGCTGACTCAACGGCCTCGGTGCTATCACAATGAAAGTACTGTGGGCCTATGATTAGTACTGCTTGTTTCCAGGCTGACAAAAATCGCTCAGAGGCGTTTGCGTAGTGTTGTTGAGTGCGCTGGCATTCCTGCATGGCATGTTGTAGCGCAAGGTTCGCGTTCATGATCGACACTCCTTGTAAAAGTGGTGGATGAGAGTCCGCCACTCAGGGACGTCACCGGGTGAAGGTGTTGTCCCAAAAGAGTGGTGGAGAGATGGAGGGGAAAAGCTAGGCGGCGTCTGGTAGATCTAGTTCGATCTTCTTGCCGTTCACTTTTACCCAGTCGATACGCAACAGTCGTGCTTTGAGTGAAACACCCGTTTGACCAGCTTTGTTGCCTTTGCTGTAGACGAAGGTGTCGGCGTAGAGGTCACCCAGTTTGAAACCGATCAGAACTTTGTTCTGCTGGTCTTCAATCATGGGTTTGATCTGATCAATAATGACCTGTGCCTCACTACCTGACACACGACAATCAAAGCGTGTGTATTGCGTATCGCTGGCACTGCCATGCAATGCTGAGATATCTACGGCCAAAAAAGACTGGCCGCGTTTGACCGGAACTTCACGGATACGATTAACGTAACCAATACCAGTGATGTGAAGATCGAAATATTTTTGATCTTGAGTTTGTGAATTGTTGGACATGTGTTTTCTCCTGAGTTGATAAGCGGAGAAACAGTTGTGCCCCAATCGGGAAACATGTTTCCCCGTTGGGTGGGTGATGATGGATCGACAGTTAAACTGCTATGAACTGCTGCACTTGTTACACGATCCTACGAAGTGCTTTGGGTGCTAAATGATATTTAGCAAAGGTGCTACATTGCCCAAGTAGCGGGGGTTAAAAATCGTTGGCTTGAAATGACTATCGGACAATTGGTTGATGAGAACAACGAATAATTAAATATCCAATTTGAAAATTAACAGGCTAGTTACTACTCCAAGCAAAGTAACGACATTTTGGATAGCCTGTGCAGCCTATGAAGGATTTTCCTTCATTCTTGCCGCTCTTGATTGAGCGCAATACCAGCTTGCCTTTCTTACACTCCGGGCAGGTGTCACCAACTCTGGCTTTGTGTGGTTGTGTTTTGTAGGCGGATTTTCGTTGTGTGGGTTTACCTTTGTTATCTGGCAGGGTGGTTTTGCATTCCGGGTAGGCGCTGCATCCCCAGAAAAAACCATTGCTACTTTTACGTCTGCGTAAGGGCTTGCCACAGCTTGGACAGGGGTGTGTGTTTGCAGTATTGGAAAAGCTGGTTGAGCCACCGTCTGCGTTAGCGCTTGATATTGATTGGCGCAGCACCGTGTTTATCCACTGTGCCTGGCCTTGAATAAACGTCGTTAGTTCGCCTTTGCCTTGGGCTATATCATCCAGCCCTTGTTCCCATAAAGCGGTCGTCGCCGGGTCTTTGATTTCGTTGGGGAGTATGGCAATTAGCGTACGACCTGTGTTGGTGCTGATGACGTGCTTTTTCTGTTTTTTTATAAAACCTCGCTGCACCAGTGTTTCGATAATTCCGGCTCGGGTTGCTTCGGTGCCGATGCCAGAGGTGTCGCGCAGCACTTTCTTCAATGCCGGATCTTCGATCTGTTTGCCGATGTTTTTCATCGTAGCGATGAGTGTGCCTTCGGTAAAGCGAGCAGGTGGTTTGGTTTGTTGGGTCTTAATGTCAGTGCCGCACACTTGGGCGTTTGATCCCTGTTTAACTTTGGGTAGCGGATGCTTCGTTTCGGGGTCTTTGTCATCCGCCTCAGACGGTGAGGGATGAACCACACGCCAACCGGCTGTTTTCTCTGTTTTTCCTGTTGCCCGGAAGCTTTCGTTGCATACAGATATGGTAATTGTGGTCTGTTCGTATTCGTGAAATGGGAAGAACTGTGCAAGGTAACGGCGACACACTAAGTCATAAAGCTTTCGCTCTTGCTCATTCATTCGGCCTGTATCAGTAGGTGATGTGGTCGGAATGATGGCATGGTGAGCGGTAATCTTTTTATCGTTCCAGGCTTTTGATACTAAACCGGTATTTATTCCCTTAACCAGATTCTGGTATGACATATCAGATTGAATCATTGATCTGACTATTTGTTGCGCTTCACCGTGTTGAGACATGGGCAGGTATGGGCAATCTGTTCTTGGATAGGTTAACGCCTTATGGGTTTCATACAGCGCCTGAGCCGTATCAAGTACAGCTTGTGCACTCATCCCCCAACGTTTGGAAGCCTCTTGCTGTAAAGAGGATAAGTCGAAGGGCAATGGTGCCGGTTCCAGCTTAAGCTCGGTGGTGGCGGTAACGATGGTGCCCACTTGCTTGTCGATTCGCTGCGCCACATTGATGGCCGCCTGTTGATTGGTGCAGCGGCCCTCGGTGTTTGTGACAGTCTCCGGTGGTAGCCACTTGGCATGAAATCGGCCATTGGCAACCTCAAACTCCGCCGTCAGAACATAGTAAGGGGAGGGTTTGAACGCTTCGATCTCCAGGTCTCGCTGGACGACCAGGTTAAGCGTGGGCGTTTGAACCCGGCCCACCGATAGAACACCATCATGGCCTTGCTGACGACCTATCAGGGTATAGGCGCGGGTGAGATTCATGCCCACCAGCCAGTCGGCGCGGGCACGACCGAGTCCGGTAAAATAAAGCGGTTCGGTTTGCTGGCCTGGCAGAATGTTGCTGAGCGCCTTGCGAATGCTTTTGTCGTCGAGGGCTGATAACCACAAACGTTGAATCGGGCCATGCCAGCGGCATTGATCCAGAATCTCACGGGCAATGGTCTCGCCTTCGCGGTCGGCATCGGTGGCGACCACTACACTGGAGGCTTGCTTAAGCAGTTGCTGGATCACCTTGAACTGTTTGCGGGCCTCTTTCTTAACCACTAGCTGCCAGCATTCCGGGATGATGGGCAGTGTCTCTAGCGACCATCGTTTCAATGAAGCATCGTATTGGTCGGGTGAGGCCATCTCCAGCAGATGACCAAAACACCAGGTCACGATGCAGTTTTGTCCGATTAGGCAACCGTCGCCTTGCTGGCGCACACCCAGTACCCGCGAGATATCACGGGCCTGGGAGGGTTTTTCACAGATGTAGAGTTGCATGGGGTGGCGAACTATTTAGGCTATGGTATTGACGGTTTCTTTCAGCGTCTTGCCGGGAGAGAAGGCCGGGAGTACTTTGGCAGGTATCTTGATCGATTCGCCGGTGGCCGGGTTTCTGCCGATGCGTGCACGCTGTTTTTTGGTATGGAAACGGCCAAAGCCGATCAGTGAAATTTCCTCGCCGTTGCTTAGCGCATTGGTGATGATGCCCTGAAAGGAGTCTACGAAACGCTGTGCTTCGGCATCGGTGATTTGCAGATTGGAAGATAGACTGGATACTAACTCGCGTTTGTTCATGGATTACTCTCCGTGGTTGATTGTCTGATAACAGCTTCCTCGATACGCCCAATAGTAAGCGTGATCTCATCGGCGTAAAGCACCCACCTGGATCGATTCTCCTGTGTCTTTTCATCCGTCCAGGTGGAATGTTTGAGTGAGCCTTCGACTTTGACACGCATCCCTTTTTTGAGAACGCGGGTCACGTCTTCGGCAAGGCGATCCCAGGCGGAAACGTCTAGCCAGAAACCGCCTTTGTCTTCGAACTGTTCGGTGTCGTGATCAAGCACCGGGCGATCAAAATAGATTCTCATGTCGGCGACTTTGCGTTGCTCGTCGCCTACGGGTGAAGTCAGTGCAGGGTCACTGCCCAAGTTGCCTGTTCCGGTAAATTTGTTTGCCATGTGATTGCCTCGTCAATGATTGAAATCAGCGGCTAAAGCTGACACTGGAAGCCCATCAAATAAACCGTTTTTTAGATATCCATCGCGCATAAATATCAACATGCCGTTGCTCTTGAGTGTTCGTTTAGCGCCAGCAGTTGGTTAATCAGCTTCCTTGTAGTTTTGATCTCATAGAACCGAATGCCATGAAGATAGTTAAGTCGTAACCTCGCTTCCTCAAACTCTGAAAGCACCTTCATCACAGCTGGGGAGTGTGACAACAAAAACGTTTGACCTATCTCATCGTCGGCGATGGCAAAGTAACGCTGTTTAATGCCACTCATTCGCCAACGCAGGTATTGGCCATTGGCGGTTTTGTGCATGACAAGATATGCCTGCAGCTGATTTCCAAATGTAGTCTCGTACTCGTATATGAGTGTTTTCATTTGGCGTAGCGTGAGTTCACGTTGCTGTTTCAGTGACTCAAGTTGCTCGCGCAATGTTTGGATGTTCCAGCCATTCCCTCCCTTACCCTTAAAAGGAAAAGGCCCTTTAGAGGCGAGCGTCATTAGCTAGTTTCCTCGTTTGTGGAGTTATCTAGTTCTGGTTCATCCAATGGCGAGGTTGCCGTAATGATCTCGGGTGCAATCTCGGCGCGTAGCTCTCCTTCAATCACACCTTCTGGGAGATCGATTTTAGGCATTAACTCCTTGGCTTTTGCTGCCATGGGTGTGTTATTGCGTACATCGGTGCGTGTCACTAAAGAGAATTTCCATTGAGATGAAAACGTAAATGCGCGTCTCACCATGCGTGAGGTCTGGTAGAGAATGCGCGTACTTTCATCACCCGTTAGTAATCCAACATGGCGGCCAGTTAGCACAGTTCTGACTAACTGATCGAAATCGGCAATCAAATATGCGCCCATGTAACCGTAGGCATTGGCGAATTGGAGCGGGATGTGAACGGGCTCAATGGAATGGGCGACATCAATGTGTATGCCTGACGAAACAGACGTAAGGCACTCTTCGATACTGAGACGTTCAGTATTGGTTTTGATCCGCGCCTCCATAAGGGCCGTTTCAGTTAGAAACAGTATCCAATCCGCGTAAGGATCGTCTCGACCGGCTGAGGTCCAGATACGTTTCATGTTCATGCCGTATCTAACCAGCCCGACAATGTGCTCTTTATCTTCGGTCTTGCGTCTGCCATAGACCAATCGTTGCGCCTGACGTGTTTGAATATCGAGCGTGGCTTCACCACGTAACATGCCCGGCTTGGCTGCGGCAGTGGTGTAATCCACTACAGGATCGGCGTTGTCGGGTAAGGCCCTGTTGGTTTGAGTTGTATCAGTCATATGTTTACCTCTTAGTTGCCATGTATAAGTTGCTTTGTTTAGCTGTTGACACTGTCAACAGTCCCAAGCCCGGCTTCACCGTTCACAAGTGTTGACACTGTCAACAGTCCCAAGCCCGGTTTCACCGTTCCCAAGTGTTGACACTGTCAACAGTTCCAAGCTCGATTTAACCGTTCTCAGGTGTTGACACTGTCAACAGTTCCAAGCCTGGATTCACCGTTCTCAGGTGTTGACACTGTCAACACCTGTTCAGCCATCCTTTGCATCATCTTTCTTTGCCTGTTCCTGTATTTGACGAAGCCGTTTTTCGATAGGGGTCATACGTTGCTCCGGTTTTTCTACAACCGAGGCGGCGATCTCTTGTTGTCGTTGCTGTTCGAGTTCACTTCGTCGTTTTTCTGCTTCAGCCTGTTTATGTTTTTGTTCACGCTTATCCCGCACTCGTAGGCCGATAGTGAGTTGGAACTCACCGCTTTTGGCGCGACGGCAGAGTGTTGCCAGATATCCAATGGGGTTGTCGATAGGTGCGTTGCGATTTGTGGCTGACTGCAATCTGCCGTTCCACTCGTCCAGCACGTCTTGTCTTTGATTGATCGGAATAGGTTTGAGGTACATCACTGCCAAGTCTCGTTCGTTGGCGGAGATGTCATCGGGAAAATAAAGCTCGTCCGTGCGTGCGATATTTTCAGAAGAGGGACTACTACACGTAGTAATAGTATTTATATTATTACTACTACTATGTAGTACCGTGTGCAGTTTTTGCATTTCACTATCCGAGTGCATTTTTTGCACTTGGCTATTTTTGGTTTGGTTATCCAAGTGCGAATTCTGCACATGGTGATTAAGGTCTGTTTTATCCGTGTGCATATTTTGCACATGGGATTCTTCTTGGGGTTTGTTTTCTGTTTTGCTATCAAGTTTCGTTATCTGGTGATCAGAAATAGCGAAGAAGTCGGTGCGAGCGGCGAGAATAAGGCCGGGTTCTGCTGAACTTGCTTTGTTGCAGGTGTTGAGGCGGCGTTCATACGAGCGGGTATGTATACGTTCACCCATTGCATCACGTCCATCTTCGATCTGATCCTGGATGGTAGCCAACACGCTTTCAGCGATCTTTCTGACTCTTGGATGATTGTGTTGCAGGCTCTCTTGCAGGAACGCCATGTACTCGTTGTCGAGATACATGGCGTCACCCAAGGTTACCGGCTCATCATGCAGAACATAGATATTGCCCAGGTAGCGACCACTCTGACTGCGCACACGGGCACACAATGACAACCATCGTGTCGTCCTTAAAATGGCCAAAGCACGGGATATTGTGTGATTGGATTTAATGTTGGCGTGTGTGGAGATGGATTCGTAACTCGGAAACGCGGTCACTGCCCCCGGTGCATTGACGTGAATGCGAATTATCTGCCAGACGATCTTATCGACGGGTTCTAAAATAGGATCGGTAACCAATAGTCGAGGAAAAGCATCCTGCCAGTTGCCGAGGAAAATTAGGCCACTGGCGTCCTGCTTTTCGCCTTGGTTGTGATCGATGGTGTTTCGCTTGAGTTGATCGATAGCGTTCTGGATGTAGAGCGAGATCGCCTGAGCTTGAGGCGAAACACCGGGTGAATAGTCCTGTTCCATTACCAGCGACTACCTGCGTTGTCTCGCTTCTCGTGTTCCCAACTCTGTATCAGTGACCAAAGTGCACGAAGGGGTAGTTGAGTCTCCTTGGCGACTTCAAGATAACGATGGGTATCTGGTTGGTTTTCATTCTGTGCGTTCCAGGCATTCCAAACACGATGTTCATCCTCTTCGCCGAGCTGTGGTGGTCTACCGGCACCACAGCGGGCTACCCCCAATATCTTTTGCCGTTGGATGTATTCCCCCGATGACATACCAAACAGACTGTTCATCATGGTGATCGGTGCTTCATGACGGATCAATTCGTCCTGTAGCGCATCCGACTCCAGTTCAAGATGAAGATGGCTTATCATCTTTTCAAAGCACTCGTGGTCGGTTTTGACGATCAGGAAATGGCCGCTGATTTTGGCCAGATGTTTCAATGCCCGGACTGGCAACTTGGAAAGTTGTTGGATCTCGTCAGGTGTTAGATCAAGGTCTTCAATAGCCGCATAGTCACCATCATTGAGCGCCTGTATGGCGTACAACATGACGTGATACGCCAGCTGTGAGTCATGACGTCTCATAGTCATACTTCTCCAACCATAGAGGGTCATCATCACCGCCAATGCTTTGCCTCAAGGCACGGCACTGACGAAATAGATTCATTAGGGTGTGGTAGTCATCTTCAGAAAAGAGCGGATCGGCCAGTAGCTGGTAGCCAAGCGATAACCAGGAAGGTTGGCCAAGTACGCGCAGCAGCTCCTCCTGATTGGCTTCTAGGCATAGCCTGCGAATCGTAAATGACTCCGGGATATTCGGGATGCGCTCTGGCCTCGCGGTCTCTTCGCAGCAGATATAGAGCATCCACCAGATCCACTGACGTATGAGCTGTTGCCATCGTTGTTCTGAGTCCAACTCTTCACTATTGCCAACGAGTGGTTGATCCGGGATATCAACAAGAAAGCCTAGGCCCCAGTCAGCAGAATAATGAACGCATGATCCGAGTTGATACTGTTTGGCTAACTGAAGTGCGGTATCAAACGTCTGCCTGCGTAGTGTGCCTATTGAGGAGTGGGGTGGCTCAGTGCTTGTGCTGTCATCTTGTTCCGATATGCCTACTTCAGAATGAGTGCTGGTTTCATCTGATTGCTGTTGAGGCGACACATCCGGGGACGTGTGATCGCTTAGTGGCGATGCTGTCTCTTCTTCAGCAGGTGCTTTAGTCTCTGACGATGGTTCGTTCAACGAGGGCGTAACTACTGGATGTGCAGTGGTTACTGATTCCGGTTCGACAATAGGCGATTCATTGTTTCTGCCGCGCAGTAGCGCATCAATATCCAAGCGTAGCGAACGGGTTGGCACCTGTAAGTAATCTACAAAGCGTTCTTCGAGTGAGTCTCGTAATGCGTCGTTATCCCACTCCGGTCGATTGTTCTCTGCCAGGCAGTCATTAAATAGCTCACCGAACAGGGCTTCATCCTGCTTGGCGATCTCAGTCCAATATTGTTGGAAGGCTTTTTCGATACGGCGTATGCGTTCGATCTGAGGTCTACCCAATCCGGCACGCAAGGCTTCCGGGATGAGAGGAAGCAATACATCAACACTGAATTCCATACGCGAAAGCACCGCAGTATCCACGCTAAGGCCGACATCTTTCAGTCGTTGCCCCAGTTGACGCAGCGAGAGCGAGCCTTGGCTTTCGGACTCGAACATCTGTTTCAGTTCACGTACCGCCATCGCCTTATCGATGAACAGCATGTCACCGCGCTTTTCATTTTCGATGAGGTGGGCTGTTAGTACGTGTGTCTCCGATAGCCAGGGGCGGTAAAGCACATTGATCTGGTTGAACGACTCGTTTTGGGTCTCTTCATAAAGTTCTATCAGCACCTGTAGGCGGGTGTTTCCGCCAGACTCCACCATGTAGCGCTCTTCACCAGGGCGCTTGGTAACAGTGATGGGGTTGTTCAGTCCACTCTGGGCAAGAATCGATTCTTTGATCTCGTCGTAGAGAGGGTTACGTTCGCGCCGGGGATTACGGTCGTATGGTTTGATTTGATCCAGAGTCAGCACCATCGGTGTCGGCGCGATGGGATCAGCGGCAGGCAGGCTGCTGCTATTACCGAAATGGGGTGTCTTCAACATATCCCCCAGTTGTTCATCGGATGGGCGGCGGTTCATGGCAACTCCAGGTCGCTGAGATGGGGGAACAGCTCACGCACCAGGCTGAGCATGGTGTCGCGGGCGCTGGCTGAGGGGCCTGCGCGTTTCTGCTCCCAGCGGTGAACGGGGATTTGTGACGTGGCCGCCTCACGATAGGCCACCGTTGAGGGAATCACCGTATCCAGGATTCTGATCTGCCCCCGGCTGGGGGCTGATTCGCGGCGCAGCTCCCGTGCGATACGCTGGGCATCGACGGTGCGATCCATTCGATAGATCAAACCGTAAAGAGGCCCCACCGGTGCGCCCATGTAGGTCATGGGTTGCAGGCGTTCCAACATGCCCAATGTGCCCCGCGTGAATTCACGGGCAGAGAGAATCTCCGGGGGAATAGGGGAGAGCAGCATATCGGCAGCCAATACGGCGGCATCTTGCAACGGACCGACCGCGCCCTGGGTGTCGATCAGGATAAAGTCGTAGTCTTGGTCAAAACGGGCTAGCAGGTGCTTGAGGCGTACCCGGCCATCCGGGGTATGGAGTATCCAGTTCTGTAACGCGCCTTCCGGGTCGTCGGAAACAATCACGTCCAGGTTGTCGATGCTGGTATGGCTGACAACATCGTCCAGGCAGGGGCCGGTGATGAGGGCCGATAGCCCGTTGCTTGCCTGATGCGTTAGCTCAAAATAGCTCGATAGCGTCGGCTGTACATCGGCATCCACCAATAAAACACGTTGGCCCAGGTCGGCCAGAATGCCGCCCAGGTTGGCGGTTTGGGTGGTTTTACCGACACCGCCTTTGGTGCTCATTACGGTTATTTTGAGCGTCATTTTGTTCTCCTGTTAGGGGTGCCATTGCGTTGCCACATCGATAAGCAAATACCGATGTGGCAAGGCAATACCATCTCGTTGTGCTTAACCTTCAAGCGTTCACCTACTTAGTTACTCATACAGTTTTGGCAATGCTGCCGTGGCCTGCCGATGGTGTAGATCGTCAACGGCCCACCACAATCAGCACAGCGGAAGCGGTGGTAGATACGACAACCAGGACAGCTATCCCCCAAGTTCTCGTCTACCGGAGTGAGGTAGAGCTTGCGGCAATGGCGGCAGCTCTGTGGCTCCCACACGGCCATCGCAACCAGCTTGAGCACCGCAACGATTCTGGTGAGATCCAATAAAGGCTGTTTGACGTGGTAGATGTACAGGTCGTAAACATCGAGTAGCGTTCTGGCCTGACTACGCCCTAACGACTCGACCAAGCGGTGAATACGCCAAACCGTGGCGGCATGTAACATGCGTTGTTCGCTTTCCCGAAACCAGGCATCGGTGAACGGCGTCATGCCACGGGGAGAGGGTTGGCCCATTAGTTGTAAATAGAGCCGTTTAACGAATTTCTTGGGTAATTCCGTTAGGTGACACACTAGGGTGGTTCGTGCCCCGGCTTGAATCAGCCTGACCGCCTCATGGGTTCTCACGGCTTGGGAACACTGCTCCACCTCGCATGAGTAACAATTCAGGCGTGTCCGGCACTCAGGTACCGTGGGGATAAAGGTGATGGAATCGAGTATGGATAGACCTGTTTTCATCGTTCTTCCTCCTCTATTGGCGAAGTACCGATAAAACTCGCGTGTTCAATGACCGCGTCGATCTCTTCCTGCCTGCCGTCACAGACTGCTTTGAGAAAACGGTCCCACCACCAGGTCTCTACGCGCAGCGTAATCAAAGGTTCTTTGATCTGGGTGAGTGCTGTCAGCGCCGGTACAGGCGCGTGTGCCAGTGGTGCCACTAATTCCTTAGGAATACCCAACAGCGCGACGACTAGATCCGGCTCTTGTTTAGCGACATCCCTTACTTTCAGTAAATACTGATAATTAATGCTGGAAAAATCTGTATCCAAACTCATATGCATTGGCCCCCTTCCTCAGAATAAATGAGGTAATAAATAGAACCGGCTGCATTCAAGCCGGTTGGATAACGGTGAAAGACAGCCGGATGAGCCAATGAGGATCACACATAATCTAAGTAATGAATCACTGAATTGATTTCGTAACCCACTAAAAGGCTTAAATAAAATAAGCGATATGTAATCCGTTTCTGACATGGCGAGTGGCTGAAAAGCAGATTTTGAAGAGCTGGAAAACATATCGAGACGCTTGCTCCGCCGGTGAGTTTCTAACGCTCCTCATCTTAAATGCGGCGAGGCGGATTAACTCCCCGACTAACTCACCCTTAGGGTTCACTTTTCAAAGGGTTTTTTCCGGGCATAAACCTGTATATATTAGGGGATTGATAATGAATCTGGGGTCATAAGTCATTGCTAATATTTCAAAGGCAAATATGCCATTGAAGAGCAGGGAGTCGCTCGAACGTCTAACTGATATTCCCAACATCGGTAAAGCGATGGAAAGGGGGTTGCTCCTTATTGGTATCCAACAACCTGCTGATCTGATCGGCAAAGATCCTTATCAATTATTTGAAAAGCTGTGCGAAGTAACGAATTCGAGACATGATCCATGTGTATTGGATACGTTTATCTCGGCAGTGCGATATATGGACGGTGGGCCTCCGAGGAAGTGGTGGGAGTTTACGAAGGAAAGGAAAAAGACACTTAGATTGGGGGCAGTTAAATTTAGATGAATGGTTAAAGATAAATTCAATCTGATAAATCAAAAGGTGATCATGGCCTACTAATCTGGGTAATGCCCTCTTTTAATGGTTACATGCTAGGAGTTGTGATGATCCAAACCAAATATGGTGAATTTGACGGTAATAAGTGGGAGGCCGTCTGCCAGGTTTGCTTTAAAATTAGATATGAGGAGCATAGCTATCAGGAAATTAAAGCTGATGGTGATGGTGATCATGGTATAGAAGGCTTTACGAAGCGAGGAGATGCATTTCAGTGTTACTGCCCTGAGAAAGATTATACTCAGGATGAGCTTCATGAACACATAAGAGATAAAGTCACAGAGGATTTGAAAAAGCTTGTTAAGTACAGAAGCAAATTGAAGTCGAAATTAAATGGGACAAAGATTAAGCGATGGATACTTGTTACTCCAAATTATCACAAAAATAAGATAATTGATCATTGTTCAAAAAAGTCTTTGGAGTATCGGCAAAAAAACATTGAAATTTTAGATGATGATTTTGAAGTCCTTATCTATGATGCAGAATATTTTGCTGCGGAACTACCAGTCGCGTTGGGTTCTGTTGGTGATAAATTATTTATTCAGCATGGTGAAAGTTCTGATGAAGACATTGCAAAATTTAAGTCGTCAGATTCTTCTCAAGCAATAAATGTTATAAAAAAAACAGAGCAAATGTTTGAGGACTATTCCCATTCGCATAGTCAGCGACAAATTGATACGTTGGCAGCCGCATTTATTCGTCAATATCTTCAAGGAGCGCCGGTGATAAGTGAGTTGTCGAAGCGACATGGAAAACTTTATGAACGTTATTTAAGAGCTGTTGATGATATGGCGGAGCAGCTGGATCAAAAGAGAATATTTCACGAGTCTTCGCGTAGGGAGTTTATTAAAAAGATATCTTCCGAAGTAAATGAAATGGTCAATGAAGACCTGTCTTCATTGGATAGGGTTACAAGAAATAAAATATCACAATACGTTGTGGCACTATGGCTAGCAGACTGTCCTTTAAGGTTTGATTGAAGATGAGATTTGTTAAAAAGCCTATTCACCTCCCCGTTAACTATAGGTTTTCATATCAGCTATCAATAATTATATTGATTATTCAATATTCATGTCAGAAAAATGTTGGAAGCTCCACTCTTAAGCTTCAGCTTTTGGCATGGGCCTTAAGAGATGAGGTTGGGTGTGAGAGTCTATTGAATAGATTGAAAGATAAGCGAACTGATAGAAAGTTCTCGTTTTGGGCATTAGACCCATCATTGAATAGGGCGATAGAGTTTGCGCTGGCAGACGGTTTTATAAGTATCAAAAATGAAAAATTCCATATAACTGACAAAGGTCAAAAAATTATTTCAAAAATTGATAATGAACGAGCTTTTTTGGAGGAAATACTAACCTTAAAGAGATTCGGAAAATCACTAACGGAAAGTTTTGTTAATGATGTTCTAAGGAATAACAATGATTAATATAACAGCAGTAAAAATAACCACTTTTACAGAAGAAGGTGCATTTGTATTTGAATCTACTTTTGAACAAAGCCTTAATATCATTAGAGGTGATAATGGTATGGGGAAAAGCACTTTGGTGCAGGCAATATTTTATGGGCTTGGCCAAGAAGAACTCCTAGGGGGTAAAAATTCAAAGTTTGTTCAAAGCTGCCTGACGCAAGCTATAGAGAAGGATGATGGGTCTTATGTCACTGCACATGGCTCCTCAATTGAGATTCAGCTGTGCAATGGAAAAGATGATTTAACAATAAAACGCTGTGCTGCCGTTCAAGGCAGAGACGATAGGTTAGTAGAGTTGACATTTGGGCCGTTGTTAACAAAGCCTGATGTTGGTTATCGTAAAGAACCATATTATTTGCATGATGGTGGTGGGGCAACCAATAAATCATATGGGTTCCATAAACGGTTGGAAGAGTTTATCGGCTGGGAGCTTCCTATGGTTCCTGCTACAGGAGGGAGAGAGGCTCCGCTTTATATTCAATTAATCGCCTCTGCCTTTCTGATTGAGCAAAAGGCAGGATGGTCTAATTATTTGTCCACAATTCCTTACCTTGGGGTTTCTGAGTCAAAAAAACGTGTTATTGAGTTTTTGTTAGATCTTGATGTTTATCGGGTTGAGCTAAAGAGAAAGCAGAATGATGCAGATCTTGAAAGGCATAAAAATAACTGGAAGTCAAAATACGAGGATGTTGAACGTTTAGTCGCGGCTGATTCAATTAGTATTTTAGGTGTTAAGAGGTATCCTCATGTTGACTTTGATCGCAATGATGCTCATTTAATTATTGAAACTGAAAGTAATATTTTAACCCTTCCTGACTATTTGGATCATCTTGAGTCAGAGTTGATCAAACTAAATACTCTAATTTCTCCAAAAAACTATGAAGTTAATGCTGAGTTAGAGGAAAGGTTAGAGCAAAGCGCTCAGGAAATACATACTTTAGCGGATGAGGAAAATGAGCTTCGGAGCTTGTTGGCTTTGGAATATGCTCAAAAGCAAGAGACTAATAATGGTATATCTGACATTAAGTCTCAGATTGAGAAGAACGAAGGCGCACGTAAAATTAGTAAGTTTGGGGCAGAAATTGATTCTGATACATTGAATGGTGTTTGTCCGACTTGTCATCAACAGATTAAAGACGCATTGCTACCTGTTGATATTGCGGCATTGCCTATGAGTATTGATGATAATATTGTTTACTTAAAGAACCAAAAAAAGATCAGCGAAGCATACTTAAGTAGCTGTGAAACAAATATTTCTACTATTAGACAGAAGCTTGAATCTAATAGGAAGAGGCAGAAAGAACTAAGAGGAGATGTTGCTAATATCAGATTGCAGTTGGTTAGAGATCCTCGTCTACCTTCAGAGGTTCATATAAGAGATAAAATAAAATTAGAAGATGAAATAATCAGATACAAAGGATTTATTTCATCATTTGACAGAGTAGTTGATGAGTTTGGTTCTCTTTACGATGGTTATATGAAAGCCCTTAGTGATAAGAAGGGGTTTTCAAAAGATGGCTTGTCTGAAGGAGATCATAAAAAATTAAGCTATTTTTCTTCGGTTTTTCGACAGTTACTAACAAAATTTGAATTTAAAAGCTGTGATATTAGATTCATAAAAATAAGCAATGAGAATTATCTCCCAATAATAGATAGTAGTGAATTAGTTAACGTAACACTCCGTAATGACTCCTCAGGGAGTGATTTTACTCGTGTTATGTGGGCTTACACACTTTCTCTAGCTTTAGCCAGTAAGGAATATTCAGCAAATCATCCATTGTTTATTTTTATGGATGAACCAGCGCAACATGCGGTTTCCAATGAAAATGTTAGAGAGTTGTTTAAACAGTTAAGCATATCTGGATGTCAGGTTATAACTGCGAATTCATTTAGTAATAGTGACGGCGTATTCGAGGAACAAACAAACGGGGTGAAATTTAAGCTTATCCGATTTGAGGGTAAGCTGTTAAAACCTTCTGTTGTTTAGTATTTTGATAACTCAGGTATTCTGTTAATTTGACTCGGAGTTAGATGTGGATGGTTGTAATGCAATAAAATCTCTCAAAGGAGTTTAAGAGATAAAAAACCGCCAGACCAAAGCCCGGCGGTTTTTCATCACATCAATTTATCAACTGCTTAGCCAACGCCACTTCAATCGAATCACCATCCTGGTTCAATACATCCAAACCAGTATCCGGCATATCTCCTGAAGTAGACTGACTGACAGATATCTTCTTCGCCATTAGCGACAGGCACGCCATTTGTGCCGAGTCGCTGTAGCCGAGAAAGTAGACATCCACAGCCTCTTTTTGGCCAATGCGCCATGAGCGTCGGGCCGCTTGTTGAAGCGTATACACATTAAACCCGCTCTGCATAAACACAATGCTTGGAAAGTCCAACAGATCAAGACCTGTTTTGACTAACTCGGGATTGGTGATGATGACATCCGCCCCGCGTTCGACTTGATCACAGATCCAATCTTCCCGTTTGCATGTGTCTACGCTCGCTCGTAGTACCGCAGCTTTGAAGCCTTCAGCCTCCAACAGATTTTTCAATCTGGCGGTGGTATCACGCTTGCCGGTATAAGTCGTATAGACCAATACACGGCGGCCACGGCTTTTTTCAGCCTTACATAGTTGAATCAGCTCCGCCTCTTTAGGAGACGGTTCATCACCTATGATGGTGGGTACGAATGCCAACAACTGACGACTGCGCGGATGCTTTACTACTTCCTCTCGGAAGCAGGTATCCGGCCATGCCAACAGGCAATTCAGTACCACACCCAACAGACTGTTATCACCGCTGCGTAACGCTTTTTTCAACGCATCGGTTAAGGTCGCTTCCAGTGCCTTGTAGCGTTCGGCCTGTTCCGGTTCCATCTCGATTTCCGTGAAGTGCTCGTTATAGGGCGGTAACACGTTGTCACCGATATCCTTGAGCTTCAGGAAGGCCGTGAAGGGCAGAACATACCTGGCTACACCCAATGGGCCAAAGCCCGGTGCTTTCTGGGTTCTCACTGTAATGCTCTTACCACGAGCAGTACGGTGGTTTTTGGCGTCGGTCTCCTTATAGATATCTTTCAGGATGCCGTGCTGGCGCATAAACGCCATTGCCGCTGAACCCAGGCTGCCGCTCTTGAGGTTGTATCGAAATCCATCTTCAATCATGCGCCGTGGCATGATGCGCCACAGCAGGAAGAAGAGGTCGTCCGCGTATCCGCCCATGAGCGTTCCGGTCAGGAGTAACACCTTGCGTACTTTATTGGCCAACACACCCATGGCCTGGCCTTGGGCTGAGTTGTCGTTTTTGTACTCGTGACCTTCATCGACGATCAGCAGATCAAAGTAGCCATCGGGCAGGTAACGCTTGATGAACTCGGTGGGTTGATAACCGCCTTGCCCAAACGAGATTTCAAGTGATGCCATGGCCCGCTCCATGCGAGTGGCTTGCCTGTCGGTGAAGACTAGTTCTCCATCGTCATCCATCAGATTAATGAACTCATAGAGGTTGTCTTCCAACATCCCGGAGAGCAGTTCTTCTCCGAAACTTCCGATCAGGCGATCCGCCGTTTTTTTACCGATGGTGGGTAACTGACACATCGTTTCCACCAGCAGCTCCCGGCGGGACTTCTGTTTACTTCCAGGCCGGATCAACGTCCACAGTGGTTCATTACAACATTCACACCATTGTTGACGTACTGAACCATGGCCAAACAGCAAGGGCGTTAGTGAATTGCCTTCGCTGTCTTTGACGATAGTGCCGCATTGAGCACAGCTGACCAGCGCCTCGGTTTCGACGATGGTAGCGGAACGCTCATTACCGGATTCGATAGGCACACGGGTATGCACCTTACGAACGGCAAAGGCGGGTTTCCAATGGGAACCCATGCGCATCCGCACCCGACCGAGGATGAAGAACTCTGGCGTATCGGACTCCCTGCATTGCAATGCTGCTCTGAGTTGGAGCAGCTTACACAGGGTGTCCGGGCCGTTGAGCACCCAGACGCGGGCATTAGGCACCGTCTCCAGAATCTCACGCCGCCACTTGTAGACCAAGTGGGGAGGAGAGATCACCAGCGAACGCCGGTAGCCTTCCGCATAAATGACCGCCGCCGTGGAGATGGCCATCATGGTTTTGCCGGTACCCATCTCTGCGTTGATGATGGCGGCTTTTTCCGCCTCATCGACCAGTAAACGGGTAACGGCCTGTACAACATCGCGTTGGGCATCGAACGGATCTCGCTTGAGACCATCCATGACCAACTCCCGATGGGTATTGGGGATGCCGTCGTAGATCGGCGGGTTTTGATGTGAGACCGCTGTTAACAGATCGTCACCAAACTCGGTTACGAACTGCGAAAGCGGGATTACACTGGGATTTTCTGTCTCTGCATCGGTTTCATCGATTTGGATTGCTTCTGCAACTGCATTCATGACTGCCGTCTCCTTACATTGAAAAAAAGAAAAGGGCAGTCCCCAACAGGGGAAAACTGCCCCTGTAGTGGGTTGAAGTAATGTGCTCTATTAACGCACGGTGATTTAGAGTGTTTGCTCTCTTACATATTTGCCATTCACATAACGGTGATCGACAATTTTGTTGCCAACATCGTTCGCGCCATCCATTAGGACTTCGCTGGTCATTTGTACCGGCACATCGATACCTCGATGCTCCAGCTCAAACAGATAACCGTTGATATCATTTGGATGTGTGGTGTGTTGCTCCAGATTGTTGAAAAGGAAGTGTTCCTCGTCATCTTCTGTGTCACCTTCCGGTGATGGATCGATCCGGGTAATGGTCATGAAAAAGCCTCGTAAAGGACGATCCCACCCCATTGTTACCACGATCTCGTCATCGCCGTGTTGGGTAGTGAAGTTGTGTACTGACATCTGATTCTCCTTGGTAAATGGTAATAGGAGAAAAAGCTGCTCCCAGGCGGGAGAGCTGTTCTCCCGTAGGGGTGGGTGAAATACCTACCTGATCTCAACCACGCGTGCGTAGTCGGGGCCAGGGGTAAAGTCGATTGCGCGTATGACGGGCACAAAGCGGTCAGTTAGTACAGTGGTGGAGGTGAGGCGGTTGTCCTCGTCTACCTCCTGAGTCACTGATCTGACTTTCTCTTTGTGTGTGCCGCCTTTGATTAGAAACTGCTGCCCACTCTGAGAGCGAACCACACCAGAGACCTGTCCAGCGGCCAAGGCCATGGCGAGATGCCAGTTGGACATGGCCCGTAATGGTCGGCGCGAAGTTTCCAAAGCCAGTGAACGGAATTTAAGATCGAACTGATCCCATAAGCAGGGATTGTGTTGGATCTCATCCGCCAGCTGGTCGCTATCGAGTTTGACGTAGTTGAATTTGATATCGTTGCCCAATGAAGCAGGTACAACATAAGGTTCCGCAGACCAGGTTTCTGGCAGTGTCTCCGGCTCTAATTCACCGTTGACCATCGCCAGAAGCCGATCTTTGGCTCCCGAGTTGTCATGCCTTGCCTCTTTGGTACGACGACGCACACCAAACAGCACGAGCTGTTTGAATTGTTGCTCCGGTGCTTTGAACACTTCGATGCGATGAAAGTGGTTGCTGATCCAACCTACCAACTCCTTATCCAGGGTATAGCGGGGGATAATCAGCACCATCACACCGTCGAACTGCAATGACGACACCGTGAGGTTGTAGAACAACTTCTCCAGACGTTTACGGCCGCTTTTATTTAACTGGGCACCAAACCGATCTCCGGTACTGCCTTTGTCAGACACCAGATCACCATAAGGCGGGTTAAGCCACAGCAAACCAAATTGCCGTTGACCAATCAAACAGTCCTGCATATCACCGTGAATACAGCGATCCAGAATCTGCTTGGCGTGCCAGGCACGTTCGCGGTCGTATTCAATGCCGAAGGCCTCGGTTTTCTCGGTTCCCAAGTGGTGTTTGCATTCGGCCAGGGCCGTGCCTTCACCTGCACAGGGATCGAGAATACGAAGCTGCCCAGTCTTGGGTGGTGCCAGTGCAGACAACACCCGCGACAGGGTATCGGCATCGGTAGGAAAGTAGCCGTTCTTGATAAAATTACGCGCCAGGCGCTGAAACATTAAAGCCATGGTGTATCTCCTTAAAGTGAAAGAATCACCGGGAGAGACACCGCCCCGAGTGGGGAGAGAATCTCCCCGGTAGGGTAATAAATCAGGCAGCAATCACATCGCCCAACATGCGCCGGGGTACGCGATAGCGCAGTCCGGCATAGATGCCCAATAAGGGTTTGGTAGATGTAATCACCACCCAAGGGATGGACGCATTGACCAGGCCGATCTTCTGACCGATCTGAACTTTGCGATTACGACGTTGATGATAATCCCGGACTTCAGCCCGCCACTTCTCATTGGCGACGGGTGCCATATCCAGGTACTTGAGCGGGCAGGAGAACTGATAAGGGAACATGCTCTCTGTCATGTCCTTATATCCCCAACCACAGTCTTTAGAGCTACGCAGCAGGTAACAGACAATAAAACGCTCTTGCCGGTTATCCTGTTTGTAGGTGATTTGATTCACGGCCCACAGTACATTGCCGCGAACACAGTGAGCAATTGTCTCCCAACGACGTTTGTCGTTTTCCTCTTTAGAGACTAATTTACGGATGATATCGGCCTTGGAAGCGCCTTGAGTAAATAACCAACCCATGGTGTTTCTCCTCGTTTTTAAAGTGAATAAACGCGAGGCACCATGACCCCGACGGGTATGAATTACCCCGCAGGTGGATGGATGAGTAGAATAAGAACCGACGACCAAAAGATCGTTGCGCCTGTTACACGGTTCGAAGAGACGCTAGGGCGCTGGCAGAGCCAGCAACGGTTCCACTGACAAACAGTGGCACGGTAAAGCCTGACAGTAACCAGTGGCTGATGGTTAGGGCAATGGAAAAAGATTTTCGCTGGGAAAAATTAATATCCTATGGACTATAAGCTATTTTGTTATTCTCTATAGCTTTCAAGCTCCTGCGTGTAGTAGCATATAAAGGATGCGGTACTCGTACGCATCTCATCCGCAGAGAGGGCAGAGCCCAGCGAGCGCAGTAAATAGCCAATAATCCATTAATACGATTTTTTCACCGTCAGGCGGATGCGGAGCGAAAGGAGAATCGTATGTCTGAATACAAGCCAAGTGCGGCCAAGTCGCGCCTTTTATCTGAAGCCGCCAAGCAGAGGCAGATCGAACATCACCAAAAATCTTTGGCACTATTGAGTGCTTATCATGCAGGTGATCCAGAAGCAGTTAAGGAATTTAGAGAACGGGCGATCGGTGGTAAAGAACCCGATTTCGAAGCAACCCTGTTGAAAGCTCGAATGTTGGTTTCCAGTCGAACAACTAAAGTACACCGGCTGTCTCTGGAAAAGCTCAAAAAAGAAGCAAAAGATCTTTATAAGCAGTTTAAAGCTTCAGCTCCCGAGGCCATCGGTCGCTTCGAGCAACATCATCCTCGCTTCGCCGAGAAAACCGAATTAAAGCTTGCCGACGCCCAACTCGTCATTGCACGTGAAAACGGCTCATCTACTTGGCCAAATTTAAAGGCGCATATCGAGGCGATGAACCACGCCACGAAACAGGCTGAGAATAAAACTGCATCACCTGATGCAGACATGAAAACCCTGCATATCCGTTGTGGCAATGATATCAAAGAGGCATTGATGCACTGCGGCTTCAATGGTGATTTTTTAGAGGTTAGCAATCCATTTGTTCAAGGCCCTGTCCCGCACTTTGATCCCCTCGATAAGTTTGTTGCTACACGCAGCGCCTTTATCCAACGAGACCTCGCGGATCTGGTGCCAGAGAAATATGCCCATTTGGTCGAAAACACCGACGAAGACCTTCGCCATCAGGAAAACACACTCCGTACATTGCCTGATAACTACCAACGTGTTGTCTTGTGGTTTGAGCACGACCCCTACGACCAGCTCTGTAAAAGCTACGTGCTTGCCCATTTAGCCGAACTCGATCTGAGTAGTACCATTGTTGAGTGTATCCAAATCGATAGTTTCCCAGGCGTTAAGAAATTCATCGGCATTGGTCAACTCAGCCAAACCATGGAGAGCATGTTGGTGCTATGGCCACAGAGAACTACCATTACCGCACAAGACATCGCCTACGGCGCACGCTGTTGGCAAGCACTTATCAATGACAACCCAACCAAACTCTGGCAGTTAACCCAGGATAAAACGCCCCAACCACTCATGCGCAATGCATTTCAACGCTTTCTTAAAGAGCTACCATGGGAAGAAAACGGCCTTAGCCTGACTGAACAGCTTGCCCTTAACATCATCAACGAAGAGGGGCCTATGCGCCCAGGGGCTATCTTCAATTTGCTCATGACTGAATGTGAGCCACTGCCTTTTCTTGGCGACATTATGCTGGTTTCTCTCCTCCGTTCACTATGGCAAGCCCAAACTCCGGCGATTTCAGTGGTAGAAACGTATCCCGAAGAAACACACCCCATGCGCCAGACGCGATTAGCCATTACTGATATAGGCCTTTCCCTGTTAAATGGGGAATGTAATTGGCTAGAAATTAATCAAGATGCGGAGCGCTGGATAGGCGGAGTACATGCCCGATATGGTCAGCAAAACTGGCATTGGTCTAAGTTCGAAGGAAAACCTGTGTTGCGCTAAGGAAAGTATTGGGGTTAATACGCGAAGCTGGTGATTCTAATGATATCAGGTTTGACATACAGGAATTCCTTGCTCAATATAATAGACTGCGGTCTATTAAAGTAAGTGGTTATGGCAACCCATAAAGAGCGTCGGGCGAATACCCGCCAAAAAATATTAAAAGTGGCAGCTAGGCTATTTATGAAAAATGGCTTTGATGCTACTACGCTCAATCAGATTTTGAGCGAGGCCGGAATCGTAAAAGGTACTTTTTACCAACACTTTCAAAGTAAGCTTGAGGTGTTGGTCATACTGGGACGCGCCGATGGCGCTGAAGCTGTTAGAAGTTTGATCACCAAAGTAGAGCAAGGCATGTCACCCTTAGATGCCTTGAATGCTTACTACCAAGTTATGGCTCAATGGTTTGAAAATCATCCTAAAATAGCGTTGGATGTGGTTTTTTCTGCCATTCGGCAACACAATCCGCAATCCAACCAACCAGAACTTTTTGCTCACGATTTCACCAAATTAATGCTCGATATCGCCCAGCAACGTATGTTGGTGCGTGAAGATATCGATGTAAACAGCCAAGCAATAGCTCTGGGAGGGAGTATGACGCTTGCGATTATTGATTGGAGCCATAACCCTAAGAAGAACCAATTGCAGCAACAGTTTTCCACCTGTATCGAGTTATTTCTGCATGGAGTCACACCATGAATAGCTACCCCTATGAAAAAATCACCTCTCCTGAAGAGGTCAATATGGTATCTGCTCGACTGGAAAAAATATCCAGAATATTTTTCCAACAGCAGCAAAAAGGGCTTTTCCCTGGTGGTCAGATAGTCATACGAAGATATAACAAGCCAGTGATGAACCTTTCGTGTGGGGTTGCTCGCGGCTGGAAAAATCGCGGCGGAGAAATAATGGATGTTACTCAGAAAACACCATTTGCTGTTTTTTCTACCGGAAAGCCTATGGCGGCTGTGATTATTGCGTTACTAGAGAGTCGAGGCCTAATAAATGTAGATGATCCGATCTGCAAATACTTACCGGAACTGGGAACTTTGGGACGAGAAAAAATCACCGTTCTCGATGTGTTAACACATAAAAGTGGAATCATCATTCCCGACTTGATTGACAACTATAAAATCTGTGGTGATTCAGAAGTACTATGGCAAAAACTTATAGAAACATCACCACGTTATACTCGCGGTACTTTTGCGTATATGCCTACTGAGTACGGGATAATTCTAGATCGGTTGGTCATTGCAATTACGCGAAAAAATATGGCAGAGCTATTTGTTGAAGAGCTGGCAAACCCACTTGGACTTTCTAATATGCATTATGGGCTGGGCAATAAAAATTTGAGTGATATTGCTTGGAACTATTGGTTAGGTAAAGAAAAGTGCATGGTTGCTGAAATGAATATTGCTGATGGGTTTGATGCGTATTCTGCTGAACATGAACACCCATTCTGGTGATCGTGAACACCTTGACTATCCACGCATTGGGCTTGTGTTGTTTTTAACCTAAGTGTTCACCATCAGTCAATTTCGATTGCGATTTTCGC
>Ga0316208_1001135_pt1 | contig 26618 bp, 22 predicted proteins | sample 3monopyrite_MG_FD_204944 | JGI IMG/M metagenome (GOLD analysis project Ga0316208, IMG submission 204944) | Microbial mat bacterial communities from mineral coupon in-situ incubated in ocean water Damariscotta River, Maine, United States -... | ecosystem: Environmental > Aquatic > Marine >... | reverse complement strand
AGAAAAGCTGATCCTGATAGTCATGATCGCTTTTGTCTGGTGCTATAAAGTGGGTATTTATCTGCACTCGATAAACCCTATAAAAATCAAAAAGCACGGCAGAAAAGCCAAGAGCATCTTTAAACATCGGCTAAGCAGCTTGGCCAGATTCTTCCTGAACTCTGAGTATCAGACCAATACGAATCCTTTTGAGTTTTTGTCATGTACTTAGATCGGAATCACAAACGAAAGTTTGCATAAAGCCCAATTTCCTGTCTTGCGTTAGAGTACGGAGCCCAAGTCATTCCTTTCACTAAAGGTTTTCTTCTGTGTAACCATGGAATGAGGTAGCCGATGGAGGCACCAACCAAATATCCGGCAATTATATCGCTTGGAAAATGTTTTCCGGCTTCGTAACGCAAGTAACTGGTAACTGCAGGTAGTATGATTGCCCCGGTCCAAACAAGTGCTTTATGTGTCGGATTATCAGAATAATCGGAGAAAATTTTGGCGGAGCTAAAGCTAAGGGCTGCGGTAACAGAGGCATGTCCTGAAAAAAAAGATTGCCGCGCATCCTTACTCGTCCTAACATTCATTGGCACATTAGAATCATACGCATAAGGCCGCGGCCGGAGCACCAAGTTTTTGGCAAGTTCGGTTACTCCAACTGTGAGTAACGCCACTTCTGCATAAATAAAACCGACAGCTAAAAAATCCTTTCTGGCCTTCGGATGAATCATCATAAAAACGGGAATACTGAGGGACGCGTAGAGAAAAACATCGCTTGCCGTAGCCGCTTTTGGATTCCATTTTCCGATGGCACTTAGGTCGAGACCAGGATTATCAAAACGATTTAGCGCATTAACTTGTGCTGTAGTAAATGGCCTGGTTTGATAACGGGCAACTATACCGCCCGCAAATACAAGTCCGGCTCCAGCAGAGTAAACAAGTTCCCGTTTCCAATTGAAATTGTAAGGGCTTTCTTGGTTTTGAGCAAATCCGCTGAACCCAATAGCTATAAAACAAGTAAGCGTATAAAGAAGCTTGTTCATTGGTTATAGGTACAAAAAATGGCTTTGGCCGCTTCCCTCATTAGGATGACAGTACTGTTACTTAATGTTTTTAAGTTTGACCTCAAGCTCTGCCACGATTGCTTTCATACCTTCAATCTCTTTTTTCTTGGTGGTCTGATTGCCGATATTCCTTTCAATCTCATTTTTAGACTCCTCAATTTTTTTCTCATAATCCGTGATGGTAGATTCATAATCTACCTTTTCCTTTTCTAAAGTAGAAAGAGCCTTTTCGAACCCTTTCAGTATCTTTTGATTGTTCTCTATTTCTGTAGAGACCACCCTTTTTCTCTCTTCCACGGCAAAATTGCTAAGAAGTTTTTCTGCTGCGGGGTATTTATCGGGGTGAGCCGATGTACTCAGGTACGCACCTCCCAAATCGAATGCGGCAACCAATTTAACCCCTTTATCAGTTGCGTTTTCCACCAGCGAATACACATCAAAGGAGTTCTCTCCCATCTCCTTTAACTTACAGTTGTCACCAAAAATGATGGTCTTATCAGTTACTTTTCCTTTCAGGTCTTTTAATTGTTTTTTCCAAGCCTTTTTTACATCACTGGTATTGGAGCCAAGCAGCATAACGGTTAGGCTATTCCTACTTGTTCCGTCAATGGCAACTACCTGTTCTTTTACCGTGATTTTTTCCTGTGAAAATGCTGTGGTTGAGATTACAAGCAGACCGAGGATAAATAATTTCTTCATCGTTTTATAGTTTAGTTCGAATTTCAAAGAAAGCAATTTTCATTCTTGCTAGTTGTCAAAGAAAAGGTATGATTAAAAATTTGGTGAGAAGGAAGATTATTCAATCAGCAATTGAGTGACAAACTGGTTGGTTTCTTCAACAAATTCCTTGTAGTATTCGCCAGTTCCTGGCCCAGAAAATCCGGTGTGTATTCTTCGCACATTTCCGCTTCTGTCTATGAAAATGCTGGTTGGAAATGACAGCACATGATTTAGCATAGGTAGCTTTTTTGCAGCCTCAGTTTTACTCGCTTTTCCGGCAAGAAGAATTTCGTACGGAATGTTGAAATAATCTTTCAATCGGTTTAGAGCATGGATGTTGGTTTCTTCATTATCGCTTTTTTCAAAGGCTAAAGAAATTACCTCAAGCCCTTGCTGATTGAACTTTTCATGCAATGAAACTAAGTAAGCTGTTTCGTCCATACAATTAGGACACCAACTGCCCATAATTTGCACAATTACAACGTTGTTTTTGAATCGTTCATCGTCCAAACTAACCGTTTCTCCTTTTAGGTTTTTAAATGAGAATTCGACTTTAGAATAACCGGGCTTTAGGAATGTGAGCGATGTAGGATCTGGCAAAGCATACGAATCATCCTTAATTCCAATCCAGTTTTCTTGCCAGTGATTTCCAGACCAAAAATCACCGACAATCTGGTTGCCATCAATTTTCGCTTTGAAAAGAAAAACATGCGAGCCATCAAAACAGGACAACAGAAGGCTGTCGCCCGAAACATTGCCTTCGAGATAACGGTAGTCTCCCGTTGTGGTTAAAAATGTGCCAAACGCCCGATTCCCGGTTTGCTCAAACACGCCTAAAGCCAAATATTCATTGTCGCTTCCTGGGCTAAACTCCACTTTCCACTTTCCTGAGACATCTTGAACCGGTTGGTTGGATGTTGCAAACCTAGAAGTTGAACCTTTGGTGGCGGAGAATGGAATTTGATAATCTCCTTTTCTTGAATAATCAAAGTAATTTCCTTTAATAAACCCGTCTTCTAACTTTCCAATTAAAGCGGTGTTAAATATGGGAAGCCTAATAAATATACTATCATCAATTACCTCAAATTTATCAGCTCTAATTCGTTCTTTCCCATTAATGGCGTAGAATTGCAATTTTTCGTTTTCCCGAGAAATCTCAGCCTCAAATGGTAGCTTTTGACCATAAATTTTGAACACAAAATGCCAAGAACCCACCAAGGAGTTGGTTCGCTTTTCTTGGCTACACCCAATTACTCCAGCTATAATCAAGGCTAGGGCAAGAACAAGCCAACTAGCTTTCAATAAATTCACTTTCGATTGAGTATTCAGAATCAAAAAGCAGGGTAACCGAAAGCTTTCCTTTCATCATATATCCTTCTCCTGTAGTGAAATACAGGCTTTGATCGGAGCTGTAAAGGAAGTTTTCGGTTCTGCGGTCTACAGAAATCTGTAAACACTGTTTTGTGGCTTTGTCAACGGTTACAACCACATTTTTAACTGGAATTTCTTCGTTTTCCGTCTTGTAGGTTATTACATACACCCGTTCCAACGAAATACTGTCCACTTTGAACTCGCCACGCCATGCTGGTCGGTTGATATCTGACTCTTTGAAAGCATCCAACTCTTCGCTCCAATCAATATTTCCTCGTTCAATAATGTGGCTATGTCCATCTTTTGTAACCTGCTTGCGAACCCACTGCTTCTTGCTTTGAAGATTATTGATTTGACTGGTAATGAATGACGGTAAATCGTAATAATATCGCTGATCTTCATAATAAACCTCTGATGGATCCTTAGAACAGGAACTCAGAAAGAGGATGGATGCTATGAAGAGCAGGTGTTTCAAATTCTGTGCTTAGAGATCAAATTTTATTCCCTGTGCCAGAGGCAATTCTGTACTGTAATTGATAGTGTTAGTCTGTCTTCTCATGTAAACTTTCCAAGCATCAGAACCTGATTCGCGACCGCCACCTGTTTCTTTTTCACCACCAAATGCACCGCCAATTTCGGCTCCTGAGGTTCCAATATTAACGTTGGCAATACCGCAGTCCGAACCAGCGTAACTTAAAAACAACTCTGCTTGGCGCAAATTTGTAGTCATTATTGCAGATGAAAGTCCTTGATCCACACCGTTTTGGATTGCAATTGCCTCATCAATATCGCTATACTTTAGCAAATACAGTATAGGAGCAAATGTTTCTTGCTGCACAATTTTAAATTTATTGTTCGCCTCCGCAATGGCTGGCTTCACATAGCAGCCACTTTCGTAGCCTTCGCCTTCAAGAACACCACCTTCAATCACAATGTTTCCGCCTTCGGCTTTTACTTGTTCCAAAGCGTTGAGATACGCATCAACAGCTTGCTTATCAATCAACGGTCCAACGTGGTTGTTTTGGTCTAGTGGGTTTCCTATACGAAGTTGTTTATAAGCTTTTGTCAGGCTGTTTTTCACTTCTTCATACATACTCTCGTGAATGATAAGTCTGCGAGTACTAGTGCAGCGCTGACCGCAAGTACCAACGGCTCCAAACAGGGCTCCAACTATGGAGATATTGAGGTCTGCATTTTCGGTAATTATTACAGCGTTGTTTCCTCCCAATTCTAGGAGTGTATTTCCCAAACGTGCGCCAACGGCAACGGCTACTTTTTTTCCCATTCGGATAGAACCGGTAGCAGACACAAGAGGAACTCGTTTATCGTTGGTCATCAATTCGCCAACAGTATAGTTGCCTTGAACCAAGCAGCTTACACCTTCTGGTACAGCATTTCTTTCAAAAACATCTTTTATAATGTTTTGACAGGCAACAGCAGAAATAGGTGCTTTTTCAGAAGGTTTCCAAACGCAGACATCACCGCAAACCCAAGCAAGCATTGTGTTCCAACTCCAAACCGCTACCGGAAAATTGAATGCTGAAATAATGCCTACAACACCCATAGGATGATACTGCTCATACATTCGGTGAAGTGGACGTTCTGAGTGCATTGTAAGCCCATAAAGTTGTCGCGAAAGCCCAACTGCAAAGTCGCAGATGTCAATCATTTCCTGCACTTCACCCAACCCTTCTTGTAGGCTTTTTCCCATTTCGTAGGAAACTAATTTGCCGAGTGCTTCTTTCTTTTCGCGGAGCGCATCACCTATTTGCCTAACCACATCTCCTCGCTTTGGCGATGTCCATGTACGCCATTCAACAAACGCCTCCTGCGCCTTAGTAATTACGACCTCGTAATCATCTGCAGAACAAGAACCAACAGCGGCAATTAGGTTTCCATCAACAGGAGAGATGGAGTCTATGGTTGTTCCTCCTCCTTTAAAATCTACCAGCCCGGTAGATGCGGCTGGGTTTAACTCCTTGATATTCAGCTGATTTAAAATATCCTGAATTTCCGATTTCATATCTATTAATACCTCCGACATTAGTCTAAAATTATGCGTTTTGTCAAAGGTAGCAAATAAGGGTGCGAGAGTATGGGGAAACAAATACCCCCACTGAATCAGCCGAAGCGTCATACAATGGGGGTGAAACCAGGAATTGGAACTGTCCTTCAAAGTTATAACTTATTTTCAATAAATTACTACTAACCAACATTTTTTTTCGATGAAGGGTGTTTTAAGTTCTTTTAGATTGATAAAGTAGGCGAAAGAAATAGGTAGGTTTTAACCCAAATTTGGATGCAATCCGCATAAATATCATGTTCAAATTAGGCTGTGCTAAGTTGTTGAAGACTTCGTAAAACTTGTTGAAAAGTACACCATCAGAATATGAATAGCATTGGGTACTAAGGGGTCAAAAAAGGTAATTTGACCTCACATAACTGCAACTTCATGGCAAAAAAGAAAGAGGAGCGAAAGATATTTGTGTTAGATACTTCGGTAATCATTTACGATTACAACGCAATCACCCAATTTGACGAGCATGATGTGGCCATTCCGATTACGGTTTTGGAAGAGCTCGACAATTTCAAAAAAGGCAACGACAGCAAAAATTTTGCAGCCCGCGAGTTCATCCGAGAACTAGATGTGCTTGCAGGAATGAAGACGTTGCAGCAATGGATTCCGATAAATGGACCGAAAAAGGGTTCGTTTAAGGTGGTGATGACGGGCGGAAAGAACGATGTGGATGCTAATAAAATTTTTGGCGAAAACAAGGCGGATCATAAGATTCTGAATGCTGCTCTGGCGCTGCAAACGGAGTTTTCAAACAGGAAGGTAATTCTGGTTAGTAAAGACATCAACCTGAGACTGAAGGCGAAATCGTTGAGTGTAAATGCTGAGGATTACGAAACGGGCAAGATTAAGGACGTCAGTACCTTATATAAAGGGGAAACGACCGTTGAAGGAATTGATTCGGCTACAATCAACGATTTGTATAAGCAAGGGACTTGCGAACCGAGTACAGTTGGTTTGGAAAATGCGCCTAACAATCACTATTACATTCTGAAGAACGGGAAGAAATCGGCCTTAGTCCATAACAACCCTGAAACAGGATTGCTTCATCGTATTGAAAAAACCACAGCTTATGGAATCCGTCCGTTGAATGCTGAGCAGGTTTTTGCGCTGCACGCTATTCTTGATTCGAATGTGAAACTAGTGACGCTGCAAGGCGTTGCTGGCACAGGAAAAACACTTTTGGCACTAGCTGGTGCTATGGAGCAAAAGCGAGATTATCGACAGATTTACTTGGCACGGCCAATTGTACCCTTAAGCAACAGGGACATTGGTTTTTTGCCTGGAGACGTAAAAAGCAAGATTAATCCCTATATGGAGCCGCTTTGGGATAATTTGAAATTCATCCAAAGTCAATTTCCCGAAAAAGGAAAAGAGGCCAAGCAGATACAGTTGATGGTGGAGCAGGAAAAGCTCATGATTACGCCTCTCGCGTACATAAGAGGTAGAAGTTTGAGTAATATTTTCTTCATTATTGATGAGGCACAGAATCTCACGCCTCATGAAGTGAAGACCATTATTACCCGTGCTGGCGAAAACACCAAGATTATTTTCACAGGAGATATTTTTCAGATTGATACGCCATACTTAGACACACAGAGTAATGGCCTTTCGTACCTAATTGAGAAGGTGAAGGGAAATGCGCTTTGTGCCCATGTCACTTTGGAGAAAGGCGAGCGTTCTGAGTTGGCGAATTTGGCAAACGAGTTATTATAGTTCATGCTTATCCGCATCTTTCCCCAATAAGTAGAAATATGCGGTCAGCCTTATTCAAGGAGATAACATATTTGCGATAGACAATTTGCAATTTGTCTATCGCAAATAAGATTGACCGCCTATTTTCAGTAATTGGGGAAACAAGCGGATAATCATTAAATATATTCTGTGCAGAATTCTGTGCATTCAGTGTTTCTGTGGCTGAGAAATGTTTCATTTCCACCTTTATCAGAGGGGTGTTTCTACCTTTGGCCGCGGACGGGGCGAGTTAGGCAGGAGGATGTTCAATATCACTCTGAATGGTTACTAAGAATTGAACTCAGATTTAAAGGAAAAGCTCTACATTGGTGGTAGATGAAATGGAGTTCTATTCTTGTCGTTGTCGCGCTGGTTTTTTCTGGATGTAAGAAAAAAACAGATGTTTTCGTATTCGATTGCGTTGTCTACGACCAAAAGGTTGATGCCCCGGTTGCAGGTGCCAACGTTATCATGAAAGTGCAGAATGCAGCAGGTGGTTTTAACCCAAGTTTCGTCACGGTAGGTTCAGCCACTACAAATGCAAATGGTCGATTTTACATTGAGGTCGATAAAGCGGTTTACTTTTCGTTTCGGGTAGAAGTGACAGATTCTAAGCATTTTAGTGGCACGTTTAATATTAACCCAGATGATGTTCCATTCAGCACCGCTTATTCAACTACATTTTTCTTGGAACCAAAATCGTGGGTTTCAACACACTTAGTAAATCAGAATAATTCGCAAACCGCAACATTCAAGGTTGATGCAGAAACAGGAAACTGCGCTGATTGCTGCGAAACATCAAATACAATTGTTCAAGGAAACTCAGTAGACAGCGTGTTTACATGCCAGGTTTATGGAGAGCAGCAGATAGAAGTTAAAGGAAGCTATGTAGATGAAAATGGAGGCATCAATCAAATTTTAGAATCTGATTTTGCAACCGCATTTGATACAACTGTGGTAACGATTTTCTATTGAAAGGAAGTTCGTTTTAACACAAAAATCCACGCACCTTTTCACGCAGATGGCTTTTAACCATGCCCCATGTTCTCGAATTTAGGCTAATGGGGTTCTCGCTTTCTTCTGCATCTTCAAAGTAAACCAAGGCTTGAGGTAGCGACACAGCCAACATCTGGTTTGGGTACTTATATGAATAGAAACCGAATATTTCTTGCAAGCTGAATTTTTCAATCAGCACATCCATATCAAAAAAGTCTTTCTTCTGCCCACCACCGAGTATGGCATTCATTTTCATTGCCGCAATATCTTGTATCGATATAAGCCTTATTCCATCAAAGGATATGGGTTTTTCTATTAGTGGATGGTGGTAATGAATCAAATCGACCTTAACTCCAGAAATAAATCCAAAAATTGAAAATGAGTTGGCTGGGAGCTCATATTCAAAAGCAGTTCCAAACTCACGCACGATAGATGCGATGAGTAATGTTTGGTCAAATTCGGTCTCGAAGAAAACATCGAGGTCAATTGATTTTCTGTGCCCACAGTATAGGGCAAGCGCAGTACCTCCTATACTAAAAGACCGTTTGCCATTTCTGGCAAGGCCATTAGCCGTTTCAGTATGGCTGTGGTCGCTGGTTCAACGGTTTCGAAGTGTAACATCTGAAGTTCTCAGGCGGTTCATTTATGACTGCACTAGCCAAGTGTAGCCTATGTTCCGGAAGAAATTTAACATTGAGCAGAACTTGACGAATTAGCTCATCACCATAATAGCGCCTACAGTGCCGAATGTCATCTACATCGCCACGTTCAAATACGCGCGCAATTACCCAATGTGATTTTTTGTCGAAGTCCATCTTCTCTGAATCCACATCCCAAAAAATGCGCACGTTGAAATTCGGGTTCTCGGTAATTTTCATCCTACTACAATAGTAAAGATAATATGTTTATCCGCCTGTTTCCCCAAGATTGAGATTGCCCGTATCCATACGGTCAGGCGGGAATTTTTCATCCCAGATTCGTGTTTAAATTTGCCATATACGATTTGCAATTTTCAATATACAATTGGGGTTCTATTCTGTGGGTTTGACTTTTCACTCATCCGCTTGGTGAATTCAAGCAAGGTTGGAACAGAGGTCGATGTGAATCGGTATATGGACGCTTGGAATGCCTATTTGAGAGACGAGCGTCCCGCTTCAAAAGTTATAGACCGAACCTGGAAAGAAAATAGAATACATGATGTCTTCGACTTTGTTGATGTGCCTGAAAAATGGATTTACGGGAGTTCCACGAAAGACCGACCAATCAAAGACTTCTTAGAAGGGATAACCAAGTATCAGTTCCCTTCAACGGAAAAACAATATTATCCAGTTGCGTTAGTTGTCTTTCCTCTTGAGTTCAACAAGTATGAAGAAGAAGCACAATGTCGGTTCGTGTTCTTTAACCCAAAGACGCTAAACATAATATGGACGCCAATCGCTAAAGGTAAGACAGGATACTGCGGAATGACTGCACATTGGGCCAATGGAGTATATGACGCCCTTATGAACATGACCAGATTTGTGAGAAGGGCAAATGGAGACGCCTACTAAAGTTCCCTAATCCGCATCCGGATTCTTCAAAACCTTCGGAACCTTGAAATAATCTGAATCGGCTTTGGGAGCGTTCTTCAATGCTTGTTTCTGCGTGATGGTTTTCTTCTTCTCATCGTTCCGCATCACGTTCAGTTCTTCAGACATGTAAATGAGCGGCTCCACTCCTTCGGTATCGAGTTCGTTAAGCTTATCCATGAACGCCAAAATTTTGTTCAGGTCTTTTTTGATGCGCTCTTTCTCTTCGCCTTCGAACTGAAGTCGAGCCAAGTGCGCTAATTCATCAACCGTTTTTATCCGTTATGTCCATGTCGTTACAATTCATGTCGGATTACATTCTGTGCGGCATCTCTCAGTTCAAGCACATCTTTCACGGTCATTCCTTTTGATGGAATTGGCATCGTCACCATTGATACGGATACATTCTTTCAGGATTAGTTCAATGCCCTGTTCACCGATTCTGTTTCTGAAATGGACCAGTTCGCTTGCTTCACAGGGTGGGGCTGTCACAAAAGAGCTTTCTCCACAGAAGTACTGGTAGTAGATGTTCTCACTCCATTGCTCCACCACACTTTCATCAGAAATATTGCGGATATGCTTGAGCATCAATAGGCCCACCATTAGGCGTATGGGCTTTGCAGGGCGGCCCCTGTCTTGGCTGTACAAGGGCAGAAAGGCGTTTTCAAACAGGTGCCAATGGATTCTGTCTGCAAGAATAAAAAGAGGATGCTTCTGATCTAGTGTGTCTTCAAAACTGAAGAACAGACTGTTCTGACTGGTAATCTTTTGCTTAGGTTTCATTGAAAAAATATGCAAGGTTCATGTTTCTAAGATACAGAACCTTGCAATAATCTACAAACATATTCAACGTTAACTTATTGACAATCATTATGTTAAATACTTTTTAAGGAGTGACTATTTAAAGTAGGGGCTTTTCGGAGTGCAAAAAAGGGCAGCCAATTGGCTGCCCTTTTCTTTTCCATTTAAACCAGATGGTAGGTGCTATAAGCCGTGCAGTAATTTCACCAATAGCATAAAGCTGGCGCAACCGGCAGCAAAGCCCACAAAGGCTAGCCACGCAATTTTTTTGAGGTACCACATAAAATCGATTCGCTCCATTCCCATGGCAACAACGCCAGCAGCAGAACCGATAATGAGCATGCTACCACCCGTTCCTGCAGAAAAGGCGATAAAGTGCCAAATGTGATGATCCATTGGGAGTTGAAACATTCCCATGCTTGCCGCCACCAACGGAACGTTGTCGATAACAGCAGAGCCAAAGCCCATGAGTATAACGAAAACGTCATCAGGAATGGCCGCTCTAACCGATTCGCCTAACTCGAAAATCATTCCTACACTTTCAAGAGCTGCAACGGCCATTAAAATTCCGAGAAAGAAAAGGATGCTTGGCATCTCGATTTTTGCCAATGATGTATGCACCGGACTTTGATGGTGAGTGGCCTCTGACATGGTAAACGCTCTCGCGCTCTTTATTTCTGCAACAGTTGCTACCACAGCAAGCGATAGCATCATTCCAATGTATGGAGGGAGGTGTGTTACAGTTTTGAAAATGGGGACAAAAACAATCATCCCCAATCCTAATAGCAACATACTTAGGCTTGCTGGTTTTTCGTCTGCATCTGTCTTAGGAGAAGTGAGTTTTCCTTTAAACGCAGGGAGTAGCGTGGCAATAAAGGTTGGAACAACCATACATACCAATGATGGCAAGAACAGGAACTCAACAAGCTTTCCAGCAGAAACCTTGTTGCCAATCCAGAGCATTGTGGTAGTTACATCTCCAATAGGAGACCAAGCCCCACCAGCATTGGCGCCAATCACAATTAGGCCAGCAAACCAAAGTCGGTCCTCGCGACTGTCAACCAGTTTTTTGAGAATGGTAACCAGTACAATTGTAGCAGTTAAGTTATCGATGATGGCAGAAAGAATAAATGCCAATCCACCCATAATCCAAAGTAGAACCTTTTTCTCTTTTGTCTTTACAAAGGATTTAATTGCGCCAAATCCATTAAAGTGATCGGTGATTTCTACAATAGTCATGGCGCCCATGAGAAACACCAGAATTTCGGCTGTTTTCCCCAAGTGATGAAGCAGCATTTCATCTATGTGAGATTCAACCAGACCAGTTAACTCATCAATTTCGAATACAGGAATGTGAGCCAGCGCAATAACCCCCCAGAGAAACGCCATCATGGCAATGGCAGGAATCAGTTTATCAATTTTGGTGGTATGTTCAAGCGTAATAGATAGATATCCAAGAACAAAAATTACGAGTAGTACTATTTCCAGCATTATTTTAAGATTTCAAGTTGAGGTGTTGGTGTAAGTTCCTCCAAGGCAACTTCGAAAGCCGAACGGCTAACGTTAGTTAAAGAAGAACTTCCTTTATATACTTTCTCCAACGCCTTAAAAATGGTTTCTGAAGTGTCGCTAAAAATGGCGTGGTCGGTAATGTCCTCTTGAGATGATTCCATGAGGAAAGCGAACACCCGGGCCATTCCGCAGTTGGCAATAAAATCTGGGATAAGACTCACTTGATTATCCGCATCGCTCATAATAGAACCGTAAAAAATTTCGGAGTCTGCGAACGGTACATTCGCACCGCTCGAAATGGTTTGCAAACCTGCCGCAACCATTCTCCTTAATTGATCTGCAGTTACCAATCTAGATGCGGCAGCAGGAATGAAAATGTCAGCAGGCACGTCCCAAATTTTGGAATTGACCTCATCAAAATTCATCATACCATCAACCACTAGGTTGTTTCCTTGCTTATGGTTGATGAAGAGTTCTTTAACTGCTTCCAAGTCGTAACCGTTTTGGTTGATTAACCCACCATTTCGGTCAATAATTCCTACGATAATCGCTCCGTTGTGCGCCAACTCCATTGCCGCTGCCGAAGCAACATTACCCCAGCCCTGAACAATTACACGCTTGTCTTTGAGTATTTCTTTTCTGAATATTGAGTAGAAGTGTTTTACGGATTCACTTACGCCAAATCCCGTAATCATATCTGCTACTCTGTATTTGGTAGGCCCATCAGGACAATAATTCGGATCTTCCAAAATTTTAGAAACACCGTTTCTAAGTTTTCCAATTTTCTTAATCTTCTCCGCTTCGGTAGGATTAAAGTGGCCGTTAACCACACCTTCTTGCGGATGCCAAATTCCGTACGATTCTGTGATGGGAATTACCTCGGATTTTTGGTCTACATTCATATCGCCTCCTGTGCCGTAGTAGCTTTTTAGAAGTGGCGAAACTGCTTTGTACCAACGTTCCAAAACACCTTTTTTTCTTGGGTCTTTTGGGTCGAAGTTGATGCCAGATTTTGCACCTCCAATTGGTGGTCCGCTTACCGTGAACTTGATTTCCATGGTCTTGGCCAACGAAATAACCTCGTTCTTATCCAGACCAACTCGCATTCTAGTGCCACCACCAGCGGCACCTCCGCGAAGGGAATTAATAACCACCCAACCTTGCGCTTCTGTCTCTGGATCGTTCCATTCAAAAACAATCTCAGGGCTCTTCTCCTCGTATTTTTTCAGCAGTTCAAGCAAAACGCAAAATAAGGTTCAAAAATTCCGCGCAAATGTAAGACAAATTGAGAGCCTGTTTAGACAACAAAAAGTCCTGCAATCTTGCCGCTGACTGCAATCAGTTTTACGGGGTGGGTTTTCCCTAATTTCGGAGCTTAAATTAAATGAATGGATAACGAGCTTTTAGCAGACCAACTCGAAAAACTTAGAGAGAAGTACGAGGCAATGGGTCAGGATATGAACTCATACCTCGATGGGCTCTTGCTTTCCAATTATGTACCCTACTGGGAATACGCAAGACTAGACACGTTGATGTCGTTGCAACAACCAAAAACCGACTTTCCGGATGAGCTCATCTTTATCATCTATCATCAAATAACGGAGCTTTACTTTAGGCTCTCGCTGCACGAATACGACCAAATTGCCAATAACGGCCGGAATATTTTACCCAACGGAGAAGACAAAGGCTGGAAAAACAAACTAGAACCTAGGTTCTTCAAAGAGCGTTTAAGAAGAATCAACGAATATTTTCGTGCACTTACAACAAGCTACAGCGTGATGGAATTTGGAATGGAGAAGGAACAGTTTCTTCGTTTTAGAATGGCACTGTTACCAGCAAGTGGTTTTCAAAGCGCGCAATACAGAAAGATTGAAATCTGTTCCACCCAAATGAACAATTTGGTTCATGTTAATCACCGTGAGAAATTTACCAACACTAAATCTGACGAAGCTGGAGTACGCGAAATGTTCCAATTCATTTATTGGAAAACAGGAGCTACTGAATTAGAAACTGGCAAGAAAACGCTCACGCTAAAGCAGTTTGAGCAGAAATATTCTGAGGAGCTAATTGCGTTGGCAATAGACTATCGCAACAAAAACCTGTGGGCGAAGTATCTTTCGCTGACCGAAGAGCAGCGCAACGATCCTGAATTAATCGCTCACATGAAAACGCTTGATGCTAATGTGAACATTAACTGGCCTCTTCAGCATTATAAAACTGCCGCACGTTATCTTCTAAAAGACGAAGATGGCGTACCCGCAACTGGAGGCACAAACTGGCAGAAATACCTTCCTCCCCGTTTTATGAAGCGCATTTTCTTTCCTGAGCTATGGAGTTCTGAGGAAAAAGAAAATTGGGGCAAGAGTTGGGTAGAAGATCTTGTTCAAAACAAGTAGTCCGTTCTTTTCCGTTCAGCAACCGATAAAGTTAAATTCGTCTTCAAATTAGCCGTTAGGTTTCTGACGATAATTTACTTTGTGGATTCAAAATTTGAACGTTACATGAACAGATTAAACATTTGCATTTTCGCGCTTCTATCTATATTCTCCATTCTAGACACAAAAGCACAAGGTTATTATGGCGATGCCGATTCTTTAAGCTGCAATTGCTACCGACTAACCGAAGCTGGCCAGCAAAATCAGGGAGGATTTGTTTGGAGTAATGATAGAATAAACCTTAACAATGCTTTCGATTACACGTTTGACGTCTATTTGGGAGAAGATATTTCAGGGCAAGCTAGCGGTGCAGATGGAATCGCTTTTGTGTTACAACCAGTGGGGACCAATGCGGGAACCTCTGGAGGCTCAATGGGTTATGGAGGAATCGCACCGTCTCTAGCCATGTCCATAGATACATACGACAATGGAAACTTCGATTCCGACATTGTGCAAGACCACGTTTCAATCATGTCAAACGGTTCTACCAACCATGCAACTGCCGATAACCTTGCAGGGCCCGAAGTTGCTTTGGTTAGTGGAATGAATATCGAAGATGGCCAATGGCACCTGATGCGCGTGAGTTGGGATCCCATTTCTACGGTTATCAACTTTTACATGGATGGTTCGCTCAGAACTACTTACACCGGTGATATTATTACCAGCATATTCTTAGGGGATCCTTTAGTTTATTGGGGCTTTACGGGCTCAACCGGAGGATTAACTAACCTTCAGCAATTCTGCTTTTCTATCATTCCTGGCCTGTCGGCTAGCGATTTGAGCGTATGCGAAGGAGAAACAATTGATTTTAGCGATAACTCCTATAGCGCATTAGGCGATGTAGTTGGTTGGACCTGGAATTTTGGTGATGGGCAATCCTCAACTGATGAAGCGCCAGGACAGGTTGAATTTGACCAAGCTGGCAACTATTGGGTACGGCAAACCATCATTGATATTCAGGGATGCGAAGCTTCTGACAGTTTAGAGATTGTGATTAACCCGAAACCCATGGCAGATTTTACATCAACAGAAGTTTGTGATGGAGAAGAAACTGATTTCCAAAGCACATCTACAGGTTCAGTCAACGATTGGAATTGGAATTTTGGTGACGGTTCGGCCGATAACGGAAGCAGCGTTTCAAATGGTTATTCCGCTGCTGGCACTTACGATGTTGAATTAGCCGTTGAATCTTCGGATGGTTGCCTTGATACCGTTACAAATACTGTTACTGTTTTTGCCAACCCAACAGCCTCCGCAACAAGCACGGTAGTCAATTTTGAAGGAACATTTACTGCTGATCTTGAGCCGAACGAAGAAGCCGAATGGACAATCTCTGGTACTGGGAATTCAGGTATGAATCCGTTCAACTTTACGTTTCCCGATAGCGGCTGGTACAATATCACCCTCGTTGTAACCAATGCCAATGGCTGCTCAGATATTTTTGAAGATTCCGTTTACATAGAAGGAATTCCTGATTATGAAACGCCCAATGTTTTTACGCCTAATGGCGATGATGTGAACGAACGGTTTCAACCCGAAACTTATGCAATGGTTACTGCCAGCATGCAAGTCTTCAATCGCTGGGGGCAACCTGTCTTTAACTACCAGGGCCTTATTCCACCAACCGAACTTTGGGGTTGGGACGGCACCATTAATGGCGGTGCAAAAGCTGCTGAAGGAACCTACTACTACATTCTGGATTTAAAGGGCACGGACGGGAACAATTATCCAGAACAAGGAAACGTTACACTTCTTAGGTAAACGTTTTAGCGAAATTCTGTTATGAAGAAGTTGGGTTGGTGGAGTTGTTTGGGAGCTTTTGCTCTTTTGGTTGGATGCGGAATGGCTTCACAGGAATCAATCCCTGATTCAGAAACTGTAGTTAAAGAAATAAACGAAGAATATGGTTTAGCCACCGATTCCTTTCTAGTTATCAAAGACCATGTAAGAAAAAATCAAAATCTCTCCGAAATCCTTCTTCCGTATGGTGTTCCTTACTCCACTATTGATAAAATTGCAAAAGCTTCGAAAGAAGTTTTTGATGTAAGAAAACTTGCAGTAGGAAAACCATATACCATCTTCTGTACAAAAGACTCTGCGGGCTACGCAATGTGCTTCATTTACGAACCCAATGCACGCGATTATGTTGTTTTTAACCTTCAAGACAGCCTAAACATTTATAAGGGTCAAAAAGAAATTGAGAAGCGCACACAATACGTGAAGGGCACAGTCAATTCATCCCTTTATGTCGATTTGAAAAAACAGGGAGCAGATCCGCTGCTTGCCATTGAACTTTCTGAAATCTATGCATGGACTATTGACTTTTACCGCATTCAGAAAGGCGATGCATTTGAAATTTTGTACCTAGAAAATTACGTAGAAGGCCAGTCTATTGGAGTAGACAAAATTCTGTCCTGCACATTTACCCACTTTAACAAACCTTTTCAGGCATACTTTTTTGAAGGAGAAAACGAAAAAGGTTTTTTCGATGAGAAAGGAAACAACTTGAAGAAAGCGTTTCTCAAAGCACCCGTCAAATTCTCGCGCATAAGTTCAGGGTATTCTAGACGCAGGTTTCACCCTGTTCAGAAAAGATTTAAAGCACATTTAGGCACCGATTATGCTGCACCAAAAGGAACACCCATTGTGGCCGTTGGCGATGGCGTGATTAGCCAAGCTCGCTACAAAGCCAACAATGGCAACTATGTAAAAATGCGCCACAATAGCGTTTACGAAACGCAATACCTGCACATGTCTAAGATAAAAAACGGTATCAGGCCAGGTGTTCGGGTAAGCCAGGGCGATGTAATTGGCTATGTAGGAAGTACCGGGCTAGCAACTGGCCCGCACGTATGCTTCCGGTTTTGGAAGAACGGAACCCAGGTAAATCACCGAAATGAAGAGCTCCCAGCATCCGACCCATTGACCCAAACATCAAGACCCGCTTTTACCAAGCTTAAAACGGAGCTAGACTCCTTGTCAAACTCATTTCGCACTTCTCTTTAGCGTTTTCTTTATTACGTATTGAATACTATGGCTCAATTGTTAATTTTGAGCTATATATATCTAACCTAACATCATAACATAATGAAAAACCTATTTACCCTAGTTGTACTCGTTTGCTTCTCTTTTACAATGGCAAACGCACAGAACAAAGCCGCAGCAAAAGCGGAAAAAGTGACAAAAATGGAATCTAAAGAAGCTCTGAAAAAGGCGCAACCAGCAACAAAAAAAATTGAGGCTGCTCAACTTGAGCAAAAACGAACGAACGTTAGACGCATTGATGCCAATAATTCCAAAGGAATCGTTCTAACAGAAGAGCAGAAAAAAGCGCGTACAAAAGAAAATGCGGCCAAAGCTGACCAAAACCTCCGAACAAAAGAAGAAAAATAATTGGCAGAACATTTCGTGAGCTTCCAACTCACGAACTCCTCTTCCTTAAATTTATTGACATGAAAAAACTTTTTACACTATTAGTAATTGCTGTTGCTTGGTCTCAGACTAGTGTTGCGCAGAATTTCGGAATTCTTCTGGTTGAGGATTTTGAACAAGCTACCATTCCAACCGACTGGACCCAAGAAGTGCAAACACCAGCAACAGGCACTGCATCTGATGGCTGGGCTTTCGGAGAAACGAGCTACACCTCCGCAAACTGGGACGTCCCTGCTTCTATTGATGCTAGTCAGTTTGCTATATCAAATGATGACCCTGTTGACCAAGACCGTTCATACGACCTGCTTAAAACTCCCATCTTAAATCTTACACATTTTGACTCCGCCATTTTTCTTTACGATGTCTTTTATGATGGCGCGTGGGGATCGGTAGCTTATTTTATGTTAAGCTATGATGCAGGGGTAACCTGGTTGAATTTGCCTTTGAATGATAGCGCTGTTTGGGCTGAAGATGGAGCACTTTTCCCAAGTACAATTACTGTTGGTGGAAATGATTACACATTTAATGACCAAATGATGTTCGGCTTTGCCCATGCTGATGGTGGTGGATGGGGTTCTGGATTTGCTGTTGATAATGTGATAATTGCAGGATACAATAATCCTTGCGATGATGTGATAACCATTGCCGGTTGCGATGCTCCTCAAACCCTTACACTTGCTGGCTCAGGCACCGCTGATTGGGAATTCAGCACAGGTTGCGGATTCCCTACTTTTGGAGCAGAGCAGTTGTACAGTTTTACACCTTCTGTTACTGGTGTTCACACTTTGGATGTTGTTTCAAGCACAGGAGTTAGTTGGTTGGATTACATGTACAAACCAGCTTCGCTTGGTTGCGATACACTAAACTGGGTTTGCCTAGGTGACGCTCAAGATCCAGAATCGTACGGAATGAACCTTACCGCAGGAATCGAGTATCTAATCTTGGTAGATAATGAGTTCATAGATTCGGAAACTCAAACTTTCCAGATTTCTTGTCCATGTACATACTCATCTTTGGGTGGAGACCCAGAGTCAGAAACATGTGGTGCTGACCTTAATGGTGGATGCAACAACAGTCCAGCCCCGTCTACTTACGAGCCAATTGCCTGTGGACAATCCATTTCCGGAACACTTTGGGCGGACGCTGGTAACCGAGATACTGACTGGTTTGAACTAGTTGTTACTGAGAATACAGACATCGTTATTGATTACAGTGGTGGCATGCCTATTAACACCGTTTTAACAGATGATTGTGCGTTTACCACCGTATTTGGTGAAGCAACTAGCACAGCCTGCGGCAGCGGAAACATCACCTACACCGCAACCCCAGGCACCTACATTTTGGTTGTTGCTCCAACCGCGTTCGAAGCGTATCCGTGTGGGTCGGGTTTAAACGATTATGATATCACGGTTACCTATTGCACAGGAGTGATTACTGGGATTACTGATGATGTCACGTTCGGTTCTCCACAGGTTTATCCTAACCCATCAAACGGACGTTTTACAGTAGAAATTACCGATGTAAAGTCCTTTGCTCAATTAGTGGTTATGGATGTTACTGGTAGAGAAGTGTACTCTCAAACGGTAGTGGGAAGTGGAACGCTTAGAGAAGTATTGAACCTAAATGTAAATGCAGGTTCTTACTTACTTCAGATTAATTCTGAAAGTGGAACGCAAGTGACCCGTATTGTAGTTGATTAATAATCAACTTAGAAACTGATTTCTTTTAGAACGCCCGGTAAATGCTGGGCGTTTCTTTTATACACATGTTGCATTACGGTGCTAATCCATGTTAATGACCAGAAACAACTAGCACAAGAGGCTATTCGTACATGTAAAATCAGTAATAACTGTAGTTTTCAACACCAAAATGCACGATTCAACTTTAAGTAATGTTGCACCATTACGCCAATTACCTACCTTGCACCACTTACGACTGAATAATATTTAAACCTTTAATTAACGCAATCATGAAAAAAACTTTTACTAAAACAATGGTTCTAACTGGGTTTCCGATGGCACTTCTGTGTTGTCTGCTAACCTTTGGTTGGACAAACGCTACAGCCCAGCCCATAGTGAATGACGAATGTTCGAACTCAACCGTTTTAACCCCTAGTGCAACGTGTTCGTACACTTCTAGCACCAATTTGGGTGCAACGCCATCTGCTCAAGCAGATGCATGTGCAGGAACTTACAACGATGATGTATGGTTCTCCTTTACAGCAGTTGCAGCAGAAGCTACTATTACGGTTGATGGTTCGGCAAGTTTTGACGCTGTATTTGAGGTGCTTGAAGGCACTTGTGGGACTCAAACGAGTTTAGCCTGTGTTGATGGTTCTGGAAGCGGTGGTATTGAAACCACAACCTTAACCACGCTAGTCGTTGGGCAAGTGTATTATGTGAGAGTAGCACACTATTTTACTAGTGTTTCAACTACAAACACGTTTGATATTTGTGTGGTTTCTAGTGCTCCTTGTCAAAATAATTCGCAGTATCCTTCTTCTGCAGTAGCCATTCTTTCCGATGGTACGCTAGAGCCAATTGCAACTAATTACTTCGTTAGTGGAGAATATTCTGAGCTTTCAGGCATTCAAGCTTTTCACAGTTACGAGCTTGCTCATTCTAGCGCGGCATACATAACCGTATATTCTGGCACCACCCAAATTGGGGCTGGGCTTTCGCCACTTACAGTTACCGCGCCTAATACAGATAACCTCTTTGTTCATTACACAGACGATGATGCATGTGCTATAACCTTATCGGGCTCTTTTAATGAGGCAACCGTTCAAGATTTGACTCCAGGTCTTTGTTCATCAACGTCAATCAACTACAGCTACTGCCCAGCTGCTAATGATGCAACTGAATGGTTATTCGAAGGAGCAAACCCAGGAGAGATGCCTTCAGTACTCTTTAACGCTGGAAGTATGGAGAATTGCTGTGATGACGTAACCGTTTATGACGGAACATCTACAAGCGATCCTGTTCTGTATGTGAGTACAAGTACTGGAGGAGATTTGACAGGAACTTTAGTTACATCAACAACTGGCAACCTACTTATTGTTGTTTCTACGGATGGAAGTGTTCAATGTAGCAGCAGTTCTTCTTATGATGCTTTAGACTTTGATGTTTTATGTGGAGCTGAAGTGATTCCTGGTTGTACAGACCCAGCAGCAATTAACTACAATGCTTTAGCAACTGTTGATGACGCTTCATGTATTATTCCTACATGCGCAGACCCTGCTATTAATTACACATACTGCCCAGTTGCTAATGATGCAACAGAGTGGCTGTTTGAAGGAACTACGCTAGCAGATTTCCCTACAATTGTTTTCAACGCTGGTTCATTTCAAACATGCTGTGATGATATTACTATTTATGACGGAACGACTACAAGCGACCCAGTACTGTTTAATGGTACTGGTGACATAACAGGAACAGCTGTTATCTCAACAAGTGGAAACTTACTTATTGTTGTTTCTACGGATGGAAGTGCTCAATGTAGCAGCAGTTCTTCTTATGATGCTTTAGACTTTGATGTCTTATGTGGAGTTGAAGTGATTCCTGGTTGTACAGACCCAGCAGCAATTAACTACAATGCTTTAGCAACTGTTGATGACGCTTCATGTATTATACCTGCCTGTACAACAGCAGTTAATCAAACACTTTGCTATGATAATGGTGCAGACAATCAGTTTCTATATGTACCAGCAACACCAGGAGATTTGCCAGCTATATACATAAACGCTGGTACGATTGAAGTAAACTGGGATGACATCACCATTTACGATGGAACCTCTACAAGTGACCCAGTTCTGTTTACTGGAGACGGAGATGTTTCTGGTACTTCTGTAGTATCAACGAGTGGTTTCTTGTTAGTAGTAGTAACAAGTGATGGCTCTGGCTCATGTGTATCTAGCACAGGTTATACCTCTTTAGACTGGGATGTTTATTGCGGTCTTCCGTGTGAAGCAACAGATGCAGGAACAATTACTGCTGATGCAAGCCCAGTTTGTTTGGCGAGCGGAACAGCAACCATTTCAGCTACTGCTAATGGAGACCAAGTAGTACCTACTGGTTATGTTCAGGTTTATGTTCTTACAGATGGTACAACTGGTGTAATTCTAGACGCGAACCCAGCTGCTTCATTTGATGTTACTGCAGGTGGCAATTACATTATTCACACTGCCGTTTACAACCCACTTCAGTTCGATCCAGGAACACTTCCTCTAGGAACAACTGGGCAGGAAGTTTTTGATATGACCATTGCTGGTGGAGGTACGATTTGTGCTTCATTAGACCTTACAGGTGCTGCTATTACTGTAAATGCACCAGATTACGGAACTGCATCCGCCACAGCTGAGATTGTCTGTCTTGCTAACGGAACAGCTACTATCTCTGTAATTCCTACTGGAGACGCAACTATTCCTACAGGTTACAGCTTAATTGGTGTATTGGCCGATGCCGCGGGAAACCTGCTTGACGGAGGCGACATTACTTACGATGTTACAGCCGCTGGCGATTACTACATACATGTTGGCGTTGTTGCTGATGCTGATATTGCAGCTTACTCTAATGAAACAACATTAGCTGATTTAATCGCTCTTACGATTGATGGAGGCGGTTCACTTTGCGGAACCGTACAGCCAACGGGTACTTTAATTACTGTGCAGGCTTGCCCAGATAACGATGAATGTAGCGGAGCAATCTCCCTTACTGTAGGACAAACATGTACTCCAACTGCTGGTGATGTTGCCAATGCAACAGAATCTGAACCAGGATGCGCAGGTACAGCAGATGACGATGTGTGGTATTCGTTTACTGCTACCGCAGAAACTGCTACGCTAGACGTTCAAGGAAGCGCAAATTTTGATGCGGTAGTAGAAGTGTTTGCTGGAACTGGTTGTGGAGCTCTTACAAGTCTAGGATGTCTTGATGGCTCTGGAACAGCAGGCTTAGAGTCGGCAAACATGACGGGTATGACTATTGGAGATGTGTACTACGTTCGTGTTTATCACTATTTCTCAAGTGTAGCTGCAACTACAACTTTCGATATCTGTGTGTATGATACACCTCCTGCACCGGCCAATGATGACTGCGCAGGAGCAACTCCTCTTACTGTAGGAACGTCATGCGTTACCACTGAAGGAACAGTTGAGTCTGCCACGGAATCTCTTGCCAGCTGTAACGGTGGCAATGCCAATGATGATGTTTGGTACAGCTTTGTGGCAGATGCTGCAACAGCGACCGTAGAAGTTACTGGTGCATCAGATTTCGATGCCGTTTTGGAAGTCTTTGACGGTGCATGTGGTTCTACGAGCCTAGGTTGTATTGACAATACAGGAGATGAAGGAACCGAATCAACTGATTTGACAGGTTTGGTTTCAGGAACCACCTATTACTTCCGAGTATATCACTACTACACCGCGCTTAGTACAACTCCGACATTTGATGTTTGTGTTTACAACGTTATAACTGGAATCAGCAACAATGACCTTGCTACTAGTCTAAGCGTTTATCCTAACCCATCAAACGGGCAGTTTGTAGTTGAGGTAAATGGCATTGAAGCTACTGCTGAACTTACAGTAATAGATATTGCTGGTCGTCAGGTTTACACAGAAGGCGTTACCATGAATGGTAGCTTCCGTAAAGAGTTGAACTTGGAAGTTGCGAAAGGAACTTACCTACTACAAATTGCTACTGTAGATGGTATGGTTACTCGTAAAATTCAGATTAACTAATAAGCTGAATTTTTATTGAGAAGAGCCGTGCCTTTGGTGCGGCTCTTTTTTTTATCTCTATTTTTAGAATCGAAATAATAAAGCGACATGAAAAAGATATTTCTAACATTTGCAATCACGGCCTTCACTCTTACCACGGTTAAAGTAATGGCACAAGACAAAGCAGCCACAACTACCAAGACAGAGCGCCCTGCTGAGAACATTCAAAAAGAAGCCGATGCTTTAAAGAAGCGCATCCTTCAAATGACAGAAAAGGTTGAAGCAAACAAAGACAACGAAAAAGTTGATTACGAAGCTGAACAAGCCAACATAGCCAAGTTGGTTAACAAGTGGGAAAAACTGACTGGTAAGTCTTGGAAACGAGAAAAAACTACCGACACTATGTAAAGCTAAAGAGGCTGTCTCATAAGTCGTAAAAGTGTCATTGCGAGGGAAGAATAGCCTGCCCCGATTCTTCGGAGACCGTGGTAATCTGTCGATAATACGCACAAATTTGCAAGAGATTGCTTCCCGATTCGTTCCTCTCGGTCGCAATGACGACTTATGAGACCGCCTCTTTTTATGCCTCAACAGTTGTGCGTTCAACCCAATCACCATGTTCTTTTATCAGTAGTTCTAACGCCTCTAAAGCACCCTCCGAAGGAATGTTCCGTCTCACAACTTCCTGTCCTTTGTAGAGGGTGATTTTTCCTTTTCCAGTTCCTACGTATCCATAATCCGCATCAGCCATTTCACCTGGCCCATTTACGATGCAACCCATAATTCCAATCTTCACGCCTTTGAGATGATTGGTGCGATTTCTGATTTTAGCAGTAGTTTCCTGAAGATCAAAAAGTGTTCTTCCACAACTTGGGCAGGAAATGTACTCTGTCTTGGAAGTTCTAGCACGTGCGGCTTGAAGAATACCGAAAGCCGTGCTATTTAAAACCTTATTAGGAACGTTTGAGTCTGTAATCCAACAGCCATCGCCTAACCCGTCAATAAGCAACCCGCCTAAATCAGTTGCCGAATAAAGTTGAAAGCCGTTTTCATCTAGCTCATAATCTCGCTTAATGATTACGGGAATATTTAGCTCAGATTCAATCAATAAGGCAATCGCCCTTCTTAGTTCAGCTAAAGCGTTTTCGTTTTCTGATTGAAGAATTAGAACAACAGTCTTGTCCTTTCCAAGAAGCGAGATGAAATCTTCTGTTAAACTCTCAATTTCAACTTGAATAAAATTCAACTCCGAAGAGCGAATAGTTGCATTTGAATATGCCGCTACGCTGAATAGTGGAAAATGCCGGTCTTTCAATTTATTCCAAGTATCAGCATTCTGAATAACTCCGAGCGTTCCCGGAATTTCGAAATCAAGCTGTTTGTTACCGATAAACAAGAAGTCGCAAGCCTGATCGGTTAGATTCCACTTATCCGACTGCGTTAAATAATTATATCCGAAGGCAAACAGGTTTGCAGCCGTAATCGTTTCTTTTGTAGAAAGATCGGCTATTACACGTGGTACATTCTCGCCTCCAATATTTTGCACCGCATTGGTTTTGCGCTTATTAAATTGAAACGCATCAATGGGATATGTTTCATAATCCTTGATTATTTTTTGAGACGAACGCTTAACATACCTCTCTACCAAAGCTTGAGCCACAGGAATCTCAAACTCTGGGTCTTCAGTAAGTGAAACACGAACCGTATCTCCCAAGCCATCTTCTAAAAGTGTTCCGATTCCTACGGCAGATTTAATGCGGCCATCTTCACCTTCTCCTGCTTCTGTAACACCTAAATGCAATGGATAATTCATACCATTCTCCATCATGGTTGCTACCAACAAACGGTACGCTTGCACCATCACTTGTGTGTTGCTTGCTTTCATAGAAAGAATGATGTCATGATAATCGAACTCTCTACAAATACGCAGAAATTCCATGGCCGACTCCACCATGCCCAGTGGCGTATCTCCATAACGACTTAAAATCCGATCAGATAGCGAACCGTGGTTGGTGCCAATGCGCATGGCTGTTCCATGCGCTTTACAAATCTTAACGAGTGGGATAAATCGTTCGCGAATTCGAGCCAACTCCGATTTATACGACTCATCAGTATAATCAATGGTCTCAAACTTCTTCTTATCAGCGTAATTACCTGGATTTACGCGCACTTTCTCCACAATGGTTGCGGCAATTTCTGCAGCATTTGGAGTAAAATGTATGTCGGCACAAATTGGCGTGTCATATCCGCGTTTAACTAGTTCTGCTTTGATGTTGGTAAGGTTCTCTGCCTCTTTCTTGCTTGGAGCAGTAATACGCACCAATTCGCAGCCTGCATCAATCATACGGATGCTTTGCGCCACTGTACCCTCTGTATCCATCGTGTCTGTAGTGGTCATAGACTGAACCCGAATTGGGTTGTTCCCTCCTATACCAATATTCCCGACCATCACCACGCGGGTTTCTTGACGGCTGTAACTAACAAGACTGTTGCAGTATTTTTGATGTGGCATTGCCGAAGTTTGGCGCAAAATTAGCCAATCGAATCAGGCTTTTAGAGCTAGCTGCTCAATCCTCTCAAACACTTCTGGATTCTCCCAATTCTGTTCAATTCCATCCCAAGAAAGAACTTCTTCCATAATTTTATCTTGCTCCTTGCCAATAGCCAACGCTTCAGAATAGCGCAACTCAGAAAAAGTAACCATGCTATACAACGGAATCCATTTTTCTGGATGCTTGGCATTAATGGCCTTTTCTATCTTTTTTCGAAGTAGAAAGTTTGGATTAGCTACCGAATCTCGCATTTCGATGAAATTGCGCAAAGCCAAATCGGCAATGGCATCGGCATCAGGTTTCCGGCTTTCCTCAAACTGTTTGAAGAGTTCTTCTTTATCTTCCCATAGCTCCTCGGCCAATTGGTCAAAAACATAGCAGTCTTCAAAGCCAGATACCATGCCTTGTCCATAAAATGGAACAATGGCATGCGAGGCATCTCCAAAGATTAACACTTTGTCTTTATGTCTCCATGGGAAGCACTTTACTGTTACCAGGGAGGATGTTGGATTGCCAAAGAAATCCTCAACTAATGTGGGCATATGTGGCACCACATCCGGAAAAACCTCTTGGAAGAAATGGAGTACTTCCTCCTTAGTATTGAGATTTTCAAAAGCCTGTTTCCCCTCAAATGAGAGGAAGAGTGTGACAGTAA
>Ga0316208_1001133_pt1 | contig 26626 bp, 18 predicted proteins | sample 3monopyrite_MG_FD_204944 | JGI IMG/M metagenome (GOLD analysis project Ga0316208, IMG submission 204944) | Microbial mat bacterial communities from mineral coupon in-situ incubated in ocean water Damariscotta River, Maine, United States -... | ecosystem: Environmental > Aquatic > Marine >... | reverse complement strand
CCCCATGCCCGCCACAGTTGCCAAAGTAAAATCCCCAACCAAACCAAATCACTCCCCCGACACCTCATTGAGAAAAAAACAATGAATCGCCATAACTCCAATCACACCAAGCAACAGTGCCATTCGTTCCTGACACCTTTAATCCACAATCACCGTTTTGAGAACACCACGTAACTCCACCGGCAAGGCTTGCATCTGCGAATCAGAAAGTGGAAACTGTGATCGGCTCATTGGCGAATGATCGCAAATTTCCCAAAATCCGAAAAGACCAATCTATAGCCCGTGAACGATTACCGCGCAAGGTTCTCGCACGTTTTATTGCCAAACCTGAAACACTCGATGTTGCGGTGCTGCTCGAACTGGCCCGAAGGTGGCCGCACTCCAGCCTGAAAAACGCCGTCAACGAAATTGTCAACACTCGGCTTACGGCAGCAGAAGTCACTCCCGCCGAATTTGCCCAGGGGCTTGATGCCCTCAAGCGGTTGGAACTACCGATAAGTAACCCTGACATCCTCAAGGCACGCATCCGCCTGCTGGATGACGCAGTTGAAAAAAATATCAACCAGGCAACGGAAAAAATCGCTTTGCTCAATGTACTGCAAGCGGGAGATGCCGGGGCTGAAGACCTGACACTACTGAAGCGATTCCTCACCGATAAAAATGCGAATGTCCGTGCCAAAGCTGGCAGCCTGATCGGTGTTCGCTATGCGGGGGATGAATCGTTTGTGACGTTTTGCCGTGATTTGGCCTTGAACGAATCAACCGGAGTTGACCAGAGACTCGATGCTCTTGCTACGCTGACAAAGCTGGAGAAAATACCAGATAAACGCAACTGGGAAAAGCTTCTTCTCTCCCCCCGAAAAGAAATCGTACTCGCATCTCTGCGGACTCTTCAGGTTAATAGCGAGTACACCGCATCGCAGCGTATTGTTGAAAATGTGGAAGAGAATTTACGCAAACAACACGGCTCCGAAATTGATGAAGATTTAGCCTTCATCACTGCGGTGTTTGCGGGCAGGAAAATCGCCGACATAGACAAAACCAAACTGCGTGGGAAAATTCTGGAAGACTGCCCTGCTGGCAGCCCCGAACTGGGACGACTCGTCTTCCGAATGCGAGGTTGTTACGATTGCCACGTCGTTGGAGACCCCAAAGTCCGTGCACGACTGTTGGATCATGTTGCAGAAACACATGATGTGCAATACCTGCTCGATTCCATCCTCTTTCCCAACAAAGTCGTCAAGACCGGATTTCTGATACAGAAAATCATCCTGCCTGATGGTAAAATTATTACCGGGAGACTTCACCGAGATATTAGTGGTGATGGTCGGTTTGATGAAGTGATTGACGACCAGGGACAACGCACACTATATCCCGGCGGCGACATCGAAGGCACTAAAGCGGTCTCGGCGATGCCAGCGGGACTCGAAGCCACAATGTCACCAAGCGAACTTGTGGATCTGGTTGCCTATCTCAAAACCCTCAAGTGAATATATGTAAGCATAATTTGCACAGCAGACCATGATTCACTACGCAAGCAGCAAGCCGAGTATGCCTGTGACCAGCACGTAGTAGAGGAAAAAGTAAACGGTGAATCGGATGATCTCGCCTTCTTTTCCGACCAGGCCGACCACTGCGCAGGCTGCCACGACGTTGTGAACACAGATAACATTGCCCGCTGCTCCGCCGACGGCTTGGAGAGCGACGCCCCAAATGGGACTGGCACCGATCTGCTCTGCGACCTGAAACTGGAACTGCGAGAACATCATATTGCTGATCGTATTACTGCCAGCCACAAAGGCCCCGAGTCCTCCGATGAGCGGTGAAAAGAGCGGCCAAATTGAGCCGGACGAAGCAGCAACCGTATTGGCAAGAAAACTGGGCATCGAAGGTAACCCGGCTGCACCTCCTGCTGAATTAATAAAAATCTGAACCATAGGCACCGTGAAGACCAATGCAGCGGATGCTGGAACAATCATTTTGCAGGAAAGACGAAACGACCGCCAGGATGATTCAGCAGGCATCTGATGGAGTACGAACGTCGCCATGCAAACGAGAATAAAAATCGAACCGGGCAAATAGAGAATGGGAACCGGGGAGACGCTGACGGTTGATCCAAATAAATTCTGCAACATCGCGGAGTCCGGAGGCAACGTGACAGTCTTCAATAATGTGGAAACCCCCAAGGCCGGCAGTCGTGAAATCACGAGCAAAGCTGCGGTTAATAAATAGGGTAGCCAGGCACGCCATAGCGGCATGGCCTGCTTCGGTTCTTCCAACTTAATTTCATATTGACCGTTCCAGTTTGCATCCCATTCTGATTTATCCGCAAAGTCCCATGGTTCTTCAGGCAGTAGAAATTTCATTTTGGCAGCGGGAACCACAATCGCCAGTCCGATGAGTCCCCCGATGAGAGAGGGGAATTCCGGACCGAGCATTTTTGCAATCACAACATAAGGCACGATCATCGCCAATGCAGCAAACAGTGCAAATCTCCAGATCTGTAAGCCTTCTAAAATACTTCGCTTCTGACCGAAAAATCGAGTCATCACGGTGACAATAATTAACGGAACCAGCAGGCCTGCAACTGCATGCAGGATCGCAAGTTTGACACCAATGATTGGCAGCAGTGCCGTCCAATTTTCCAATCCTTGATTCGCGGCAAAGGAAACGACTGAATCGCTGCCATCAAGCCCTTTGTAAACACCAATAAGAATAGGAGTTCCGACAGCTCCAAAAGAAACGGGAGTCGATTGAATAATCATTCCGGATATTACTGCTGATTTCGCAGGAAACCCCAACCCGACCAAAAGGGGAACACAAATAATGGCCGGCGTACCAAACCCTGCAGATCCTTCGATGAATGAACCAAACAGCCAGGCAATGATAATCAGTTGAACCCGGCGGTCTTCTGAAATGTTCATAAAGCCGCTGCGAATAACGGACAATCCGCCGCTTTCACGCAGTGTGTTCAACAGAAAGATTGCCCCGAAGACAATATACAGCAAACTGAAGCTGACAATAATTCCCTTGACTGTTGCAGCAGCAACTTGAGCAGAGTCCAATTGCCAATAGAATAACGCAACAAATACCGCGGCTAAAAACGAAACGGGCATCACCTTGGCAGCAGAAATCCGCAGGCCTACGAGAAAGACACCCACAACAAAAATGGGGAGCAACGACATCACGATGGAAATAATATCAGACACGACTCATTGGGGTCCATTAAAGAATTTTGTGACTGGTTGCAAGAGAAGCCAGTAATTTACCAGCAAACAATTCGTTGTCGATTACCCCTTTGTTTTACAATCCAAGGCGAGCCTTCACAACACCGGCTGATTCTCGTAATATGAATCCTTCTGAATAAGTCCGGATGCGATCAGGACCAGTAAGGCAAGAAAAGCAGTTGCAACCTCATTTTGAACAAGAACGTCGAAAGCCACTCCATACACAAACCAGGGACTCACAATGAACCGAATCGTCTTTTTTGTTGCACTTCTACTTTGGTCATCGATTGCGACAGCGGGTCAGCGACCGAATGTTGTTATTTTGTTGTCAGACGATCTCGGCTATCAGGACATTGGTTGCTACGATGGACCAGTCAAGACGCCGGCGTTAGATGGTTTGGCTGCAAAGGGAACTCGCTTTACAGATTTCTACTCGGGCTGTGCGGTTTGCTCTCCGTCACGGGCAACACTGCTCACAGGCAGGCACCATATCCGCACCGGTGTTTACAGTTGGATTTTCGACCAGACCCAAAAGTCTCATCTTCTTCAACGCGAAATTACGCTTGCAGAAATCTTGAAAGATGCTGGTTATGCGACCGCACACGTAGGGAAATGGCACTTGGGTTTACCGACCAAGAACCGAGCCAAACCAACACCCCGTGACCACGGCTTCGATTACTGGTTTGCGACCGCGAACAATGCAAAGCCAAGCCACAAAAACCCAGAAAACTTTATTCGCAATGGCAAGGCCGTCGGAAAGATTGAAGGTTATTCCTGTCAGATTGTCGTGGACGAGGCGATCACCTGGCTGGACAAACATCGCAATCCTCAATCCCCGTTCTTTCTTAATGTCTGGTTTCACGAGCCTCACGCTCGTATCGCGGCACCACCTGAAATCGTAAAGAACTACGGAAAACTGAAAGACCAGGCAGCGATTTATTCAGCCACGATTGAAAACACTGATCGCGAAGTCGCAAGGCTACTTGCGAAACTGAAACAGATTGATGCTCCCGAAAACACGTTGATTATTTATGCGTCTGACAACGGCAGCTACCGCGATGACCGCACGGGCGGATTGCGTGGAAAGAAAGGCATGAACTGGGAAGGTGGCATTCGAGTGCCCGGCATTTTTTCCTGGCCTGGAAAAATTTCGCGGGCACATGTGGTCAATGAACCAGCCGGTTTAGTGGATGTCCTGCCTACGGTGTGTGGTTTGCTCGGAATCGAAAAACCTCGCAATCGCCATCTTGACGGATCAGACCTTTCACCACTTTTGACAGGTCACAGCAAATCTTTCAAGCGGCATCAACCTTTGTACTGGCATCTTCAAAAATCACGACCAGTTGTCGCGATCAGAGATGGCAGCTACTCGCTTGTCGCGGAACCAAACTATGAACTCTCGACAGTTAACATGTTCGATGAAACATGGATTCCCAAAATCAAAGCCGGGACTTACAAAGACTTTCAGTTATTTGATCTGGCAACAGATCGGAAACAGGAACACAACATTGCAGATCAACAGCCCGAAGTGCTTGCCAGACTCAAAAAGAAGCTGATTGACATCAACGCCAGCGTTATGGCTGACGGTTACGACTGGCACCTGAAATAACAAATTGGTCAGGCTGAACCTAATGATTGTTGCTTTTCTAATTTACGAATTATCAGGCATTGCCTGAGCTAAGGCACTGGAGACTTAATGACACATCGGACCTCTGATCACCTGAAGGTTTTAGTAGCTGTAATGACCCTTTGTGCTGCTGGGCTGACGATAGCCCAATGCGATGCAGGCCAAAGCAAACAGCCAAACGTGGTCCTCTTTCTCGTAGATGACATGGGCTGGCAGGACACATCGGTTCCATTTCATACGGATGTTACCGCGTTGAATCGTCGTTATCACACGCCCAACATGGAAAGTTTGGCCCAAGTCGGGATGAAGTTTACACAGGCGTATGCATGCAGCGTTTGTTCGCCAACGCGAGTCAGCTTGATGACGGGACTCAACGCTGCCCGACACCGTGTGACCAACTGGACATTGAACAAGAACGCCAGTAATGATCGCAAACACGCAACACTCGAATTCCCAAAATGGAATGTCAATGGCCTCAGTCCCCAGGCAGGAATCGAACGAACTGTCCACGCGAAATCGCTTCCCGCATTTCTGCAAGATGCCGGCTACCGCACAATCCACGCTGGCAAAGCACACTTCGGAGCACTCGGCACACCGGGTGAGAATCCAATTAACATTGGGTTTGACATCAACATTGGCGGACATGCAGCCGGTGGCCCTGGCAGCTATCTTGGCACGCAGAATTTCAGTGCACTTTGGCGAAAAGGCAGCAAGGTATGGGACGTACCGGGCCTCGAAAAGTATCATGGCAAAGATATCTTTCTCACCGAAGCGATCACAACCGAAGCGAACCTCGCGATGGATCAGGCGGTCGAAGATAAAAAACCGTTCTTCCTCTATATGTCGCATTACGCAGTGCATGTCCCTTTCGCTAAAGACAATCGTTTTTATCAGAAGTACGTTGATGCAGGACTCGACGAAACCGAGGCAACGTACGCAGCGATGGTGGAAGGGATGGATAAATCCCTAGGTGACATCCTCGCTAATGTGGAACGTCATGGACTGAGCGACAACACCATTGTGCTGTTTATGTCAGACAACGGTGGTTTGAGTGCTCATGGTCGAGGGGGAATCCCAAACACACACAACAAACCGCTGTCCAGCGGCAAAGGTTCTGCCCATGAGGGGGGCGTCCGCGTGCCGATGATCGTTTACTGGCCCGGCGTAACACAGGCCAACGCGGTCTGCTCGCAACCAGTCATCATCGAGGACTTCTTTTCCACAATTTTGGAAATGGCTGGCGTTGATGACGCCCAGCAAATCGGCGGCATCATCGATGGCCAAAGTTTCGTACCGCTGTTGCGAGGCGAGCCTGACAAAAGCCGAGACGACCGCCCGTTGTTCTGGCATTTCCCGAATAACTGGGGACCAACCGGGCCGGGCATCGGACCATCGAGCTGCATTCGTCGCGGCGACTGGAAGTTAGTTTATTACTATGAATCTCAGCAGTTCGAACTGTTCAACATTGCCAACGATATTGGCGAGCAAAACAATCTTGCCGATAAACATCCTGATATTCGCAACCATCTGACTGAGGAGCTTTATGCGTATCTTCAGGAAGTACATGCACAATTTCCAATCAATAAGAAAACCGGACAACCCATCGTCATCCCCGGCAAAACAGTAACTGCTAAAAAGATCGAAACCGATCTTCTGATTGTCGGCGGGACTGAATCTGGATGGGCCGCTGCAATACAAGCTGCCCGGTTGGGAGTGAAATCGATCACCATCGTTCATGACGGTCAGTGGCTCGGCGGGCAATACACGGAGCAGGCGCTGGCTTGTGTCGATGAAAACAAAGGCGTCGGCAAAGTGGGCTGGGGCGTTGATTGGCATCCGATGAAAAGATCATTTCACCGCTCTGGATTATTCAAGGAACTGATGGATCGTATCGAGGCATTCAACACGGAAAAGTACGGCTCGCCCATGCCCGGAAAACCTTTTCATGGACCGTCCACATTTCGACCGGCTGAAGCAGAAGCGATCTTTCGACAGATGCTCCAACCTTATCTTGATTCCGGTCAGGTGACATTCATCACGAATCACTATCCGGTCCGAGCAGATGTTGATCAAGCTGATTCCACTCCAAGACTGACGGGACTCCACTTTGCTCCCATTACCGGTCAACCAGCCGACTTGCATGTGCGAGCAAAAATAACAATCGATGCCTCGGACTGGGGCGATGCCATTCAGCTTTCCGGAGCAGCGTTCGAATTTGGTCCCGATCCGAAATCTCGCTACGGCGAGGCGAGTGCTCCAGAGGATCGTTCTGAAAATCCGATCAACGAAATGAATCCGATCACATGGGCGATGATCGTTGCCGAATCACAGGGGGAAACGCCAATTCCCAAACCAGAGAATTTTGATGATCGTAACTACCCCCGCGCGACACACTTCAGCGCCACAGCATTCCGAGACTTGAAGTGGGATGAACCGAATCCGGGCCTCGGTGGAATCCTACACTGGCCGGCAGCCGGTCAGGCATCGGATCGCCAATTGAGTATCTACACGGTTCGGCGAATTGTAGATGGGGCCACCAGCAAGGATGGCAAGACATCTATATTGCTGAACTACATGAACGGACAAGACTACCCACTGGAACGCCTGCCGCAACGAGTCGTCGATGCATTGGAAGCAACAGAATCTGGTGCCTCGAAGAAGAACATCGTTGTCATGACACGTACTCAGAGACAAATTATATTTAATGACGCCAAGCGACATTCATTGGGTGTCCTTTACCATCTGCAAAACTTTGTCCATGAACGAGCCAGTGACAAAACAAACAGTTTCCGAAATTTTCATCTCAGCACCGAATTTGGCACACCCGACAATCTTCCACCGAAGCCTTATATTCGTGAATCTCTTCGACTCAAAGCCATGTATATGATGCGCGAGCAAGATGGCCGTAACCGCGATGGGATTACCAAGACCTACGCCAAAGAGCGATTCGCCCACGTGATGTACCCAGATGCCTTGTTTGCCTGGCAGTTTCATTACGACTTCCATCGTACCGGTCGAACCTATTTGCTGGATGAAGGTGCGAGCGGTCCGTGGATCGATTATCACAAACCGAATCGGCACACAAATTTCTTGAGTGATCGCAGCGTTTTTCCGTTACGTAGTTTGATCCCCGAACAAATGGATGGACTCATTGGTGCCCAAGCCAATGTTGGTTTCAGCAGCATTGTCAGTGCCGCGATTCGTCTTCATGATCAAAGAATTCACATTGGACAAGCTGCCGGGGCAACTGCAACAATCGCGTTGCGAGAACAGATTCACCCCCGCGAAATGCCTTTCAATAAAAACAACATCAGCGCAATACGCCATGCACTATGCGGTGAAGTGGAAGATGCCGTCCCCTTGCTGATCTGGCCATTCCGAGATTTGAAACCGGCTGATGCGTCATTTGTCGCAGTGAATCGACTTTCAGCATTAAACGCATTGCCTTTAGAGAATCGTGATATTGATTTCCGTCCGGATGAAGTTGCCGAGCCAGAATGGCGTCAACGAGTCGTCGAACTTTCACGACAATCCAAACAGATCGAGGACTCTATCAAACTGCTGCAAGCCGAAGCTTTAAGCCGGGGCGAATTCTGCATGCAATGGTGGGATACAATTCATGAGCTACCAAACCGTAAAATTGTGCGTATCTCACCAACCGATGCAGATGGCGATGGAATCGCTGATTTGGACGACCCGCTGCCTTTTACTGCCGGGAAAGTCAATCGTTTTGAAGTCAACAAACCTGTCCTCACTCCCAATGAGGATGGAGTCCCTCCGATAAGTAACGATAAATCTGCACGAACATTCAATTTCTGTGGAGCTGGGACCAAGCCAGTTGCTGGTTTTATTAACGACAATGGCCGAGAATATGACACTGCACGCGGATTTGGCTGGGGGCGTGATCTGCGGTCCAATTCCCGTCGCCGAAACTCACTTGATGGCATCCAACGAGATACGTTCCTGTTCACTCGTGAGCAAGATCAATGGGAATGTGAAGTCGATAATGGCCGTTACCGAATCACAATTTGTATTGGTGATTCTGGTCACGAACAACTTCATCAGAAAGTTTCGGTTCAGGGGATGGCTTTGCTTGACGATGTCTCCACTGCCAGCGGACAATTTGCTGAAGCTTCAATCGAGATCTCCATTACAGAGAAGCGTTTGACGGTTAATATTGGCTCGAAAAAAGCTCGTTCAAATACCTGCATCAATTGGCTACGTATCCAAAGCATTGAAAGATAAATATTATGAGACCTGTTTAGGGTGTACCACGGTAACTATTCAGCGGTAATTGGTCTGGACTGGAATTGGGGATTATTGTATGAGCTTCTGGTAAGGAGCTTACCCGGTGGTCGTTCAATTGCTCAATCTTTCTGATCTCTCTTCTGACGCCAAAAATGCGCTCATCTTTCGCCTGCTTGATGATTTTCAACAGTTGCAGCGCACCGTCAAAAGTTTGCAAAAGCCAAGCGGAAAAAGCCCGCCCGCTAAAAATCCGCCCACACAAAAAATAAATAATTCACCCCAGAAACCCGGAAGAGATCGCTTGTTTAGGGACTAGTGCAACTTCAATCCTAAAAGAAGGGGTTGCAAAAGATTTAAGGAGCGACAACGGAGCGGGTTATGGAAACAAACACCCCAAATCTAAGCCCTGAAAGGGCACTAGGTAAGTCTCAAGGAATGTAACGAGGCAATAAAAAGAAAAAAATCTTGCCCAAGATATACCATGATTTCAGAGAATTATAAAAAACGACTGGAGATGTGCGCCAATATTTTAGCCTGATATATCGTTCAATCCGCGCCCATCGAGTTCACAGAGGTAACGATGGAGATCGGCAGGCTGAGTTTGCTGTGAGAGTTGCAGGGCAATGGCTTTGTCTTTCATGAGACTGACCAGCCGACTGAGTAATTCAGAGTGTTGTTGTCGATCATCATGTGGTGAGAGTGTCAAGAGGATGAGCTTCGTTGGAGACTGGTCGGCTGAACCGAAGTTAACTCCATCGAGTGCAATACCAATCGCTCCAACAAAATGTGTTACTTCAGGTGTGCGGAGGTGTGGAAATGCAAGCCCTTTTCCAAACGCGGTTGAACAGTGACGTTCACGGTCAAGAATCTTTTGAATAATCCCTTCAGCATGCTCCCGACCAATCCGCTCAGTGCTGGCAAGCAGACGAACAAGCAGGCTGATCACAGATGACTTACCGGTCCCGCCTCGAATAGATTCGACACAGTTCGGTTGAAAAATTTCAGAAAACGAGAAGCGGACCGGAGGATCCGACTTAGTTTGTTCCGTATCGTCAGATCCTGCCGTTGATGAGGTCATTTCAACTCTCCACGTAACTATTCAGTGATGGGTGGCTGGGACGAATTGTCGGAAGTGTTGTGAACAATTGATGAGACGTCTGGTGACAATTTGCCCCCAGACGTAATCAAGCTTCAAGTCCTGGGGGCAGATTGTACGGAAGTTTTCTGAATATTCTGACTTGACAAACAAAAAGCTTTCATAGAAGTCACCCGCTAATTGTTTGAGGAGCGATTCGGTTTGAGACTTCGGCAATCCCAACCCCGGGCCGATTATTTAAGCGATAATGCCTCAATGCCGCAATTCTGGTCCCCCCGCCAATGCCAACAAACCGGCCGCCGACCCACAAAAACAAAAACCTGAACAACCTACAAACCCCAAGGTGCATCCAATGGCTGGGCTGATGAAAATCGTTACGACTCTCTTTTGTGCTAACCGAACCAAACAGCGGCAAAGGCACCCGGCCTGCTTTCTGAAAAAAAGAAAACTCACGCAAAGACGCGGCGACGTAAAGAAAAGAAGAACAGATACCATGACTGAAAATTAATTCGCGAAAATTCACGTTTATCCGTGGTTCGGCACCTTCAAAATAAAGCAAACCGATTGACACGGTCGCCTTCGGCTTGCCGTTAAACGAATGATGGTTTCTTCTTTCGTGTTTTTCGTTTCTTTCGTGGTCCCGTGCGCTAAAACTTATTTGGTTCCGGCTACGCCGGGTTAGGTTCTTCGTCACTATTCAGCTCTGACGTAGGGTACGCTAATGCTTTTCATCGTGGTGAAAACGTTCATATTCAAGTTTTTAAAACAGAGACGGGCTTGAACGCACCTCCTAAGATTTCCTTGCTGTTGCAGCCTAACCAGTTTTCGAGAATGGCTGCGTAGATCTGTCTGAAATCGGTATGAAAACGCAGATCTCCTTCATCGAGATCTTTCAGTGAAGGCTGCTTTCCAATGAGTCCTGCATTCACGCGATTACCGACCAAAAACATTGGGGCGGCTGTGCCATGATCGGTTCCTTTGCTCGCGTTTTCTGCAACACGCCTGCCAAATTCACTAAAGCAGACCGTAAGAACTCGATCTGCATGCCCTTGCTTTGAAATATCGGTATTAAAAGCAGAAACGGCATCGCCCAGTTGCCGAAGTAGTGATACATGCGCACCATCCTGTTGAGAGTGTGTGTCGAACCCGGCGAGTTCTACATAATAAATATTTGTCTGAAGGCCAGATTCAATTAACTGGGCAACCGTCTTTAATTTTTCCCCTAACGCAGTTTCCGGATAAGCCGCTTTGGGCTGATACGATTTCCCCTTTCGTTCAAATCGCTTACTCACATCAATCGCAGTTTCTGTGCTTGCCTGCACAAAATCAAGTAATGAATTTGCCTTTTCTCGCTTGGCTTCAATGAGATTTCGGATGCCTTTCACTGATTCTTGCTGCGAAACATTTAGACGAAACTGCTCTAGTGATCGTACCGATGGGACACGATGCGTGCGGGACAAAAGTGAGAGCGGTTGCTTTTCTTTACCAAGATGCAGTGCTGCAATATCGATGGGGTCAGCTTGCTGCAGTTGATCGATACAGCGACCCAGCCAGCCTGAATCTCGCTTTTCGTTTTTGCGTTTGCAAGTATGCCAGAAATCCATCGATTCAAAATGAGATCGATTCGGATGGGGATAGCCAACACCTTGCACAATCGCCAGTTGCCCCTCGTTATACAAGTTTGAAAAGCCTTTTAGAACCGGATGAAAACCGAGTTCATCATTAATTTTAAGAGCCTCTTTCTTGCTGACAGCCAGGCTTGGGCGGGCTTTCTTGTAGTCATCATTTTCGAAAGGAACAACAGTATTCAGACCATCGTTACCGCCTGAAAGTTGAACAACAACCAGAATCTTCTCCTGGGATTTCGCCTTCATCGCGGCATGGGTGAGGAACTGAGGGGTTGTTCCCCCAAAACCTAAAACTGCGGTACCTGATGCAGTCAAATTAATAAATTCTCGTCTTGAAAGAGACATCTTTTATCCAATCATTCAAAAAAGGAACACTTGGTTGTATCAGGCTAATTGATATTCAGGCAAAGTGCAGATCATGTGCAGCGCGTTTCGCAAACGCTGTTCACGATTTCCTTTGCCAGAATCGATTTTTCGTTCTAGAGTTTTACGTACATCCGCAGGTAATTCGACCGCGAGCAGCATCTTTTGCAACCAGTTGACAATTTGTTCCGGCTTTTTGAGTTGATGTTTGTCGCACAGATCAACCAAGCCGCCACCCGCGAAACGTGTCTGTTTTCGATCCAGCATTTTACGAACAAGATTCGCTCGAGCGAGCATTGTTGATGAATTAATCCAGGCTCTGCCTCCATCCCAGCCTTTCACATTTGGGGGGAAGAAAAGTGTCTGCCCCAAATCATTCAGGTCGGTTGTCAGTTCAAGAATATTGGTTGTTCCTTCCAGGCAGCGAAGTAAACCAAGGCTGAATTCAACGGGGGAGCGAATTTTTTGGGCTATCACTTTATCAGAATAAAAAAGCTTACTGGTAAGCATCGTTTCAATCACCGGACCAATTTGCCAACCGTTGTTTCGTAATTGCTTCGCCAACGGTTTCACTAAAGAGGCTGGGGGTATTGGTTCATCGAAAAGAAAAAAACGTATCAATTTCGTGACGATAAATTCCGGACCAGATGGTTGCTCCAAAACAATATCAACTCCATCGTCTCCCGTAAAATCGCCACTTTTCCCGAAGATCGTTTTCGAACCGTAATCGTGTTGATACTTGTTGAATCGATAACGCCTTTGTTTGATTTCCCAACCGGTAAAGCATTTTGCCAGTTCGCGGATATCTTTCTCGGTATAATTTCCTTCGCCCAGACAGAATAACTCCATAATCTCGCGGGAAAAGTTTTCGTTCGGATGATTTTTTCGATTGGTGACCGAATCTAGATAAATTAACATCGCAGGATCACGGGAGATTTCATGCAGCATTTCTCCGAAATCTCCCAGGGCATTTTTTCGGAGTAATTCGTTTTGTTGCAGCATTAAAACGGGATCGGTTACTTTTTCGGCGCTCGTTGCAAAATGACCGTGCCAGAAGAGAGTCGTCTTTTCCCGCAGTTGATCCGGCGTATTTAACAAACGGTGTATCCAACGCGAAGTAAGATTTTTGGCATCTCCAGTCGCCAGGACCGAACGTGCCAGTTCTTGATACTCCTTCTGCTGCGCCTCTGTTTCACTTCGATTATTCACCAGCTGATGCACAAGATCGGCTGGCGACTGAGCGGCAAACTGCTCAAGTTCGTTACTCGATGCCCCAAAGCCGGCTCGCCGGGCAAGATGCCCGCATTGTTTAGCAGACCAGTCGTTTCCAGAACCTGACTCGTAAGGACTCCACGCCCACGCGGGATCAATCATGTTAAGATGGTTCATTGTAAATGCTCTCTAACGAAACAAAACGGGGAATTCAAGTACAAGTGGTGTCGCGATCATGGCTATCAATTCATATCATGGTAAACAGCGAGTTGCTGAATAGTTACCAGAGTCCACTACCCGCGGACCACCGCGTGAAATAGGGGACACCACTTCCCATCGTGGTCCGCGGGTAGCGGACGCTACGTCACTGCTGAATAGTCACCATTTCTGCTACTTCGATAATTCTACATTAAGTTGAAGGCTTAATGTCCCCTTTGATGTTTCCAGGGAGAGTGATGCAGCCTGGAAATAGCCCAGCAGTTTAAGCAGGATTCCAATTTCAGTCTCTGCTTCTTCTCGTGAATGCCCTTCTTCGAGCATATTATTAGAGATCAATTGAGAAAGGTTATCTTCCAAAGCAGCTTTCGTGACAGGGGCGGAAAGCAGAGCTGCGGTGTTAACTAATGTGTCGGAGTCACGTTCTTTCGGCTCTTTCACTGCGACCAAATTCCGAGCCAGTTCGGTTGTCGATGAGACAATGACTCGATTACCAGAAAAGGCGACCGTGGGTGAGAAGTTAAAGTTGATCCTGGCTGGATCTTTATCTTCTTCTCCTGCCAATGGGACAAAAGTGGCAGAGACCAATTCGCCCCCTTCAAATTTATCCATATCCAGTTCAAGTTGCGGTTGTCCATTCATACTTCCCACCACATTGAAAAAGCCGATCAGACTTTGAAAAAGTCTTCGGAATTCTTTGGAGGTTGTTTTTGGTTCTCGCATTTCTGCAACAAGTGCAAAAGCAGGAAGTTTAAGAGCAGGAGCAGGACGGTCTTGGGGGAATTCCTGACGGGTTGCAATAAATAGAATTTCTGGAGAGAGAGCACCAAGTATATCTTCGCCGAAGTCTTTACCGGAAAACAGGGTCGTCAACGTGCTGTCCGCTTCTGCGAATTTGTCGTTGATTTTTTCGTTAAACAGATCACCTGCCCGCAGCCACATTTCAGAGAAGTTTCGGTAAGCAGAAGCTGCAAAAAGTAAATTGGGGAGATCCGGGATCGCGATTGCCTGTCCGGTTCCTCGTGGTCCGAAGTAATGTTCTCGCGATTCTGAAACCCAACTTTGCTCGAAAGGAACTGAAAGGCGTAATTGAGCAGACTGCCTCGCCCCCGAAAGTGATGCGGTTACATAAGGCGCTTCTTCCAGAATGTCCAGAATCCCCCCCAGCAGGATTTCACCGAATGGATCTTCCGCTTTCCCTGCAAACAGCTTTTTGGCGATGCCTGCATCTCGAATTGTATTCAGGTCAGCATACAACCAGACGGCATCAGATTTTATTTTCTTGCTTTTTGCTTCTTGAAACTGTTTATTGTCTGCCAGGCAATTGGGGGTCTTACCATCGAGCAATCCATCTAACAGGGTCATCCCTATTTTTTCATTCGAGGCAAACACGAGCCATTGTTCGTAAAGTGCGAACCCGCCATTTTTCACGCCGTAGGTTGTTATTCCGCGATACTCATCAACATCATACGGGTCATCTCGATTATTATCGGCTGCATCCTGACGAACCAGCTTCATCATGGTTTCTACAAGTTTCTTCAAACTCTGTTCGTCCTTCGCTTTGAGGAACAGAACTGCCCCTTTCGATTCTGCATCAAAGGCGATCGTTATCCCTCCCGCTGTCAATGCCTTCAACGCATCATTCCACTCCATTCCCACTTCATTCTCAACGTAATCCAAAATCAACAGGAACTCGGCTACTTTAGAATCCTTCAGTATCTCCTGGTAAACCTCTTCTTCTTTCAAACGTTTGGTAACAGGATGCTCCAGCAATCCATCGAGAATGGCGGGAGGATCAGTAATTTCAGCATAAAAAATAGTCGAACCCGGCAACAACTTCGCTGGATTGTCCTCAGCAACTGCAAGAGCAGGGGAGATCAGAAGGAGTCCCAAGATTAGGAACAAATTAAGAAATGGCGAACGATGATGACAAAACATACGAATGAGTACCCTTCAACTGGCAGGAATGATTCAAGCTACGCCATCTACTACTACTGAGAAGATGATTCGGTTTCATCTGAATGAGAATTTTACTTCGATAGGGAAGTTATTCCTCGTCTCCCCCTTTGCGATGCTGGCAATAGATAAATAGCTCAGGCTTTCCAGTCAAATAAAAGTGGCCTCCTTGATGAACAGCTTTTGATTTAAGGGAACCTCTATTAATTCAAAAAGGAGTACAGACATTCCTGTCTGTTTCGTTTGAACAGACTTTATTATTGGGCAGGCAAGTTTTTTGGTAACAGGAAGTTCCTTGTCTGCAAATTCACTGTTGATACTCGAAATATTTGTAAATGAAAGTATCAGACTGAAATATCGAGCATACGGCACCTCAGGTGAGCAGGTATATGCGAACACTACCTCGGTAACCGACGAGAAGGGAGAAATGTGTACTCATGAATACTTCCTGGTCGTGTGAATGAGTTATCGCATCTCTCAAACTGCATTTTTATGTGGGTCAGCCGTAATTTATGCCGATTATTTCAAATATACGCAATTCGGTAGCCTGATTCTTTTATAGCGACAACTGGTGTTAAAACAAATTATCCAGTTTCACAGAGTAGGCCGATAAGTTCCATTGGAACAAAGGCCTTGGTTGCGCTTATCACAGAACTGAATCCCGGTACATTAGTTGTGGCAATGTTACCAGGTTTCTTGTTTATCCCATATGAATGGGAAATGTGAGGGGGGTTTTTGCTCAGTGGCCTGCCACGAGTGAACCTTGCGAAGAAATAATCTTAGGAGAGAGCATGATGTTAAAGTATGGTAAAAAATGGAAAGTGTTTGGCGCTTTCCTGTTTGCGGCGGGAATGTCTGTTGGCATTGCCGGGACAACGCAGGCAGAGGACGAATGCTGCCTGGAGGACACTCGTACCGATTGCTGCAGCCCGGACAATGTTTTCAACAATGCGGGTGCAAAGCTGAGTGGTCGATTAAAATCGCTATGCGGTCTCTGGAAAAATGATGACTCCTGCTTGGATGATATTTGCATCGACGTTGAAAGTGTTGATTCCTGTATTGATATTAAAGAATCTGGCTGGGAATTCGGCGGCTGGACACAAATTGGCTACCAGAATGCCAGTAACGGACAGTTCAACAATAATCCCAATCGTCTCAATGCTCAGCAGGTTTGGCTGTATGCTGAAAAAGTAGCGGATGGCAGCGATGGCTGGGGCTTTGGTGGTCGTTTTGATTTCATGTACGGAACCGATGCCAACGACACACAGTCATTTGGTAACGCCAATTCTGTCTGGGATTACTCTCAAGGCAATAACATTAACGGTGGATACGGCTGGGCATTGCCACAGGCTTATATTGAAGCGGCTAATGGCGACTGGTCGATCATTGCAGGTCACTTCTATACACTGCTTGGTTACGAAGTGGTGACTGCCCCAGATAACTTCTTCTACAGTCACGCCATGACGATGTACAATTCTGAAGCGTTTACTCACACCGGGGTTCTCGCTACTCACCAAACAACCGATACTCTTGAAACTTACATGGGTTGGACACTTGGTTGGGATACCGGCTTCGACCAGAACTCTGGCGGAAGCAGTTTCCTGGGTGGTTTCAGCAAGCAACTAGCTGACGATACCTCCTTAACCTACATCACAACAGCTGGTGATCTCGGTTGGCTTGGTACCGGGTATTCACACAGTATTGTTTTGGACCATCAGGTTAACAGCAAACTGAACTATGTTTTCCAAACTGATTATGTTGATGCTACCTCTTACAATCCATTTAACATTGCAGGGATTAATGGCGGTACAACAGAAGCCTACGGCACTAACCAATACCTGATCTACACCATCAGCGATAAAGTTTCTGCTGGTTCACGATTTGAGTGGTGGCGTGCAGGCGGAAACGATTCCTACTCAATTACAGGTGGCGTCAACTTGCAGGTTCACGAAAAAGTTAAAATTCGTCCTGAAGTGCGGTACTACTTTGCAGACCCCAATCTGGCACTTCTCCAGAATCTTGCTGCAGGAGACAGCTTCAACGATTCCTTCGTCTTTGGAATTGATGCGATCATCACCTTCTAATTTTGAATGTGGTATAATTTGTTAGAAGACTACAAGTCTTCACAACGCACGCCATCGTCAGCGGATTTCCGCAGACGATGGCGTTTTATTTCATACGGAGCTTTATCGTAGGTTAGGCTTTCTAGTGCAGCTTCAATCCTAAAAGAAGGGGTTGCAAAAGATTTAAGGAGCGACAACGGAGCGGGTTATGGAAACAAACACCCCAAATCTAAGCCCTGAAAGGGCACTAGCCTGACAAAATTTGCGTTGATATTTAATTAATAATACAGGACTCACTGGTAAATCAGGGAGTGATTGTCTTAGAAATCACATTCATCAGGCTCGAAAGCCTAACCTACTTTGGTTCTGATTTATTCGGGATAGAAATGTAAATCATAATCTACCCGAAAGAAAATGAAGTTGAATCCTTACAATTTAAAATACGCATCACACGAAAACCTGAACTGAATCTGTTACGATAAAGATGGTAAAATGAGGAATGAGCTGGCTCTCAAAGATGAAACAGAAAAAATAATATGACAAACAGTAAAGAAACCATCCTGGCTGCAATTCGTGAAAATAAACCTGAGTCAACTGAACTCCCTTCGCTTGATCAGGACTGGCAGCAGTTCGATGAGCCTGTTGAACATTTTTGCGACATGCTCAAAGCAGTAGGCGGGCTTGCTTATCAGGTAAAAAACCTGGCAGAAGCCGAGGAGATTTTGAAGCAAATCGAATGCTTTACCCAGGCTGATAAAATCAGTTCGATGGTTGATGGCTTGGAACTATCGACTTTCGATATTTCTGCAATTGATGATCCTCACAACTTGGAAGACCTCGATTTGGCGATCCTGCCCGGACGTTTCGGAGTGGCAGAAAATGGAGCCATCTGGATCGATGGAAATACGATGCCACACCGTGTGATGCTGTTTATCGCTCAGCACGTCATTATTACTGTTCCACGTAGTCAGATTGTCCACAACTTACATCAAGGATACCAGAAACTAAATATGAGCGAACGACAGTTTGGCATCTTTGTTTCGGGTCCGTCCAAAACAGCAGATATCGAACAATCACTCGTCATCGGCGCCCACGGTGCACGTTCAGCAACAGTTTTCGTTATTGAAGATTAAGGTTGTTGAAGACGAGACCATTAATTAGCGAAATGTTGAGTAAAGTTGGCAGGAAATATTCCCCTCGTTCCCAAGTCCCTCTTTGGGAACAAAGCTAAACTGACAGAACCGACTTAAACGCTTTTTAAGCATCGATCAAACAATAACTGTCGTCTCTTTGAGCTGTAGGATGGTGTGCTTGCACCCATCAAATACGGTATCCACTTCATCAACACAACGCCGATCAATTTAATGCCGGTAGAACTATTACTGAATCACAGCCGTTCCAACCCTTTTCTTTCATTGTACGCAACCCGGCATGCGAAGATGAGTGCAAGCACAGTTCCTACGATACGACAAAACAGAAACTGAAGAGGTGACAGTTATTGATCGATTGATCGATGCTAACCAGCCGCGTTATGCACGTTAATATCTTGAGTTGGGTAGGGAATGGTGAAGCCGCGATCATCGAAACCGTTTTTGATCGCTTCGGTTAAACTCCATTTAACATCCCAATACTCAGAAGTTCTCACCCAGGGGCGAACATACAAAATCACGCCGCTGTCTGCCAATTCGTTGACCGCGACCAGCGGTGCGGGGTCATCCAGAATGCGGTCATCTGCTGCAAGAACTTCTTCGAGATAATCTTTGACATCGCGCAGGTTATCGTTATAGCCGCACATAATTTCCATATCAATCCGACGGACCTGATGAGCGGCGTAGTTGGTCACATTATCGCTGGTAATTTTTCCATTTGGGACAATAATGCGTTTGTTATCGGGTGTCCGTAATACAGTATTGAAGATTTGAATTTCTTCAACAATCCCAGTTGTCCCGCCTGCTTCGACGAAATCACCCAGACGAAACGGCTTAAACAGAATGAGCATCACTCCGGAAGCAAAGTTCGACAGAGAATCCTGAAGTGCCAAGCCAACCGCCAACCCTGCCGCTGCAATAACCGCAGAGAAAGAAGTCGTGTTTACACCCATTCGGTTCAGTACCGCCATAATAACAAACATCATCAATGCCCAGTAAAGAATACTGCGCACGAACTGAATGAGCATGTCATCGACCCGAGCGCGACGCATCGCAGAAGCAGCCAGCTTTGTAATCCAGTTGGCGACAATTCGTCCAATAAAAAATATCGCCAGCAAAGCCAGGATATTCAATAATATTCCAGGGCCATGTTCAACCGCATCTACTTTGATACTTTCTAAAAACTTCCCTCCAGCGCTAATGGTCTCTTGCAAATTTTGTGGGGTCTCGGTGGCTTCATCTGCCAACAGTAATAAAGAACTCAGCATGAATTACTCCTTTAATCTAGTCTGGCCCGAAAAAAATAATAATAGAATGATCGCTTTTTATGTTTTTTTATTGGAACGCTGTTTGAGCAACGAACCGAGTTCATCGATGAAATCGTTGACATCTTTGAATTCGCGGTAGACCGATGCGAATCGCACAAAGGCAACCTGATCGAGTTTGCGTAATCCTTCGATCACTTTTTCGCCAATCACTTGCGAAGGAACTTCCCGCTCAAAATTTTCGTAGGCTTCCGCCTCCACTTCGCTGATTACTTTTTCAATCGCTTCTTCGCTGATCGGACGTTTGTAGCAGGCTTTTTCGAGCCCCTCACGAATCTTCTCTCGATTGAACGGTACCCGCGAACCATCTTTTTTGATGACTTTAATCGGTAGTTCTTCAATTTTCTCGAACGTGGTAAATCGACGGTTGCAGGAAAGGCATTCTCGACGCCGGCGAATCGCAAAATCCGCACTGGCGCGAGAATCGACTACTTTCGTTTCATCGTGGCGGCAATACGGACACATCATTTGTTTCTAATCCTTGAAAGAAATCCGAACCTCATATCGAAACCCTGGTTACATCAATAGATGCCGTTGCATCTGCCGATTACCCGATTTACTGGTTTCGCAGTGGCTTTCAATTGAATGCAGAGGTGATCATCGGTAGCATAATGGATTCCCCTTCGCTCGTCTGCGCCGGGGAAGTTTTCCAAGGGAACCTCTAATTGTTCAAAAAGGAGTACAGACATTCCTGTCTGTTTCGTTTGAGCAGGCCGTATGAAAGGCAGACAAGAATGTCTACCCTACGTTCAAGACACTTTTTTTGAATTCATTAAAAGCCCCACAATAAATTAGGTTAGGCTTTCCAGCCTGACTAATGAGAATTCCATCCCCAATTGAGAGTAGTTGAGAGTAGTAATGATAAGCGTGGAAACAAAGACCGATTCTCCTGTTGATTTGCAAACCGTCCCCGAAAATGAAGAAGTCGTTCTCGTTTTCGATTTCGGTTCGCAGACCGCTCAGTTAATTGCGCGGCGTGTGCGCGAACAGAATGTTTTTTGCCAGGTGGTGCGTCACGATCTTTCCGCAGAGCGAGTTCGCGAGATCAATCCAAAGGGGATCATTTTTTCCGGCGGTCCTTCCAGCGTTTACGATGATCATTCCCCACAGCCCGATCCAGCGATATTTGACCTCAATATTCCGATGCTGGGCATCTGTTACGGAATGCAGATTTTGTGCAAATACCTGGGGAGTGATGTCAAGCCGAACGATTCGCGAGAGTTTGGACGCACAAGCTGCCGGGTTCACGAAGCCTCTGGTTTGTTTGATGGAGTTTCGCAAGAGCTAACCGTCTGGATGAGCCACGGCGATCAGGTTAATGATCTGGATGTGCAATTCCTCTCACTGGCTGCAACTTCCACCTGCCCTTATGCAGCGGTCAAACACCAGCATCTTCCCATTTATGGATTGCAGTTTCATCCTGAAGTGACCCACACTGAACTGGGCGGGCAGCTTCTGGCGAATTTTGTGAAGCAAATATGTGGTTGCAAAGGCACCTGGCAGATTTCGTCATTAATCGATCGAGAAATTAAATCGATCCGTCAGCAAGTCGGCGATGCGCAAGTCATTTGCGGCCTTTCGGGAGGTGTCGATTCATCCGTTGTTGCCGCCCTGTTGTATCGGGCGCTGGGCTCGCAACTTTCTTGTATATTTGTCGATAACGGTATGCTCCGCAAAGGAGAAGCAAAATCGGTTCGCGATCAGTTTCAGGAACATTTCAAAACAGATTTGCATGTGGTGGATGCCAGCGAATTATTCCTGACCGAACTGGCCGGCGTTTCCGATCCACAGAAAAAACGAAAAATCATCGGCAAGCTGTTCATTGATGTTTTCAAGAAGGAAGCTGAATCGATTGAAAATGCACACTTTTTAGCGCAAGGGACTTTGTATCCCGATGTGATTGAATCGGGGGCGAATGTAGACGGACCGGCTGCGACGATCAAATCTCATCATAACGTCGGCGGGTTGCCCAAAGAACTTGGGTTTGAATTGATCGAACCGTTACGCGATCTGTTCAAAGACGAAGTCCGAAAAATGGGCTTAGAACTTGGCCTGCCCGAGCAACTCATCTGGCGGCATCCCTTCCCAGGACCAGGCCTTGCGGTGCGGTGCCTGGGAGAAATTGTGCCCGACCGACTTCGCGTTTTGCGCGAAGCCGATGCAATCATGCTCGACGAACTAACCAAAGCAGGCTGGTACCGAAAAGTGCAACAGGCGTTTGTTGTCTCCTTGCCTGTTCAATCCGTCGGCGTCATGGGAGATGGTCGAACTTACGAACATGTTCTGGCTGTTCGAGCCGTGAACACAGACGACTTCATGACAGCAGACTGGTCGCGACTTCCTTTTGATTTGTTACAGGATATTTCAACACGAATTACGAACAGCGTCGCCGGAGTAAACCGCGTTGTGTACGATATCAGTTCAAAACCACCAAGTACCATCGAGTGGGAATAAACTTCAGCGGGTAGCTCAGCGAATTGTCATTAACCGTAGGGTCCGCTATTGCAGACCACGATGGGAAAGTGGAGCCCTCTATTTCATGCGGTGGTCCGCAATAGCAAAAGTAGGGTCTGCTGTACAGACCGAGTGAGAACGTCTACTGTTCGCAACTATGGCAATTAGCGAGTGGTCTGCACAGCAGACCCTACTTCCCTACTTCGCTGAAAATTGATTCGCGATAATTCACGTTCATTCGCGGTTCGAAACTTTCAAGCAATGCACAAGCCTGTTGACGCACTCGTCTTCGGCTTGCCGTTAAACAATCATTTGAAACCGTGCAGGGTAAACTTATAGCTTCAGCCGCCCCAAAGTCTAATATACCACCTCAGTATTTTCCCTGCGAACTCGTTGTATTCAGCGAGTAGCGCCAGCGGTAAATAGAACGCCAAAAAGAAATCTCTGACGCTTTCGAACATAAATCCATTCGTATATAGCCAGATCAACGGCCCGGGAGCCAGTAGATAAAAGATGAACAGCATCAAAATTGACCCGCCCCAGGAAAACCCCTTACGCTTTTCTTTTTCCTGGTCGCTCATATTACGATTCCAATAATTGTAATAATGTTTGTACCATCACGCCTGAGGCTCCTGCTTCGCGGTAGGCTTTGCTGTCTGTTCGAAAAGCGGGACCGGCGATGTCGAGGTGAATCCAAGGTTTTTCGTTCACAAATTTTTCCAGAAACTTCGCTGCGGTGATTGCTCCCCCCCAGCGAGTGCCAATGTTTTTGCAGTCTGCCACTTCAGAGCGAAGTTGCTCGGCGAACGAGTCGCACATTGGCATTTGCCAGAGGTGCTCGCCTGATTTTTTGGACGCAGTCAGTAATTGATCGAGCCATTCTTGATCGTTCGTGAAGGCGCCGGTTAATTCTTCGCCGAGCGCAACAACACAGGCACCGGTCAGTGTTGCCAGGTCGATCATTTTTTCGCAACCATCATCGGCTGCATACGTCAGCACATCCGCCAAAACCAGCCGCCCTTCGGCGTCGGTATTCATCACTTCAATAGTCACACCATTACGTGCCGTCAGTACATCTCCCAGTCGATAACAATCGCCGCTGACCATGTTTTCGACCAGTCCCATGTAACCACGCACATTAATAGGCAGGTTCAATTTCGCAGCCGCCTGCATCACGCCAAGGACTGTTGCAGCTCCCGACATATCCGACTTCATCGTCTGCATTCCTTCACTCGGCTTCAGAGATAATCCACCTGAATCGAAGGTGACTCCTTTTCCAATCAAGCCAACAAACGGTGCATCACCTGCCCCTTTATGTTCCAGTACAACCAGACGGGCAGGGTGCGCAGAGCCTCGTGCAACGGCGAGCATCGAGTGCATCCGCTCTTGGTCGAGTTGATCGTCTCCCAGAATGCGAATCTGCAAACCAGATTCGGCTGCAACCTGACTGGCGCGGTCTGCAAAGCTTTTCGGCGTCACTTCATGCGATCCGCGGTTAATTAATTCCCGTGTTAAATTAATTGCCTGCCCGACAATTTGTCCTTTTTCAATCGCCTGTTCGGCTTGATGTGCTGTGAGTAAAGTTGCACTTTTGTATGGATATTTCTTTTGTTCCTTCTGATACAATCCCTGCGATCCTGCTCCCATTTCAAGGGCAGTTGCAGCCGCTTTAATCTGAGACTCCCGGCAAGAATTTTCATCGTCACAATCAGGAAGAAGCCATCCAACCGTGCGATCCTGCTTGTCACACAAACTACGGGCAGCCGTTAAGAAAGCACGCATGCGCGTTTCTGGGCAACAATCTTTTTTTGAACCGACGCAAACAATAAGAACTCTGGGAGCCAGCGGAGCCGATTGATTGTAGAGCTTGCGGACTTCCCTTTTCTTCGTCGGCAAGTCTCCCGATTCGTGCAGTTCTTCGATGATTGTTTTTAACTGATCAGGAGTTGCAGCCGGGATAATTGGCTTTTCATCATCTACATGGATAATAAACAGAACCATCCAATCTGGTAATTGATTTGCATTCCAGGTTTGCGCGAGTTGAATTTCCATGAATTTCCTTTTTGCTTATGTTTCATTAGGGGAACCTCTATTTATTCAAAAATTTCTTACTGGACGCAGGGTAGACATTCTTGTCTGCCTACTATACAGCATACTCAAACAAGACAGACAGGAATGTCTGTACTCCTTTTTGAATAAATAGAGGTTACCTTAATCATTACGATGATAAGCAATTTGCGATGAGAATTATACCCCACTTTGCCAGAGTGTTTGTTACTCCAGAAGTGACCAGAGTGTTTGCTATTCCAGAAGTGATTTGACAACATCGCAAACACTTTGCAAAGGTGAGCAAGTTACAGAACGCAAGGGGAGCGGGACGCCATCGCATCTTATCGTTGTGCCTGCTTCGTGGATACCGGGAACTTGCGTTAAAATTTGAACAGTTGAGGCATCAAACTGCGGAAGTTCTGTGATGCCTGAGTGAATCACAATCAATCTGGCAGAAGAGGTGAGCTTCTGAAAAACCTTGCTCCATTTTTCGCTCAGCAAATCCCCTGCATAAATAATGAGATCGACTTCATTGTTTTCGATTAAACGAGCCGCCTGATAGCGATGGCGATCGTGCAGAATTTCTTTGTTTCTGAACGCGATCTGATCAGGGAAACCGGTCATTGCAAGAATCGTCTCGGAAGCAGCTCCTTTGGCTCGTCCTGCGAAAACCGTTAAACTATGCAGGCGGGATTTCTGATTCACTTCGCTGACGAGTTTCGCCCAAAGGAATTGTTTCTGTGCCAGGGAATCATCGTGAAACAATACCGGATACTCAGCGGCAAGTAATTGTTCGGCTAGCTGTTGGATTTGTTTGATGACATCGCTCTTTAACACGTTCTCTGATTCAGCTTTTTCGCGAGAGTCGATTTTCTCTGATTGGTTCTTACAAAATCTCCTCAGGAGCAATATCGCCTGATCGAGTTGCCCTTGCGGAACATCAATCACTTCGCTGTAACGGGATGGTTCTTTGAGCAAGTTGGCATCACCCAGAAAAATTAATGATCGGGGTTGATCGGGAGAAAGAAACCGACTTTTTTTTGAGAGTACCTGCTGTTCAAAGCGGGGCCAGGTTGAAAGCAGATCGACGTTGCCCGCCAAGATTAAATCAGCCCGCTGGCGAACCTCTCCCAGTGTGCAGGAGGCGCCGCCGTATCGCTGATAGGCGGCGGTTTTTTCCGGCGATGTTCCCGCACTCAAAAAAGCCTGTTCTTTTAACGCCAGGTTGATCAGGCTCGTTTCTGCCTGAAGTGCTAAGCCTTCCAAACCACAAATTAACGTCGAGCCGGCTTCTTGAAGCCATTTTTTTGCGATTTTGATCGCTGCATCTGCATTGTAATCTTCTCGCTCCACATGCAGAGCAGTCTGAAACCATTCCTGAGCAGTCGGACAAGCGTTTTCACACAGAATCAATTCCTGCTCCCTGATGCTGATCGTCAGATCATCACAAAGCAGGCTGCACCCTCTGCAAGTTGTATCGGCGGTTGTCGTACTCATGAAATGTTTACTGTTTGTTGCAGGTTAGGCTTTCCAGCCTGAAACGAATTACACTGATCTTTCAATAAATAATACGTAACTATTCAGTGCTGGGTGGGGACAAATTGTCGGAAGTGTTGTGAACAATTGACGAGACGCCTGGTGACAATTTGCCCCCAGACGTAATCAAGCTTCACGTTCTGGGAGCAGATTGTACGGAAGTTTTCTGAACATTCGAATCTTTCAAAGTAACTATTCAGCGGTAATTGGTCTGGACTGGAATTGGGGATTATTGTATGAGCTTCTGGCAAGGAGCTTACCCGATGGTCGTTCAATTGCCCAATCTTTCTGATCTCTCTTCTGACGCAAAAAATGCGCTCATCTTTCGCCTGTTTGATGAATTTCAACAGATGCAGCGCACCGTCAAAAGTTTGCAGGATCGTGTTGTTTCGCTCGAAGCAGAAAATCACAAACTACGAAACGAGAATAACAAACTGCAAGAAGAAGTGAAAGAACTGACTGGAAAGCTGGCTAAAAA